>Ga0326727_10007139_pt1 | contig 29853 bp, 13 predicted proteins | sample MB2enrmetagenome_FD_207643 | JGI IMG/M metagenome (GOLD analysis project Ga0326727, IMG submission 207643) | Lab enriched peat soil microbial communities from McLean, Ithaca, NY, United States - MB29MY | ecosystem: Environmental > Terrestrial > Soil > Wetlands > Peat | place: USA: New York... | reverse complement strand
CGCATAACCGATGCCGGACTGCAAGCCTTTTCGCGCACCTTTGGGTTGACCGGACACGTGAAGAATCCGCCCAGCCATCGGCGCCTCTCCTTCGGCATTCCGGAGCTGGACAGGATGCTGGGTGGGGGCGTTCGCGAAGGCGATAGTGTCCTCGTAGCAGGGTCTTCGGGGACCGGAAAATCGGTTCTGGCAACTCAATTCGTTGCTGAAGGCATACGCCAGGGGGAGCCGGGAATCGTGGCGGTCTTTGAAGAGCGCCCCCAAGCCTATGCGGAGCGCGCCGCCAGTTTAGGTCTGGATCTGGAAACGCCGCAGAAAGAGGGAAAACTCGCCATCCTCTATCTCCGTCCACTCGATCTCTCGGTGGATGAAACCATGCACTCGATTCTGGACGCAGTTCGGAAGATCGGCGCCAAGCGCCTGGTCATCGATTCCCTGGCCGGCTTTGAAATGGCTCTGTCGCCCGGCTTCCGCGCCGACTTTCGCGAATCGCTCTACCGCATGATCTTCGCTTTGACGGGAATCGGGGTAACGATTTTAAGCACTGTTGAAGTGGATGAGTCTTTCACCGAATTCCCGTTCAGTACCTACTCGATTTCTTTCCTCACCGATGACATCATCCGGCTGCGCTACGTATCCATCGATGGCCAGCTGCGAAAGATCATGGTGGTGATCAAGATGCGGGGCGGAAATCATGCCAAGGATATTCGCGAGTATGAAATCACGTCCAAGGGCGTGGTGATCCTCGGCAAACGCCTCACAAACTATCAAGGTCTTATCAGCGGAATTCCCGTGCGTTCGGGCCGGCCCGACCCGGCGGAAGAGCCCTCGCAGGATACGGGAATCGAGCATAAAACCTGACGAAGCATCTGCTAACTCGAAACCGAGTCCGGTTTCAGCCTCGATACTGATGCGTCGAGAAGAAGTTGCAGACGGCGACGAGGGGGATCACTATCTCCCAAGCAGCACCTGGTCCAGTGATACGAGCGTTGAGTGCGAGGTCAAATCGCGCAACAGGAAGTATTCGTTGATCGGGCGGTCATCCCGTAGCGCGGGAGTAGTAGGCGAAAGGTCGATCACCTCCCCGATTGTCGTTTCCGAGGAAAGCATGAGCTCAAACTGCTGGCTGGGAGGGGCGGCCGGTTCCCATTCCATCATATCGGCGACGGCGCTGGCGGGCATGCGTTCCACCAGCTCCGCGGCATCGCGAGTAGGAATCGGATGCATGCTTGCGAGGAAGTGCCAACCCCAGCCCATGACCGATTGGTAGGCGCGCACATAGGTGAAAGAGTCCTCCAGAGAGCGCGCCACCGATGCTTGCACTGCATTGTCCCCGCCCGGGAGCCATTGCTGTAGAATGCCGCCCGGCTGCAGTCGCTCCTTGGCGACAGCATAGAACTCCTCTGAGTACAACAGGCTGGATCCCGCAGCCTGGACCGGCGGGGGCGGATCAATAATAATGGCGTCGTACTTCTGGGATGAGCGCTCCAGGTAACGCCGGCCATCGTCAATGACGAGATGCGACAGCGGCGATGCCAATATCTTTGCGCCGTCGTCGTGGTAGTAGGAAAACAGTCGAGGCACGCTGGGCACCAATTCGATTGCAGTTGCCGGGATACCCCAGGAGATCGCGGATCTGTAAGTTGTGCCCATTCCGAAGCAGATGACCAGCGCGTTGCGTGGCGATTGGTCGAGCGAGGCTAGCGTGATGTGGGCCATCATCTTTGTTATCGGAGTCAGCGCTGTCATCTCTACTCCGTTCGTAATAAGGTTCTTCTGCATGCCGGTGCCGGTCGCGATCACAGTTGCGGTGCTATCCCGCAGCACCTCGCGATGCGGAAACAGCGTCTCATAATCTTTTGTCAGAAAGAAAACCATGATTGCCGCCCCAACGATAACGTAGGCAGAGGTGCGAAACCCAATCGGCAATTCCCAACGTAGGAACAATAAACCCGCCATCGCGAACCACGGCAGAACCCACAACAGCATGGACACGTGCTCGCCAACCAGGGGCAGCAAGACAAAACCGGAAATCAACGGACCAAGGATGCAACCCAGAACATTGATCGCATAGGCCCTGCCTGCACGCTCAGGATCACCCGCCGACCAGCGGTCCACCAGCATGGGTGTGAGAAAGCCGATCACTCCTGCAAATGGAGCAACACCGAGCAAAACGCGTGTCACCGGCCCCAGATGAAGCCGGGGATCGGAGGTAATTAGCGGCAAGAGTCCCAGAAGCGCCAGCATGATCCAGGCAAGCTGGCTATCGGGATTGCGGCTGTAGCTTGATTTTCGGTACACGGTCGAGCCTGCGAAAGTGGCTAATAAGTAGGACACCAGGATGATCGCAAATGAGTAAACGACTGGGCCTACATAGGGCGTGAACAGTCGGATCCAGATGACCTCCATGCCCATCGTTGCGAGTCCAGTCATGAAGAGCAGGACCAGCGCTCCCTTCCCCTGTCCGGTAACTTTGGTTGTCGTCTCGCTTCCCGCCGGCGCTGGTGCAGAGCCTCGCCCTCGTTGCCTGAGCGTCAGCCCGAAAGCGGATGCCGCTATGGCGGCGTTGACTAGCGCACCGACACGCAACGCGCCGTGGAATCCATACAATTCGATCAGAAATAACGGAACGATAGCACCAGCCACCGCGCCGACGACATTGGACAGATAGAGAAAGCTGAATGAGCGGCGCGGTTCATTGCGTGAGTCGCTGCGAATCGCGGACATCGCCAATGGAATAGTGGCGCCCATGCACGCGCACCATGGGATTACGATCAGCGCCACAAGCATGCCGGAAGCTAAATAGTAAGTCGCCGATGACAACGCGGTTCGTTCCGTCAGCGATTCCAGTAGGCGGCGTCCCCAAAGCAGTTGCACAGGGACAGCCAGAGAGGAGCAACCGATCAGAAGTTCTGCCAGGGCGTACAGGCGCAGTGAAGGGAAGTTGATCCGTTCGCCATACCGCCGTGCAAGAATCCCGCCCCCCCAGGAACCGGCGCCCAGGCCCGCCATGAACATCGAAAGCGCGATGGACACCAGCGCCGTTGTGACTCCAAATTGCGCCATGGCCAACCGCAACCAGACCAGCTCATACAGGATGCTGCAAAAACCAGAGAAGAAGAAAAATGCGAAATACCAACCCATGATTGGAATCTCCATTTCAGCGCCGATTTGCTCAAGTTGTACCGTTCTGGATCGGTATTGAAAGACCAAAGCCACATCAGCGGTTAACCAGCATCGGCGATTCCAGGCTGGGCCGCCGAATCCTCACCGTCGCGTCCGGCTGGCGCCGTTGGCTCATGCGTCTATTGTGGCCCACTCTCTCCCGTTTTGGGAGGCTCTCTAAACGGAATCACCCGCCCGGTTACTACGGTTTAGCAATTCTTTCTTCCGCCGTACCTGTCTCTCTACTCAACCTTGGGTCGCATCGGAACGCCAACGGTTACTCGCCACCTGGACACAGCCCTACAGAAGAAGCATCGCATTGCGTATCGGAAATTCCCATCGCAGGATCTGGTTTTCTTGATTTTTCTAGGGTGCAAGGCGCTGAAGTAAGGGACGCTTTTGAACCGGGGCATTCTCCCTGCCTGACGCGGACCAGGTGAGCGCCCGACAACTTCCGCAGAATGTCCGGCCCTAGGAGTAAGGTTGCGGCATGAGGCGTAGACGCCTGTTCCACGAGCGGGCGCCCATGCGGCTGGCTGTCCCCGTTATAATCCCAGCCTGGGCGCCTCAAGGGCGCAGGGTGTCTGTCGATGTCGCTTGGGCGAATTGGCTGGGTTGCGTGGGCGGCCGCCGCGGCCATTGTCATCTTTCAAGTCCTGGTGCCGCCCGCCATCGGTCTTTCCGATAACGGCGACTTCGCCAAGATCACCGGAGAATTCAACCTCTACCCTCCGGTGGAAGACTTGCGCGACTCTGCATTCCGCTATATCAATCTCCAATACGATTTCCGCTCCGACAGCCACATCGAGACCGGCTTTCACTCCTCTGAGACGCTTCTCGTCCGGCTGGCGCTGCTGCTGAACCGGGCAGTCGCGCGTCCCGACGTCTTCGATCTTCGTGTGATGGGCGTCGTTCATGCGGCGTTGTTTCTGACGGCCTTCGCGCTTCTAGCCTCGCTGCTCAGCGGAGTGCGGGCCGGGTTCCGGATCGCGCTGCTGGCTCTGGCCGTGCTGGTTTTCTGCGATGTGGCATGTTCGGCTTACTACAACTCTTTCTACATGGACGCAGGCGCGTTTGTTTTTCTGATGCTGGCGATCGTGACGCTGTTGCGGGCGGTGGTGCGGCGGCGAGCGGTTGACACGTGCCTCGCCGTGTTTTTCTGCCTGCTGCTGGTGACGGCGAAGACGCAGCACGCCTTGCTGGCACTGCCGCTGGCGGTATTCCTGGTCTGGGAGCGGCGCGCCCTGTGGCCGCGGCGCGCCCTTCTGGCGAGCACGGTGGCCGTTCTGTGCGTTGTCAGCGGCGGGGCGTATGCGCTGGTTGAAGGCAGTCCACCCGGCTACACCGGCTTTCCCCTGTTCAACATCATCTTCGCCAGACTGCTGCCGACCGCGAAGGACCCCACGGCCGAGTTGGCCAGCCTGGGGCTGGACCCGTCGTACCTGCGCTACTCGGGCACGGACGCTTTCATGGATCGTTCGCCGATGCGAGACGGCCGCTGGGCCCAGTCGTTCCTGAGCAAGACTTCTTATCGCCGCCTATGTTGGTTCTACGTGATGCATCCGGAGCGGGCGTTGCGCGTGGCGGAACTCGCGCTGGGTGAAGCGGGACTGGGGCGTCCGCCCGGGATCGGCAACTACGACCAGTCGGCGGGTCGCCCGCCCTATGCTCAAAGCGATGCATTTTCGATCTGGAGCAGGGCCAGGAGGAAAGTAGTCGGCGGGTTTCTGTGGACCTATCCGCTCATCTTCGCGATTTCGTTGGGCATCATCGCGTGGAGGTCCCCGCCCGCGGCGACGGCGCTGGGCCTCATGGGATCGATCGAGTTCGCGTTGGGCGCGTTCACAGATGCCTCCGAGGTCACGCGGCATCTGTTGCTGTTCAACACCCTCTGGGATGTGACTCTTTTCGCCGCCGTATGCACCTTGACCTTGACGCTCGGCGGGGGTCTCAAGCGGAAGGACGTGGCGCGCGGGTCTGAGTCCTCTGCGCCGGCCGCGCTGGTTGCAGCGCGGTAAACGCGGCGCCTTGCCGCGCCGCTCTGGCTACAAACGGCAGCGAAGTTCCGTTTGACGTCCTGGGAAAACCGTTCCCGGCAAATATGCGACGCGGTTTTGTCCTTGCTATTCATGTGCATTTCACGTACAAATGCTTTCTTAACCATGTATTCATCCCTTTGGCTTGATGCGCTTTTCGTAGCGGCGACGACGGTCATTTGGTTCATGATCGCTTATCAGCTTTTCTTGTTCCTGGCGGGGTTCCACTACAGTCTGCGAAGTGCCTGGAAGGGCACGGCCTTACCTCCGGATGCACCTTGGCCGGCGGTGTCGATTCTGGTCCCGGCGCGCAATGAAGCGAAGGTGATTGCCCGCACGCTGGAGGCGCTTTGTGCGCTCGATTACCCTCACGATGCCATGGAAATCATCGTCATCAACGATGGCAGCACGGATGGCACCGGCGAAATCGTGGAGCGGCTTGCAAGGCGGGACCAGCGCATTCGGTGCCTGAACGTTCAGGCAGCCCTCTCGGGGCGGGGTAAGGCCGCCGCCCTGGAGTTGGCTGCCTCGGAAGCAAGCCACGACCTGATTGCGATTTACGACGCCGACAATCGACCGGAACCTGGGTCGCTGCGCATCCTGGTAGCCGCGTTGGTGAACGATCCCACGTTGGCGGCCGCGGTGGGCAAGTTCCGCACGATTAATCAAAACCGGAACCTGTTGACTCGCTTTGTCAACATAGAGTCACTGGCATTCCAATGGATTGTTCAGGCAGGCCGCTGGGCCATGCTGGGCGTCACCACCCTTCCCGGGACGAACTTCGTGATCTGGCGCGACGTGATCGATCGGGTGGGAGGCTGGGACCATGAAGCGCTGACCGAGGATGCGGAGCTGTCCATCCGAATATACGAAGCCGGGCGGCGTATTCGCTTCGTGCCCCAGGCTGTTACCTGGGAGCAGGAACCGGAGCGCTTGGGGGTTTGGTTTCGGCAGCGCGTGCGCTGGGCCCGCGGTCAAAACTACCTCCTGGCAAAGCATGCAAGCCGGCTGTTGCACCTTCGTCCGCGAGTTCTTGCCCTGGAACTTATGTACACACTCTCGCTTTATTACGCGGTATGCGCCTCCATTGCAGTTTCCGACGTCCTGTTTGTCCTTGCCGGCATGGGAGTGGTTTCAATTCACGCCATCGGTCCTTTTTCGCGAATCTGGTTCCTGGCGTTCCTGTTATTCGTGCTGGAAGTCGGCATTGCCTTGTCACGGGAAGAGGGAGAAGACTCCTTTGGGAACCTGCTATTGGTGGTGACCGCTTACTTTACCTATTGTCAGCTTTGGATTCTGGTCGTCATCCGGGCCATTGTCGAGGATGTCGTGCTTCGCCGCAAGCGCACATGGGCAAAGACGGAGCGATTTGCGGAAGTGCGGATGCCATGAGAGCCGTGCGGCACGGATACGTGGGGGCCTGTTCGGCTCTGTTGCTTCTGGCCATTGCCTCAGGCGCCCAAACCGCCAACAGTGCGGGCAACAGCACTGGCATCAAGCCTTCGGCGGTGTCTTCATCTGCCCCGCGCCGGGCCTTGATTCTTTTCGACGGAACCTCTATCAAGGCGCACGACGGAGCTGATGACGGGGTATTCATAGCCAATCTCATGGGGCATTTCTCCTTTCGGCCAACGCTGCAGCCGATTGAAGATTTCAGGCCCGGGGGAATGGCCAACTACGACGCGGTATTCGTGGTGATTGGCTCGAACCGGAGCGTCTGCCCGGAAGCGCTGCTGCGCGACGCTCGCGCTCGCACGGCAGTGCTCGTATGGATCGGATTTGGACTCGATCGCTTCTTGAGCCGGGGAGAAGATCGCAAGCGCGGCCTGCGGGTGGGGCCGGTGGAACTGAACAGCCGCTTTCGCCAGGTGAAGTATCAGGGGACAGTTCTGGAAAAAGGCACCGCGATGCTCACGCCTTTGACCGTAATCGGCCCTTCGCAGGTGCAAATCGCGGCCACCGCACTCGACCCCGACGGTCATGAGGTTCCCTACATCGTTCGCCGCAAGCAGTTGTGGCTGGTCGCCGACTCTCCTTTTGCTTATGCCGGCCCACGGGATCGGTATTTGGCCTTCTGCGACTTGCTGCACGATATGCTGGGCGTCAATCACGAGACCTCGCACCGTGCCATGGTTCGGCTGGAAGATGTGAATCCCGACGAGGACGCGGCTCAGGTCCAGCGGGCAGTCGATGTGTTCATCCGGGAAGGCGTTCCCTTTCAGATTTCGCTGGTGCCGGTCTTCGTGGATCCGAAGGCGCGGAGGCAGGTTGCACTCTCTGAGAACCCCGAGCTTGTAGCGGTGCTGCACAAAGCCGTCGCCCATGGGGGAACGATTGTGCTGCACGGATACACGCATCAATACCGCGGCATGACTCCCTCCGACTTTGAATTCTGGGACGCTCTGCGCAATGGACCGCGAGGCGACGATTCAGCGCAACTGGTGAGGGATAAACTCACTGCGGCGCTGGCCGAGTGTTTTCGCAACGACATCTTCCCCGTAGCCTGGGAGACGCCTCACTATTTGGCCTCTCCCTTGGATTACGTCGAGTTCGGCAAGGTGTTTTCCACCCTGAACGACCAAACAGGCATCAATGCTCAAGGGGCGCAGCAGTTCTTCCCCTATCCCACCGTCGATATGCGGGGATTGCAAATCATTCCGGAGAACATCGGCTACCTGCCTGTGGATAATCCGGTCCCGCGCGAGTTGGTAGACAACGCCCGTGCCATGATGGTGGTGCGCGACGGAATCGCCTCGGCATTTTTGCATGACTTCATTGACCCGAAGTTTCTGGACGACGTAGTTCGCGGCATCAGGCAGTTGGGTTATAAGTACATTTCCATGCGCGATTTCGCTTGCCGGGTAAGCATTCCCGATGAGTTGATTGCGACCCATGGCGCAGGTACTGACATCACTCTGCGTGATTCCTATCTGCATCAGTTCATCCTTGACCGCAACGGCGTGCGGCGCCAGGAATCCTGGTCCGATGTGCGCCAGACGGGCTCAGTACATCTGCAGGCTGAGCCTGCGGCGGGGGAGATCCTGATTGCGGCCGGACTGGACGAACGCCGGACTGCACCACCCGGACTTGCTGCGCGGGTTGGCCGCCTGATTGCCGGTACGGTTGCCAATTACCGCCGAAAGAACCTGATCGCCGCGCCGCCTGAGACCCTGAGTGTGTCAGTCGCCTGGAATGACGCGGCCCAAGGCGAGGAAGACAACGATCAGACCAGTCTGGCCAACCTGTTCCGCGCCTATGGAGTTTCTCCTCGCATTGTTTCCCTGCCTGACCTGCGTGGCACGAACCTGAAAAAGGACGAAGTGCTGGTGGTGCCGCATGCTGTGGCGGCGGCTCTTGGCAACGACGAGGTTGCCGGGATTGCCCAGTGGGTACGCGCCGGTGGCAGGTTGTTGCTGGACGGCCCTTCAACCCTGGCGCAAGCCACGGGGGTCGCCTACCCAGGGGACAGAGCTGAGGTGGGGAGCATTACCGACTCCGCCGAAGTCGATTCTCCCCTGAATTGGCAACCGTTAACGGCCATGGATCGCTTTCATGTCCCCACCGGGGGGACGATCCTAGATCGTGATCCCTACGCCGAAGTGCCGGTCGCTGCGAGTTTCCCATGGGGTGCGGGAATTGTCCTCTACCTGGGTACGCTATTCGATCCCTACACGACCGATGGCAGCAGCCGCTACCCATTTCTGTTTGAGCATGCCCTCGATGTCTTCCAGCAAGTGCTGGCGGTGCACAGGCGTTCGCTCGAGATTTATTTCGATCCCGGCTTTCGCCAGGGTATCAGCATCGAGGATCTTGCTTCCCAGTGGCGCCGGGTTGGGGTACGCGCCATTTACGCGGCCGCCTGGGTCTTCAACAAATCCTACAGCTACGACTACGAGCGGCTGATTCGTGTGTGCCACCAGAACGGGATTCTGGTCTATGCCTGGTTTGAATTCCCCCAGGTCAGCCCACTCTTCTGGGAACAGCATCCCGAATGGCGCGATGTGCCGGCCGCGGGCAATGGCCACCCTTCATGGCGTCTGGCAATGAATCTCGCCAATCCTGAGTGCCGGGCCGCGGCCCTGGGCGTGATGACGGACGTGCTCGGCCGCTGGGCCTGGGATGGCGCGAATCTGGCCGAGTTGAACTTCGACGGGGAAGGGGACGGCGACAAACCGGAATCGCTTATTCCGATGAACGACGGCGTACGACGCTCCTTCAGCGCCAGCTACGGTTTCGACCCGATCGATTTGGCCAATCGCAAGTCGCGCCATTATTGGCGGCGCGACGCAGCCGGATGGAACCACTATCTAGCCTTCCGCACTGCCCTGGTGACTGAGTGGCATCGCGCCTTCCTCGCCGCGCTTCGTCCCTTCGCAGCTTCCGGTCATGAAGTCATCGTGACCATGGTCGATAGCCTTGAGCATCCCTACGTTACGCCCGAGACAGGCATCGATTCCATGGCTATCCTCAAGCTGCTGCACGGCTTCCCCTATACCCTGCAGGTCGAAGATCCTACCGCCGCCTGGGCAGATCCGCCGTCCCGGTATCTTCGGCTGGCGGACCGCTACCGGCCTCTCGTGCCTCCCAACATTCCCCTGATGTTCGATATCAACGTAATTGCCGAACGGGATGTATCTCTGACCCACCTTCCGCTTTCGCTCCTTTCCGGAGTCGAGTTTGCGGCCACGGTGCACGCAGCCCGCAGAATCTCAAATCGGGTAGCGCTCTATGGCGAAGCAGCCGCGCGCAGCCGCGATCTGGAACTCATTGCTTATGCCGCGGCCGACCAGGCCACGGTGGCCTCGCACGATGTTACCTGGTCTGTGCAATCACCGGACTCAATCGAATTGAACGTGCCATCGGAGATCGACAGCCTTTATCTGGACGGCAAGGAATGGCCCTATCGCGGTTTGGGAGTTGCCCTGCTGCCGCCCGGGAATCATACGCTGACTGCGCCTGCGACCTGGTTGCGCGGGCCTGACACAAGCGCATTGCGCCCACAACTCCTGCAAATCAGTGCGTCTCTGATCTCTGCTGAAACTGTGCGTGGCCACCTGGTTTTTGAGTACGAATCACCGGGTCCGGTGTTGGTGGGGCTGAGCCGCATGCCCGCCGAAGTCTTCGTCGACGGACCGCCTGCCAGGGTGGTGCCTGGAGCGCGTGAGTTTGGCGCAGTAGTGATCTTGCCCGCGGGGCGTCATCGCGTGGCGATCACCGGCTCTCAGGGTGTGGCCGCGATCCTGGATGTCGCCAGTCTCGCTTCATCCTCCCTCATTGTGCTCTTCGGCACTATCGCAACCGTGATTCTGATGGTCCTTTTTCTCGCCATCCGGATCCGCCACCTCTTCCGGCGCCGCGGAGTAAGCGAGGAGTAAGATGCGCGGATTGGCAATTCTCGGGCTTGTGGTTTTGGGGATTGCCGGGGTGGGCTCGCTCTTTTCTTCCCTCCCTGCGTGGGCCTCCCCAGTTGCGCGTCCTTCGCTGCCTGGGTTCGTAGTGCATTTCGATTTCATCGGCAACGAGCAGGAAGCGCGGGAACTTGTTCGCACTGCCGTTCACAGCGGAGCGCGAGTCATCAACGTGGTTCCGCCGGCTCACGTGTGGGAGAACGCCCTTGCCTTGAGGATGCTCGATGCCATCCTTCAGGAAGCGGCCCATCGGCGCCTCTTCGTGTTATTTACCCGTATCGACGCCTCTTTTCCGCCGGATGCGCATGGCGAGCGCTTCAATTATCTATACGACCGCATCCTGACAATGAGGGGCTATCTGCCCGACGGCAAACCGACGTGGAAGTATTTCCGCGCCACCGTGGGGCGCGAGCACTACGCCGAATGGATGGAGGAAGAGACCCGTTTCTATGCCTCGCATTACGGCCGGCTTCCCAATTTACTGGGCATCAATCTCGGTCCGTTCAGCGAGCCATTTGCCTCCGAACGCGGCGGTTTTCTTCAGTACATGCAGGAGACAGACCGGTACGAGTTGACCCAATACACTCCCGAAGGGGCGCGTGTGTGGCACGATTGGCTGCGTGCCCACTACCACGATGTCGCGGGCGTAAACGCAGAATACCTGACGTCGTTTGCGGCCATCGACGACGTGCCCCAGCCGCGCAGTGACGCGGACGAGCGCTTTGCCGCGCGCGCGCCCGTTGCCTATTTCGACCTGGTGCGGTCGATCGACGATTGGTTCGTCGAGCGCTATGAGCGTTGTCGCCGCATCTGGCACCAGGAGAGCGGACGCCAGGATGTCCCATTCATCCTCCAGTTCAGTGGGTTTGTGGCCGAGAAACTGGTCGCTGCGCGGCCAGGGGCAGCCGCCTTCGACCTTGTGGGATGGATTCAGCGTGCCGATGCCGTCGGTTTGTCTCTCTACACCAACAACGGTTATCCCGATTTCGGCCATGCGTCCGATATTGCCACGGTGCGACTGCTGGAATCGGCGCTCGATCTGGGCAAGGATGTATTCGTACTCGAGGGCGGCTGCGAGGCGCCCAACGTGGTTCTCAATGCTGCCGAAATGAAGTTCTTTGGGAGCGCTGCCGCGCCGCTGCATCCGCGAGTCTGGATTTACGAGTTCCTCAAAGACAAGTTCGACGAAGAGTATCCTGACAACCCCGGAAAGATCGTGCGTGCCGACGGCCGGGTGCGCCCGGCGGCGCAACAGGCTATTGGAGCGGTGTTTCACGAGATCGAAAGCCGCCCCGGGATTGACGAATCTCCCGAATTGCGTGTGGTGGTCGATCCCCTGGCAGCACGGGGGGACCAGCGCCTGGGGCGCGCCATTCTCGCCCTGTTCGACCTGGCCGCGACGATGCGCGTGCGTTGGATCACAGCCGAAGCCGCGGGAAGGGGGGATACTCCCTGTTTGCGGCTGGATATTCCCTCTGCGGATGATGAGTTGAAGCAGTTGGTGCTGGCCGCGCCCGAGCCCGTGCCGGATGATCGTCTGGCGTGGTGCAATCGCGTGGCCGCGAGCCTTGAGCGCGCACCGTAACCTCACGATCGCCGGGATCAAGGAGCTCGCAAGGCGGCTGAGCGGCAACCAAGCGCCACTGGCCGCAACGCCATCGACGGTCGGCTGCATCGGCCGTGGAGGTTGGAATTGCCGACGTTTCTCGTAGTATTCGGAACCCGGCCGGAAGCTATCAAGTTGGCGCCGGTCATTCTGCGCCTGCGCTCCCGGCCTGGCTGCGAGGTTGTGGTCTGCGTTACCGCCCAACAACGCGAATTGCTCGATCAGGTGTTGGAAGCTTTCGCTATCAAGCCGGACATAGATTTGGATCTCATGCGTCCGGCGCAGACCCTGGGGCAGTTTGCCGGACAGGCGATTCCCGAGTTGGAACACGTTCTGACAATGGTCGCACCCGATATGGCGATCGTTCAGGGAGATACTTCGACCACTTTTCTGGCCACGCTGGCCTCCTATTATTGCCGCGTTCCTGTGGCCCATGTGGAAGCCGGACTACGTACCGGCAAAATGTATTCTCCATTTCCCGAGGAAGCCAATCGCGTCCTCGCTTCCCATATTGCCGCCTTGCACTTTGCTCCTACACAGCGCGCTGCCGACAATCTCTTGCGCGAGGGACAGCCGCGCGATAGCGTGTTCGTCACTGGCAACAGCGGAATCGATGCATTGCAGATGACGGCCGCGCGCGTCGAGGACAACGTGGATGCGACTCTGGGCGCCAAACTGGACGGCCGGCGCATGGTCCTGATCACCGCCCACCGCCGGGAAAGCTTTGGAGAGGCCTTTGATTCGCTTTGTCATGGGATCGCGGAACTTGTAATCCGCTGTCCGCGGGAGTTGTTCGTCTATCCCGCTCACTTGAATCCCAACGTGCAGGATCCTGTCGGGCGCATTCTCCGGCCCCTGGCCACGCGTGTCGACAACCTGCGGATCGTCGAACCCTTGCCGTACCGCGAATTCGTCGCGCTGATGAAAAGCGCCTATTTGATCCTTACCGATTCTGGCGGGATTCAAGAAGAGGCGCCGGCACTGGGAAAGCCCGTGCTGGTGTTGCGTGATACGACTGAGCGGCAGGAAGCAATCGAAGCCGGCACAGCACGCCTGGTTGGAACCACAAGCAGGACAATTGTCAAAGAAACCTTGCGGCTGCTGGAGGATCCCGCGGCCTACTGCGCAATGGCCAATGCCCGCAATCCTTTTGGCGATGGCCATGCGGGGAAGCGCATCGTGAGCCACTGTTGCGCATATCTGCGACCTCAACGGCTGCACCAACCGGCTTCTCCTCTGCTCCTGGCGGAGTGACCCTTCCGCCCGGAACTCGGGTCAAATGTCGGTAAATCGCCTTACCGTGAACTGGCCCTGTTGCCGGCTTTCTGCTGGCTTCGTATTGATGGGTCAAGATATCCCAAGATTGAATTGCCCCCAGCTAAACCCCGTGTACCTGTAGGGTATAAAAGAACCGCGTTTCCTGCGTTTTCGACGATCTTGAGCGTCTCATACTCTCAATAACTTCTTTAGAATCAATGTGGATCGGCAATTTCAATCCTTCTCCATCAAAATAAAGTATTTATAATCAACAATTTAAATAGAAAATTCGAACTATCCGTACCTTTCCGGCAAACTCGCAGGTATTCAACTCTGAAAGGGACTGGAGAGCAACGAATGCAGCCCAACCCTCGCCAGGATTCTGGCTTGCTCTAGCGACGCAAGGCCCACTACTTTGACGCATCCGTCGCATGTTCAATCAGCATTGTGTTTCGCGCCGGGTCGCGTCGTATCAGGAAAGAACGGGAAGAAGAGTCCGGCAATGATTACCTCAAGGCAAGGGACTACCTGTTTGCGACCCTTGCAAGCGGGAGGGGCGCAGAGTAGGATGAATCGTCTTCGAGCAAAGGAGAGAATGAATATGGCAATAGCGGTCAATCAGTCATCGATTCACGACGTCCTTGAGACTCTGCATAAGGCGGGTGTCCGCTCAAGGTACGACAATTACATTGGAGGGAAATGGGTACCGCCAACCACAGGCCGGTACTTTGTGAGCCAAAGCCCGGTCAACGCGGAACCCATCTGTGAATTCGCGCGTTCCGGGCCGGCGGATGTGGAAAAGGCCCTCGATGCCGCGCATGCCGTCAAGGACGAATGGGGCCACACCTCACCGGCCGAGCGCGCCGCGGTGATGCTGAAGATCGCCGATGTCGTCGAGCAGAACCTGGAAACCCTGGCGCTGGCGGAATCCCTCGACAATGGCAAGCCCATTCGCGAGACACGCAACGCCGATGTGCCGCTTACGGTGGACCACTTCCGCTATTTTGCGGCCTGCATCCGCGCGGAAGAAGGCGCATTGAGCGATATCGACAACGACACCGTTGCCTATCACTTCAAGGAGCCGCTGGGAGTGGTCGGCCAGATTATTCCCTGGAACTTCCCGCTGCTGATGGCCGCCTGGAAGCTGGCCCCGGCTCTGGCCGCCGGCAACTGCGTCGTGATCAAGCCGGCTTCGAACACGCCGCTGAGCCTGATGGTTTTCGCGCAACTGGTGGGCGCACTGCTGCCTCCCGGCGTGCTCAACGTGATTAGCGGGCCGGGCGGCGAGATCGGCAAGGCGCTGGCGTCGAACAAGCGCATCGCCAAGATCGCCTTTACCGGTGAAACCACCACCGGCAGGCTCATCATGCAGTATGCGTCGGAGCCGATTATTCCGCAGACCCTGGAGCTGGGCGGCAAGTCGCCGAACATCTTCTTTGCTGACGTGATGGACGCAGACGACGACTTCCTCGACAAGGCATTGGAAGGTTTTGCTCTGTTTGCCTTCAACAAGGGAGAGGTCTGCACCTGCCCGTCACGGGCGCTGATTCAGGAGTCGATCTACGACAAGTTCATGGAGCGCGCCGTGGCCCGCGTGAAGAAAATCAAGATCGCCAACCCGTTCGACCCCACGGCCATGATGGGACCGCAGGTGTCGAAGGAGCAGATGAATAAGATTCTCGACTACATGCGCATCGGCAAGGAAGAGGGCGCCATGTGCCTGACAGGCGGCGAGCGAGCACACCTCGGCGGCGACCTGGAGAACGGCTACTTCCTGGAGCCGACGATCTTCGCGGGCAACAACAAGATGCGCATCTTCCAGGAGGAGATCTTTGGACCGGTGGTTTCGGTGACAAAGTTCAAGACGCTTGAGGAAGCCATTGAGATCGGCAACGACACCGTGTACGGGCTGGGTTCGGGCGTGTGGTCACGCAACATGAACAATCTGTATCGCGTTGGCCGGGAGATCAAGGCCGGCCGCTGCTGGACGAACTGCTACCATCTTTATCCGGCGGGCGCGGCATTCGGCGGGTACAAGGAGTCCGGCTTCGGCCGCGAGACGCACAAAATGATCCTCGACCATTATCAGCAGACCAAGAATCTGATGGTCAGCTACAGCACCAAGGCGATGGGATTCTTTTAGACCGTAGCTGTGTCCGGCCTTGCAGGGCGGTGCGCGGGCGAAACAGTTGCGTTTGCCGACGCCATTGCCTTGCACGGCCGGTTCCGAGCAACTGCAGGTTGAGGATGAATGCTGACATCGAGATCACGGCAAGAGCGGCAGCGCTGCTGAGGGAGCTGAAAAAGCGCCATGGGCCACTGTTGTTCCACCAGGGAGGAGGGTGTTGCGATGGAAGCGTGCCGCTATGCCTCAAGCGAAGCGAATTTCGAATCGGTTCGAAAGACGTGCTGTTGGGCTTTGTTGAAGATACGCCTTTCTATCTGGGAGCGGGGCAGCCGGAACAGGTAGCGCGGCAGGGTTTGGTGCTGGACGTAGCCGATGGAGACACGGACAGATTTTCAGTGGAAGCTTCCGACGGAGTCTACTTTGTCAGCCGGCCACGGTGGGGTTCGTCCTGCCAAAAGGAAGAGCCTGGTCTGTCCGGAACATAAAGGATCGACTCAGAAAATGACGAGCGATGAATCCGTCTCTCATCATGGCTGTGGAACTGCTGCGTGCCGGCACTGGGCGAAAGCGGCATGGCGCCCAGCCCAACCTCTTTGCAGTCTATGTCTTATGGATCTCGTTTAGGGACTTGTCTCGGGGAGTCGACTTTGGTGAGTGAACTGTTCAGCCCGGATCGCTGCCTAACCGGTAATAACGATTTCGTTACTGCCGAGTTATGCATGGGTCTTAGACCCACCCATAGGGATGAAAATCGGTTCGAGCAGCCGAGTTTCGACGCAGGTTTGCCGCGGTTCGCTCTTATGCGGCCTCTTTCCATCCGAGCATCCTGTTCAGTTCCGCTTTTTCAAACGCGCGGATTCATCTTTCGCCTGTTTTAAGAGCGGGAGATCGGCGTCGGCATCCTTCCACCCAAGCAGATACTTTCCGTAAAGTCCAGCAGCCTTGGACGTCTCCCCCTTCAATGCCTCAGCACGAGCCTGGCCGAGCCCGGCCAAAGCACCCAATGGATAGTTCAGGAGAAGTCCGGGATGCCTTTGCATCGCCTCAAACTCAGCCGTTGCCTCGCTGCCTTTGCGAGCGGCGAGAAAGGCCTCACCGCGCAGATAGACGGGATACATGGGACTGATTGCGATTACTTGAAAGCTGGATGGCTGGCCAAGTTCGTGGGGCTTTGCAATCTCTAGGTGCTCGAGCGCGCTCGATGAGTCCCCCCTCGATATTTGCACAGCAGCTTCAATGACTGGCAGCCAATATCGATTCAGGGTTGTATCCAGTGGAGATTCCAGCCGCAGTCCGGAGGCGAGCGTTTCAGCGTGCGTCGTATCGCCTGCCCGCGCCAGGGCAAGCGCGGCCAGGACGCGAATGTCCTTTTCGTGGGAAAGCCGCAACGCCGAGTTGGCCTGTTCGATGGCGCGACTACGATTGCCAACCTCGGACTCGAAGAGCGCACCCTGCGCGGTCCAGTTAGCGGCGCGCTCCTCATCATGAAGGCTTCTGGCCAATTGGACAGCCTGTTGAATCAGGCGGCGGACTTCGCCAAATCGGCCCCGATCCGCCTCTGTCTGCGCCTCAAACAAGAGCAGTATTTCTGCTGCTTCCGGCTTGTCGGCCGCCAGAACAACTTGACGTTGCATTTCGGTCATGTTGCCGTCGAGAAATGCAAGCTGATAAGCGACAAGATACTCATCGATTTCCTGCAGACCTCGGCTTTGCATCCTGCTGAGAGCCGCTCGAGCCTCCTGCCGGCGATCAAGGCAGAGGAGAGCTTCAGCGAGGTTCGTGTAGTTGAAAGGGAGATTCGGCTCCTCTTGCAGAGCCTCCTGAAAGTCGTTAACTGCCTTGTCGTAGTCTCCGAATGAGTTGTGAATCATCGCCGCGCCCGTTAGCGGCACCGAATCGCGGGGAAACTCACGCCGCCAGTCTTCGTACACGGCCAGTGACTTTTCAAGGTCCGCGACCACAAAGTGATAGTAGCGGGACTCGATGTAGTATCGCTCGCGCTGGCTGACGCGCTCCCGCAGCGCAAACGCTTTGCGAAACATGGAGGCGGCCTGGTCGAACTGCAGGGCGTCGAAATAGACGCCCCCGAGGCGGTTGTAGGCCATGGCAAAGGTCGGATCGAGCTCGATTGCACGCTGGAAGTACGGAATGCTCTCGTCATCTCCCTGCGTGTTCCGGGCCATCATTCCTTCGCTATAGGCTTGCAGAGCCTTCAACGACGGCGTGGTCACCAGTTCCAGCGGTACGTTGTATTTCTGAATGTTGCCGAGCGAGTCTCCCAGCCTGGCGCGCAGCTCGACGGCAGCTTTGTCCAGCGACGGCAGCACCTGTTCTTTGCCCTCGGCACGCACCTGTTCATGCATCAGGGACTCTCCGTTGGCGCACTTCGTTGCCGTCATTCCGATTACATAAAGCCGCCCCATTCCGGCGATGGATCCCGACAGCACGACCTGGCCCCCGGCACGTTGGCAGAGTTCGCGGGCCACCTCGCCCGTGAGCGGCTCGCCGGGGGGACGCGCCATCAACCGGCGCAGCTGCTGCACTTGCGCCTCCGGCAGGATGCTCAGGAAGGGCGACTGTTCCAGGTCCATCAGCAAGGCCTGCTTGATGGTGCCGTCAAACACCGGGTCTCCGGTGGTATTTTCAAAATCGGCCACCACGATGTTGTCTTTCTCTGTGAGCACGGCGTCTTTGGGCAAAGGCGCCTTGGAGCGTATGGCTGGGACCAGCCAGACCGCGGCAGCCAACGCCGCCAGCAACACCGCCAGGGAACCGGCCAACGTGAGGATGACCTTTCTTCGTCTGCCGGAGACAGCGGGCTCGGCGACTTCGCGGGCGGAGAAGGTTGCTGCATAGCTGCCCTTGGGCATCTCGATCGCAACCGGGTCGCCTGCACCTTCTGTTTCGTAGTACTCCGTTAAGGCGGTGCGCAGGCGTCCGGCCTGAACCCTGACAAAGGCATCCAGCCGCGGATCGAACGACGCGCGGCGGTTGAACGCCTCCATGGCAATCACGGACTCTTTCAGCTCGTCGCTGCGTCCGGCAAGAGTTCGTTCAACAACAAAGCTCAGGAAGTTGCGCAGGCCCTCTGCCTTCAGGAATCGCTGCGAAGAGACAATCTTCCGCAGTTCGGCCTCAACTTCAGGCGCCGAAACGGGTCGCTCATCAGGCGGAACACGTGCGTTCAGCTCACGCATGGCTGAGTTGTCTCGCTGGAGCGGCCAGTATAGCACGCTTGATTTCGCGCCACACTCCCTGTGTAAACAAAAGAAAACAAAGAACGGGAAACCGTTACTTACCCCGGGTAACTTGTGGCGTGGATGCGCCCAGGGCGAAAACGGTGATGCGAATGAAGCGGTGTGCGCTGGGAGAAGGATCGATGCAGCAACCGGCATGGAGAGTTCTTCCGCAATTGGGACCGATGATCCTGCTGGCCTTTGCGGTCAACCCGGCAGGGCTGAGCCAATCCAGGTCGGTTCTGAAGGCCGAGCCCGGGCCGAGGACAAGCCCTCCAATATTGCAGCTCAGGTCGGGATCCAATATTGCCGGATTCCTGCCCGCCAGGGCCTATCTCATCGCCGGTGGACACGCGCTGACCGTTGAGTTTCTGGGCACACCGGGCGTCATGCCCAGAATCCAGGAGAAGCCTGATCCCTTTGCCGTCTCAGCCCGGAAGGTTCTTTACGAAGATCTCTGGCCCGGCGTCAGCCTCACCTTCAGCCAGATCCCCAAAGGAAACTGTGATACCACATACATCCTGGCCCCGGGCGCTGAGGCAGCGAAGATTCGTTTGCGCTACAACGTTCCTGTCAGGCTCCAGAAAGACGGCACGCTGAAGTTCCATTTCTCCTCGGGGTCGGTCACCGAGTCTTCGCCGGAAGCATGGCAGCAGATCGACGGAAGGCGGAAGGCGGTTGCGGTTTCGTTTGCGATCTCCAACGGAGAGGTTGGATTCAATGTTGGCAACTACGACCACAGCATTCCGCTGACTATCGATCCGGCTTACAGGATTGCAAAGGCGAGTGTAAGCCGATTCGCGCTCTGGCCGGCGGAAAGACATTTTGCCAGGTCAACGCCCCTCCCCAAAAACAACCACGAGCGTTTGGAGCCCACTGATGAGCAACCAAAGTAAGGCTTTCCGGAGGAATATGCGAACCGAGAATAGAACGACACAAAGGTTGCGGCTTTTCTGGGCGGCGCAGATCCTGATTGCGTTCGCGGCTGTGGTTCTGGCTGGCTGCGGCGGTGGCTTTTCGCTGAGTTCCGGCGCTCCGCCCGCGGTTACCATCTCTCCTCTTGCCGGTACGCCCGGCCAAAGCTTGTCCATCGCCATCAGCGGCAATTGGACGCATTTTGCGCAGGGAACCACGACAGCCGGCTTCGGCGCCGGAATTGCCGTGGGCGGCGGAGCTTCGGGAGCCGCGGGACCGGTGACTGTGACCAACGCGACGACTGCGACGGCACAGATCGCCATCGACGCGAGCGCGGCTCCGGGCGCACGCGACGTGGTGGTGACCACGGGCAGCGAAACGATTGTGCTGGCCAAAGGATTCAGCGTTTTGGACGTGCCTGTGGCCAACGCGGGCTCGCCGCAGACGGTGTTTGCCGGAGCCACTGTGCAACTGGACGGATCGGGTTCGACCGATCCGGGCGGATTGACGCTGACCTATGCATGGACGCTGGTTTCAACGCCCACAGGCAGCGCCGCGGTCTTGAGCAGTGCAACCGCGGCCAAGCCGACTTTCGTCGCCGACAAGGCGGGAAGCTACAAGGCGCAATTGATCGTTTCCAACGGATCGCAAAGCTCACCGGCGGCGACAGTCACCATTACCTGCCAATATTTGCCCCCGGTGGCGAATGCGGGCTTACCGCAGACGGTAACGTTCGGAGCCACTGTGCAACTGGATGGATCCGGTTCGACGGATCCGAACGGATTGACGCTGACGTATGCATGGACTCTGGTTTCAACGCCTACAGGCAGCGCGGCGGTGTTGAGCGGAGCAACTACGGCCAAGCCGACTTTCGTCGCCGACAAGGCGGGAAGCTATAAAGCGCAATTGATCGTTTCCAATGGCGCGCTAAGCTCTCCGGCGGCGACAGTCGCCATTACCTGCCAGTATGCGGTCCCTGTGGCGAAGGCGGGCGCCGATCAGAACGTAACGCTCCCCTACGGACAGACGGTGGTTTCGGTCACGCTCGACGGCAGCGCTTCCTCCTCGCCCGATGGCAGCATCGCCACATATATATGGTCGGGCACGCCCACACCCAGCGCCACCGCCAAGCCAACGCTATCGCTGACTGCCGGCAGCTACACCTTCACGCTGACCGTCACCGACAGTAACGGACAGGCCAGCGCACCGGTTTCCGTCCATGTGACGGTCGTCAAGGAGACGGTGCATCCGCCGGTGATCAGCTTTACCACGGCAGCGCCCTACGCGGCCACTGCTGGTAGCGGTACGGCGCTGAGCATCGCGCTAAAGGCCACCAGTCCCGACGGAAGACCGGTCACTCTCACTGCCGGCCCGTCGATCGCCAACACCACCTTCAACGTCACGCCGGGGACCACGGCTGCGGGGACCTATGGCTTTACGCCGGGTTACGGACAACAGGGCAATTACCTGGTCGGCTTTACCGCGCGCGACAGCTATGGGCTGACGGCGACATCCGTCATTCAGATCGGTGTTACGGCCACCGACCGGCCTCCGGTGCTGGTGATGCAGAGCACGGCGACCGTGGCCGAGGGCGCAACGCTGACGATTCCCGTCAGTGCAACAGATCCGGACGGCGATGTGGTGACCATGACGGCGATCGGTCTTCCGGCTCACGCCGTTCTGGTTCCGTCTTCGGGGGCCATCACTTTCTCGCCGGTCAAGGGGCAGGCGCAATCCACTCCCTACGTGGTCATTGTTACGGCTTCGGACGGCCAACTGTCGACAAGCGCACAGGTGGCCATCACCGTAACGGCGGGCAGCAGCGGCAGCGGCAGCGGCACGCAACTGACTCTTGTCGTCAATCCCATCGACAGCCCGTCGTTCCTCGCCACGCAGCATGTGACCGGAACGGTGAACGGCGGGGGAACTTCGCAGCAGCCGCAAAGCTCGGCGTTGATTACGGGCATGAGCCCGGCAAGCGGACAGCAGGGCAGCACACTCACGGTCTCGCTGACCGGCGACACAACGTATCTGACGCACTTTGCAAACGGACAAAGCGTTGCCAGCTTCGGCAGCGGCATCACGGTGAACTCGCTTACGGTGACCGATGCAACGCACGCCACCGCTACTATTGCAATCGATCCCTTGGCGGCCATCGGTCCGCACGCGGCGAGTATCGTAACCGGCACGGAGACGGCGGTCTCAGTGAACGCCTTCAATGTGCTTACGGGCGTGAACACCGTCAGCGGCAAGCTTGCCGACGCGGGCAGTTCGCAGGCCATCGCCGGAGCTACGGTTCTGATTCAGGGAACCACGTTCACAGCCACCACCGACGCCAACGGGGCATTCACCCTGAAGGGCGTTCCTGCGGGCGCGCAGACGCTGATAGCCAACGCCAGCAACTACGCGCTCGCAACCGTTCCCATCGCGTTGAAGGCCAGCACTCCGCTCGATCTGGGCACAATCAAGCTGAACCCGACGGTCTTCGACCCCACCGCTGCGCCTCAGGTTTCGCTGCTGAGCCTGCTTGGAAGGCACATCGGCACGGTGACCGGTGAAATATCGGTGGCCGACGCACGCAGCGCCATCGTGGACACGATTTCGCTGGTTGGCGGCACGGAGATGGGAGTGCTGGACGCCTATGGAAATCAGCTGAACCCCAAAGTCGCTGGACTCGGCAAGCTGAGTTTGCAGGACAACGGCGTGAGCCTCTACGCAGAGCACATCGCCGCGGGCGAATCCGTGAGCCTGATTGAGCTGCTCTATCAGATGCGCTTCGCCTTCCAGTGGAGCGGCACGCCGCCCACCTATCTGCAGATGCTCAACGCGCTGCAGACGCTCGTCAATCAGGCCTGGGCCGATCCCAACAACACCAATTCGGCGGTGGTGATTCTGCTCTTCAACCAGGGCGCGAGCATGACTCCCGATCCGCCCACTCTGACCGCCGACACGCGGCTGAACAAGTTCCAGGCATACATCGCCCTGAGCGGTCTGATGATGCAGATGTACAACCAAGGGCATTAGCCATGAGAAGCAGAGGTTTCTTGAACATGGAGGGCGGCATGAAGGTAAGCAAATCGATGAGGACGCTCCTATTTGCAGGCGCTCTGGCGTGCATGGGTCTGGGTGCGGCGGGCACCGGCGCTCAGAGTGTGGCCAATTCCTACAGCACCGCGTGGCAGCAGCTATCCACGCTGCTGGGAAGCACACCGACCAAGGTCAACTCCACATCGGTAGACAACAACTCCACCCAACTTCCTGCGCTGGAGACCCTGCTCCAGCAGTACTATAGCGATCACTCGGAGACGGCGCTGGCGAATATGCAAGCGCTGCTGACGACGAGTTTTCCCGGTCAGGCTTTGCCGGCCGCGACAGAAGTCGCCTTCAGCGATCTGGTGAAAATGTCGCAGAGCGATCCCGCGCTCTCGCTTGAACTGACCAACATTTGCACTTTCATTCCCAGCAACCAACAAAGCTCCACGACCGCGAATCTATGGTCGACCGTGGATATTCAGAAGGGGCCGGTTTGGGACTTCGGCTTTGCCAATGCGACTTCGTTTCTGGGCATTGCGCCTACCACCGCCAGCTACTCGGTCAACATCATCGAGCAGTCGTTTGCGCCCAGCCCGCCGCACATCTACCAGGTGGTGGAAAGCACGGAGACGGTGGGCAACGTTGCCGGTTCCTCGCTGGTGATTCCAACCGCAAAGATCGTCTTCTCGCCTACGGCCATGGACAAGCTGAATTTGAACGATCCCACTGTGCGCTACTTCTATCGCTTGTGGAAGTACGGCAATGCAAGCACAGCCAAGCTGAGCCCCATCAACCCCAAGGCTTCGACCAACGGAAGCTACGATTTGACGCTGATCATGTCAGGCACGCTGGGCGGAACCAGCGTCACCGATCCCAAACCCGAAACCGATGCGAGCGGCAATCTGACGAACTCGGGCAATTATCAGTTCGTCGTGCCCATTCCCAGCGCCGGAATGAACCAGTATCGCATCGACTGCATTCGCATCGACGGCGACGGCAGCGTCATCGACGCCATGATGATCGCCAGCCCCGGCGACCTGAACAGCCTTTCTCCCTGGTTCTCCGGAGCGCTGGACAAGGTCGGTACGGTCGATCCGGCCAACGGGCTGGGCGAAAAGTTCATTAATCCGGCGCAGGGCTTTCTTTCCGGCTACAACGCGCTATTCGAGGTTGGCGAACTCTCGAACATCGGCTCGGTTTACATCAGCGGCGTCGCCAGCGGGCTGAGCCAGTTCGGGCGCATCGATCTGGCCGCCGATGCGATCGATAACTCGAAGATCTACATGAGCATTCCCGGCTTTCAGACTTCGGATATGCCTTCCCGCGGCAGCGGCGTTGTCTTCCGCTACGATGGCAAGAACGGGCAGATCGCCAGCGCAAACTACAAGCCGGGGTTCATGTCTCCCGGGCAGGCTGGACTGGCGCTGGGTGAAAACAACAGCCTGTATACCGACAACAGTGCTTCGGACGGCGAGTTCGGCGGACGGCTCTTCCGCCTGACCGCGTTTCTCGATACCGGCGACCAGCCCTACACGCCGCCGTATCCCAATCCGCCCTATCCGAGCGGAACCACGCCGGTCGACTCGCTCCCGGCGCGCTCCCTGGTGGGTTCGGTGAACTACTACTCGCAGCTGCTGGATTCGGCCAACCCTGTCTCGGTGCAGCAGATCGTTCTCGGCAAAAACGAAGGCGACGCCGTGGGCCAGCAACTCTACGTCGCCGACGTCTCGACAAACACTATCAAGAAAGTTGCCGTTCAACGCGGCGAACTGAGCAACTGGGACCCATCGCACGTGGTCGGCCAGCCATGAGCTTCAACCGACAGCAGCGGGAAAACGCCGCCTGCCGCCAGCGACCAGCTCGGCTTTACGGCCACAACGGATATGGCCTTCAGCGGCGACAAGAGCACGCTTTACATTTCGCAGGGCAACTACGTGGTCAGAACCCAGGGCGGCGTGAACGGCTCGTCGTCGATCACCACCGGCGAAACGCTGTTCACCAACGCCACCGGCCTAGCCACCTGCCAGGACGCGGGCCGGGAGTACCTGTTTGTTGCCGACGGAGCGCAGGGCTCGATCCTGCGCATTCCGACTAGCGACATTCCTATCGCCGTGCCCAGCGATCCGCAGCAGTTGAATCTCAAGATTCAAAGCTACACGTTTCTTACCGGTTTGAATAACCCTGGCGAGTTGCGCGTGACCGACGACAGCCAGGGTCTGGTCATTGTGGACAACGACAATATCTACTACCAGCACTTCGGCTTCAGCGGCACAGCGGTGGATACGCAAGGCAACCCATTGAGCGGAGCCACCGTAACCGCCGACACGACCAGCGGCACGATCAGCACCAAAACCGACAGCTCGGGTAACTTCAACATCGTGGCCGACACGAAGCAGCCCACGCTCACGGTTCATATCAACCATCCATCGCGCAGCTATACGGAAACGGTGACCACCACGGGCCGCTGCTTCTCGAGCTCCGCCGGACCGTGCGTGGACATTACCTCGCCCCCCAATGGCGCGCAACTCAGTGCGTCTACGGTGACCGTGAGCGGAACCATCTTTCCGTCGTCGGTGAACTTTACCGCGAGCGGCGGGGCCCTGCTGGTCAACGGAACCGATTCCTACCCGCTGACCTTCACCGGCAATCACAACGACTTCACGGTGGCCGGCGTGAATCTGACCGATGGCGAAAACACGCTCACGGTCTTCACCAATTCCACAAGCGGCTTCCAGGCAGGCGGATCGTTGCCCACCAATGTGACCGTAACCGGCGGCACGATTGCAACGCAGGCCTATGCCGGCGTGGGCACCGACAGCAACAACAATGCGCTGCCAGGCAAGACCGTGACCATCTCGGTCAACGGCGTGCAGGCGGCGACTACAACCACCAACGGCTGCGGTTACTACAATGTCGCGGGCTTGCCCCTTGGAACGGTTACAACGACGGTCGCGCAGTAAGCAATGCAAAGCGGCACCGGAGAGCGGCAATGGAGAAGATCGAGATGAATGGCCTGAACCACGGACTGTCGAAATTGGCCCGCACCTTTGCCCTTCTGGGCTTGGCGCTCACCGTATGCACTGCCGTGCGCGCCGGGGCGCAGATCACCGTCACCGCAACCGGCCCCTCCGGTACGCAGACCCAGACTGTAGCCGGAACCGGCGGCGCGTTCGACCTGACCCTGCCGCTGGCCGGCAACGCCGTCAACACTATCACCGTGACAGCTGTCGACAGCTCCGGCAACCGCGCAACACAAGACGTGAAGGTCACTCAGCTCTCGCTCGATCAGGTGGTGGTCTCGCAGGTGACCACCGAGAAGCTGACCACGCAGCAGGTCAAACAACTGGTTGCAGACGGAACCATTCAGCTCGACAATCCGGCCAACTACAACGTCTCGAACTTCAATATCGTACTGACCATCGGTTCCCAACCCGTTCCGATCAGCGTGCCCGTGGCCACGCCGATCAACAATCCGCAGACCGGCTATGAAACCTACCAAATGCCCAGCGGAGGCAACAGCAGCGGGGGTGCGCCGCAGAACCAGCCTCCGGAGATTATTGTCTTCGATCAACCGGTTCCGGCGACCAGCGAGATCAGCAATCCGCCGGATATTCCGGGCGTGATCATCATCGAAGGCAGCATAAAAAGCCTGAAGGAGTTCTACACTGTCCGCCTGCTGCTGATGAACACCTCCGGTATCTTCACCCTGCAGAATGTCACCTCCAGCATCTCCTTTCCCGACGGTGGACTGACGGCTATCTCTCCGGATAGCGGCGTTAACTCTTTCGGCGACATCGTTCCCGGCGGCACAGGCCAGCCCGGCCAGGCCGAACGGTAGTTCATCATTCGCGGCGATGTCATCGGTGTCAAGCACGTACAGGTAAGTTTTGGCGGAACGATTGGCGGGCCTGGCATCGCAACGCCGGTGCCCTTCAACGGCTCGGCAGTGAGCAGCGTGACTGTTGACGGGCCGCCGACGTTTCAAGTCGAGGTGCTGCAACCGGACACAGTCGTTGTTGGAACACCTTACGATCTGCAGGTCAACATCACCAACACGGGCCAGGACGACGCACTCTACGCAAGCCTGAGCCTGGACGCCGGAGCTGCAGGCAAGGTGGTTCATTGCGACGGCGGCGATCCGCCGTCCTGTACGGACATAGACGGTCCGGACACGCGAACGCTCGGAGACATTGCGGCAGGCCAGACCGTCGGCGCCACCTTTACGATCGATCCGCTGGTCAGCGGTGCAGTCAGCTCCTGTTTTGGAGTTTCCGATCAGAACATCGCTCTTCAGGTTCTAGTTGGGGCCAATGGCTGCCTGACCGGAACGCTGCCGCCCGCAATCGGAGCGCCCGCCGGAGTACCCACCGTGAGCGTGGTTCCCAGCGCCAACGCGCAGGGCGTGGCGATCGTCTCGCCGGTGACCGCATTCTTTAGCCAGCCGATGAACACCACCACGATCACCACCGGCGCCAACGGCAGTTTCAATGTCTACGACCCATCCGGCAACATCGTCCCCGGCCAGCTTACCTTCACCACAGTGAACGGCAACACTGTCGCCATCTGGCAGGACAACGACACGGCCAGCAGTGGCCGGCTGATTTCCAATACGCAGTACACGGTCAGTGTGACCAAGGTCGCGACCGCTACTTCCGGCCCCGCGCTCTACAACGCCTGGACCAGCCGGTTTACCACCACCGGAACGGCACTGGACGACGTTACTCCGCCCACGCTCACCCTGACCGTGGAACCGTCGGTCGATTCATCGTATGTTCTTCCCGGTCAACTGGTGGTCATCGACGCTTACGCGGCCGATCAGGGCAGCGGCGTGGCGAGCGTCGAGATGCGCATCAAGGATGTCACCGCCGGCGCCACTTTGTACACGCTTATCGACCGCAAGGTCGTCTTCAGCGGCGATATGCCTCCCTTTCTGTTCACAATCGACTCATCGAAGCTGGTCGCGGGCGACAACTATCAAGTGATGGGCACCGCTTACGACGTGGCCGGAAACAGCCAGAACGCCACGGTCGGGCTGTCGATCGCCTCTTCGGCTGCTCCGCCGACCATTCAGCTTCCCGCCGCGCCAGCCAACGGCGTTCTGCAGGGCATCTCCGTTTCGCTCACTCCCACGTCAATCACCGGCGGAGTGCGCTCGGTCAACTACTACCTCGACGGCGCCACTACATCGTTCGCCACCGTCAACCTGCCGCCTTACGAAGCCAGCATGAGCACGCTCACACTGGCTTTGGGCGCGCACGCCATCCTCGTCGTGGCCACCGACGGGCTGGGACAGACCGGCCACGCTACATATTCCTTCAATCTCGTCACGAATCCCAACAAGCCGCAAATCACGCTGAACGGAACAACCAACGGCGCAACATACGTCGCCGGCAGTTCCTTCGCGGTCAGCGGGACCGCTACTGACCAGGTAGGCATTGCGTCGCTGACCTTCACGCTCGATGGCAACACCGTCGCCAATGGAAGCAGCTCGTTTACCGTTTCCACCGTCGCGCTTTCGCTGGGAAGCCACCAGATTGTTGCGCAGGCAACCAACGAACTGGGCGTAAGCAGCACGCTGGCGACAAACTTCAAGGTCGTTGTACTGCCCAATGGACCGCCGCCCGCAGCTCCTACCGTGGCAAATGTTACCGTTCCCGTGAACGGCCAGACCACCGTCACCGGCCTTACCGCCCCAGGCGCGCGAATCGACGTCACCAACGCAACGGGTGGCTTCACCGTCACCGTTTACGCGGATGCGAATGGCAATTTCAGCGCTTCGCTTGCCGGCCAAAGCGGCGACACGCTGCAACTGGTTGCTTACGACTACACCGTTTCGCAGCAGCATAGCGCCGCCGCCACCGCCACCGTGCCGGCGCCGCCCGCGCTCGATCACGTCACGGCCACCATCACGTCTTCCTCATTCACGGCTGTAAATGAGTACCACGACATCACCGTCACCGGCTACTACCAGGACAAGAGCACCGCCGACCTAACCACGCAGTCGACGTACACTTCGAGCGATACGACCGTGGCCGCGGTCAGCGCCGCTGGAAGGGTCGTGGCGTTGAAGAGCGGCAGCGCCGTCATCACCGTTTCGAGCCTCGGCAAGCAGACCACCGTTCCGGTGACCGTCAACATCGTCACCATCGCTTCGATCACCGCGGCTCCGGCCAGCATTGCTTTCACAGCGCTCACACAGTTGCAGGCGATCACCGTCACCGGCCACTTCAGCGACGGCACAACCAACACGCTGACCAGCGGCGTCTCTTTCTCTTCCAGCGATGCCTCTATTGTCACCGTGAACAGCTCAGGTGTAGCCTCGCCCGTCTCCAACGGAACGGCGCAGATCTCTGTCTCGTACCCCGGCGCGCAGCCGGTTCCGGTAAGCGTCACCGTCAATGCCGGGGCCTTGCCGCCATCCACCAGGGTTACCGCTGTCGCTGCCCCTGGCTCCAGCGTCTCCACCACCCTCACCTACCAGGTGCTCCGCAGCCTCAGCACGCTCGCCTACGTTGAAATCTACTACCGGCGCAACGGCATCGGCACCTTCAACCTATACAGCGACTCCGCCAATCCACAGGGCGAATACCAGCCGCAATCCGGGGCCACAGGCACAATGACCTTCGACTCCACACGGCTGGGCGGAGATGGCAGCTACGAGTTCTACTCCATCGGCGTGGACAATGTGGGCAACCGCGAGGCTGCGCACAGTACGGCGGACCAGACGGCTGTCTTCAGCGCCGGAACCATGTGGACAATAATCACCGCGCCTACCGTGATCGCCCCCACAGATACAAGCTACGACAACCAGAACATCCGCGTGAAGGGCACAATCCTCACCGTCACCGGCACTCACTCCTTTGAGAACGTCGAGTTGCTCAACGGCGCAACGCTGACCCACACGGCAACCACGCCCACAGTCGAAAGCAGCATGGATCTTACTGTCTGGAGTCTGGCCGTGGATTCGACCGGCGCGATCTCGGCAGACGGTCTGGGCTATCTGGGCGGCTATCAAGGGGCCAACCAGTCGTGTCCCGGCCTGACGGTAGGCAACACCGCCGGCTCGACC
>Ga0326727_10007138_pt1 | contig 29859 bp, 19 predicted proteins | sample MB2enrmetagenome_FD_207643 | JGI IMG/M metagenome (GOLD analysis project Ga0326727, IMG submission 207643) | Lab enriched peat soil microbial communities from McLean, Ithaca, NY, United States - MB29MY | ecosystem: Environmental > Terrestrial > Soil > Wetlands > Peat | place: USA: New York... | reverse complement strand
CCGTACTGACCTCCTCGATTTACCTGGCGATACGATGAGAAGTTTCGCGCTGAATCTCGTGCTCTTTCTCGAGATCACCTTAACACTAGCTTCACCTTCGTGCCGACAATCACTGATGATACTCCACACAAAAACCAAATGCAAGCGAAATTTTCAACTATTTTAAACAAACTATTTGCCCCTTCTTCACCCTCGCCGATCAGAGCCTCTCGCCGTGTCGCTCCGCCCGGCCATGGGCCAACGGGCAAGCCATCGATAATAAGACACACGAGCCAACCTCATCGCGGCTCTGCATTACACCGCGCCCACCTGCAAGCCCCGCACTGAATCGAAAGATCCCACAAGCATTGCCGCTCGAGTGTGGGCGAGGAGCCGGGAATGACATGCGAGCCTGGTTGCAGTACAATCCCTTCTCTGTATAAGCCCTGTCCTGGAGAGAGAACAACGATGTCTCATCGACTCGGAATACTCGCAATAGTGTTTGTTTCTGCGGCGGTTCTTTTCGTACCGTCACACGTCGCTGCCCAAGCCAGAACGCGCCTTGCGATTGTGGGGCTGGACCACGATCACGTTTGGGGAATACTCAAGCTCATCGCCAGCGAACCGGACGGTGAACTGGTGGCCGTCGCGGACACCCACCCGGAGTTGAATCAGAAAGCGAAGGCCATGGTGCCGGCGAGTGTGAAGTTCTATTCAAATTATGTCGCCATGCTGGATGAGGTGAAGCCTGATGCGGTGATCGTCACCACAGCGAACAACCAGCACCTTGAAATCCTGCGAGCCTGCGCCAAGCGCAAGATCCACTTCGACACCGAGAAGCCGATGGCGGCCAGCGGCGCCGACGCCCGCGAAATGGAGCGCCTGGCGCGCCAGGCGGGTATCAAGTTAATGGTGAACTACGCGAACGCCTGGACGGAGCCGACGCAAGAAGCCCTGCGGCAGATCGAAGAGGGAGCGATCGGGAAGATCCAAAAGATCATTGTCCAATTCGGCCACGAAGGGCCAAAGGAGATCGGAACTTCCAAGTACTTCGCGGACTGGCTTTACGACCCAGTGAAGAACGGCGCCGGGGCTCTGATGGATTTCGGTTGCTACGGCGCCGACTGGGCCATGGTGCTTAAGGGGCGGCCCCAACGCGTTTATGCGACCTCGCTGAAACTCAAAACCGAGCAGCACAACGCTGTCGAGGACGACGCCACGGTGCTTCTCGAGTACGCCGACGCCACGGCCATTCTGATGCCCTCCTGGGATTGGCCCTACGGAATGGGGCAAGCGGAGATTTTCGGCTCCAAAGGTAGCTTCCTGGTTAGAGGAGACGGGCTGCTGTTTCGGCCAGCCCCGCGTACAACCATAACCGGCCGGGAATACCCGGAGGGGAAGATGGAAACCCACCCGGCTCCCCATGAGAAGCGCAACGGCGTGGCTTACTTCTTGTACTGCGTCCGAAACGACCAGCCCATTGATGGTCTCGTCGGGCCAGCGGTCAACGTGGGAGTCAATGAGATCATTGACGCTGCGAAGGAGTCAATCCGAACCGGCAAAGCAGTGGCGCTCCCGGCCGAATAAAGAAGATAGACAAGCCGGTCCTGACTTGCATGGACTCGAGGGGACGGACGGCCACGCAATGGGGATTAGGGCCGAATGATGCGATAATGCGAAATCGTCGAAGCGAGGGAGGGAAGCTTCCCTGCCTCTCGAGGGCGTTCGGACCAAATCACCGTGCCCTTGCACATAACTTCGGCAGGCCGCCCTCCCAAGAATTCTTTGGGCAGCACGAAAGTCAATTCGAGAGGCGTTCTGGGCTCGGCAAATTCCTCTCCCCGGAAAAGCACTCCTGAACGGCTAATGTTTTGGGTGGTGCCCTTCCACCACTTGCTTCCCCCGTTTAGCCGATAACGCACGTGGATTTGGATTCCGTATCGTTGGGCACGGTTGTTAGATCTCAAATCGCCCTCCTGGCACGCAACTCGTACTGCACCCTTGAATTCTCAAATGATCTTCTATGAAACGGAACCGGCACCGGTTCTCGTAGAGACTCCACGTATCACTTTAGAGCTTTCTTAGAATCCCGCAATCAACCGACGGTACTAGTCCCCCCTGGTACTTGCGGCGGCAGGCGGGCCAGCTCATTCATGCCGGAGGGATTTTAGCCAGGTGGTAATAGACGGAGAAAAGGACGAGTTTCAAGCGGTTGGGGACACCCCGCGTGAAAAGGCGACTCTCGATGGCCGGCCGGCTGAGGGTCATTTCTGCAGAAGCCCGGCTGGCCTTTCAAAACCCCGCGCAAACCCGCGCCGAAGACGGGATGATTATCGGCGATGAGAACACCGATCTCCTTACGCGCATCGTTCATATGCCACCGGCGGGAGCGAAATCTCCAGTCGCACCCCGCGGTCAGGAGCCGATTCGATCACCAGATCGGCACCGATCGAGCGCACGCGTTCCCTTATAACTCGAGGGCCCAGAGCGGCAGCATTGAGTTCTGCGAGCGAGAGCCGGCCTGCGAATTCGAAGCCGCGTCCATCATCCTCGATGACCAGCTTCCAAATCCCGTCGTCGCGGCCAAATCGCACCAATACCTTCCGCGCTCCGCTGTGCTTCCGAATATTCACCAGCGCCTCTTGCAGGATGCGAACCAATTCAGTGCACGCGCGAGGCGGCAAGAAAATCTCCTGGGCATCGGCGTCAAAGCTGGCCGAGATAAGCTGGTCGCGTTGGAACTGGTCGACTGTATCACCCAAGCTCTTGACGAGCTGAGCGGGCTCCACTTCAACCTGTTTTAAGATTTGCATTCTTTCACGAAAGTCCTGGATCTCTTTCCGGAGAAGCTCTTGCAAGCGGCTGATTTCTTGAAGAAGGATTGTGCGCTCGCCTGCAGCGTTCCTTCGCACCAGTTCGGTTTGCATTTCCAGTCCCACGAGAGACTGAATAACTCCGTCGTGAAGCTCGTGCGCCAGGCGAGTCCGCTCCGCGGCCTGGGCGCGCGATCGTAGGCGACCGAGATCGTGCATATATTGAATGGCTGGAGCTACTTCGCGAACCAGGCTCTCAAGAAGCCGCACGTCTCGTTTGTGGAAGGCTCCTCGAGCCGAGTTGTACACCAGGAGCCGGCCGAACCAGTTCTGCTGATAGGAGAAAGAGACCGCGAGGAGCGAGCTGAAGTCAACAAACAGTGTGTGGCGCTCGCCCACCACGCGCATGGCTACACTCTCCCGGCCAAAATTATGCAGGGCCCGAAAGCGTCCCGTCGCGCGTGAGGAACCCGCTTTCGACCTACGGTAGCGACTCGACAAACCCGCCACGCGAGGGTCAGCCGGGTCGAGAGGACGCCGACGTTGAACGGCGCGCCAAACTGATTCCGGGAGAGCGGCAAAATAGGCTCTGCGCTCGGCGTCGGAGAGCTTCGAGAAGCGCACGGTTGGTTCTCCCGCCTCCCTTGAACGCTTCGCCTCCCAAAGGAAGGCGTCGTCACCGGCCACCCTTCGGAGTACCAGCTTGACTTGATCTGCCTCAAAGAAGTCGCCAATGAAATATAGTAGGCCTTCCAGCGTAGCCCTTAACCCGATTTCCGGGAGGCCATTCCCAATGAGCCGGCTGATGATAAGTGCGTTAATATGCCTCCGCTTCGCCTCCTCCGCCAGGAAGCCTAGGAGGTAGCTCGCCACGATCAGACTGCCGGCTAGGGCGATCGCGCCCTTCATCGAACTGCCCGCCCCGTATAAAGGCAGGACGCGGCCCGTCAAGGCGGAGAAGGCGGGGGGCATAAGGAGCAAGAGAGCGACGGAGGCGACGGACGTTATGAGAGTTCCTCTCATGCCCCAGAGTTCAGCGGCGGTCAGGAGTGCCAAGAGGTAAAGCATAAGAAATGGGCTGCGGGTTCCCCCTGTTGACGTGGTCAGCAGGCAGATCGAGACAACTCCTGCGGCATGCACCCACACACGCCACTCCGAAGGAGAAGTTCTATAGATAGTAACGGTCAGCAGATTTACCAGACTGTAAGCGAGGTAAGCAAAAAGCACTCCTCGAGTGACGTTGAGGTGAGGGCCAAGAAATTGTGGGGCAAGGTAAGCGACGCAGACGCACCCGGTTCCGAGAACGGCGCAGGAGATGGCCAGAAAACGCTCTCGTTCCGAACCCTCGCGCCGGAACTGCGCCCACCAAGGTCCACTGGACATCGCTAGATACTCACTTGCGGCAGGCCAACAAGCACGGCTTGAAAAATAGAAGGGCGGCTCAGATTGAAAACCGGCAAATACATTAAAGACATTTGCTCAAGACACGCTGCCAAAATAGTGAACACAGCCCGCCAGCGCACTGATGCCTGTAGTGTACGTTTAAAACGGCACATTATGGTCTCCACGCTTGGCCCGCGTCAAGAAGCATTAACTTGCAGGACAATGTGTCCTTTCCTATCAAACCGGCGCCGCCGCAGAGGGAACTCTGTTGCGCTGATGATTTGGGCGACATTGGTCGCCCAACAACCCTGTCCCCGGCGACGAAGACTACGGGTGACAAGTCGGTTTGGATGCTAGGTCCCGGCCTGTTCAAGAAGAATCCAGCCTTTGGCGCCTCGGTTATCGGCAACCGGGAAACAGGGGCAGGCCTCAATGCCGTGTTTGGCAAGAATGCTGCAAATATAATCGCCGACGTTGGCAGCGTCGGCGCGAACAAAAGTCATGATTGAAGGTCCTGCGCCGCTCAGGCATATCCCCAACACCTCGGGATGCCTGATGCTGAGCACTTCAGTCAGTCCCGGCACGAGGGGCGCGCGATAGGGTTGATGCCAGCGGTCTTCAAAAAACTCAGGGTGGAAATCCGGCTTGCCTGAAAAGAACTGCGCTGCCAGGACGGTGGCGCGCTGGAGATTATGAATCGCGTCCGCACGCGAGTAATGGCTGGGCAGGACCGCTCGAGCCTGCTGGGTCGCCAAGGCGTAATTTGGCACGACCAGAACAAGCTGAAGATCTGTGGGGACCGGGCAGGAGTAAGCAATCACCCTCTCCCCTTCGTTAACCGCAACCGTGAACCCGCCGTGCCAAGCTGCCGCGACGTTGTCGGGGTGTCCTTCGCGCTGGCTTGCGAGAGTCAACAACTCCTCACCGAAGAGCGGCCGGTTGACAAGCCAGTGGCAGGCCACCAGGGCGCCCACAATGGCGGCAGCGCTCGAACCGAGACCCACGCCCACCGGAATCTGATTGTGAATCTCGACGTCGAAGCCGCGCCTCTTGCCCCAGCTTTCCAGGGTCTCCGTCATGACGCGGGCGACGAGATTGCTGGAGTCGCTCGAAACGCGCTCAGGGTTTGCTCCATCGTAGTGGACTGAAACTTCGTTATCGTCGCGAGGGTTCACGTGCAGGTCGAGGTGCAGGCTCAACGCCAGCGCGCCGCAGTCGAAAAGGCTGCCCAGGTTGGCGCATGTCGCCGGCACCCGGACAAAGAATCGCTCACTCATAGAACTTCGCCTGCCATCAAATCTTCCAGTGTCTCGCGCCTCCGGATCAGTTCTGCCTTGCCGCCGTTGACCAGGACTTCGGCGGGGCGTGGGCGAGCATTGTAATTGGAGGAGAGCACGAAGCCATAGGCGCCGGTGGCAAGCACTGCCAGCAACTCGCCGGGTTCGACGTTAGGCATTACGCGGTCCTGGGCGAAAAAATCCCCCGTCTCACAAAGCGGTCCCACCACATCGGCTTCCAGCCTGCCGCAGGTCTGGTCGCGAGCAGGAATTATCTCATGATAAGAGCCGTAGAGCGTGGGGCGCATGAGGTCATTCATTCCGGCGTCCACAACGATGAAGTTCTTCCGCCGGTTCTGCTTTACATAAAGCACACGTGTCAGGAGGATGCCCGCCTTGGCTACCAGGGCGCGGCCCGGTTCCACGATGAGACGGTACCGGGTAGCCTGCAGGCGCTCCTTGAGCCCTCGCCCCAGGGTCTCGAAGTCGAGGGGTTGCTCATCGGCATAGCGGATTCCATAACCGCCGCCAAGATCGATGTATTCGATCCCCATTCCCTGGCTCTGAAGCCGCTCCGCCAAGGCCAGTATTTCGTCCAAGGCCTTGAGAAAAGGCTCAACGGACAGGATTTGTGACCCGATGTGACAAGCCACGCCGCGAATCTTGAGATGGTTGGAGGCCGAGGCGCGGCGGTAGAGTTCCAGAGCTTCGTCCTTCGGAACGCCGAACTTATGAATGATCTGGCCGGTGGAAATGTAAGGGTGGGTTTCCGCCTCGACCTCAGGGTTGACACGGATGGCGACAGGCGCGATTCTGTGCAGGGCAGCGGCCCGGTTTTCGATCAGTTCAAGTTCGCCCGCCGACTCGACATTGAACATCCCGATGCCCGCTTCCAGCCCAGCGTCGATTTCGGCCTTGCTCTTCCCTACTCCCGAAAAGACTATCTGGTCGGCGATCGCTCCGGCACGTAAAGCGCGTGCCATCTCCCCGCCCGAAACGACATCAAACCCCGCTCCCGCCTGCCGGAGCAGGCTCAGAATCCGCAGATTGGAGTTAGCCTTCACGGAATAACAGACAAGATGGGGTAGCGACGATAAGCTCTCCTTCAGGCGCGAGAACTCGCCTAAAATAGTAGCTTGGCTGTAAACATAGGCCGGTGTCCCGAAGCGCTCGGCAAGCGACTCCACAGAGATATCTTCACATTGTAACTGGCCGGATTGGTAGCGAAAGGCTTGCATCATTGTCCGTCGTCCGTGGTCAGTTGCACGTCACCGCCAGCGATGTCATTCCGAGCGAAGCGAGGAATCTCGCTCTGTTCTTTGTTCGGGGATTCTCTCGACGCAGAGCGAGATTCCTCGCTTCGCTCGGAATGACATCTCTCACACTGCGCGGCTGCTCTCCGCCTACTTCACTCTAATCAGCACAATGGTCTGATCGTCGCGCGGCGGCCGGCCTTGCTCAAACTCTCGCACTTCATCGAAGAGGCTGGCGATGATTTCCCCAGGGGGGCGATGGGAATTCCGGCGGAGTACGTTCTCGAGCCGCCGCGGCCCGAACTCCTCGTGCTTGGTGTTTGCGGCCTCGACGATGCCATCCGAAAACATCGCGACCAAGTCCCCTGACTCGAGCTTCACCAATTGGTCCTGGTACTCGGCGTGTTCGAGCAGACCCAGGGGGATTCCCTCGACGCGAATCATCCGGGTTTGCCCTTTCCTCATCAAGAGGGGCAAGGGCATTCCCGCATTGGCGAGGCGCAGCGTCTTTGCGCGTGGCTCCCAGATGGCGTAAGCGAGCGTAATGAAATGACCTTCGATCTTACGTTCGAGTAGAATCAGGCTCAGTCTCTTCAATAAATGCGGTGGCGAGAGCTTTTGAGGGGCCAGGCTGCGCAGGATGCCCATGGCCATGGCCCCATACAACGCGGCAGGAGCACCCTTGCCGCTCACATCGCCGACCGCCAGCACGTGCCGCTCCTTCCCGTAGGTCAGAAAATCGTAGAGGTCGCCCCCCAGTTCTCGCGCGGGGTGAAAGCGCAGCGCCACTTCCAGGCCCGGAATGTCGGGAGCCGTCCCCGGCATGAGATGCATCTGAATCTCCTGGGCGCGTTGCAAATCGCGCTCAAGGCGGGCTTCGCTTCGAGCCACACGTTCGTAAAGCCGGGCATTTTCAATAGCGATGGCAATTTGCGGAGCCAGAGTGGAGAAGATGCGGACGTGCTCCTCGCTGAAGTAATTGAGTTGCGGGCTTTCGAAGTCTACGACGCCGATGACGCGGCCACGATAAATGAGCGGTGTCGCCATCTCCGAGCGCGTTTCCGGGTTGACCTGGACGTAGCGCGGGTCTTTCGATACATCGCCGACCACCACCGTCTGACGCAGATCGGCGGCGGCGCCCACGATTCCCTGTCCGAAACGCACCACACCCCTCTCAGGCTGGTGTTCGTCCTGTTTCAGGGATAGCACCGTGTTGAAGATCCGGGCCTGCTCATCGGCCAACAGGATGCTGAAGCGGTGATAATCGATCAAGCGTTTCGTCAAAGCTCCGATCTTCCGCAGGAGCTCGCTCGTGACCAGGACTGAACTCATTTCCCGGCTGATCTCGTTCAGCAATTGGAGAGTCCGCGCTTGGCGCACGCTGCGGCGATAGAGCCGCGCGTTCTCGAGCGCCAACGCCATGCGGCTGGCGAGGAGTTCCAGAAGGTTAACGTGAGAATCGTTGAAGAAATCCGGCCAGGGCGCTTCCAGGTCGAGTACACCAATAAGCCGGTTCTTGGTAATCAGCGGGACCGCCAGCTCCGAGCGAATCGGAGATAAGGTGCGAATATAGCCGGGGTCTTTCAGCACATCATTGACCAGTACAGAGCGCCGGGTTTCAGCAGCCCGCCCCACAATCCCTTCGCCAACTTTTATGCGCAGTGTGCGAATCAACTCGTCGGGGTGGCCGATGCTGAAGCGAACACTCAACTCCTGGGTCTTCTCGTTGAGCAAAAGAATGGCGAAGACTTCGTAGTCGATCGCGCGTTTGACGATCTCGGCAATGCGCGCCATGAGCTCATCGAGATCCAGCGTGGAGTTGATCCGCTCGCTGACTTCCACCATCAGGGTGAGAAGTTCAGTCAGCTCGAGCGGCCGTGACGCGGATTGTGTTGCATCAGCCATAAAGCAAGCAGGTGGTAAACGTCTGAAGGCCATTGTAGCATACGCTGTATAATGGCTTACGATGTTGATTCTGGCATTGGATACGACCAGCGAAGCGGGAGGAGTTGGCGTTTTCCGTGACTATGAGTGTCTCGCCCAGATCGCGAATGACGGTCCAGCGAACCACTACGCCGTAAGCTTGTTCGCGATGGTGGACCGGGCATTCGAAGAAGCCAGGGCGCGGCATGGCGTTCTCGAACGAGGGCTGGCCAATATTCAACTGATCGCAGTCACCTCCGGGCCTGGATCTTTCACGGGAATCCGCGTGGGTCTAGCCGCGGCGCTCGGTTGGGCTCAAGCATTCGGTCTGCCGGTGCGAGCAGTGTCGGTGCTCGAGGCTCTCGTCGATGCAGCCCGAATACAATCGGAGTGGGCGGTCCCGATCCTGGATGCGCGCCGGGGAGAGATTTTTGTGGGAGTCTTCCAGAGGGGCACTCAGGCACGGGACGGCTGCCTTAAGCCGCCGCAAGGGCCGCCTCTAAAGGAAGATCAAGGGTGGATTTTGAGACCAGCAGAGCTGGGGCCTTTCCTCAGCCGCCGCCTGCCGCAAGGGGCGGGGATAACCTGCGTTTTCAGAGAGCACGATCGTACAGCGCTGGCGCTTCGCGAAACCCTTTCCTGCCCATTCCAGTGGCAGGCCGTGGCGGGAACGCTGGTCGAGGCTGTGGCTCGGCTCGGTTTGCAGGACTACCGATCGGGAAAACCGCAGCCGGCCGGCAGCCTGGACGCCTACTACATTCGGCGACCGGATGCGGAGCTGCTGACGCGCGACACAGACCGAAACTCGAAAGTCGAAATTCGAAACTCGAAAACCGAAACCTAGTTTTGATGCCATTCTGAGCGAAGCGAAGAATCCCGGCAGTTCCGGAAGTCACCAACTGTCGGGATTCTTCGCTTCGCTCAGAATGACACGCACAAGAAGGGGTTTCGTGAATCCCCAAGCTCTGCTCTCAGGGTGCGGTTTCGATCTTCGAATTTCGAGTCTCAATTCCCAAACTGCTCATGCGCATTCGTAACGCCAGCGAGGACGATCTGGAAGCAATCCTCACCATCCAGGGCAAGGCTCGACAAGCCGCCCAATGGACTGCGGCTGACTACGCAACCTTGGCTGGCGATCCTTTGGGGCTCATCCTGGTGGCCGAGCTCGACAGAGTGCGCTCGCCTGCACTTGCGGGATTCGCCGCGTTCCACCGCGTCATCGACGAGGCTGAGCTCAGAAACATGGCGGTCGACCCAGCCCATCGGGGACAAGGCGTAGGAAGCGAACTGGTCGCTGAAGGCCGGAGACGACTGCTTGAACTGGGAGTAAGGCGGATCTTCCTCGAAGTACGCGCTTCGAATATCACAGCGCAGCAACTCTATTTCTCGACGGGGTTTGGCCTTCACTCGTGGCGGAGGGATTATTACCGCGATCCCCCGGAAGATGCATTGATCCTATCCTTGGAGCTGACTCCCGCGCCCGAGGTTCCCGCTCCCGGCAGGAAGCTGTGAATTTTAGATTTCCGGAGAAGAAGCCATGAGCCCCCGCGCCATCCAGTTGTCGCTCGCCGTTTGTCTTCTCGGCCTCCTTTTCCTGGCAGGGAGCGCCTTTGCGCAATCCCCACCCGCCTGGCCGCCGCAAGCCGCACACTACCGAATCCACATGATAGGAAACGCGCACATCGACGCCCCCTGGCTCTGGCCGTGGCCGGAAGCGGTGTCCGTCGTGCAGAGCACGTTTCGATCGGCGCTCGACCGGATGAACGAATACCCGGAGTTTGCTTTCACCGCCAGCTCCGCACAGTTCTATGAATGGATCTCGGAAACCGACCCAGCGATGCTGGAGGAGATACGCAAGCGGGTGGCGGAAGGGCGATGGGATGTCGTGGGAGGTTGGTGGATCGAGCCGGACGTTAACATTCCGAACGGAGAGTCGCTGGCGCGACAGGGACTCTACGGCCAGAGGGCACTCCAGCAGTTATTCGGCCGCATCGCCGGGCTTGGCTACAACCCCGATTCGTTTGGCCAGACCGGAACACTGCCCCAGATCCTTAAGCTCGAGGGAATGCACGGTTACGTCTTCAAACGCCCCATGGCCCCGGAGAAGAAACTCCCGGGGGATCTATTCTGGTGGGAGGGCCCCGACGGAACACGCATCCTCTCCTATCGCATCCCCATGGATTCAGGGTTTGAAGAGTATCTGCCTTATTGGGTCCGACAGTTCATCACTAAGTTGCCCGAACCCACGACAGACCTGATGCTGTTCTACGGCGCGGGCGACCATGGCGGCGGGCCGACCAAGAAACTCATCCAGTCGATCGTGGATATGCAGCGGCAACCGGGCGGACCGGCAATTCTTTTCAGCACCCCGGACCGTTATTTTGATGAAGTGAGCAAGCTCGACAACCTCCCGGTCGTTGCTGATGAATTGCAACGCCATTCCGTGGGCTGCTACACCGCGGTCTCCGAAATCAAAAAGGACAACCGGAAAACCGAAGCGGCGCTCACCACCGCAGAGAAGATGGCAGCGCTTGCTTCCGCAGTTGCACGATTCGATTATCCCGCCGCCGAGTTCACGGCGGCCTGGAAGAAGGTGCTGATGATGCAATTCCACGATAGCATCTCCGGCACGGCGCTGCCGGAGCACTACGTGGAGGCGAGGCACGCCTACGGATACGCGCAGGAAACAGCCAATCAAGCCATCAATCTTGCGGCGCAGAAGATTGCCTGGCAAATTCCCACTCAGGATCCCAATTCTGAATATCTGGTGGTGTTCAACCCTCACGCTTGGGACACCACGCTGAACGTTGAGTACGATATGGGCTGGGACGACTGGACGGGGGCTGAAATTAAGTCGCCGCTGGAAGATGAGCGCGGCAATAATGTGCTCCACCAGTGGGAGCAGGCTTCGACCGTTTATGAGCGCCGGCTGAAGCTGGTCTTCAGCGCCGCCGTTCCGGCTTTCGGCTACCGCCAGTTTCGTTTGCGTAAGTCCGCTGCGGTATCCCAACCACCTTCGTCTGTGAAGGCGGCCGAAAAAGGAATGGAGAACGAACACCTTCGCGTTACGTTTGCAGACGACGGCACGCTTTCGATCTATGACAAAGACAATGGCGGGGAGGTATTTAAGGGCGGGACTGAAGGAGGCCGCGCCGTCGTGCTGGATGATCCGAGCGACACCTGGAGCCACGGCGTGCGGGCTTACACAAAGGAGCTGGGAGCGTTTGGCAACGGAAGTTTCCGCGTGCTCGAAGATGGGCCCTTGCGGGCGATCATCCGCGTTCGGACCCATTACGGCGCTTCCTCGCTTCAGACGGACTGGATACTTTACGCCGGCGCGCGGACGCTGGAAGCCCGCGTGGCACTCGATTGGCACGAACACCAGAAAATCCTGAAATTCTCTTTCCCCATCGACGTGCAGAATCCTGCTCCTACCTATGAGGTGGCCTACGGCTACAAGGTGCGAAAGGCTGAAGGGGATGAAGACCCGGGGCAGCGGTGGGTTGATCTCTCCGGCGAGCGCGCGGGCAGTGAATATGGGCTCGCGATCATCAACGACGCCAAGTATGGGTACAGCGCGCAAGCCAATGACCTGCGAGTCTCCGTCACACGTGGAGCAGTCTACGCGCAGCACGAACCGGCCAAACTGGAAACCGGCGGCGAATACCTCTGGCAGGACCAGGGTGAGCAGACGTTTCGCATGTTGCTGCTGCCTCATCGAGGATCGTGGCGGGACGCCGGTGTAGTCCGCAAGGCAGAGGAATTGACGGCGCCGATTCCGGTTGTCTACCAGGGCATACATGCGGGAAGCCGCCCACAATCGGCCTCGTTTCTCTCCGTCGATGCGCCCGATGTCGTCGTTTCCGCGGTGAAGAAAGCCGAAGACGGCGGCGACTTCATTGTCCGGTGCTATGAAACCGGCGGACGCCCAGCGAAGGCAGGCTTGGATCTGGGATTTGTGAACCGGCATTGGGAGGGGATCTTCCGGCCACTCGAGATCAAGACGCTCCGCGTGCCGCGGGCCGGTGGCGAGATCCGCGAAGTGAATCTCCTGGAACAGTGACCCCGGCGTAACAGGGGTGCTCACGGAGCAGTCCGCGGCTGCACGTTATCGACAGATTGGAGATGCGGCACCGTGGTTGCAAGCTAGCTATTTTCTGGTATGCTTACCGCCCGATAACGGGGGGCGGCCACAAGAGCCGTCCCACGACTTATGGATCGAGGTGGAATGATATGTCAACGCAAATATCCCGGCGCACTTTCATGATGGGCGCGGCCACGGCGGCTGCCGCGCTACGTGTAATGGGGGCCAACGACCGCGTGCGGTTGGGCATCATTGGCTCAGGAGACCGAGGCACGTATCTGATGGGGCGCGCTAACCAGGTCGGCAATTTCGACTGGGTGGCTGTTGCCGACATCTGGGATGTGCGGCGCGACCGCGGCGAACACACGGCCGGCGCCAAAGTGGATAAGTACGCCGATTATCATCAACTCCTCGATCGCAAAGACATCGACGGAGTCATCGTAGCGACATTCGACCACGTTCACGCACAGATCGCCAGTGATGCCTGTCGAGCCGGCAAGGACGTGTACGTCGAGAAGCCTATGACGTCGCTGCCGGAGCAGGGTCCTCCCTTGGTGAAGGCGGTGCGCGAGACTAACCGCATCGTCCAGGTGGGCACGCAGCAGAGAACCACACCGCACTTCCTCGAGGCGAAGCAGAAGTTCTTTGACACGGGAGCGATCGGAAAAGTGAATATGGTGCGCACCATATGGAATGCGAATGGCGGCTATCTGACTCCCGTGCCCAAGGGGATGGAGCAGAAACCTGCCGGGCTCGATTGGGACGCTTGCCTCGCCTGGCTGCCCAAGATCCCCTGGGATCCGAAACGCTATTTCAATCGTTTTGCCTATTGGGACTTTTCAACCGGCGGGCAGACCGGCGGGCTTTTCGTACACATGGTGGATGTGGTGCATTGGTTCCTGAATATCCAGCGCCCCCTGGCCGCCGTGGCGATGGGAGGCATTTATCTTTACGACGACGGGCGTGACACGGCGGACAACATCAACTTCGCTCTCGAATATCCCGAGAAACTGAACGTGACCTTTGAGGCTACCCTGACGGACATGATCCCTGCCGGGGCGGCAGACATCGTCTTCATGGGCACGGGCGGCAGGCTCAACATCTTCCGTTACGGTTACCATTTCATCCCCAGCAAAGGGAACACTCAGGTGGGCGAATGCTCGAGTGGACCCACGGACGACAATCACATGGGGAATTGGCTCGACTGCATGCGCACCCGCCGGCAACCCAACACCGACGTGGTGGCCGGGCACTACGGCGCCGTGGCCTGCCATATCGGGAACCTCGCCTACAAACAGAAGAGCCAGGCGGTCTGGCAGAAGGAGTGGGAGGTATGAGCATCCAACCCGGCGTGAATATGGAGTTTATCAGGTCGCAAGATAAATCTTTCGCCGAGGGCGTGGAGCGCGCAGCGCGTCTCGGATATAGCTTCGTTGAGCCGATGGTGCACAACGGGCGGGAATTGCTCAGCGAAGCCGGCTACTTCCATTCTTTCTCTCTCGACGACGACCCGGGCGAAATGAAAGACATCCTGGAGCAGCACGAGGTCAGGGCTTCCGGCTTGAGCGCCCACTGTCCCCTAATGCGGCCGGAAATCAGCGTGCCCTACTTGCAAAAGGCCATCCGCTTTGCGGTGGGCGTCGGCGCGCCGGTGGTGAACACGGACGAGGGCATCCGCCCGTCCTGGGTCAGCATGGATGAGGCGTTTGGCGTGATGAAATACACGCTCAGCACGGTGCTGCGGACGGCGGAACGCCACGGCATTTACATCGGCATCGAGCCGCACCAGAGTATTTCCAAGACCACGCAAGGCCTGCTGCGCATCGCCACTCTGGTGGATTCGCCTTACCTCCGCGTGAACTACGACACCGGGAACGCTTATCTCGCTGGCGAAGACCCTTACGAGGGGCTGCGCGCGGTTCGTCATCTGCTCATTCATGTGCACGCCAAGGACATCGCGATCGAGCACTCGGAAGCAGAACGTGGGAAAGTGACCGGCACACCCGTGGGATGCGCGTGCGGAGATGGCGTCATTGATTGGAAGAAGGTGGTCGGCATCCTGCGGGAGTCGGGCTTCGATGGTGTCCTGTCGGTGGAGTGCGGCACCGAAGAACAAGCCCGCCGCAGCCTGGCACATCTGCACGCCGTGCTGGGGGAATAAAAGAAGCTCACCACGGAGAACATAGAGAGCAGGGAGAAAAGCAGATCCTTCGCTTCGCTCAGGATGACATGTTGTGCGGCTGGCTCTGCGCGTAAGTGCCACGCAAAACCGAAAAAGTCACGCGCTCTCAGGATGACATGTCATTCTGAGCGAAGCGAAGAATCTGCATTTGGCTGCGGCTTTGCCGCGCTGTGCCCTCTGTGGTGAATCTGGCAGTGCTGCCGCGAGGTTCGCTTATGAAGAATTACTGTTTGATCAGAATGATAGCCGCAATGCAATTAGGTGTTGCGATCCTGTGTCCAAAGACCGCCACCGCGCAGGTGACGATTCCTTTCTTCCAGCCGGGCAAAATTCGCGTCCTCATCCTCTCCGGGCGGAACAATCACGACTGGCGCACCACCACGCCCTTTCTGCGAAAGACCCTTGTTGAGAGCGGGCGCTTTGACGTGCGGGTGGAAGAAGAACCGGTGGGAATCAGCGAGGCGACGCTGGCTGCTTACGATGTTCTGGTACTCGACTACGACGGCCCGCGCTGGGGAGAAACGACGGAGAAGGCGGTCGAGAATTTCGTGAAATCGGGCAAAGGGCTGGTGGCGATTCATGCGGCCAGTTACGCTTTCAGCGGCCTCGAGGCCTTGGGCGATAACCACCGGCCCATGGGGCTGAAAGAACCACCCTGGCCGGAGTATTTCAAGATGCTCGGGGGTTGGTGGACCGCCGGCCCACCCAAGACTGCACACGCCCCCAGGCACTGCTTTACGGTGAAATTCATGGACCGTGACCACCCCATCACGCGCGGCATGACGGAAACTTTTGTGGTCTCGGACGAACTCTACCACAGCCATCAGATGTCCCCCGACGCCCACGTTCTGGCCACAGCTTACGATGACCCCGCGAACGGCGGAACCGGCAAGGACGAGCCGATGATTTGGACGGTGAATTACGGCCAGGGCCGGACCATGTACATGGCGCTTGGCCACGATGTTGCCGCCATGCAGGAGACTGGATTCGTGAACACGTTTTTGCGGGGAACCGAATGGGCCGCCTCGGGCGCCGTCACGCTGCCTCCCGATGCCGGCGCCGCTAAAGCCGGACCGAAACCCTTGCGGCTGCTCGTCGTGACAGGAGGGCACGAATACCCGACGACTTTCTACACGGTCTTCGAGGGGACGAACGACCTGCAATGGGAGCATGCCGTTTCGAACCACGAGGCTTTCCGCGAAGACATCCGGAACAAGTATGACGTGCTCGTCCTTTACGATCTCTCGAATGAAATCAGCGAAATCGAGAAGACCCACTTGCGGGACTTTGTTGAGAGCGGGAAGGGAATAGTGGTGCTGCACCATGCCATTGCAGATTACCAGAACTGGGAATGGTGGTACAAGGAGGTGGTGGGCGGCAAGTACCTGCTGAAGCCCGAAGGCAGCATGCCCGCTTCCACTTATCTGCACGGTCAGGAACAATGCGTCAAAGTAGTGGCCAAGCACCCCATCACGGCGCGCCTGGGGGCGATGCACTTGTGGGATGAGACTTACAAGGGAATGTGGATTTCGCCGGAGGTCAAAGTACTGCTCCGCACCGACAATCCCACCAGCGACGGCCCGGTGGCGTGGATCAGTCCTTATCCAAAATCGCGCGTCGTGTACATCGAACTCGGCCATGGCGAAACGGCGCACCTCTACCCGCTCTACCGCACACTCGTTCAGGACGCCATCCGTTGGAGCGCCGGTAGACTGAATTAGTTCATGCCCTATCTCTGAGAAACGGGAACAAGGCGCGGGGATTTCGCAGGCGCAACCCTCTCCCTTGGGGAGAGGGTGTCCCGCTGCCGGCGTTTTCATCAGCCGGAGCGGGACGGGTGAGGGGTCAATTCGCAGCCCCGTCACGGACACCGAGACAAGGAGATTTCGTCGATTCAAATATGGACGCGCAAACCAGTGTCACGCAAAGGCGCAAAGCCCGCGAAGGTCGCAAAGCAACGAACGGGCGAACACTTCTTTCTTTGCTCGCCGTCTTCGTTCTCCTGGCGTTGTTGCAATGCAAGGCAGGCCACGAAGCTGCGCAGACCGGGCCGGGGACACCAGGCCCCGAACAAACCGATCTATTCATCGGCGGCCAGGGCGGCTACCACAGCTATCGCATCCCATCGCTCATCACTACGCCAAAGGGCACGGTGCTAGCATTTGTGGAAGGGCGCAAAGACAGCGCGGCCGACCACGGACACATCGAGATACTTCTGCGCCGGAGCTTCGATGAGGGAAAGACTTGGACCGCTGCCCAACTCGTTCTCCGCGATGGGACCAACGCGCTCAACAACCCAACCGCCGCAGTTGACCGCGACACAGGAATCGTGTGGCTGTTTCTGATACGGACGTCGACCACCAAGTACAGGAATGACGACGATATTGCGAAGGCCCGGGACCGGATCAGTGACCTGTGGGTTCTGCGCAGCGCCGATGAGGGCGCTACCTGGACCGGCCCCGCCGACATCACCACCTCCGTAAATCGGCCGGATTGGAACCGCATCTACCCCGGTCCTGGAGTCGGAATCCAACTGCGCAACAAACGCCTGGTCATTCCCTGCAACCATTCTATCGGGGATGTCGCGTTCGACCACGTGATGTACAGCGACGATCACGGAAAAACCTGGCGCCTGGGCGGGTCGACGGAGGGGAAGACAGACGAGAGCCAGGTTGTGGAACTGGCCGACGCCACGCTCCTGCTCAATATCAGGAACTACCGCGAGAAGGGCCACCGCGGGCTCTCGATGAGCAAGGACGGCGGACTGACCTGGTCCGCCGTTACCAGCGACCCGGCGCTCATCGAACCGGTCTGTCAGGCGAGCTTGATTCGTTACTCCGTAACTCCGCAGTTCACGAAAAACCGCCTGCTCTTCACCAACCCGGCCAGCCAGACGGAGCGGATCAAGTTAACGGTGCGGATGAGCTACGACGAAGGCAAAAGCTGGCCAGTTGCCAATCTGCTCAACGCAGGCCCCTCGGGTTACTCGTGCCTGACTGTTCTACATGATATGCGGATCGGGTGTCTCTATGAGCGCGGTGAGCATTCCTCCATCGAGAAGGTGACCTTTGCCCGCTTCTCGCTCGCGTGGCTCACTGGCGGCACAGACGCACCGTAATCTGCTTTGATAATAGGTCCCCTCCTTATCAAGGAAGGGAATATGCTCGGACGACCGGTTCATTATAGAATCGTCCCCCAGATTACCCTCGAGGCCAGCCATGAAAACACGTGCTTATTCGATTCTGGTCGTTGCTGCGATAATTGTTACGACGTCCCCACAAGGGCCGATCGTCTTGTAGCGGCGACCTGAAGAACACTCGGATTCGTCCGGGTTCACAGCCGCCTGTGCTCCCCTTTTCGGTGCTCCCGCTCAATCCTGGCGGTGAAATTCCAGAGCGGCGCTTTCGGGGAACGCAAGTTCGTTTCCTCCAAACTGCGTGAGGAATGCCTGGACCTCCTCAGTCGAAGCAGTAAGGACCAGGTCGTCGTCGATGCGGTCGAAGCCGATCTGGACTTTCCCATGATCCGCCATTTCCTTGAACCACTCCTCGCGAAGGTCAGCAAGACGCAGACTCTTCCCATCCAACCAGACTCGAAATACCCAGTGCGCCTGAATGAGATGGATCTCGCAAGCGCCGCCTTCCTGGACTGTTTCCGAATCTTGCAGGGGTTGAACGAGTCTCGCATAGAATCCATCCCCGACCTTCACCAAGTGCGGCTGAAATAGCGTTCCGTCTTCTGATAGAGACAGCGGGAGTTTGTACGCGCCGATGTTTACCTGCGGTGTTTGGGGAACCAGATCCAAGAAGAAGAACTCCCCCAGCCGGACGAGGTGTGCCTGGAATTTGCTCTTTTCGGGCTCGGCGTTATCGGCGTGGATTTCTGTGTCGAGCACCTCGTAACTCTTGTCGCCGGCCGCGTGGAAGGACAGAATGCTCGTGCCGTCTTGGGCGTTCCAGTCGCCCTCGAGTGCCGGTTCGACGACCAAGTCCTCTTCCTTAAAACAGGGATTCAGCCACTCGACAGGGCCGCACGCGGTTGCCAGCAGAACGAGTGAGAGAGGAATCAGCATTTTGGCGTTGCGCATTTTCTTAGCCTCCTAATACGGTATAGCGACATTGCCGGGCTGAAATCGCAGTGGCTGAGAAAGCACGTAAACGATTGATTTGTCATTGCCAAGTGGTGAGCCGAAGGATCATGGAATCTTCGCTCGGAATGACAGACAGGTGTTAAGCTTCCGGGGAGCGAAACGCAATAGGAGGATTAGGCTCTGCGTTTAGCCAGTCTCGCGAGAGCCATCCTCAGAGGAGAGTAATTGGCTGCGGCGAGCATGAGCAGGAGGCCCGCGAGGAGAAGAGTCATCGGCCAGGCGGCGCGCTCTTTGAAGAAGCCTTGTTCCAAGCGCACAATGCCGATGGCCAGAAACAGCAGGCCTGTGGCCAGAAAGTTTTTCATCTGCTTGGGAATACTTCCGAAAACAAACAGGCATGCCGCCACAGGCAGGACAATCTCGAAGAAGCGAGCTTCGTGCCTGAGTGCGGCGCTCGCGGGCGATTTCTCCCAAAGGTCTGTGGCAGACAACCCCAACAAGAGCAGCGACGTCAGCACGTGACCCGGAATCACGAAGCGGAATGACTTTCCCACGGCGCGCATCTGCGCCAGCGGCAGCCCCTCGCAGGCCGACTGGAGCAGGAGATAGATCGCGGCGTTGATGATGAACAGGTATTCCAATTGCCCTCGCGTTCGTGGCACGACTCGCTTCAGCCATTCCGCGTAGGGTTCATGGTAAAGAGCTACGCCGCTCAGGCTGATAAACGTAGCGGCCACGGCCACCGAATAGAAGTAGCGCGAGTCCCCCGGATGATGGAGCCGTTCGACCAGGATGCCCACCAAGAAGAACAGCACGGCGAAGGGGATGAGCCGGAGATAGACCCTTCCGGGATCCTGGTCGATCCACTCGAGGAGGCCCATACGCAGCAGGGAGACTACGACGAGCACCGCTGACATCACCGCGAAGGCCAGCGAAAACACTGAGGCCCGCGTGAATCGCCGAAGCCAAAAGTAGGCGGGAAGTGAGAGTAGAATCGCCCACCAAAGCTGGGCATTGGTAATCTTCTTGAAGCTCTCGAACTTGGCGAAGAACTCGAGCGCCACATCTCCATGAGTGGGAGCGGTTAAGAGATTCAGACGGCCCATCGTTACCAAGAGGGTAATCGGCAACAGGAGGCAGAATGCCAATAGATAGGCCAGCGCGGTACGGCGTCGCCCCTGGTGCCAGGAAGAAACGCCAATCCACGCCGCCGAGGCTGCCGCGCCGCTCACCACCAGAACCGAGAGAGTTCCCGGGAGGCGAGGGTACTCGAACAGCATGAGCAGTGCCGCGCCCAACACCAGAATCCACGCTCCGAAGTAAAGGCTGACCTGGGAGAGGGTGAGCCTGCGCACGGCCATGATCCAGGCGTCCTCGCGATCCACCAGCCGCTCGTAAAGCTTCCGAAAGGAATCGAACTCGGGTTCAGATAAAACGTGATCCTGTTTCCAGCCTTCTAACTCGCGCAGGTGCTGATCGATTTTTCCTGCCGTCATACGCGAGTAGGAGGCAGGAACTGCCAACACCGGCTCTCCTGCCAGGAACCGTTCCAGGTCGTTGGCCATTTCCTGCGCGGAACTGAACCGGTCGGCGGGATTCTTCTCCAAAGCCTTCAAGCAAATGTTCTGCAAGTCACCGGGAAGGTTGGGATCGATGCGACGGGGCAAGACGGGATCTTTCTCGCAAATCTGGTGGACCTGGTCAGTGAGCGACTCGCCCCGAAAAGGCAACTGGGAAGTGAGAAGTTCGTAGAAGACAGCTCCCAGCGAGAAGATGTCGCTGCGGGCGTCGAGCAGGGAACTGGCGCGCGCCTGCTCAGGCGAGAAGTAATCCGGCGTTCCCAGGAGGGCGCCCGGCAAGGTGGGCCTGCCTTCCCGATCACCTACCTGCAAGACCAGCCCAAAATCCAGGACTTTGGGCTCAAGGTCCGGCCCCACCAGGATATTGCCCGGCTTCAGATCGCGGTGTATCACCTGGTGCTGGTGCAGAAAGGCCACCGCCAGGGCGACCTTGTACATCAACTCCACCTTCTGGCGCAGCGTTAAGACGCGCGCGGCTTCCATCAGTGGTGCGCCCTCGATGAATTCCATTACAAAGTGGGGCGGCTCGTCGGGTGGGCCCAGGCTGTAGATGTGCGCGATATGAGGATGCTTGAGCTTGGCCATGGCTCGCGCCTCGCGCATGAAGCGCTCACGCAAAAGCGGGTTAGCCCGGAAGCGCGGGCTGAGTTCTTTGATAGCAACTTTCCGGCCGAGTCTCTCATCGACCGCCGACAAGACTCGGCCCATCCCGCCGGAACCAATTTCGCCGAGAATCTTGTGGCCCGACAGCCGTGTAGGTAATTCGGCCACGCAGGGGACATCCTCGAAGGGCGGCGCGGCAGGCTGAAGCATCCCGTCGATTCCGTCGAGTGTTTCGAGAGCCAGCCGCAACTCCGGCTCGAGGTCGGCATGGGCAAGGCAAAAGCCCTCGATATCCAGTGTTTCACCTCGCGACAGGAGTTCGACGCACTCCGCCACGGCATTGGCGACGAGTTGTTCGCGGTCGCCTGCTTCCGGTTGCTCCTCGTTCGGGATCTTTTCAGGATCTTGTGCCATCGGTAACGTCACGATTCTTGCGGCGGCTGGTGTAGTGCCCGAAACCGCTTCAGGGCACGGTGTAATAACAAGGCCATGGATTCGCTGGTCTTTCCCAGCCGCGCTGCCGCTTCTTTTGTGGTGAGGCCCTCGGCCTTCACGAGAAGAATGGCCTGACGGTAGTTTTCCGGAAGCGCGTTCAGTTGCGCAAGCAGTTTCTGCAGACCCTCTTCTTCCGCAAAGACCCTGCTGGGCGTCCTGCTGTCAATGGGCTCAGGACCGGCGGGGTTACTCTCGGACCGAAAGCGCAGTATCTCCGCCGCATGGCGCTTCTGCCTGCCCTGGGACCGCGCCAGGTCCGCCATCACGTGGTCGGAGATGCGCACCAGCCAGCTCATAAAGCTGCCGGGCGATTGATACGTGAACTGGTCAAAGTCGCGAAAGGCCTCGAGGAAGGTTTCCTGCAAGATGTCGTCGACCTCAAAGAACCTGCGCAGCTCGGGGCTCAGCCGGTAATGGATAAGGACAGCAAGGCGAGGGCGATGCTTCTCGAAGAGAGCAGAGAAGGCTTCGCGGTCTCCGTTCTTGATTCTCTCAATCAGGCCTTGGCTGGAGCTAATGGGGTTCATAGGCCGGTGCGAACGACCTCAGCGCCTCGCACGATCAATCCGGAATTCCCCCGCGGAATCAGTATCATGGCGCTATTCTACTATCGGCGGGCTCTTTCAGCACATCGTTTCAGCGACGGACAGCTCGCGACGCGAGCGCCCGCTGGTGCCAGCTACCCGCCGCCCACCACCGATCTGCCCACCGGCCCATCTGCCTACTGCCCACTGCCCGCCGCCGGCACGTGCGGATGGTAATTCGGATAGGCCGGCTTTTTGTATGTGGGCGGCGGGCTCTTCTTAAGGGCTTCCATCGTCACCTCGACCGCCTTTTCGAGTTGAGGGTCGTGGCCTTGGCGAACCAGCTTGGGGTCAAGCTCAACCTCGATGTCCGGCGCGATGCCGTGGTTCTCCACTTCCCACTCGCCTTTGGTTCCGTAGATGGCCCAGCGCGGAGCGGTTACGGAGCCGCCGTCCATCAGTTGCGGATACCCGCCGATGCCGACCAGCCCGCCCCAGGTGCGGGTGCCGACCAGAGGGCCGATCCCGGCCTTGCGGAAGTACCAAGGCATGGCATCGCCGCCCGAACCCGCGAATTCATTGATGATCATCGTCTTCGGTCCATAGATGGCCTCTTGCGGCTCAGAGTAAGCGGTTCCTTCGCGCGTCATCACAAAGCTCATCACCGGACGGCGCAGGTAGTCGATGATGTAGTCCGCGAGGTCGCCGCCGCCGTTGAAGCGTTCGTCGAGGACCGCGCCTTCTTTGCCCACTTGCGCAAAATAGTAGCGGTTGAAATTCGTGTAGCCGGCGCCGGCCGTATTGGGCAGATAGACGTAGGCGAGCTTGCCGCCGCTCATCTGGTCCACCTTGCGGCGGTTGGACTCAATCCAATCGAGGTTGCGCAGCGCCGTCTCACTATCAATCGGGACCACGGTCACCTCGCGCGAGCTGCTGCCGTCAGGGTTAGGGCCGACTCTCAACACCACCTGCTTGCCGGCCGTCTCCTGAAAGAAACTGTAGATTTCGTCCGTGCTGTGCAAGTCGCGCCCGTTGACGGCCAGCAAATATTCGCCTTGCCTTGCGTTGACACCCGGCTGGGTAAGGGGCGCGTGCAATTGCGGATTCCAATTCTCGCCGCTGAAAATGCGCGCGAAGCGGTAGCGGCCGTTTTCCAAGGTGTAATCGGCTCCGAGCAGGCCCACCTTCACGGTCTGGAGTTCGGGCTGCGTACCACCACCCACATACATATGGAGAACGTTGATATTACCCAACATATCATCAAACAAGTAATCAAGATCGGCGCGGCTTGACACGCCGGCCAGGAAAGGCGCGTAGGCCGCCTCCGCCGCCTTCAGGTCCAATCCGTGGTAGTGCGGATCGTAGAAGAAGTCGCGCTCGATTCGCCAGATCTCGTGGAACATCTGCTTCCACTCCGCGTGGGGGTCAACGCGGACTTCCATGTCCGCCGTTTTGAGCTGCCCGTCGCCCGGCTTGGGTGGCTTGTCCGCAGCAGCGATGAACCAGTGCTCGCCCTGGCGGTAGAGCATCTTCTCGCCGTTGTCCGAAAGCACGAAGCCCTGCACGCCCTCAATCAGCCTTTCGGTCTTGCGCGTTTTCAAATCGAAGCGTTGCACAGTCAAACGGGGTGGACCTTCTGATTCCAGTTGCGGACCTTCAAGCAGATACAGAATGCCTTCCTTCCCCGCTGTCAACGCCTGATAGTTGCGCTCCGGAATGGGCAGAGCGAGGATGCGCTGGCCGAGGTTTTCAAAATCAATCGTGACTTTAACGGACTCCTTCTTCTCTTTGTCTTTGTCTTTGCTCTGGTCGGCGGCCTGAGAGGACTTGTCATCTTTCTTTTCCTCCGCCTTCTCGTCATCGCTCTCCGGGGCAATCGGGGAAGGCAGGTCTTTGCGTAGCACGGTGACGTAAACGGCACGCGACACGGGGCGGTCGATGCTGGTCATATCGAGCCAGCCGGTAGCAAGACCCATGTTCGTGCTGGCCGTAAAGTAGAGATATTTCCCGTTCTTGTCGAAGTTGGGATAGAGTGCATCGCTCATGCCGTCGGTAACTTGCGTCGCCTTACGTTCTTCGCGTGAGTAGACAAACACCGCGCGTTGGTGGTTGGGCAGTTGCCGCGTGTAGGCCAGCCAGCGATTGTCGGGCGACCACACCGTATCAAACTCGTGCAGAGGGGAATCGAAAAGGTCCGTGTCCACTTTGACCGGCGGCGGGTGGTCCAGATCCACGTACCAGAGATTCAGCCGCTTGTCACGGTAAGCGATTTTCTTGCTGTCGGGCGACCAGGTGGGCGAGTAGAAATAGGAGGGTGGCTGGCCCAGATCGATCTTTCGCACCGCACCCAGGCCATCCTGGCTGATGATCTGAAGCGCATATTCGCCGGATTCGTCCGAGAAATAGGCAATGGATTTGCCATCCGGCGACCACGCCGGGTCGCGCTCCGCGACCCCGGGGCTGTTGGTGAGGTTGCGGATGTCACCCTTTTCAGCGGGCACCGTCAGGATCTCACCGTGCGCCTCGAACACGGCGCGCTGCCCCGTGGGAGAGATGTTGGCCGAGAGAATGTGCTTTTCCACCTTCTCGAAATGCGGCAGCACTTGCGGCATATCGCCGGACACACGCACCTCAACTGTTTTCGTTTTGCCCGAGCCCAGGTCGTAAAGGTGCAGCGATCCGAGTTGTTCGTAGACAATTGCGCCCGGCCCTGCACCCGCCGACTTGAAATCGAAGCCGTCGTTCTTCAACAACTCTTTGACTTCTCTGGTGCGGGTATCGTAGGCGAAGAGGGTGACGGGACCGTTGCGGTCGGAGAGGAAATAGAGCTTGTCGCCAATCCACATGGGATTGAAGTCGTTCGAGTTTTGGCGGGGCACTTTCACGATGCTCGAGTCCGACAGGTTGGCAATCCAAATGGCCGCCGTATGCCCGCCGCGATAATGCTTGATGGCAATGTACGCTGGGCCCGCCCCCAAGCGACGATTCCAGCTTGGCACGTAGGCGATCTTTGAGCCGTCGGCGGAATACGAGCCCTGCACTCCCATAGGCAGAGGCAACTCGGTCGGGAACCCGCCTTCGACGGGGACAGTGAAGAGCTGCTCAAAGCGCGAGTAGCTGCTGCGCGTGGAACGGATCAAAACGTTCTTGCCGTCTGGCGTCCATCCCACTGCTACATCCGTGCCGGGGTGGTAAGTCAAGCGGCGTGGCTCGCCGCCCGCCGCAGGCACCACGTAAACGTCTTCGTTGCCGTCATAGTCTCCGGTGTAAGCCACCCATGCCCCATCGGGAGAAAACAGCGGCCGGCTTTCCAGTCCCGTCCCCGTCACCAGGCGCCGAGCGTCGCCGCCATTGCGATCCACAATCCAGATGTCGCCGCCGTAAGCGAAGGCGATCTGGGTCTTGCTCAGGGTTGGACTCTGGAGCAACAGCGGCGCCGAGTTCTGGGCGAAGCACGCGCCGCCCCATACGATAAAAAGTGAGAGCACCATGCATCCACGTTTCATCCGTCCTCACTCTCTGTTCCCGTCGCCAGCCCACTTGTCACCACAGGTTGGCTCTGGGATCCCTTCCTAAAACCCGGCAAAAGAGGCTTACTTTGGGTTCGTCTTGGGTTTGTTTTGGTTTCGTTCTTGGGTTCGTTTTGCACGTTTTGAGAAACCCGGTCTTTTGTTTTCAATAACATTCCCGGTTTGATTGTTCGAACCGAGGTATTTTAAGCCGCCGGAGCAAAGGGAGGCAATGACATATTGGCGGGCGGAGACGCCCGATGACGCCCTCGTCGGCATGCGTGGTCCGGTCATGGCAAAAGTACCCTACATTTATAGTAGCCTATCGTAGTAGGCATAGCTCGTCAAGCATTTTTTGCGGCTTGAAAATCGCCGGTCGGACGTGTTAGCTTTGGTCCTCGTTCGAAGCGGAATTCAATTCGTTCATTCGAGGCGGCTATCATGCGCTCATTCCCTCGCAGCTTGGCATTGATCGCTCTGGCACTCTCAAGTTTGGGAACCGGCGTCCTGCGCGCCGCGGCCCTCAAGGCCGGCGCCGCCAAGGCGATTATTACGCCGGATGTAAAAACCGCCAAAGTCTACATGGCCGGGTTCGACAACAATCGCGTCGCCACCGGCGTGCACGATGATCTTTACGTGCGCTGCCTGGCGCTTGGCGCCGGCCGCCAGACGCTGGCCCTGTGCGAGGCGGACCTCATTGGCCTGTTTTATGACGATGTGCTCAAGGTTCGGGAAAAGGTCCAGGCCCAGGCCCCGGACGTAACGCAGGTGATTGTGGGCTCCTCGCACGACCACGAAGGGCCGGACACCATGGGCCTGTGGGGGCCCACGCCGTTTCAGAGCGGCATGGACGAGAAGTACATGGAGTGGCTGGACGACCGCATCGCCTCTACAGCCCTTCAGGCTGTTCACTCGATGCAGGACGCGCGCATGGCGCTGGCTCGGGACGACCATCCGCTGCTGGCCCTGCTGCAAAGCGACTCGCGTCCCCCTTACGTGAAAGACCCGTATCTTTTCGTCATGCAGTTGACGGCAACGGCTGACAACCACCCCATTGCCACATTGGTGAACTGGAGCGACCACCCGGAAACGCTAGGCGGCCGCAACACATTGATCACGGCAGACTATCCGTACTGGCTCTGCCAGTACATCGAGGGCCACGAGGGCGGCACCGCGGTTTTCTTCCAGGGTTCGATTGGCGGCCTGCTCTCGACGCTCGGCGATGACGTAGCCTTGCAAGATCCGGAAACGGGCCGGGTGGCCAAAGATGGGACCTGGAAAAAGGCCGAACTGTTCGGCAACCTGATCGGCGAACTCGCCATGCGCGCTTTGAAGAACGGGCAGCAGGCGCCGGTGGATTCGTTGGTGATTCGCAAGGCGGTGATCTACGCGCCCCTGGATAACGACCGCTTTCGCGCCGCCGGCTCGCTCCATATCTACAAAGACCGGAAGCCGCTTTATACGGACGGAAAAATCGATACCGCGACCGCCGAGAAGGAATTGCCCGGCATCGGCAAGCTCCAATGCAACACCGGACACGATCTTCAGACGGAAGTTGACTACGTCCAAATGCTCAGCAAAGGCGATCTGCTGGCGGAGATCACGACCGTTCCGGGTGAGATTTACCCCGAGCTCGTCAACGGCGGCTTCGCGCGTTACCCCGGCGCTGATTTCCCCGACGCGCCCTTCGAGCCCACGTTGCGCGCCCACCTGCACAGCCGCTATCAATTCATCTTTGGACTCGCTAACGATGAACTCGGCTACATCATTCCCAAGGCTGAGTGGGATAACCAACCGCCCTGGCTGCTGAACAAAAAGGACCGCTGGTACGGCGAGGTTAACTCTGCGGGTGAAGAAGTGGCAGGCACGGTGACGCGGGCGCTGGTGCGGCTGATAGAATAGGTGTCAGGCGCCGGATAGAGAGTCGAAGGACGCTGATATAAAGGCCAACGCGTAAATCTCCCGCAGAACAGCGGAATCCGTTCAGCGGCTACGCCTCGACAAATTCGGCTTGGGTTTGTGGTTCGGGAATCGGCAGGCCATCTTCCCTTAGACCCTCAAGATGCATGGCGACCGCATCAGTGATATTCCGGTGCAGCTCGTTGAGGGTGGCGCCGGTGGCCACGCAGCCCGGGAGGTCCGGAATGAAAGCGGCATAGTTGTTCTCTGCTTTCTCAATAACCACCAGGTATTTCATTTACCCTCCGGTTTCCATCCCGCCTGCTTCTTAATGCTGTTAAGTGTACCCGGCGGCAAATCGTCGTTCGGATGACCTGCGACGGTCACGCGGCCTGCTTTGCTTGGGTGTTTAAACTGGCGGTGACTGCCGCGCGTTTTTGCCAACAACCAGCCATCCTCCTCCAACTGGCGAACGATCTCTCTTACTTTCAAATCATATCACTCCACGCGTAGTTTAGTGCCCGAATCCTGACACCCGGCACCCTGCATCTGACACCTTGTCCATTAGATTTTCAGGAACAGCTTCTTGCGATACATCCACAAGAGAATCAGCCAATACGTGAACAGCACGAACACGCCCTGCGTCAAAGGCTCATAAGCTGTTCCGAAAATCTGGAAAACGTGCTGGCCCAGGTTGATGCGGAATGAGCTGACAATGAAATCCTCAAACAAATGGGCGATGAGGTAGGCGGCGATCGAGTTCATGCCGATGACCACAAGCGGGAAAGACCATTTCTTCCACCCTTTAACCTCGATCACCCAACTGAATCCCGCCAGAAACAGGAAGCAAGCTCCCCCGCTGAAGAGCGTCCAACTGGGCGTCCAAATGCGCTTCACCACCGGGCAGATGCCGGTGACGTGCAGCAAAAGGCCCGCCGCGATGCCGATGACGCCGGCGAGCAACAGCCGTTTCATGGGAATGCGAGGCGCGGAAGCGCGCAACCATTGGCCGGCAATCAAGCCCAGAATCATCGTGCCCAGGGTAGGAATGAAGCTGAGAGTTAAGTATCCACCGTCGTTATAAGCGAATGGCCTCGGACGCGGAAACAGGTTGAGAAACCAAAGATCGACGGCCTGCCCCAAATTGCTGTTCTTGTTCCAGTGGGCGGCGAACCCCGTATAGAAATGCGTCCAATTCGCCGGCACTCCGACCGCCTGCCAGTTGAATCCCGGGCCCGGCGCCGGGTAAAGTGCCCAGGCCAGCCAATAGCCGAACAAAATCACAGCCAGGGCGGTCCATTGAAAGCGCGGAGAACGGAACCCGAGCAGAAACAAAAACACATAGCCGAGTCCGATCTGGGTGAGCGTGTCTTCGAAGGTGAAGTTGGTTTGCGGGCTGCTCATGGACCGCAGGAAGATGCCCAGCGCGATGAGCACCAGCGCTCGCCAAGCCGTGTGTGCCAACAGCTTGCCGAAGGTCGCGCCTTTCGCCAGGCGGCTGGCAATCGAGTAAGGCAATGCTACGCCCACCAGGAACGAAAACCCCGGCTGGATCAGGTCGTGCAGGGAGCAGCCCGCCCATTCGGCGTGCGTCTGGTTAGAGGCCAGGATTTTCCAGAACCAGCTCGCCGGAAAAGCCTCTGAGATGCGAGAGAACTGCAGCACTTCACCCATCATCAGCAGCATCACGAAGCCGCGGTATGCGTCCACGGCGACGTTGCGCACGGCGGGCTGGCGGGTGCGGATTGGTTCTGCCACGACCGGCGCAGCTTCGAGGACCGTCGACAAGGGTCACCTCCTAGTGAAATCACCTTACCTTACACGAAATCCAATCCTTGCACCATACTTTTGGAATGTAGATTCGGAGTGCGGCAGCCCGCTGCTGTTTGACTGGAGATGTAGCGCTGACCTTCAGGTCAGCACCCAGAGATGCCGGCCTGAAGATCGGCGCGACGAAGCTCGATAATTGGCAGGATACGAACAAACCTCAACTTGCAGCCGGCAAGGCGTAATGACAGAGCCCCTGCGGCAAGGACTTTCCGCCTCACGGGTGAAAGCCGAAAGCGGACGGCTGAGTGCTGACCGCTGACCGCTTTCTAAGCCTGTCCTGTAACTGTTCCCTCCGAGAGGGGAGAAGCTGTTTCCTGGCTCAGTTCTTCCATCGCCCGGCGAACCTTCTGTTGAGTTTCCGGATCGAGGCCGCGCTCGACCAGCGGGAAAAGCCGCCCGTTTTCCTTCAACAGGTGCGCGCGCACCCACTGAACG
>Ga0326727_10007137_pt1 | contig 29861 bp, 16 predicted proteins | sample MB2enrmetagenome_FD_207643 | JGI IMG/M metagenome (GOLD analysis project Ga0326727, IMG submission 207643) | Lab enriched peat soil microbial communities from McLean, Ithaca, NY, United States - MB29MY | ecosystem: Environmental > Terrestrial > Soil > Wetlands > Peat | place: USA: New York... | reverse complement strand
AGGCGGTTACCTGGCGCGTAACTCTGATTCTCCTCCCGGCAACGAAACCATCTGGCGCGGCTTAACACGACTCGTCGACATTCAACTCGGCGTCATCTTGAGCACTAAACTTGTGGGTAATTGAAAGCCTCTGGCGGGGTGGCAGTAGCAGTTTGACATTTCCGGGAGTCCATCCGAGAAACTCCTTGCGTGAGCCGAGCAAAGCACATGTGCAGGAGAATCCGGATGGACCAATTGGAAAGTCTAAGTCACTCCGTATGGGAGTGCAAATACCACGTATCTTTTATCCCCAAATGCCGACGTCGAGTGCTGTATGAAGGTCTGCGGCCCCATCACGTCGGGGCCGTGTTAGCGCCCCGCTCAAGCCGCTTTGAGCGGTTCACACCGCAAAGACTCTGGCTCTGCCGGAGGATACTTACAATACGCGTGCTGGTCGAGATGGCTATTTCGCTTCGTCGACGATCTCGATCGCTCTGACTTCGGCATAGTCGATTTTCGAGTCGAACGATATCAGCAACTTGCCCTGACCGTTTGGTTTCAGACCGTGAAAGGATCGTACTACCGGACGAAACGCCCCGCCGGCGCTCTGGTAGACATCGAGATCGCGGAGAAGCGAAACGCCGTTGCAGGTTACGTCGAACGTACGGCAGCCGACGCCGTGGCAGATAGCTGATGAGGTCGAAGTCACAAAGTACGTCTCGGCAAAGTAGAGCGTCAGCGTATAGGTGCCCGGTGGCACGGGTATCTCGTAACTGAAATTACCATAACGCTCTTCTAAATATAGAGGAGAAAGCTTCGGGCCTTTTTCCAGGTTCATATAGGCCAAATGGCGTCCCCCCAGAAAAAATGTGTCCGCGCTCCATCGCGTGCCGTCATCGTCAACGAAATCAGACCGGTGGGTGATGATGCGAAGCGGCTTCATCTTACCGGCGGTGCCGGGGGTCAACTCGATACCGCTGATAAACGGCCGATGGTAACTGGGGCTAAATACCAGGTGTACTTTGCCGTCAGCGGCCGGCGTCACGTCCTTGAATGACCGAATATCGACCGGCGCATTGATCCCGTCGGCAACGGCATCGAAAGACTTGAGAAGCGGCTGGCCGTTCAGGTCGATATTGAAGCGGCGCCGGTTCTGCGCATCCTCGAATCCGGGTGCTATGCTGCGCTGTTGCGGATCAGCGAAGTAGAGCCTGAGTTCGTAGACACCGGGTGGCACTGGAATGTCGTAACTGAACCTGCGCTCCGAAGCTTTTGCCTCAGTGTCGCTGGAAACAGCCTCCCGAAATGTCTTGAACAAACCTGGATCCGAGACGAGCGAAAGCATGGCGCCCGGTTCGGAGCTCGCTATGCCGCCGGTGTAATAGCGATCCGCTTCCCAACGGCGCCCTCGCACGTCGACGTACGGCTCTGTGCTGCCCGCTGCGATTCGGATCTCGCCGGGCGGGCCGTCAATGGCAGTTGGTCCAAAGGACTGCGTAGCTGCTTTGTTGTGCGCCGAAGTCGCAATCGTAGAACCAGGCAGTTCAATAGTTCCGCCCGATGTGCCCGATCGAACAAAGTGCAATACCAGCAAAACGGCCAAGCCGACCAACAACAGGATTGAGGCGTAGACGGCGATCCTCCGCCAGGAAAGCGGCGGTTCGGCAGCGGGCAGTGGCGGGACAGGGACGATTTCGCGCTGGTTGAATACAGGCACGTACTGGCCCTTGGGGATGGTAATCACCATCGGCTCGTTCTTGGCCTCATTGGAGAAGTAATACTCCAATTTCATTCGCAACAAACGCGCCTGTGCCCGCACAATATTGTCTTCGTTCGGATTATATCCCGGAGGGCGACCAAATACGTGGATGCCGATCTGCTGTTCTGTAGCGGTTTCCGGGTGCCCTTCGAGCGCACAGCGGCACACATATTGAAGGAAGGTGCGCAGACGGTGCGACTTTTCCAACGTGCTGCTTGAGGAAACCCGCTGCACCAGTTCCCAGCGCGGATCCGGTTTTTCCGCTTTCGGAGCGGTGTCTGTATAGGGTTGTGGAGGCCCAGATTTCATCTGACCAGCATATCCTGGCGAACAAGCCTGATGGCTTACACGCTTTTCCGCGTTTTCAGAATTTATTAGATCTAGATCTCTCACATTCACTAAAAGATTAGCACGCGGCACAGCGGTGGACAATGCGGTGTAAAGCGACGCAACAGGCGTGAAAACACGTACCTGCGCATAAAAGCCGCAGTGCCGCCACGGCTCAGCACGAGAACAAATGGCGAATAGCTGCATGTACGATGAAACCCCTTGAGGCAGCACAAATTGGGTATTGAATCGCAACGTTAGACGCGGATCATAACGTAGCTGACTGGCATGATCGCTTCCGTCAGCAGCGGTCATGCTCGTTTCGGCGCACGCATGCAGTGCGGTCCGCAGTTGACTCGTAGGGCAAAGCCTGCATGGCATACGTAAAAAGTTTCCGGACGCGTTTCACCGTAAAACCACAGTGAAACACCTTGTTTGCCCAATGAGTGTTGCACTAAAACTTATCTAGTAAATGCTGACGCCTGCAAGCATCCCCCCAGGGGCTAAATACTGCGCTTTCGCAGGCGTATGACTGAACAGCTAAAGCCGTATCCATTCAACGCAGGTTTATGAGATGAGTTCCGTGCTTCGCATTGGGGGCTGGCTGTGGTCTGACGTTACGAAAAGCATATCTCAGTGGCTGCGCTTCAAGTGTGTAGTGGGTATGCGGCGTTGCAGGTATGGAGATTCCGCCGTCATTGCGCGGGGTATTGCGAAACTCGCGCGATGCGTTGGCGAGCACGACAGCAACAGTGACGCCTCGCGGCACGAAGACGCAGCGCACGACGGCCAGCAACGGCAGCGGTCACGACAAAGTTCAGGCATATGACAGGCCGTATTGGCATCAGAGGATAAACATGTTTGCTTATCTATTCCCCGGTCAGGGTTCCCAGTTTAGAGGCATGGGCCAAGATCTCTTTCAATCCTGCTTTTACCCGCATTCGCTCGAACAGCAAATTGACGCAATACTCGGCTACTCCGTTCGGGAGATGTGCCTTCAGGGTGCTGAAAATCAGCTCAGAGACACTGCAATTACTCAGCCATGCCTCTATATCGTCAACGCATTGCACCACATGAAATGTGGCGCCGACGGACGGAGAGCCGAGTATTATGCCGGACACAGCTTGGGAGAATACAACGCTCTGCTTGCCGCCGGCGCCTTCGATATTCTTACCGGGTTGCGTCTTGTTGCCCGCCGCGGCCAACTGATGGCGGCGGCGCCCAGTGGAACCATGGCCGCTGTGATTGGCATGCGCGTCGATGACGTTGCGCGTGTACTAGGGGAACACGGCCTGACAGGCATCGACATCGCCAATTTCAATACGCCCTTGCAAGTTGTGATTTCTGGGCCGGCTAAAGAGATTCAGCAGGCGGAATCTGCCATGATGCCGGCTGGCGCGAGCCGGTATATTCCGCTGCAAGTGAGTGCTCCGTTCCACTCCCGGTACATGGAGGCGCCGGCAAAGGAATTTGCGGAATTTACGCGCACGATCGAATTCAAGCCGCTCCATTCCAGGGTCATATCAAATGTCACGGCGCGTCCCTATCCGATGGAGGGAGGAGAGAGCACGCGCGCGCTTCTCGTGCAGCAAATCCATTCGCAGGTCCGCTGGAGCACCAGCGTTGGCTACATCAAATCGAGAGGGGTGAACGAATTCATCGAATGCGGTCCAGGGACGGTGTTGACGCGCATGCTTTCGCAGATTCCCGCGTTGGAGCCGGAGAGCGAAACAGGAGATGCCGACGAGGCCGTGACAGTTGAAGCAGCGGCCTTGGAGCTGCCACACACAGCGAACATCGCCGATGCCGAACAAGGCGCGGACAGCGAAAAGAGCGGCTGTTCGCTGTTGCAGCGCCGGCTGATTGATCTGGTTGGCGGCCGGTTGCCGGGCTCTATATTTCGTTTCCTTGAAGCCGGAACAAGCACAGAGCGGGAGTTTTATGCAAAGTCTTTGGCAACCCTCGCGTTGAGTGCGGCACCGGCGCTGCATCAGAAGGTGACGCGCCAGGGCTGTGTCATCATTGCGCTGCCAGTTGGCCCGGAGTTCATAGCATCTCTGTTCGCTTGCTTCGCCGCCAATGTGATCGCCGTTCCCATGCCGCTGGCTTCCGATCAAGCAACCAAACAGGAACAGGCCCATCTGGATGCGATTCAAGAACAACTAGAACGCAGGGGGCCCGTCCTGGTGCTAGGTAACGGCAGCACAACGCTGAATACGTTCGCTGCAACCGGCCGGCCCGGCCGGGTATTCGCCGCAAAAGAGGACGATATTGCGCTGATACTCTTCACTTCCGCATCGAGCGGCGATCCGAAGGGGGTTCTTCTCAGCCATGGCGCTTGTTGGCACCAAGCTCTGGCAGGCGCAAGCCAATGGAAGATGACCGCCGCAAGCAGCATTGCGACCTGGCTATCTCCCGCGCATAATTTTGGACTGCACTTCGGCGTGCTTGCCCCTCTAGTCAGCGACGCTGCCAGCATGTACATCCGCCCGCAGGACTTCATGCGCAAGACCGTATGGTGGCTTGAAACACTCCAGCGTATTGGCGTAACTCACATTGCCGCGCCGAATTTTGCTTTCGACTTTCTGGCAGGTGCCGTGCCGGCTGAAAAGCTGCCAGTCGATGCACTGGCCGGCGTGACGAACATTATTTGCGGCGGTGAGCCAGTACGCAGATGCATTGTCGAGCGATTCATAGAAAAGTTTGCGGGGGCCGGGGCGCACGCTAAAACGTTCTGCGCTCATTACGGACTGTCTGAAACTGGCAGTCTGGCAACACAGAACGAGGGCGCGGCCCCCGCTTTTTTTACACTCGACGCCAGCGAACTTCTTGCAGGACGGGTAGCCGTCCTCTCTTCGGGGCAGGGAATCGACCTAGCCAACTGTGGACGGCCGCCCGAGGACATCACCATCCGCATTGTCCATCCGGATACGGCCAAAACCTGTGCTCCGAACGAAACCGGAGAAATATGGGTGCGCTCGCATGGGTTGGCCAGCGGATATCTGGGCGATACGGAGGCCACTCAGTCAGCATTTGGATGGACGATCGAAGACACTGGAGAAACGGGATTTTTTCGTACCGGCGATCGCGGTTTTCTGCATCAAGGCTACCTCTACATTGCGGGGCGCGAAAAAGAAATTATTATCGTTCGCGGGAAGAATCATTTTCCATCGCATATCGAGATGACGATTAGTGCTGCGGACGCAGACCATATACTCAAACCGGTGGTCTTCGGTGCCGAGCGTAATGGCGAAGAAAGCATTACGGCTCTTGTCGAAGTGGACGGAACCCCGGCGCCGGACGCCTTGGCCGCTTTGGCTGTCCGCATCCGATCGCGTGTTGCGCGGACCCATGGCGCAGCCATCAACGAGTTGATCTTCTTTGAGAAAGGCAAGCTGCTTGCGCCGGGCGCCGGCAAACTCAATCGCCGCGTAATCCGGGATGCCTATCTTGCAGGCAAATTGGAGAACTTGTGGGCAGACTGCGGAGAACTACAGTCTGCCGCGGTTCGGAATGATGTACCGGAAGGCACTACCGCTATATTGCGTGAGGAGGTATTTGCCAAGGTACTGGGAGCGCGTGCGCTTCAGTTCGGCAGCGGCGATGACTTTTCTGGACTGGGCCTGGATTCTATGCAATGCCTGCGTCTATCGGGCGAAATCGAAAACGTCTTCGGTATACCATTTGAGCCAACACTGCTGTTCAAATACTCTACGCTCAGCGAAACTGCCGCGCATATCGACAATCTGCTGCATGGCGGCATGAAGTCTCGGGTATCGCCCGGCGCGTCGCAGTCCGCTTCTGGAATCCACGATCCGATTGCCATCATTGGCATGCATTGCGAGGTGCCCGGCGCAGGGGAGGGCGTGGAGGCACTGTGGAAGTTCCTGATGGCGGGTGGCGATGGCATTAGCCGGATTGAGAGCAAGCGCCCAAAACTATGGATGGCGATGCAGCGCTATCCATGGGGTGGCGCTGCCGGTTTGCCTGAATGGGCCGGGCTGCTGGAAGACATCGACAGATTCGATGCGGAGTTTTTTGGCATCTCCCGCCGCGAAGCGGAGTGCATGGATCCGCAGCAACGCAAAATGCTCGAGTTTATCTGGAAGTTGTCCGAAGCCTCCGGCTATAACCCTGCGTCACTGAACGGCGAGCGTATCGGCATCTTTGTCGCAGCGCATGCAGTTGACTACGGTGAACTTCTCGCGGCCCGGACCGATTTGATGGCGGATTCGGGCGCATATATCGATTCTGGCTCTCATCTCACGATGATTCCGAATCGCGTATCTCGCTGGTTCAACTTCACCGGCCCAAGCGAAGTAATCAACACCGCCTGTTCCAGTTCGCTCGTGGCTTTGCATCACGCGGTTGGATCGCTGCAGAGAAGAGAGTGCACCTCGGCCATGGTGGCGGGCATCAATCTTATTCTCACACCACGCGTGCTCTTGAGTAGCGCCAAAGCTGGAATGCTTGCGCCCGACGGCCGTTGCAGAACGCTCGACTCCAAAGCCAGCGGCTTTGTGCGCTCGGAAGGTGTAGCTGGCGTTTTCCTCAAACCTCTCAGCCGTGCCGTAGCGGAGGGTGACACCGTACTTGGTGTCATCCGCGGCATCGGTGTCAATCATGATGGGCGGTCGAATTCGCTTCGGGCACCGAATATCAAGGCGCAGAAGGCACTGCTGATGTCTACCTACACCGAAGCTGGAGTAGATCCTGCGACGGTCAGCTATGTCGAATTGCACGGCACCGGGACACCGCTTGGCGACCCGATCGAGATGCAGGCGCTCGGGGAAGCCTATCAGGAGATGAACCCAGGCGCGGCACTCGGCTCTTGCGGTGTTGGATCGATCAAGTCGAACATCGGTCATTTGGAGCCGGCTGCGGGTCTGGCGGGTCTAATCAATGTCTTACTGGCGATGCAGCACGAGATACTTCCGAGCACGCTGCATTTCCGGCAGATAAACCCGCTGATCGATTTACGGTCTACGCCTTTCTATGTTGTGGCGGAGCATACGCCCTGGTCATGCAGCAGTCAGCCACGGCGAGCCGGCGTCAGTTCGTTCGGGTTCGGCGGGGTCAACTCGCACGTCATTGTAGAAGAGTACATTCCAGCCGGAATCTCAGCCGCGGTAACGGCCTGCGCTCCGGCATTGATCGTGCTCTCGGCAAGGACGGAGGAGCGGCTGAAGGCACAGGCGCACCAACTTCTGAACTGGTTGAACATCTGCCCGGCGCTGCCCGCGATCGAGGATATCGCCTGGACGCTGCAGGTAGGACGCCATCCAATGCTGTTTCGGCTTGGAGCACTAGCCTGCGGTATTTCGGAACTAAGGGGACAGATCCGTTCATACCTCGATGGCGCCGATCAGATTCCCGGCCTGCGCCACGGGAAATCCTTGCCACGAGGCAACGGAAAAGTGAGCACTGAACTCACGCATGCCGCGATGACGCCTGCGGAGCGAATTCGCCAGGGCCAAACAATCGAAGTGCTGGAGGCTTGGGTAAATGGTGAACCGATCGACTGGAGCAAGCATCGCGCAGGAGCTGTGCGGCGTCAATGCAACCTGCCGGTGTACCCCTTCGAACGCGAGCGTTATTGGATGCCCGATGCACCCGGACAGCAGGTGGCCGCAGCAGCGGCGCAGTTCCATCCGCTGCTGCACCGGAACACGTCTATTCTCCGGCGTCAGCGCTATACCTCCACGTTTACCGGAGAGGAGTTTTTCTTCGCCGATCATCAAATCCGCGGCAGGCGCGTTTTGCCGGCGGCGGCGTGCCTTGAAATGGTGCGTGCTGCGGTTGAACATGCCGTGGAGCCGGCTGCGGGAGTGCGCCTTGAAAATGTCGCGTGGCCACATCAACTGGCAGCCGGTGAAACCACTTCCGATGTCCACGTTGCTCTGAATCCCACTGAGAACGGCTCGTTCCAATTCGAGATCTACAGCGACACTGCGGAAGCCGGCGGAAATCCGGTGGTTTATTGCACAGGCGGCGCAGTTCTGGAGCATCTAGACGAGCGCCCCGCGATCGACTTGACGATCCTCCAGACACGTTGCCGTGAGCAGGTCATGGACATCGAGGAGTTCTATCGCGTTTTTCGTAGCGATGGTCTGAATCACGGCCCAGCATATCGCGGGCTGGAAGGGCTTGCGATTGGATTGGTCGCTCCAGGGCGTTCGCAAGCTCTGGCGCGACTGGCGCTGCCAAAATGCGTTGCAGACACACACAACTCCTATGTGCTGCATCCGAGCATCATCGACGCGGCGCTACAAGCAACGGCAGCCTTGAGTAATTGCGGCCAAGGCATTCCCAATCTGCCGTTCGCGGTGGAAAAGGTTCGGATGTGGTCTGGCTCTCCGGCGCAGGGCTGGGCGAGTGTGCGCTTCAGCGCAGGCTCCAAGGCGGGTGAGTCCACCCAGAAATTCGACATCGACATCGCCGACGATGCGGGATTGTTGTGCGTATCCCTGACGGGATTTACTGTCCGCGCGCTGGAAAAAGAAGTTGTGGCCCGAACTGCCTTGCTGCGGCCGGAGTGGCGAGAGCAGGCGGCTGCGCAGGCGACTGCTCTACCATTCGGCAGCAGATGGGTTGTACTGTGCGATCAGATGCAAACCCATCGGCAGCAGATTGAAGCGGCGCTGCCTGGGGTGCACTGCATTCAGTTCGCGTTGCAGGAAGACCCGGCAGCCAGCTACGAGGCGGCCGTCATCCAATTAATCGGAACGCTGCGGGCGATCCTTCAGCAGATGCCTCGTGAGCGGACCCTGATGCAGGTACTCGGAACACATGGCGGTTTCGCAGGCGTCTTCGAAGCGCTGTCGGGAGCGTTGCGGACGGCACAGTTGGAAAACCCGAAGGTTCTCGGCCAGGTTATTGGTTTCGAAGCCGGGGCGGATGCATCGAGTGTTATTGCAAAACTTCAGGAGAACGCACGGGCCGCAGAGGACAGTGAGATTCGCTACATAGGTGGCGAGCGGCAAGTACTGGACTGGGTGGAAACGGCGGCCTCTGGTACCGGCCTTCTTTGGCGCGATGGTGGCGTCTATCTCATCACCGGCGGAACTGGACGGTTGGGGCTAATCTTTGCGCGGGAGATCGCAAAGCGTGTGAGTAAGCCGGTTCTGGTGCTGACCGGCAGAACCGGGCTCAACACCGAAAAGCAGGCTGCACTGCGGGCACTGGAGCAGGCAGGTGCGCGGATCGTCTACGAGAGCATGGATGCGTCGGACCACAAAGCGTTTTCAGCTCTTGTTGCGCACATTTGCGAGGCCTATGGCAGTCTGACCGGAGTGTTGCATTGCGCCGGCGTGATCCGCGATCGTTTTCTGGTGAATACCACGGCGGACGATGTGCGCGCCGTGCTGGCGCCGAAGGTTGGTGGCGTGATGGTCCTGGACGAAGCCACACGCAACCTGCCGCTGGAGTTCATCATTCTGTTTGGGTCGATTGCTGGCGTGCTTGGCAATACTGGCCAAGCGGGATATGCAGCGGGTAACGCCTTCCTGGATGCGTATGCGGTCTATCGTAACGGCCTGGTTGGTCAGGGGCTACGTTGCGGCCGGACTCTAGCGGTTAGTTGGTCGCTTTGGCTCGATGGTGGCATGCAGATGGACGAAGCGGCTGCGCGTATGCTTCGCACCAGAGGCTTGGTCCCGCTGGCCACGGAAGCGGGAATCCAGGCGCTTTACGATGCCTGGGCCGGAGGCATGGAACGGGTGCTGGTGCTATCGGGCGATGTCGAGCGCATCCGCTCCTACATGATGCGGCCCGGCGTTTCATCGGCTCTGGACTCTGCCGCAGAAAACGCCATGCCAGCCTTGACGGACCAGAGACTGGAAGAGAAGACGCACACTTATCTGCGGAAAGTGCTTGGTACTGCGCTGAAGCTTCCGGCAGACCGTATTGGCCTCGATTCCGCATTTGAGAGTTACGGCATCGACTCGGTCCTTGTCATGTCCATGACCAGCGAGATGGAGCAGTCGCTCGGTCCTTTGCCCAAGACGCTGTTCTTCGAATATCAAAACTTGCGCGATCTGCTCGGTTACTTTTTGGAAACACATCGCGGCCGGTTGCTGGAAATCTTTGGAACAGAGTCTTTGCCCCCAAGCCCGTCCAACAGAGACGGTGATGCGCTTGCGACGGTTTCCCCAGTTCGCAATAACCGCCTGCTTCAGGTTCAGGAGGCGCATTCGGACAGTTTCCAGCGCCGCGCAGACGGGCCGTTAGACATCGCCATCATTGGCCTATCTGGGCGTTACGCCGGCGCGCGGAATGTGCAGGAGTTCTGGGAGAATCTGTGTCAGGGACGGGACTGCATCCGGGAGATTCCAGCAGAGCGCTGGGATCACAGCGAGTATTTTGACACGGATAAGAACAAGCCCGGCAAGACCTACACCAAGTGGGGTGGCTTCATTGATGGAGTGGCGGAATTCGATCCGCAGTTCTTCGGTATTTCGCCGCGCGAAGCGGCGATGATGGACCCGCAGGAGAGATTGTTCCTGCAATGTGCGCACGAAGCCATCGAAGACGCTGGTTATACACGGGAGACGCTCGACGCAGAGCGGCCGTCGGGCGCCTCTGTTGGCGTTTATGCCGGTGTTATGTACCAGGAATATCAGCTTTACGGAATGCAGAACCGGGCGCACGGCTCAGCGATCTCTGGCGGTATCGCATCAATCGCTAATCGGGTCTCCTACACCAATAATTTCAATGGCCCCAGTCTTGCCATCGACACGATGTGTTCGTCATCGCTCACCGCGATCTATCTTGCTTGCCAGGCGCTGGCTACCGGGGACTGCAAACTCGCCATTGCCGGCGGGGTCAATCTGTCTATCCACCCGAACAAATATCTGCTATTGGGGCAGGGCCGGTTTGCGTCAAGCAAGGGCCGTTGCGAAAGTTTTGGCGAAGGCGGCGAAGGCTATGTCCCAGGAGAAGGCGTCGGCGCGGTCTTGCTGAAACCTTTGCGCCGCGCCGTTGCCGATGGCGATTCGATTTATGGAGTCATCAAAGCGGTGGCGGTCAATCATGGCGGAAGGACGAACGGCTATACCGTGCCGAGCCCCGTCGCGCAGGCGGCGGTGATTGAAAGTGCGCTGCTCCGGGCAAAGATCGACCCGCGAGATGTGAGTTATGTCGAGGCGCATGGGACCGGAACATCGCTGGGCGATCCGATCGAGATTGCAGGATTGACGCGGGCATTTCGCAACTATACGGCGGACAAACAGTTCTGCGCCATCGGATCTGTGAAATCGAATATCGGGCATTGTGAAAGCGCGGCCGGAATCGCCGGTTTGACCAAGGTTCTGCTGCAGATGAAGCATGGCCAACTTGTGCCATCACTTCATGCCGGGACACTCAATCCGCATATAGACTTTGTGAACAGCCCATTCGCGGTGCAGCGGTCGTTGGCGGAGTGGCGGCGTCCCGTGGTGGTGAACGCGGAGAAGATCGAGGAATCTCCGCGCATCGCGACCGTGTCGGCGTTTGGAGCCGGCGGCTCAAACGCCCATCTGGTGATCGAGGAGTATACCGGCCCGGTGCGGGAAACAGTATGGAGTTCTCCGGTGCTGGTGGTGCTGTCGGCCAAGAACGAAGCGCGTTTGCGCGAGTACGCGGAGCGGCTTATGACAGCGATAAAAACGTATCCGTTGCAAGACGCTGACTTGGCAGACATGGCATACACGCTGCAAACGGGGCGCGAGGCGATGGAAGTGCGCTTGGGACTGCTGGCTGACAATATGGCCGAAGTCCGAGGCAAACTGGATGCCTATCTCCGCGGTGAAGATGGCATCGGCAATTTCTGCCACGGCGAGGTTGAACGAAGCGACCATCTGGCCGTTCTCGCAGATGACAGTGACATGGCGCTGGCTATTGAAACATGGATTGCGAAAGGCAAACTCGGCAAGATTTTGGATCTGTGGGTGAAAGGGATGCCTTTCGCCTGGAGCCGGCTCTACGCAGAGCGTCGACCGCGCCGCATCAGCCTGCCGGCTTATCCCTTTGCGCGTGTGCGTTACTGGGCCGGCGAAGGCTTCGTCGCACCGACGCCGGCAACGGATGCGAGGCAGCATAACCATCCCCCGTACGATGAGATCTGCTCCGGCGAGTACGGCGCGGATGGAGCTGAAGAGTCTCAACTTGTGGTTGCCACAGCGCCCTCTCATCCCGAGTTGCCTACGCGGCCTGCGCTACCCGGAGCACAAACCTCACGGCTCCTGGCCAGGATGGTGGAGGCCATGCCGGCTGAACGGGAAGAGATGATGGCCCAGTTCATTCAGGCGCAGATAGCGAAACTACTTGAATTTCCGCCGCAAGAGATCCCGGGCTTGCAGCAGGGCTTTTTCGACATGGGCATGGAATCTGTCATGGTCGAGCAGTTCCGGTCGAGTCTGGAGCGCGATCTCGCTATCGAGCTATCGGCATCCGCCATCTTCGACCACCCGACGATCTTGCAGTTGAGCAGGCATGTGCTCAGCCTTGTACCTTTGGCAGCGTTTGAAGACTTGCCCCACGATCCGGTGCAGGCCAGTGTTCACACTCTCAGTACGAATTGTTCAATGCCTCCGGTTGAAGATCCGGAGTTGATGGAGGATCCAGAGTTGGAGCAAATTGCCGAAGAATTGCAATCGGTTTTAGTGCGGCTCAGTGCGATGGGAATTGAAGGAGGAGCGGCATGACCGCCACTGTCACTACGACGGACTATCGATCCCTTTTGGCTCGCGCTCTTGAGACCATCAAAAAACTTTCTGCGGAGCAACTTCGGCCCGCGTCCATGCCCATTGCTGTTTTAGGAATGAGTTGCCGGTTTCCAGGCGGCGGCAGCGATCCGGACGCTTTTTGGGAGTTTCTGCGATCGGGCAATGACGGCGTTATCGAGGTTCCTAGCGATCGCTGGAACGCCGAAGAGGTATTTGCTCCTGAGCCGGCGCCGGGAAAAATCTACGTGAAGGAGGCCGGCTTTCTTCAGGAGGACGTGAGTCTGTTCGACGCGCGTTTTTTCGGCATTTCGCCGCGCGAGGCCAACGAGATGGACCCGCAGCAGCGTCTATTGCTGGAGGTCTGCTGGGAGGCTCTGGAAGGCGCCGCCATCGCTCCAGACAGCATCAGGGGCAGCCGGACCGGTGTATTCGTCGGTCAGATCAGCTCCGAATACGCGAGACTACCCCGCCCGCAACCCAACGGGAATCCCTACACCATGACCGGCATGATGCCGAACATCACCGCCGGAAGGATCTCCTACGTTCTCGGCTGTCATGGTCCCGCTCTCGCTATCGATACGGCTTGCTCGTCGTCGCTGGCGGCGGTTCATTTGGCATGTGAAAGCCTCAGACGGGGCGAGTGCGATCTGGCGATCGCCGGCGGCGTCAACATGATGTTGTCACCGGCAGGTTTTTCGATGCTGTGCGCTATGGGAGCTCTGTCCAAAGATGGCCGGTGCAAGACCTTCTCAGCCAACGGGGACGGCTATGGGCGGGGCGAGGGCGTCGGCGTGATCGTACTCAAACGGGCAGCGGAGGCTCGGCGGGATCGCGATCCCATTCTGGCCGTGATCCGGGCAAGTGGCGTGAACCAGGACGGCCCCGGCAGCGGCCTTACCGTTCCCAACGGGATGGCACAACGTGATCTGCTGCGGGAGACGCTGCAGAAGGCGGAATTGCGCCCTTCCCAGATCGGCCTCATCGAGGCTCATGGCACTGGAACCAAGTTGGGCGACCCCATCGAATACGACGCGCTGTGCGAGGTGTTCGGCAACGACAGCGAGCGCAAGCTTCCGCTCATGATTGGTTCGGTAAAGAGCAACATCGGCCATCTGGAGGCGGCTGCCGGCATTTCCGGACTGATAAAACTTGTGCTTTGCCTGCAACATCGCGAGATTCCGCCGAATCTTCACCTCGACTCCGTCAATCCAAAGATCGAGCTCAATCGGATTCCAGCGGAGATACCACGGACCGTCACGCCCTGGCAGGCCGGCGGTCAGCCGCTGATCTCGGCGATCAGCGCCTTCGGGTTTAGCGGCACCAATGCCTGTGTGATTGCCTCTGAGGCTCCGCTACCTCTGCCCGCAACACAAGAGGTGAGCGAGGATCGGCCACTCCACGTCCTGGCGCTGTCGGCCAAGAGTAACGTCGCGCTCAGCAATCTGGCAGACCGTTACGGCCAGCTACTGGCCAGCAGCAACGCTCCCCGGCTGGCAGATATCTGCTTTACGGCCGGCACTGGCCGTAGTCATTTCCAGCACCGTTTGGCCGTCGTGGCCGGGAATACGCATACGTTACGCGACAGCTTGGCTCAGCGCGCCGCCAAACTGTCTGACAACGGCGCAAAGCCGGACCACTCAACTCCGAAGATCGCGTTTCTGATCGGTGGCGTAGGAAGCCACGCAATCGGCCGCCGCCTGTTTCACTCCCAAATGGTATTCCGAAATGCTGCACAGACCTGCGATGCGATGCTTCGCGAGTTGACCGGCACGGGAATCATCGATAGCTGGACGGGCGGTAGTGCGGCTGCTCCCAGCGTGGAAGCATTCTGCCTACAGTATTGCCTGCTGCAAATGTGGATGGACTGGGGCGTCCAGCCGCGCGCTGTGCTCGGTGCAGGTAGTGGTGAACTTGTCTCCGCTTGCGCCGCCGGCGTTTTGGATCTTCGGGCGGCGCTTACGCTGCTAATATCCGGCAGCGCGCCCCGCATGGTCCTTCGCAAGCCGGAGATCAAAATCTTTTCTGCCATGGCGGCTGGCCGTCAGACGGACCATGCCAGCTTGTGCGACTCAGGATTCTGGGCGCAGGCTGCCGCCACGTCTACGCGTCTGGATGCGGGCGCCGATGAGCTAATTGCGCAAGGCTACAACACTTTCGTATGCCTCGGCTCCAGCGAAGATCATGGCACTATCGCGCGCTGTCTCACGACTGCAAACGAGTTCTGCGTTTCCTTTTTGTCGAGCGATCCGTGGCCCGAACTCGCCTCTGGCGTTGCGGCTCTCTATGAAGCTGGCGTTGAGATCAACTGGACTGGATTCGATCGGGGATACGCGCGCACACGTCTCAAGCTTCCCACCTATCCATTCCAGCGTAAGCGGTTCTGGATCGAGCAAGCGCCCGCCGGCGCAACGGAGATCGCATTTCCCTCGCCGGCGTTCGCGGTAGACGCGCTGGCGGGAAGGCTGATTGTCGCGCCTGTCAGCCAGAAGCTTGTCGAGTTCACACTGCCCGTACAGGCCGTACCGGACGTGCGGGACACGCATGGCGTGCTGCACGCCGGCTATTTTCTGGAACTGCTTGGCCGGGCAATGCAACACATCTTTCCCGGATCGCCGTTTATAGTCCATCAGCTCAAGTTCATCAGGCCTCTCGTCTTGAGCGAGGACCGGGACAACACGGTGATGCTGATGTTCGATCAGCGGTCTGGCCAAGAACTGGAGTTTACGGTTCATCACCGGGGCGGCAATGAGAGCGCATTCGAGCGGTATGCGCACGGAGTGGTGCGGCTGGATGGGATGCGATCCGTAGGAACTGACGGCGATTCTGAGACCATCGACAGACAGACGCAACACTTCGCACAATCTTACGTGGGCACAGAGTTTTACCGGATCTTGGCTGCAAACCGGCGCCTCGAACTTGGACCGGGAGTGCATTGGATCTCCGATGTGTGGAGCAGCGAGAGCGAAGCGCTGGCTCGGTTTGAGACGCCGCCGGCAATCAAGGCGAACCGCCGGTTCGCGGTTGGCGTGCATCCCGGAGTGTTTGACGCCTGTGCGCAGTTGTTCCATGCCGCGCTTCCGCCCGAGACTCCCGGCGACATGCGGTTCATGGTTACAGAGTGGAATGAGGCCGAATGGACAAACCACGAATCTCCGCGCGAGTTATGGTGCCGCGTTACCGTTGATCGGTTCGATACTGCAGCGGAAGAAATTCATGGCCATTTCGAGCTACTGACCGAGGCTGGCAATACGATTGCGCGCGTAGGTAAAGCCGTGATGAAAGGCATTGACGCGAAGCGCGAGCAAGTGTTGCAGCAACTGGCCGGAGCGAATACGGGAACCGCCGCTGTTCAGGGCAATTCGGAAATCCTGCGCCAGCTTTGCGCGGCCGCTCCAGACAGCCGGCTTGGCCTCCTTGAGAACTATTTGGGCCAGGGGTTTGCTGGATTGCTCGAGATGAAACCAAGCGAACTGAATGCAAACGAAAGGCTGAGCGATCTGGGGATGGATTCGATGATCGCGGTGTCGGCCAAGAGTCAACTGGAAGCCGGGTTGGGAACAACCATTCCCGTCGCCGCTCTGATCGAAGGGCCGAGCATCCATGATCTGGCGGCTCTTGTTTTACCAATGCTGAAACTCACGGCCGGTTTGTGCGAGAACGCAACAGAGCAGCCGCAAGGCAGGACAAAGGACGATCCACACACGAAAATCGTGCTCAAAACCGGCCGGTCAGCCAAGGTCAAGCTGTTTTGTTTGCCCTACGGCGGTGCTGGAGCGTCGATTTTTCGCGGATGGCAGGCCGTCGTGCCGGAGGAGGTCGAGGTCTGCCCCATTCTATTGCCAGGCAAGGAAAGTCGCATCAAGGAAGCGCCGTTCGAGGATATCGATACCTGTGTTGAAGTGCTATGCAAGGCACTTGGCACCGAGCTTGACCGGCCTTACGCCTTCTATGGACACAGTGCTGGTGGTCTTATCGCCTACAGGCTGGCATGCAGGCTGAACGAGACAAACGGGCGCAAGCCGCATCATTTGTTTGTCGGCGCCTACTCGTCACCCACGGTGCATCCGAATCCGTTGATTCAGCTTTTGCGGTGCAATTATGCTGCCGCCGGATACGAGGACATTCCCGCTCCCAGCCAACTGCTGACGGCCTCGGCGGCTGCGCAGGTGGAGATACTTCGCATACTGAGATCGGTGGTGGAACTTCACGACGATCTTGCCCAGTTGCTGCTGCCTTGCTGTTTGGCTGACCTAAGACTGGTGCAGAGCTTTGCTTGGGACGGGAGACGTCTCGATCTACCCGTGACTGTCTTCCACGGCCAGCATGACAACGTGGTCAGCGAGGAGGAGATGCGGGCTTGGAGTGCCGTCACCTCGGGTCCATTTACATGCCATGTAGTCTCAGGCGATCACCTGTTTATCCGGACAGAAGAGGGACTGGCTTCGGTGGCGAAACAGATCGGCCAGAAACTTTCTGGCCTTTGGAAGAACAGTTGAGAGAAGTATGACAATGGGCACAGAGCAGATTTCGTTATCGAGTGGTGTTTCCAGTGGACTTCAGGATTACGCTACGTACATCCAACCTGTTAGTGCGCCGCGTTCCATCGGCTGCAGCCAGCCGGAGGCCGGAGTCTTCACCTGGGAATGGCCCGACACTTTTCTCGCGCGTGTCGCGGCGATGGCGCTGCTGGAGACGCTGAATGCCGATCTGCTTTCGCATGCGAGTGCTACCTTGACCCTGGAACGCTGGTGCGATGCTCATGGGTTCGCTTTGGAGTCCACGGTGACGGCGCATGTATTTCGCGATCGGAATTTGCCGGTTACACCGGAGAATCGCCAGCGTCTCAATATCGGAGCCGAAGAACCGGTGCGCTATCGCCATGTACAGTTGTTTTGCGGTGAGAAGATGCTTTCCGAGGCGGATAACTGGTATGTTCCCAGCCGCCTCACAAGCGAAATGAACCGGCAGTTGAACGAAACCAATACGCCATTTGGCTGTGTTGTCAAAGCCCTGGGACTTCAGCGACACACGTTGGTAGCGAAACTTCTTTGGCGTCCGCTGCCAAAAGGATGGGAACTGATGCCGGTTCAAGAAGACCGCGCCGGAAGTTTGTGGATTCCCGAGCGCATACTGGAACACCGCGCCGTGCTTTATACCAAAGCGCGTGAACCATTTTCAGTCCTGAGGGAGAGTTACACCAGAAACATATTTGCTTTTCCACTTGTAACGGCGAAGTGGCAGCAGCAAGATGATCCGGAGAAAACCCGACAGTTTCAAATGGCATGCGGCTACTGAATCTACCAATGGCCCGGCGACGAACGACGAGAACGTGAAAAAATCGACGCGGTGTATGCGGACATCATTCAGCTGATTAGTACTACAGTTGACGTGGCAATAGAACTGACAGGTAAGCGCCTCCCTCTTCACGGTTTCCGGCAGTCACGCTGCCTGAATGCGCCCGTACAACAGCATCGACAAACGCGAGCCCCAGACCGTGTCCCTGTGAGTTTTTTCCACGAATCCGTTTCTCAAATAGATGACCAATTACATCCGGCGAAAATCCAGGGCCATTGTCTTCTATCTGCAGAACAATATTTTCTTCTTTAATTCCCAGTCGAATAGTAATCAAACTGGAATCGGGCAGATGTTTGAGTTCGTTGTCAAACAGGTTGGCAAGCATGCGATGAATCAATGCGGCGTCTGCATTGATAAATGCCAGACCAACTGCATTGAATTGAATCTTCATTCCTCGCTCCGATAGCGAGGGCTCATAGAGATCCACCATGGACCGAAGAAAATCGCTCAGGTCAATCCTGGATTTGCTGAGACGTAATGCATCTGCGCGAGCTTCGGCCACATCCAGAGTGGTATTAAGAAAATCTGTCAGTCTGTCCAGTTCCTCAATGGAGGCAACAACGGCATCTTGCAGTTGTTCTTTGTCCTCGGCTGTCAGAGACGTCTCCATCTTGCCACGAATTGCAGTGAGCGGGCTGCGCAGATCGTGTGCCAGGGAATCCGTAATCGTGTGCAGTTGATGCATCGACTCCTCGATACGGTCTAGCATTCTATTCAGTGTTATCGCTAATTGGCTGACTTCATCCTTGCGTTCAGATACAGGAACCCGCTCACTAAGGTCGGAATGCCCGATGCCAGATGCTGCTTCGGAGATACGCCGTACATGATTGAGCATGCGCCGGGTGGCGGAAAAGACTATTCCATAGCCGAGCAAAACAATCAGAATCCAAACAAGAGCAAACTGGTTTCTCAGGTTCGCGAGAACGCGGCGTTGATCCCGCTCGGAAAGTCCCAGATAGACGACGCTGCCGTTGTCCAGAACCGTCATGGCAACTCGATATGGGACCAGATACCCAGCAAAAGTCACATCACTGGGTTTGTCGCGCAGAATTATAGATCTGCGAATGGCATTGGCGACCTCATAGCCATTACCCGGGCCTGCCCATACCTGAATTTCCTGAGCTTTATCGACCTCCAGAAAAAAGACCGTGGAATTGTCCGGAGCTTTGGACTCATTTCGATTTGGGACTTCGCGGGAGGCGAGTTCGGCAACCTCCTCCACCGCACGTTGATACAGCGCATCCTTCGGGGTTCGCTCGGCTACATCTCCTAACACTTCCACCTCGCCGGAGAGCCAAGCGTCACTGCGCACCTCAATATCACGGGCGACAAATCGATGCAGCGACACAAACACAAGCAGCGTGCCGATTGCATAGGCGGCGGTGGCCCATGCTGAGATCCTCCAGGCTGCGCTCCTGATCCGTGGCCTATCTGTCTTTAAGGACATATCCAACTCCTCGAAGCGTGCGAATTAGCGGTTGCATTCCCTTGCCGTCCACCTTGCCGCGCAGACGATAGATGTGGACATCGACGACATTGGTGTCAGGTTGGATACGCATACCCCAAACTTTGTCCAAAATCATCGATCGTGTAACGACACGGCCTGCATTCCGGCAAAGATATTCGAGCAGCACAAACTCCTGCTGCGTCAGCGGCAGAATCTGCCCGGCCCTACTGGCTTCGCGGCGAAGAAGATCCAGTTCGAGATCCTGAACGCGCAGGCGTGTGGACTCAGAACCCGCCGGGGCGCTCCGCTTGAGCAGATTGCGCAATCTGGCCAGTAGTTCCGCAAAGGCAAAAGGCTTGGTGAGATAATCGTCACCACCTTGTTCAAGACCTTTGACGCGGTCATCTACTGATCTGCGTGCAGAGAGGATCAGCACCGGAGCACGTACGCCCATCTGGCGCAGGTGATTGATCAGGCTTATCCCGTCGACATCTGGAAGTCCTAGATCCACAATTAGCAGGTCATGAACCGCATCGGCAGCCAATTGCCCGGCAGTTTTTCCGTCCGGAGCGATATCCACCTGAAATCCAGCTTCTTCGAGTGAGCGCAGTAGAAAGCCCTGGATCGGAATTTCATCTTCAACCAGCAGAATTCGCATACCGGGATAGTAATATAACCGTCCAATCCTGTCTCAAGCCAACTTACAAATTTCGGAAAATGAACGATTTGTCATCTGGCCGTCCGGTGGCCTTCATCAAGAATAACTAAGCTATTGAAACAGAGTGACTGTTTTCACTCGCCATGAAAGATGAACACATTGTCATCTGTTTTCCACCGATCTCTGATTCCCCAACTGCGATTTCGGAGTCTTTTAGGACAAATACAGTGAAGAATGGAGAAACCAGATGTACGCCGTCAACGCTCTTGCTCATCTTGAGGGTTCTCAGACTGCGATTACGAGCGTACGCCCCACGCTCAATCTGGTTCAGATCGACCCGATTCAGCAAGCCTACAGGCACTCGCTGCCTTCTGAACCGGATGCGGGCTCGCCGCTGTCGCGAGCCATTCAGTATGTTCTCTCTCACCCGGGAAGCCTGCATAGAGCCCGCCTTGCCAATCGCATAGCTGCGGACTACGGCGCCGATCACGCCTCCGCGGTTGCGCTGTCAACCGCGCTTGAGTATTTTCATACTGCCTCGCTTATCTTCGACGATCTGCCCTGCATGGACGATGCCGGAATACGTCGCGGTGCCATCTGCATACATCTGCAGTTCGGGCAGCATGAGGCGATCCTGGTGGCTCTGGCCCTGATTAATCGTGCCTATGCACTGGCGTGGCAGGCTGTCAGAACTCTTTCTGCCATCACATCTGCTAACGGACTCGAATATCTCGAAGCTCGCCTTGGAGTCTCCGGGCTACTTGCTGGGCAGAGCGCGGATCTCAACTACGCCTCGCTTCCCCACAATGCCGAGGTTGCTGTCATGGTGGCCATGGGAAAGACGGTTTCGCTGATTCGGCTTTCACTGGTCTGGCCTGCCTTGCTCTTTGGTGCGGCGGCCAGAGAGATCACACTGCTCGAGCGTCTTGCGCTCTGCTGGGGACTGGCTTATCAGGCGGCGGATGACCTCAAGGATCTGCTTCAGGATGCAAGCCTGACCGGAAAGACTCCGGCGCGGGATACCCTGCTCGACCGTCCGAATCTCGCTGTATCCCTGGGAGTACCAGCTACGGTTGAGCGTCTGCAGAGGCTCATTCGCCTAGGTGACGTAAATTTGCGCCAGCTCTTGCAGAGGCGTCCCACGTTGCGCTTTCTTGAAGACTTTCGACTGAGCCTCAATGAGGAGGTTGCGGTTTTAACCCTTCTCTCGCCCGTCACGGCCCACGGAGGACGCGCATGATCCTTTGGCGGGTGATCATTACCAATTTGCTGCGCCATCGCACGCGAACGCTGATCAGCGTATCCGGCATTGCCTTCAGCGTTGCCGCCATGATGACCGTGATTACCGTATTGCAGGGAGCGGTTGGCATGTTCTCGGGACTACTTTCGAGCGATAGCGAGATGATTGTCTTCGAGCGCAATGTCTCCGATCTCTTCTTCAGCAATGTCAGCAATCGCGTGTTTGATCAGATCACGCTCTGGCCCGAGGTTACGCATGCCGATCCGGTGCTCTTCGGAATAGTTTCCAGCCCCGATCATCCCATCATTACCTGCTTTGGCGTCAAAGCTTCGGATGCGCGCCTGCGCAAGGCCATTTGGCGCAAAGGATCCCGGGAGCAGTTTTCAGAGCATGAAGACGGCGTTGTTCTTGGCGAGCGTGCTGCTGAGTTCCTGAAGGCCGACCAGGGAAGCATCATCCCTGTAGGCCACGGCGCATTTTCCGTCATCGGCATCATCCATACTTCCAACGGTTTTGAAGATGGTGGTGTCTTCATGCCACTGCATATGGCACAACAGTTCTTTCACAAAGATGGTTCTTCGGTGATTACGATCAAACTGCACAATGCAGAAGACCGCATAGTGTTCCAAAAGAAGATCCAGAGTGCTTTTCCAGACCTGGTGGCCCTCGAGGACGGGGAGTTCAACCGCTCGTATTCACAATTCCGGATTCTGAAAGCAACGGCATGGACAGTGGGCGGATGCGGCCTGCTGCTGGGCGGCTTTGGAGTTGCCAATACCATGATCATGTCTGTCTTTACAAGAATTCGCGAGATCGCCATCCTGCGCGTCAACGGCTTCTCACATCTGCAGATCAGCACGGTGATCCTTGCAGAAGCGCTGTTGATCGCTTGGGCAGGCGCTGTACTTGGACTACTGATTGGATCATTACTGCTGATCGGTCTTGGCCACATCCCCTCCCTGCATGGCTATATTGATGCCACTCTGCAGCCGGGAATCATGCTGCTGATTCTTCTGCTGGCATTGTTGACTGGCGCAGTTGGCTCGTTGTATCCGGCTCTCTACGCAGTACGAATCCGCGCAGTGGAGGCTTTGCGTTTCGAATGAAGAATACGGCTTACGATTCACCTCTCCTAACTGCTCCCGTGCTTAAAGCCAGGAACGTGTGGAAGAGTTATGATGACGGCGCAATTCCCGTTCTGTGCGGGGTAAACCTCGAAGTGCGACCCGGCGAAAGTGTGGCCCTCTGCGGCCCTTCCGGTTGCGGAAAGAGTACCTTGCTGCACCTTTTTGGTGGCTTGGACCGGGCGGATCAAGGCGAGATTCTGATTGATGGAGCAGCATTGACCGCGAAGACCAATATGCTCAGCATTCTGCGCTATCGTATCGGATTCGTTTTTCAACTGCACAATCTTATCCCTGACCTGACGCTGCGCGAGAACTGTCTGATTCCAACCGTTGCCGCAGGCAGCGAGCGCAGAAGCGCAATGCTCCGCCTTGAGGAACTGGCTGCCGCAATGGGAATCTTGCACCGTCTGGATCATCGCATTCAGAAGCTCTCTGGAGGCGAGCGGCAGCGCACTGCAATATGCCGTGCGCTGATGAACAGCCCGGGTATACTTCTGGCCGACGAACCGACCGGTTCTCTGGATGAGAAGAGTGCCGAGGATGTCTTTCAACTGCTTATAACCCTGACCTCTTCAGAGGGTGTAACACTGCTGATGGCCACGCACGACCGCTCTCTCGCAGAGCGCTGCGACCGCATGCTGGAGATGCGCAATGGGAGGATCGATGCGGAATCCTGATTCTATCCCAAGTACCATGAAGCAAAACTGTGACGCTGGCATACGCAGCGCGACGGTTCATGCGCTTTTCTGGCTGGCAGCCGGGAACGCGATCGGTGTCATGATTGCGATTCTCCTTCTCTTTCCTGGTTTGAATCGGATACTTGGTGAGTGGACATACGGCCGTTGGATGATGGTCCATATGAACCTTGGCCTCTTTGGCTGGTGTAGCCTGCCAATGCTGGGGGGGCTCTTTCACGTATACAAAGTCGGATCGTCTTCTGTGGCGCAATGGTCGCGCCCTGCGGTATGGATCTGGTCTTCCGCTTTGTTGCTGGGCTCGTGGACATGGTTGCAAGGGGATTCCAGCGGCAAGCTTTTTCTCGACTGGTCCGGCTTGCCGCGCTTTTTATTTCCGCTTGCGATGCTCTTCCTTTGGTTCATCCTGGCGGTCTCGTTTTTGAATGCGCAAAAGAGCGATTCCCGGCAGGGGCGTGTGGCAAAAGTTCTCGGTCTTGTCTTGCTTCTACCTGTTCCGGTCCTCATCTATCTTGCTTCTTCTCCGGATCTCTATCCTGCCTATAATCCGGACACCGGAGGCCCTACCGGCACAAGCCAGCTTGAGTCGTCTCTTGGGATTGTACTGATATTTCTTCTTCTTCCCTTGGGGCTCGTCCCAAGAAAGCAGGAACGTTTCAGCAGGATACTCTACAACTGGGTTCTCCTTGGCGTGGAATCTACCTATTGCGCACTGATGAATCATACAGACGTCAGTCACCGGGTGCCAGCGCAGTTTCTCGGTCTTTGCCTCATGCTTTTCTGGATTCCGTTGGTTCCTGCCTATTACGAGTCCTTTTTGTGGAGCTCAACAACAACCTTGTGGCGCAAAGCTTTTTACTGGTGGTGGCGTGGGCTCACACTTACCGGTTGCTTCTTCTTTCTGCCCGGCGTATTGGACTACTTCAAATTTACTGATGGTCTGGTTGGCCACTCACTGACTGCGATTGCCGGATGCCTGACGGCGTATCTGATCTTCCTCCTGATTCAGTTGTTGGGCGAAGATGGCTGGTTTCTCCTTCAGCGCCGATCCTTTCTCGCATGGAATCATTCCGTGCTTCTCTATGTCGTTCTGATGACGGTCGCCGGTTGGCTGGAAGGCATTCACCCTGCCTTCACCATCGCTCCAGGCTTTCTGCGCAATCTGCTGTATGCGCTGCGCCTGATCTCCGGACTGGGCATGCTGTTGGCCTCTCTGGAATGGCTATTTGCGGCTTTGCGACAACAGAAACGCTTCGAAACAATTCATACCTCTCATGATGCTTGTCTAGCGACAAATCGGCTTTCGGAGGAACCGGCATGACCTATCGTCCGCTTCTCTGGTATCAGACTGGAATTGCAGCCTCGGATACATTCACGGGCATCAGTCTGCTTCTCGCCCCATTGTTTACGCTGCGCATGATGCACATTGTGGTGTCTGATTCGACGGCGGTTTTTATCTCTTGGATCGGATCATTTGTCGCTTCCGTCGGAATCGCTTGTGCCTACGGGGTGAAATTGATGATCTGCGGAGGCTGTACCAAGCGCCTGGAAACGGTATGGCTTCTTACTGCGATTTCACGCGGAATGGTTGCGGCCTTTCTTATAACGAATATCGCAACCGGTGCACTCACGCTTACATGGTTTACGGTAGCCCTCTTTGATGGTGGGTGTGCACTCTTTCAGGTAGTTGGACTGCGTCGGGAGTGGCTCAAGTATGTTATCCGCTAGAAAGTTATTTTCCGGATGGCAGGGCACTGTGCTGGTCGCCGTGACCTATGTGTATTTCCTGATCTTTGCCCAATTCGCATTTTTAGGCCGCTTAGCTTCGTGGCAATTGCATCCGCTAGCGTTGAAGGCGGTGATGGCCTCCATGGTGGTGGGGGGAATTCTCTTCAGCCTTGTGGCTCCACGCCTCGAGACTTTGTGGCCTCCAAGGTGCCTGATGCGCGCCGGTTTCTGTCTCTCGTCAGTTGCCGCTTTCCTCTCGATGTTGCACCTCAAACTGGCTATGGCGGTTCTGCTGGGTTTCCTGGCCGGAGCTGGCGTTGCACTACTCACTGTGACTCTTGCCACGCATGTGCGCGAGTGGACAGACGGAAATGGATCTCTGGTTCGTATCGGCTTCGGCACCGGTCTGGGGTACCTGATCAGCAATTATCCTCCGCTCTTCAATGCTTCAGCCTCTGTACAGGCACTCGTATCCGGGTTGTTTTGTCTGCTGGCCATGGCAGTAACTCTAACCAGAATGGATTCGGATACCCTGGATGCCGGCAAGGAGCAGCCAGCGCTTTCGCCGAGTCGGGCTGTTCTCTTCTTTGGTGTGCTCATCTGGCTAGATTCTGCAGCGTTTTACATCATTCAGCATACGGGTGCATACAAAGCAGCCACTTGGCAGGGAGGCAGGCATCTTTATATGATCGGTCTCCTGCATTTCCTCGCCGCGATTTTAGCGGGAATGGTGCTGCGGCGCAGCAATCCTTTGATCTTGTTTAGTGCGGCCTTTTCCTGTCTGGCAATTGCCTGTCTATTTCTTCAGCAGGATTCGTTGCGGGCGACTGCGACGATCTTTTATCCCGTGGGTGTTTCTCTCTATTCGGTCGCGTTGGTGGCATGGCCATCCTTGCTCTCCGGAGCGGCGAATGGAAGAGAGCGCGGCCGCATCGCGGCGCGATTATACGCAATTGGCGGATGGGTCGGATCTGCGCTCGGCATAGGCATGGCGGAGCACCTGGGGCAGGTTCCTGCCGTTTTTCTTCTTTTGACGGGAATTGTGATTTTTTCCCCGGTCATTCTGTGGATCATGCGCAGGCGTTCGCGCGAACTTATCGGTGTGGCTGGAATGTTATGTGTTGCAGCAATGTTGCGGCATAGCATGGGAAGCACGAGAAAGAAGCCGGATGAGGACGCTGCAGTACGCGGCCGGCAGGTTTACATCTCCGAAGGATGCATCCATTGCCACTCGCAATATGTCCGCCCTGGATCTCAAGATGTTCTACTTTGGGGGCCAGAGCAATCCACTGCTTATGTGCACCGCCAGCATCCGCCCCTGATCGGAAACAGACGCCAAGGGCCGGACCTGTCCACCGTTGGAGCAAGGCGTTCGCCACTCTGGCTGCGCATGCATTTCATCGATCCTCCGTCTGTGAGCAATGATTCTGTCATGCCCTCATTCGCAGTGCTCTTTCACGATCAGCGCGGAGAAGATCTGATTGCCTATCTCTCCAGCCTGAAAGCGAGCGATGAACGGCTCTCCAGAGAGCGTCTCACCTGGAAACCCGCTCAGGATGCGCTTGCTCATGCGGATGCTCGCAATGGACAGCAACTTTATTACCGTTTCTGTGCGACCTGTCATGAAGCAGACGGAAGGGCCAGAATGGCGTGGCAGAATTCTTTCCCGCATCTGCCGCCAAACCTTCTGCATGGGCAACTCATCCACATGAAAGATGCAAAATCCCTTTTGGCTTTACAGTCACAGCTCGCTCAGATCGCAAAGTTCGGAATTCCAGGCACGGATATGCCCGGCCACGAAACTATGAGTGATTGCGACATCGCCTCGATTGCAAAGTGGATTGCGCAGCAAAGAGCGCAGGCTTTTTCCCAAGCTCGAGGACTCTAACATCAAGACTGAAACAACTGAACGCGAACATCAAACTCAGACCTTAAGGAGACGCATCATGAACTTTCCCGTACGAATCCTGATTGCCGCCTGCGTGGCTTTGATTGCCGCGCCTGCCTTTTCTCAGAAGCAGACCTTCACGGTAAATCCCGTTGCTAGTGAAGTCAGTTTTAGCCTAGGTGGAAACACACATGCCGTGCATGGCGCATTTCATGTCAAAAGCGGAACCGTGGACTTCGACCGCAATGCCGGAAAGATTACCGGCTCGATTGTCGTTGACGCAGGCAGTGGCAACAGCGGCAACCAGACCCGCGACCAGAAGATGACCAACGAAGTCCTGGAGGCTTCTCGCTTTGCCGAAGTCAGCTTCGTTCCGCAGAGTTTTCAAGGAATCATCAATCCATCCGGCGATTCCACAATCCAGGTGGCGGGGGTCTTCACTCTGCATGGGACAGCGCACGATCTAACAGTACCAATGCAGCTACATATCGAAGGTTCTGCCCTGACCGCAAAAACTCACTTTACGGTACCTTATGTCAAGTGGGGACTTAAGGATCCCTCTGTCTTTATCCTCAAAGTTGCCAAGGAAGTCGAAATCGATCTCAATCTTAGTGGGCAGATCTGATTTCTTGGTCGATCAAGTTCCTAGGCGTCGGGATACATTTTTTCGCATACTGAAGAGCATTCGCGCTGGCGACGAGATCCAGATGCAGACCACAGCCGGTCTTTCCCGCTATGAGGTCGACTGGGTGCAGATCGTTGCGCCAGATGATACCGGAATTCTAGCCAACTCGACAGAATCGGCTATTATGCTTGTAACCTGCTATCCATTTCACTTTATCGGCGCCGCACCGGAGAGATTTGTAGTGCATGCCCATCGGGACTGAGAAACACAAATGCGATCGTAATCCAGCCTATGAGTCACGCGGCAGTCTGCTCGCCACTGCTCTCAGCGGGATGAACCTGCATTCTGTTGAAGGGCGTCGGCCCCGAGGCCTTTCGACTGGATTGTTGTGGATCATCAAGAGGCGGTTCCGGCGCATTGTCCTCGGGCAATTGATCGAGCAGGACCACATTCAGCAGGGATTTATGCACAATGATGCGGCCGTTGTAATCGATAAATCCCAGCCTGCGAAAGCGGTTCATAAAGAAGCTGACGCGCGACCGCGTGGTGCCGATCATTTCCGCCAATGTCTCCTGCGTAATAGGCGGGATCGCGCTGTGCTGTTCACTCGGCTTGCCGAATTCAGCCATTAATAGGAGAACCCTTGCCAATCGCTTTTCGCTGGAGTTAAAGAGCTGATCGACAAGATCGGCCTGGGTCTTCATGCTGCGGGCCAGCAGGAATTTCAAAAAGAAGTCCGCAAAGGCAGGCTGGTCGTGCATAACGCGAGTCATCTCCACCCTGCTAATTTTGAGCGCGACGCAGGGATTAATGGCAGTGGCTGTCGCCAAGCGCACCCCAGAGATTGTTGCCAACGATTCTTCTCCAACGAAGTCGCCAGCATTCAAAATCGTAATGGTTGCCTCTTTCCCTTTCACAGAGACAACCGTGAGTTTTACCCGTCCCCGCTGCAGGTAGAAGATCGAGTCTGCCAGATCGCCCTGGCAAAAATATGTTTCATCGTTCTTGAGTTCAACGACGGTTCGGCCAAGGCCGCTGCTCGACAGGAAGGCGAGTGAGTCGAATTGGGCGCTGCTCTTGTTTGCTGCCAACATGAAACCTGATTTCATCCCGCTATCATTACGCCGACTTTGGTGACCGGCAATCATTAACGCCGGATCTGGCGAATGATTTCTAGCCACCAACCACACTTGTTGGGGTTGGTGGCACGGTTAGAAACAAGCCCTAACGAGGATGCCCGTAGGGTTTATCTCTATGGAATCAAATGGCTTGCCCTTCTTGCGGTGGGAAATCAGCACTGGCCAATTGGCCAGTGCATATCGTTGTGACTACCTGCACTCGCTGGCCCTACGCCAGCGACGCGGCTCAAGCTGCTACTTCGGGAGTCGGCCCTGCTCAATGAACAGATTCCCCATCCTTGAACAGAATCATATTCCTTTCGCTCCTCCAGGATCGACAAGATCTGGATCAATTGTCTGTTCTTTTTTGCTCACAAATTGGGTTTCTTTGCTCTTGGACTCGGAATGCTGCTTGTATTACGGTGAGTGTTCGTATTGCGCTATTGCTCAGACACGCGCGATGCAAGCGGATAAAGTGAGAGACGTAAGGGAAGATAGATGATGGCCCCGATCAAGTAGCGGGAATTCAAGAACGGACTTAACCTCCTTATGTAGGCGCAGTTGCCGGTTTGTGCTTCGCGGCATCAGAGCATCCCACCTTGGCCAAGGGAACCGCAGACACCTTGAAGGGGGTCACGCATGTACAAATTCAAGATTCTACTTGGTACAACAGCATTGCTCGCCGGCCTGGCCATGGCGCCAACGGCTCATGCTCAGTTGGTTGTCGACATCGGCGTTCAACCTGATTGTTTGTATGGCTACTACGGCTATGCGCCCTATGGCTATTATGGGCCTGTGTACTTCTACAACGGCATATTTCTGTATGGGCCCATGGGGCTATAGGGGCGGTCATCGCTTTATTGGCGAAGGTGGAGGGAGCTACCACGGCGGACCTGGGCGTGTGTCCTATCGCGAACCCGGCAACCGGGTACGCGGTGGACAAAAGCGCTAACCGATTGCCGCTGAAGAAGACGGCCGGTTGGACAACAAACGACGGAGCAAACCTACTCCGTCGCTTTGCGTTTGCGGAGGTATTTTCCGGAAGCATCGTGTCCAGATAAACGCCGTTGTCCTATTCCCACCTAAGGAACCTCTGAAAAACGTTGCGTTACACACCGCCTCGGCCGTAATTCTCCCGCACACGCTTAAAATCAGTCGATTTCGCGGCCAACCCACCGCTCATTTCGCCCGCCGGAGGCTCATGCGGCCTCC
>Ga0326727_10007135_pt1 | contig 29871 bp, 23 predicted proteins | sample MB2enrmetagenome_FD_207643 | JGI IMG/M metagenome (GOLD analysis project Ga0326727, IMG submission 207643) | Lab enriched peat soil microbial communities from McLean, Ithaca, NY, United States - MB29MY | ecosystem: Environmental > Terrestrial > Soil > Wetlands > Peat | place: USA: New York... | reverse complement strand
AGGCCCTCGGCGCCGTTGCGCTCGGCCACGTCGGTGAACTGGTTGGGTATCACGTACTTGTGCGCCTCGGCCTGGGCCTCCAGGAAGGCCCTTTTCAGCTCGGCAAGCTTCCGCTCGTCGCGGCCCACGGCCTTCAGATACTCGGCCTCGTAGGCGTCGTTGGCCGCCTCGACCTTGGCCAGCGCCACCTTTTCGGCGGCGTAGTCCTTGGTGCCGATCTCGCTGGTTCCCTTGAAGGCCAGGTGCTCGAACATGTGCGCCAGGCCGCTCTCGCCGGAGGGATCGTTCACGTCGCCGGCATCGACAAACGTCGTATAGCTGAAGACCGGCGCCTCCGGCCGCTCGCAAATAATGAGGGTAAGCCCGTTGGGCAGCACCTTGGTGGTGATCCGCTGCTCGAAGCTCTTCAAATCCTGGGCTTTCGCGCCCGCCGCGGCCATCGCCATCCCCAGCAGGGCCAAAGCCAACAACCGGAAAGAAACTCTTCCTTGCATCCAACCTCCTTGTTCGAGAGGCGCGCGACCGCAACCCCCGCACTCTTCCAAGCTAGTTCCCACCCCCAAAGGGGGTCAAACCTGAGAGCCAGAGCAAACGCATCTTGATCTCCCTGATCGCAATCCGCGGTGGGTTTTGTAACAAGGGCATGAATTCAACATTGTGCGCGGTGTTTCCCCTTCCCGTACAGAAGCGAATTCAGATGCGTCTGCCCTGACCTGAGGACCGGATCGCCTGACTTGACATTGGATTGTGTATAGTGTATTAGTATAGTAGACACATCGATGAACCTGCGCATCAACTTCGCTTCCGGCGTGCCCATCTATCAGCAACTGATGGAGCAGATCAAGCACGCCGTGGAGACGGGCGCCATCCGGCGAGGCGAGCAGCTGCCGACCATCCGCAAGATTGCCGAGGAGCTGACCATGAATCCCAACACCGTGGCCAGGGCTTATCGCGAGCTGGAGCATGAGGGATTCATCGAGGTGCGGCACGGGTCGGGAGCCTACGTTGCGGAGCGGGGCGCGTCTACAGCGAAGGCCGCCGGGATACGCAGAGCGGGCGAGGTTCTGCGCCCGGCCATGGAGCAGGGCCTGGCTCTCGGCTTGTCGGAAGCGGAGCTTCGCCGGGTATTTGAAGACGAACTTTCGCGGTTGCAGGACGATGCGGCCGCGGAGCGGAGGCGCAATTGAACGACATTATCATCGCCGCTGACGGCCTCTCGAAGAGTTACGAAGGCAAGCCAGCCTTGAGGAGCCTTCGCCTGGAGGTGCCGCGCGGATCGATCTGCGGCTTTCTGGGCCGCAACGGCGCGGGCAAGACCACCACGCTGAAACTGCTGCTGGGAATGCTCAGGCGGGATGCGGGAAGCATCCGGCTGTTTGGCGAGCCGGTCGATTCGGAGGCCTCTTCCATTGCCGCGCGGCGAAGGCTGGGCTTCGTCAGCGAAGACAAGGATCTCTATCCTTTCATGACCGTGGAGCAGACCATCCGCTTTACGCGCCCATTCTTTCCCGGCTGGCGGCGGGACCTGGAGGAGAAGTATCTCGATCTCTTCCAGTTGCCGCGAAAGAAGGCCGTGCCGAAGCTGTCCAGGGGAATGCGAACGCAACTCATGCTGCTGCTGGCCATGGCGCGCGGCGCGGAGTTGCTGCTGATGGACGAGCCCACCAGCGGACTGGACCCGGCGATGACGGAGGACGTGCTGCGGATCCTTGCCGGCCTGGCCGCCAGCGAGGGAACCACGATCTTCTTTTCGTCGCATCAACTGGCGGAGGTGGAGCAGATCTGCGACCGCGTCTGCATCATCGACCAGGGGCAGGTGGTGATTGACGGCATGCTGGACGATCTGAAATCGGAGTACCGGCGGATTCTGCTGGTCTTCGACGGAGTGCCGCCGCGGGAGCTGGCCAGCTTGGCTGGCGTCGATCATCTGCGCCAGCGCGGCCGCACCGCGTCGCTGCTGGCCCATGGGGATGTGGATGGCCTGGTGGACCGCGCCCGCGAGCTGAGGCCAAGCTCGGTGGAGGTGCGTCCGGTAACCCTGAAAGAACTGTTTCTGGATCATGTGAGGGGGGAGTAATGCTCTGGTACAAGGCTTGGCTTGAAACGCGCTGGCGGTTTGTCTTTATGCTCGGATCGGCCCTTATGGTGTGGCTCGCGCCTCAATGGCTGCCTTCTTTCGGTTTCCGGCTGCCGCCGGGAGTTCCCGCGTCGAGGATATGGATGGCGGTTCACCTCGGCTCGGTCCTTCTTTACATCGTCGCGGCGAGTTTTCTGGCCGGCTCCGGCGTCAACACTCAAACCACCTACGCCGCAACTTCGGGGTTTCACGGCTCCATGCTGTTCACTCTGTCTCTGCCGGTCTCGCGGCGGCGGCTGCTCCTGGTGCGCGCGGGACTGGGCGCTGTTCAGACCGGCGTTCTGGTGGCCATCATGGCGGGGTACACGCTCCTCCAGCGGCCGGGAGGCGCGAGCGCCGTCGAAGCCGCGGAGTATATTGCGCGCGCCATCGCCTGCACCATGGCCGTCTATGCTCTGTCGGTGCTGCTGGCCTGCGTGCTCGACGAGATGTGGCAGTTCTACGCCGCCGGTCTCTGCTGGATCGCGTTCTATTTGTTGCAGTCCAGATTCGCTTTCGTATCGTGGATCAGCCCTCTGCGCGGCATGAGCCTGTTCTCCTATCCGCTGACCGCGCCCATGCCGTGGGCTCCGGTAGTGGCGTCCTTGGTTTTTGCCGGCGTCTGTCTCTGCGCATCGGTGCTTGTGTTGCAGCGCAAGGAATACTAAACGCGTCCCGGCGGCGGAGGCCTGAGCCCCCGATTCCGGCGCCCATTGCAGATTCCTTACACGATTCTCACTATTCCCTTGGTACCATGGACTTCACATGCAGAGCCAGCGGACAAGCCGCCGCCGCCTCACGCCGCTCTGGCGCGCCGTGATCGAGATCGGGTTCATCGTCTTTCTGTTTTATTCCAACCTGCTGATGGGCGAGTTTACCGTCTCCAATGCGCGCGGAAGGAGCCTGGCGTTCGCCCTCCACGACATCGTTACCGGGACGAATCTCGTCATCGCCATGGTGTCTGCGCTGATCGGGTATCTGGTGTTTGAATATCTCCGCAGGAAGCTTTAGCGCCGCCTGCCTTGCTCGTACATTCGCTCTCCTTGACCCCGGTCCCTGCTGATTCGTATGCTTCAATGGTTTCTGCGCGGCGATTGGATTCCCTTCTCGACCCGCTTAGAGAGAGCCTGAATAAGCACGACTTCCCCGGTCGCAACTCCCGCTTCCGGATCTGATGCTCTGCCCTTCCTCGTTCGCCGCGCCGCTGTGCTGGGCGCCGGAACCATGGGTTCCCGCATCGCCGCTCACCTGGCGAACACCGGAATCTCCAAGCTGTTGCTGGATATGGTTTCGGCTGAGCGCAAGACGCAGGAGCGGATCACCTTTATGCTGAAGACCGGCCAGACGCTGCGAGATTGACACATGTACGTACGTAGCGTATTGTTGGTGCGGAGGGTAAAAAGACGATGTACATCGACCCCAAAACCGTGATTTCTCCGAAGAGCAAGGTAGACAGAGACTCCCTCGAGGTCATTTTCGATACCGGCCCAGTCGACTACAGTTGGTCGGTGGCTAAGCTCCGCTACGCTGATAAACTGCGGCTTGGGATTCGCTGGAACGGGGACGAAACGGAAAGCAAGATGGGAGTGCCAACAGCGACCGCTCATCCAGTCTGGTTTATCCTACCGGAGGAAATTGCCGACGCTGTTCGCGCCCGCGTCGAGGAACTGCGACTGAAAGAGGAAGCGTCCTTGCTGGACGAGTACCGCCAAATGGCTGCCGACCAGGAGCGCGAAGCTGAAGCGCGGGAGTGGGTTGAAGGATTGATCGGCGATGCCTATTGAAAGGTGCGAAGTATATTGGGTCAACTTCGATCCTAGCGCGGGCGGGGAGACGCGCAAGACACGCCCGGGGATCATCGTGTCGAACAACGCGGCAAACCTGGCCTTGAATCGAGTACAGGTCGTCCCAATCACCTCCAAAACTGCTCGTGTTTTTCGCGCTGAAGCGATTGTTCGCCTAAGGGGTGAGGAGCGCAAAGCAATGGGCGACCAGCTAACAACGGTTAGTAAAGAGAGGCTCGGCAAAAAGCTTGGGGTTCTCGGGGCGGAGGATATGGCGCGAGTTGAGGCTGCAATCGCAGTCCAACTTGGTTTGACTCTAAAGTAGGCGGCATGGAAAGCTGGCGGAAGGTCGCGTTAGCAGGAGTTGTTGGTGTGGGGCTGATGCACCTGCCAGTTTCCGCCCAAACGGCAAATTCGGTTAACGCGCAACTCACTGAGTCGGGTCAAATCCTCGTCGCCGGCCATCCGACCCCTTACCTCATCCGCCACTTGCCGGTCAGTTCGTTTCCCGAGCTTCCCGCCGCGGTTCAAACCCTGCTCAACCGGCGAGGCTGCATGATTCCGCAGACCTACGAGGCTCACCATCCGGAGAACGTGATTCATGCCCGCCTGGAGCGCGCCGGCTCCTCCGACTGGGCCGTTCTCTGCTCGGCCCAGGGAACGGTCTCGCTGCTGGTCTTCTTTTCGAGCGCCCCAGCCCAGCTTGCAGTACTGGCCTCCGCGCCCGAGACCCAGCGCCTGCAAGCCCACGACCCGAGCGGCGTTCTCGGCTTCAACTGGGGCATCGATCCCGCGTCGCCGGCGCAGGTCCGGGAGGCTCAATCCGGCATGAAGCCTCGTCCCTTGCGCCTGGACCACGACGCTCTGGCCGATTCAGTCGTCGACCGCCGCTCCGTCTACCATTTTTATGTCAAGAGCGCCTGGACGCTGGTTGGAATGCCGGATAACTGATCCGGTTCATACGATTGACGCCGAACCGGGTGCCCCACCCTCGCCGCGTCTTTGTTCTTGCGGCTAGGGTGGGATTCACTGCTATAGAGGCTGCGAAGGAGCACCACCCATGCCGGAGGCCGTTCTCGTCAGCGCCGTTCGCATTCCCGTCGGCCGCGCCCCCAAAGGCGCTCTCTCGGCCAGCCCGGACTCATCTCGAAGGCTTGTCTGGATTTTGCGCGCAGAGAGAGGAAAATGCCGGTAGTTTGCGGTAGAGTTATGCAAGGCGCTCCCCCGGACAAATCGTGCGCGGATTCTTCCCGCGTTGTGTCTACGCATAGCCCGAGCGGCGAAATGATCGGCTTTGCGCCTATCATCCCCCATTGCAAGAGGTTCACCATGCGCTCATCTTCGAAGAAGTGGATGCTTCTTGGCATGTCGCTCGCGCTCGCCTGTGGGCAATGCCAACCCGCCCGGGCGGCTTCAGCCAATAGTGCGAAGACGCCGGACAACTCGAGCAACACAGTTCCCATGCAGGCTACCAGCACGGTTGGCTCCTGCGTGACGGTGGAGGCCGTTCTGATCCCCCGGGACCCCGCGGCAAAGCTCTTCGGCGGGTGGGTCGCGGATAACTATGCGGTGGTCAAGACCACGATCTCCAACCATTGCCCGGACCAGCAGTTCATTCTCCACGACATCTACTTCGACTACAGAGACTGGTCGCTGAGCGGAGTGTATCCGGAGCTGTCCAAGCCCACTCCATGTCCAGCGGCGGCGCAGGCAGCATCTCCAACCGCAGCGCCGGGGACCGTGCCCCCAACCGCAGCGCCGGGGACCGCAACTCCAGCCCCAGCGCCGGCGCCCGGCGATTCCCCGCAAAAGCCGGCGACCGGTTGCCCTGCCCCAGCGCAGGAGTACACGCAGGACTCGAAGCCTGGCCAGGTGGCTACCGTCGGCGCTCTGGATGTGCAGGACCAGTTGACCGAGGCCTCCGTCTTCTCGCGTCGCAATCTGATCGTGAATGGGCTGGTCCTGGTCGGCACCGTGGCCGGGGGATACGCATTTATCGGTTCAACTGCGTGGACGCAGGGGATTGGCGCTTACAACAGCGCATTCATCCCCGGATTCCAGAAGTTCTGGCCCGACCGCCGGATCGACCAGGAAAAGAACGTGTTGTCGTTAGGCTACCGGACGGACCAGTCCACCGCGATTGCCAAGGACGATCACGGCTCCTACTACGCATTCTTTCCGCTCGCGGCCTTTTTGGTGCCGGAGCTGAAGGCGCTCTTTCTAAGCGATCCAGCGGCCTTCCTCAATCCCGCCGAGGTGTTGTTCGATATCAGTGGAAGGCACACCGGCAGCGGCGGGGGAATGGCGAAATCCTTCAAGAGCAAGAGCAAGAAGGGGAGCGAGGAGAGTCTGCGCGACTTCTTGCTGGATATTGTCGCCGCGATTCCGGGCGGTTCTCAGCCGCAGTCGACAGACGAGGCCGCAAGGCGAGGTCAGTCGGTGAAGCTGCTGCTTGAACTGGCCGCGCCCTGCACTGAGCAGGATTGTCATCCCTACGACAAGGACACTCAGCAGCGCATCCTGGCTGAGAAGTTCCTGTTCCAGCACGCCAGCCTCAATGCGGTGAAGATTGTCGCCAGGGGAGTGATGACCGTCAATGTCGAGTCCATTCCTCCAACCATCGACACCGTGACCTTCGACAACGAGAAGGACGGCTCCAGCCTCTGGACGGTGCAATCGGCCGCCCCCAAGCCTCCTGCCCCCAATCCTTCTGGCGTCAATCCTTCTGCCGCCGGGGATCCTCCCGCCGCCGGTAAGACCCAGAGGACGGCCGCAACGCCGGCGCAAGGTTCGGCTCCATCCGCTGCTGCTTCGGCCACTCCCGCTCCGGCCACTCCTTCCACGGCCGCTGCCGCTTCCACCTCGTCTGGCGCGGCCGCAAAGGACCTCACCGGCGTAATCGCGGGCAAGTTCCTCACCGATGGAACGCCGGCCATCACCGCGATCGCCGTGCCGGGGGCGGACGGCGCAAAACTGACCGATTACATCGTGGATAAGTCGCTGCAGGCCGTCAGCGCCAAAGCGACGGATACCAGCCTGCCCTTCAAACTGCAACTGGCGAAGACCTTGCCCGCGGCATCGACGCTCACCTTCCAGGTGTCGCACAGCACGGGAGACTCCAGCCAGGGCGCGTCCGCGCAGACCACGAGCAACAAATTCGTCTACACCGTCACCTACGCCGCGACCCCCAAGATCGCCAAGGTGACGATGGACAACGACGACAAGGCCGATGTCTGGCAGACCCCCGGAAAGCTGAACGGGACGGCTGCGGGAACCGATCTCGACGGCGGGACGATTGCGGTCTCCACCCTGAAAGTCGGCGGGAAGGACGCCACGCTTGCCGATTACATCGGAACCCTGGTCGAGGTTCCCAAGAGCTCCAGCGCCACCGAACTCGCCTTCCAGCTCCAACTGCTCAAGCCAGTCCCGGACGGCTCAACGCTCAGCTTCGTGGTCAGCAAAGGGACGGGGGCGAACGCGCAAAGCGACCCCAAGGACTACGCCGTCACCAATCCGGCGGCAGCGGCCAAGCCGCCGGCAGCAACGGCCGCAAAGCCGGCGGCAACCGCCAATAAGCCAACGGCAACGGCCGCAAAGCCGGCACAACCGGCCAAAAAGCGCACGCCTTAGCAGCCTGGGCGGCAACGGGGGAAGAAACAGGAAGGGGCGGGATCTTCGCGGACCCCGCCCCATTTCTGTCTTAACTCCGATGGAACCTGTCTTCCGGTTACGCCTTGGCGGTGGCCAAAGCCTTCAGCCGCGCGCTCAGGCGGCTCTTGTAGCGGGAGGCGGTGTTGTCGTGCAGAATACCCTTCTGCACGCTCTTGTCGAGGGTGGAAACGGTCTCGCGATACTGCTCCTGGGCAGCCTTCACGTCGCCCTTGGCGAGGGCCTCGCGCAGCGCCCGCAGGCTGGTGCGCACGCGGCTGCGGTTGGCGCGGTTCACTTCGGTGCGGGTTATGGTCTGCCGGGCGCGCTTGAGCGCCGATACATGATTTGCCATCGATCTTCCTTCATCTTCAGGGTGGTCCGCGGACCGGAATGCAATCGCGCCGCATCCCTCGCAAGGTCTTAGTTTACGGGAAGCGGCGCGGCCGGTCAACTTGCGACGGTCCCGGCGCGGCTGTTCCGCGGTTCGTTCTTGTCTTGTCGGCTGCGGTGTCGTTCTACCCCGGCCAGGCCGCCCGGTTGGTGCGCCCGGAGGATGTGTAGCCCATATCCGTTGAGATGCCGCGCACGCATTGCAGCAGCTGGTTGGCGATCAAGGGCAGCTTTTGCGCGGTCACGCGGAACGACGGCCCGGAGATGCTGACCGCGGCCACCGGCTGCCGCTGCGCATCCAGCACCGGCACGGCGATGCAGCGCAACCCCTCCTCGAGTTCCTCGTCGTCCACGGCGTAGCCGCGGCGGCGGGTCTTCTCCATCTCCGCGCGCAAAGCCTCCGCGGTGACAATGGTGCGCGGCGTGAAGCGCTCGAAGCGGATGCGGCGCAAGACATCGGCGGCTCGCTCCTCGGGCAGAAACGACAGAATCGCCTTCCCCACCGCGGTGCAATGCACCGGATTGCTGGCCCCGACGCGGGTGATCATGCGCACCGACCGGGCCGGCTCGATCTTGTCCAGGTAAATGACGCGCGCGCCCTCCAGGATGCACAGGTGCGCGGTCTCCTCGGTCTCGGCAACCAGGCGGCGCAGGTGCGGCTGGGCGCGATCGCGCAAGTCGTACTGCTCGATCGCCCGGTTGCCTAAGTCGTACAGCCGCAGCCCCAGGCGGAACTTCCCGCTCGCCGTCCGTTCCACCATGCGGTGCCGCTCCAGAACCATCAGGAAGCGGTGCGCGGTGCTCTTGTGCAATTGCAGAGACGAGGCAACCTGCGCCAATCCCAGCGGGATATCGCTTTCCCCGAGCAGGTCGAGCACGGCAAAAGCCCGGTCCAGGGCCTGAACTTTGTAGGTGCCTTGCAGAGCTGCGTCTCGCATATTGGTTCTCCGTGCCGCTCTATGGTCGCTCTTCCAGTGTCTTCGGAGACGCGATGCGTGTCAAGTAGTGGGACAAAACTCCCCGGGCAAACGCATCTGAATTCGCTTCTATACGGGGAGGGGAAACTCCGAGCAGAATATTGAATTCATGCGCTTTGTAACAAGGGCACGACTTCAGTCGGGCCACACATTGGCGTAGGAAGCACGGCGGGCCTTGGCCCCTGCACACGGCATCGGCCGGCAATCGGCAAAGGGGAGATGAAGAGGTTGGCAGGGGCTAAAGCCCTTATTGTCCTGTGCTTCCGTGGCGGCCCGACTGAAGTCGTGCCCTTGTTACAAAACCGGCCGTGGATAGCGATCGGCAAGATCCAGATGCGTTTGCCCTGACAGAACTCCTGCCGGTGGGACCGGAGCACGCCGCGGGCCAGAAGGACGGCCGACTGGCACATCATTTTTCGGGACCGCGCACACACAGCGCACGCTTGTTGGTGTAGAACCAGACCTCATCGCCGTCGAACGACTGTCCTTCGTTGAAGTCGAAGCGCCGCACCCAGCCCGAAGGGTGGCCGCGATCGTCAGTTTTCTGGGTACTGCTCCATTGATTGCCTGTCAAGAACAGGTTGCCTTTTACATGCCATGTGGCAGCGGTCCCTTTGCCGGAAGGCCCCATGAGACCCAGAGCTTTAGCGTCCTTATCGTAGATCCCTTCCAACTCCCCAAGCGTCGCGAGTCTCCAGTCAGAGTTTCCAGCCAACCGGAGGTCGCGGCAGTATTTCATAGCCTTTTTCCAGTTCACATCCTTACCGTTGTCTTTCCCAGCCCACATCAGACCGGTGGAGGGATCGGTCCATAAGCCGCGCGCCTGAGTCTCCTGCGCGCCGCCCTGGCCCCCCGGTACTGACTGAGCGCTCCCTTGGATGGCAGCGACAGAGAGCAGAAGTGCAACGACCTTAGCCAGACATCTCACGATGCACACTCCCGATGAACGAGGGGTTGGGAAGCAATCACTACTTCCAACCATTTGAGTACCACCGCGAGATTCCAGCCCTGCCGGCGAGGCCGCAAGCTACCTGCGTCACTCCTCCACCACATCCCCCTCGCCCGGCACCACATCTCCCTCGCCCGGCGCCAGGAACAGGTTCGCCTCCAGCCCGTGCTGCCGCGTGTAAAGGTCGTAGTAGCGCCCGCCCAGCGCGAACAGCGCCGCATGGCTGCCCCGCTCCACGATGAGCCCTTTCTCCACCACCAGAATCTGGTCGGCGCGGCGGATGGTCGAAAGCCGGTGCGCGATCACGAACGTCGTCCGCCCCTCCATGAGCCGGTTCAGCCCGGCCTGGATCATGGCCTCGGACTCCGAGTCCAGCGAGCTGGTGGCCTCGTCGAGGATGAGAATGCGCGGATCGGCCAGCAGCGCGCGAGCGATGGAAAGCCTCTGCCGCTGCCCGCCCGAGAGCTTCACGCCGCGCTCGCCCACAACCGTGTCGTAGGCCTCCGGATAATGCTCGGCAAATTCATCCACGCGAGCCGTCCGGCAGGCGGAAAGAAACTGCTCTTCGGTGGCATCGGGCCGCGAAAACAGGACGTTATCGCGAATCGTCCCATCGAAGAGGAACGAGTCCTGCAGCACCACTCCCAACTGCGAGCGGAAGGTGTTCAGGTCCACGTGCGCCAGGTCCACATCGTCCACAACCACGCGCCCCTTGGTCGGCGTGTGGAAGGCGCACAGCAGGCTGATGATGGTGGACTTGCCCGACCCCGACGAACCGACCAGCGCGGTCACCGTGCCCGGCTCGGCCACGAAGCTGACGCCGTGCAGCACCGGCTTGCCTTGCTGGTAGGCAAACTCCACATTCTCAAAGCGCACCGTGCCCTGGATGGGCGGCATCTTCACCGTGCGCTCCGGGGACTGGTTCTCTTCCAGTTCGGCCATGATCTCGTTGGTGCGATCCAGCCCGGCAAAGGCCTCCGTCAACTGTGTGCCGATGTTCACGATCTGGAAGACCGGCGCGATCATGAAGGCCAGAAACATGTTGTAGCTGAAGTAGTCGCCGACCGTCCATGTATTGCCCAGCACGCGATGGCCGCCCAGCCACATGACCAGTGCGGACACCAGGCCCAGCACCGTGGTCGACGCGGCGCCCAGCGCGCTGGTCATGGTGAGCGACTTCATTACGTTGGCCAGCAGGCGATCCACTCCCATGGCGAAGACTCCGGCCTCGCGCTCCTCGGCGTGATAGCCCTTGACCACCCGCACCCCGCCCAGCGATTCGGTCAGCCGGCCGGTAACCTCGGCATTGATCTTGCCCCGCTCGCGAAAGATGGGGCGAATCGTTCTGAAGCCGTACTGCAGGATGAAGACGAACGCCCCCATTACGGAGAAGACCGTCAGCGTGACGGTCACGCTCAGGTGCAGCAGATAAATGAAGGCCAGCGCCGCGGTCAGCAGGCCGCCCAGAAACTCCACCAGCCCGGTGCCCACCAGGTTGCGCACACCCTCCACGTCGGTCATGATGCGCGCCACCAGCGTGCCGGCGCGGTTCTCGTCGTAGTAGGCCACCGGGAGCAGGCCCACATGCCGCTGGACCCGCCTGCGCATCTCGGCAATCAGCCGCTGGCCGGCCTTGGAGAGCAGTTGCGTAAGCGAGAAAGAGGTAACGGCCTGCACCACCATGGCCGAGAAGACCACGGCGATGATCCGGGGCAGCATCTCGGGATGGGGGTGCTGCGACGAGAGCACCTTGTCCAGCAGCGGTTTCGCGGTATACGGCAGCACCAGGCCGGCGACGCGATTGATGGCCATCAAACCCATGCCGGCCAGCAGCAGGCCCTTGCGAGGCGCCACGAGGGCCCAGACCTGCGGCCATAGCTTTTTCAGGTCCGGCTTGCGCGGGGGCAAATCCGTCTGCCCCGCTCGCGCTCCGCGGCCTCGCGCCGTGCGCTCGGCGCGCATGTTCATGCCCATCGCGCCGCCCCGCATGGCGCCCATGCGCTACTCCTTTTCCCTGCGCATGGCAATGACTGCCGACTCCCGGGCGGCGAGAAACGAACGCACGCAAAGGATTATGTAAATGAGCAACAGCCAGGCCAGCACAAGCTGCACGGCCAGTGCGGTCAGGTCCACTTCTTTGGCGGAGGTCAAGCCGCGCAAGATCTCAGCGATCGATCCCGCGAAGCCCAGCAGGGCGATGAGCACGTTGAGGTGCATGAACAGCCTGCGCCGGCCTTCGTTGGGGCCGAGAGCCAGAACGCCGAAGACCCCAAACACAATGCCGAATCCGACCGGAACCAGCGCCGCGGAGTTCAGGCTGCCGATGCCCAGGTAAGCACCCAGACCCAGGCCAGCCGACAGAACCGCAAATACCAATGTCACCCGTGCCATGCCAAACCTCATTCCCTGTGCGCGTCAAGAATACCAGTTCAAGTGCACCCGTAGATCGTCAGCGATTTTCCATGCTCAACTGCATGGCGCGAAAATCGACGGTGAGCGGAATCGTCCGCGAGATCGGATCGAATCCGAGGTTTCCAGCCGCCCAGTCGCCTTTCAGCAAGCTAGCGTTGAGTGTCAGCCGGCGCCGGAAGGCAGGCAGCCGCAAACAAAACAACTCCATCCAGGCGCGCGCATGCCGAGAATGATCGCACATGTATGAATGAACAGTAAATGGATTAAGTAAGGATGGCTCGAAGACGGAAGCTACAAAGTCAACCCGGTGCGCGCTTCAAGATGGCGTCGGATCGGAATCGCGCCCGAAGTCCCGCGTCTCCTCAGCGGACCCCACAAAACAACGCCCCCGGCCGGCAACCCTCCGCAAACCGGAGAACCGCCAACCGGGGGACGCAAGACCGCTGAAGCAGTTACCGCTGGATGCGCGCCGATCCGCCTTTGGCAAAGGCTCGCACCTGCTCCAGGGTGGCCATGGTGGTGTCGCCGGGGAAGGTGGTGAGCAGCGCGCCGTGCGCCCAGCCCAGCTTGATCGCCTCTTCCGGCGTCTCGCCGCTCAGCAGGCCATAGATAAAGCCGGCCGCAAAGCCGTCGCCGCCGCCCACGCGATCCAGCACATCCAGCTCGGCCGTCGGCGCCACGTAGGTCTTGCCGTCGATCCACGCCACCGCGCTCCAGCTATGCCGGTTGGTGGAGTGCACTTCGCGCAGCGTGGTGGCCACCACCTTCACATGCGGATGCTTCTTCACCACGCTGTCGATCATGGCGAAGAAGACGCTCGGGTCGAGCTTCGATTTGGCCGCTACCTCCGGCCCCGGAATCCCCAGCCCCTTCTGCAGATCCTCTTCGTTGCCCACCAGCACATCCACGTTCTCCACGATGCTGGCGATGGTCTCCACGGCGCGCTCGTTGCCGCCGGAGATCTTCCACAGCTTCTCGCGGAAGTTCAGATCGAACGAGGTCACGGCGCCGGCGGCCTTAGCTTCCTTCATCATCTCCGCCGCCAGGGGCGCGGTGGTGGGCGACAGAGCCGCAAAGATGCCGCCGCAATGCACCCACTTCACGCCGCCGGCAAAGATCGCCTTCCAGTCGAAGTCTCCCGGCTTCAGGTACCCCGCCGCCTCGTTCGACCGGTTGTAGAAGACCACTGGAGCGCGCACGCCGAAGCCGCGGTCGCTGTATACCGCCGCCATGTTCGGCCCGCGGACGCCGTCGTGCTTGAAGTGCTTATAGAACGGCTTGACGCCCATGGCGCGCACCCGCTCGGCAATCAGGTCGCCGATGGGATAGTCGGACATCGCCGTGGCGATCGCCGTCCTCATTCCAAAGCAATCCGAAAGGTTGGCCGCCACATTGAACTCGCCGCCGCTGACGTGAATCTGGCACTCCGTCGCCTTGCGGAAGGGGACAATCCCCGGATCGAGCCGGTGCACCAGCGCGCCCAGCGAAAGAAAATCCAGCTCCGCTTCCTTGCGGATATTCAATCCATAACTCATCGGTCGTGCACTCCTTGTGTTCCTATCGTTTTTGTGTAGAAATCGGTCAGTCTTTGAATTATATACCGTGGTCTGACCACAACCTTCCCTCGATCAGCCCGCGCTGCCGGCCGACTGCTTCACATCGGCCAGCACCTGCTCCGCCGTCCACTCGTTCCCCGGATAAAACCGCGCCACCTTGCCGTCCGGGCCGATCAGCGTGGTCGAGAGCGTGTGCGTAATCGTTCCGTCCGCCGCGTTGGTCATTCCCAGGTCGAACCACTTCGCCATCTCGGCCAGCGCGGGCTTCTCCGGCACCGCAAAATCCCAGTGCGCAAAGGCCTTCTTCGCGTCGCTGCCGATATAAGTCGCCCCGTAGGCCCGCAGCCGCTCCGGCGTATCGTGATCCGGGTCGAAGCTCACGCTCAGCAGGTGCGTCTTCGCGTAGAGCGCCGGGGCGGCCGCCAGTTGCTTTTCCACCGCGGCAAAGTTGCGCGTGACGCGCGGGCAAAACTCGGGCGACGGGCAGCGCGTATAGATGAAGGTAATGAGCAGCGCTTGGCCCTTGAACTGGCCCAGATGAATCTGCCGCCCGTCCTGGTTGCGCAGCTTGAAGTCCGGCGCGGCATCGCCGGGCGCGGGCACATGATAGCTGACCGGCGGCTTGTAATCCGGCTTGGCCTGGGCCACCACCACGATATGGTCGAGCAGATAGTCGGCATTGGGGTCCGGCGAGACCAGCACGTCGGCGGTAATCACGTCGCCCGGATGCAGCTCGCCCAGGATGGTCGCATCCTTCAGCTTGTAGGGCATGGTCATGGCCTCCATGAAGCCCGGAATGGCCTCATGGTTCAGCGTGACCTCGCCCTTGGCGGCGTCGGTTGAGACCACCTTGCCGCGCAGTTTGTAGACCTTGTAGGCCGGGCTGGCGGTCTGCCCGGTCCCAGCCGTCGAGCCGGAGTGGCACCCGGCCAGCAGGACCGCAGCGATCATCGAGGAAGCAAGCAATCGGCAAATCATGGGTCCAGTGTACAACCGGCTGGCCGGTCCCCCTGCCCGGCCGGAATGTTGATCGGCCGGCCGCATTTTTCCGCCTGCCCGGGAAAGAACTATCACCTCTACAGGCTCTATGGCGAGGTAATCGCGAAGGGAAGGTTCCCCGGCAAATAGGAATTGCCTGGAACATTACTGATCTCGATGCGGTCCTGGCCGTTCACGCTTACGACGTGCTCTCCGAAATCAGTACCGTCGCCATCATACGGGTACATAGTTGTAAATGCGGTGATCGGCGTCCACACCGGATTCGATTGGGTCATGAATGCGAAATCCCAATACTGAACGGTGAACGTACCCCCTGGATGACCGAGGAATTCGCTGAAAACCTGCATGGCCTGAACGGGCCATATGTATTGGGCATCTGCATCAGGCGCAATAACCTGATTGACAACCGAAGGATACCCTGTGGGTTGAGTGGTGATTGTCCACATTCTGTAAGTTGTGCTCAACATGGGAAGCCCGCACCGCTCGAAGGCCGTCATATTGGTCAGAGTCGAGCCCTTCTGAATTGTCACTGCGGTTTCAATGCCGTTCATGCTGAACTGACTCACCGAGTCCGACTTCCAGTCTCCCGCAATGTCGTCGACCAGATAGGTTTGAACGGGCCAGTGAATGGGATCGCTTGTATTGATTGCGCTGCCTATGGCGGGCTGTGCCCCGCTCCCGAATGGATAATCAGCAGTTGCGTTCCGCAAGCTAGCTTGCGCCATCGAACTGGTTCCGAGCGGTGGATATGTCGTGCATCCGCCATTGGTATACGCCTCAGCCCACGAATACACGTTGGTCTGGAGGTTGTAATAGGTATTGAGCGTCTGTCCTGGAGTATAGAGAGCATTGCTGCCGAAGAGGATTTTGCCCCCCTGATCCTCGTCTGTAACGACTTGAAAAGTAAATTGCACACCGATGATATCGTCAGGGTTTCCCGGATAGATATATGGAAGCGTTGTAAGGGGCTGAAATCCTCCCAACCCTGCTTGCTGCTGAGTGTCCGATTCGACATTCAATGTAGTGCTTCCCGCCGGGACGCTCGTGACGGTACCAGCTTGATTGGTGACCGCGACCGCGAAGATTGCGCCGCTGTCTGCTACGGTGGTTGGCGGAGTTGTGTAGATCGGGTCTGTTGCCCCACTAATCGATACGCCGTTCTCCATCCACTGATAGCTCAAAGGCGCTGTTCCTCCAGGAATGACCCAATAAGATGCTGGGCTCCCTACGGTGGTCGAAACGTACTGGGGCCACGCAATCACCGTTGGGGCTGCGGCAGCAGATCCAACCGAAAGGGTCGCTGGCGCACTGGTCTGGCTGTTAACCGCGTTCGTCACAGTTACCGTGAAAGTATCGCCATTATCTGCGCTCGTAGTTAGCGGTGTGGTGTATGTGGGTAACGTGGCGCCGGGGATCGGAGTTCCATTCTCATTCCATTGATAAGTGATTGGTTCGCTTCCGATCGCAGAGGCGGTAAAGGTAGCGCTGGTACCTTCAACCACGGTTTGACTCAGCGGCTGCCCTCCGATCAGGACCGGACCGACCGGGCTTAGATTCATTGTTGGTGTAGGATAGACCGTCAGGATAGCCCCGTTGCTGGGGGTGCTCACAGAACCGTTTGTCACTGTCACAGTGAAAGCGGCCCCATTCGTCCCCCATGTAGTCGGCGGTGTCGTATAGCTCGAAGAGGTAGCATCGCTGATAGGGGCTCCATTCTTGTACCACTGGTACGTGGGAGAACCGTTGGCGGGCGCGATCACGCAGAAGGTCGCCGCCGTTGGGGCCGTCACCGACTGGCTTTGGGGGTTGGCACCGCACGGATTCATGATGGTGAAGGCGAATGAATTGGAAGCACCGCCTCCCGGCACCGGGTTCGTCACGACTACAGCATAAGTTCCCGCCGTCGCTTGGTCGGTCGCACTCAAGAGGATCGTCAACTGCGTCGAATTCACAAGAGTAGCGACGTGCGGCGCCTGATTATAGGTGACAGTCGAGTTCGAAACGAACCCTGTCCCATTGATCGTTAGGGTCTGCGCTGCCGCACCCGGAGCCACTGTAGCCGGAGAAAGGCTTGTGATGGTTGGCGCGGGGTTTGTGACGGTCACCGTTGCGTTGCCGGACTTGGTCGTATCCTGCGTCGAGGTTGCGGTAATTGTCGCTGTCCCCGCTCCAGCCGGAGTGAAGACACCGGCGCTGCTGACCGCTCCCATGCTCGTTGGGCTGACAGACCATGCAACTGACGAGCTGAAACTCCCCGTACCCGTCACTGTGGGTGTGCAGGTGGACGTTTGCGTGGTCAGGATGGAGGTCGGAGAGCAGCCTACCGTGACGGACGTGATTGTCGGCAGGACCGTCACCGTCACGGTTGCATTGCCAGACTTGGTAGTGTCCTGCGTCGAAGTCGCGGTTATCGTCGCCGTCCCGGCTCCAGCCGGAGTGAAGACGCCAGCGGTGCTGACCGTTCCCATGCTCGTGGGACTGACAGACCAGGTGACAGAAGAGCTATAGTCTCCGGTTCCACTCACCGTCGGGGTACAGGCAGATGTCTGATTCGTGGGAATCGAAGCCGGAGAACAACTCACCGAGACCGACGTGATCGTGGGTGTTACCGGGGGAGTGATTCCGCCCCCATTGCCCCCGCCACCTCCGCCGCATCCGGCAATGACCGTCAAGGTTCCCGCTGCAACCAACAGGGTGGCAAGACCCCACCCCACACGCAATGCCCCGCGACACCGTACAGTCTTATCCATCTGCGCGCCTCTTGAGAGACCTTGCGAGTAAATATACTCCTGTCTTGTAGCGCAAACTGCGGATCTTAAGAATATCTCTGAAGGTGGGCAGGTGCGCCCGCCATCGAGACCCCGAAATCGTTCCAGATGCTCTTCAGGAAAGACCCCAGCCTCCGCGCTTGGGCGATGGACGGACGATTCGGATGTGGGTGCAAAGCTAGGATTTCCCCAGCCCAACGGCGTATAACCCTGGAATGGGGCAAGAACCGGAAGCTGAGCAAGGATCAGCGGCCGAGATCGACGGCTGGCTGCGCAACGGCGGCCTAGTGGTTACGGCCAGCGACCGCGCTGCGCGCGCCCTGGCAGCAGCCTTCCATCGCGCCCGCAGGGCTGAAGGCCTTTTGGCGTGGCCCGCGCCTGGCATTCTGGACTGGAAGAGCTTTGTCCGCGCGGCGTGGGAGGAGCGCGGAAGGAATGGGGAGGCGGACGGACGGCTGGTGCTGAACCCCACGCAGGAGCAATCGCTGTGGGCGGAGATCGCCGGCGCGGACGGGCGGCTGGCCACTTTGCTGGAAGGCCCGCGCCACCGGCTGGCCGCGCTGGCCATGGAAGCCCACGAATTGCTCTGCTCGTACGCGCCCCAGTTCCTGCGCTCATCTGCGCGCGCGGCATGGCAGCAGGATGCGGCGGCCTTCAGCGGTTGGCTCGCGGCCTTCGACCGGACCTGCCGCGAGGGGAATTCCATCAGTACCAGCCGCTTGGCGCTGGAGCTGATCCCGCTGCTTGGGGATACCCCCGGGGCTGAAGCCCGCGATGATTCTCTTGGCTTTATGCGGGGGTTGAAACCCCCGCCTCCCTTCGATTCAAGCTCGTCCGCGGCGTGCCCAGCGGCCCGCCCGCCGCTGCTGCTGGCCGGCTTCGACCGCATCCTGCCCACCCAGCGCGCCTTCTTCGATGCCTGGGGCGCGTGGCGGCTGGCCGCGCCCGGCGCGATGGCTCCCGGCGAGTTAGGGAAGCCGGGCGGATTGGACGAGCAGACAGAGCCGGCCAAGCCGCCCGCTCAGGTTTTCTTTCACCAGGCTGCCGACGCCCAGGCCGAACTCGCGGCCTGCGCCCTCTGGTGCCGGAACCAACTTGCCGTCAATCCGCGCGCCCGGCTTCTGGTCGTCACGCAGAGCGTGGGCTCCCAACCCAGCCGCGGCCAGATCGAGCGTGCCTTTCTCCAGCTCACCGGACCAGGCAGTCCGCCGCTTTTCGAGTTCTCGCTAGGAGTTCCGCTCAGCCAGGTCGCCCACGCGCGCGCGGCGCTGCTGCTGCTCCGCTGGCTCTCAGGTTCGCTGGCCGAGCACGAACTCGACTGGCTCTTCTCCACCGGCCAGGCCGCAGCCAGCCCGCAGGAGGCTTCCGCCCTGCAGGCGCGGATGCGCGCGCTGCGCCGCCGCGGCCTGGAACGGCCCGAGTGGGCTCTGAACGCTTTCATTCAACAGCGCTCCGGACCCGACCCGCTGCCAGCTTCCTGGCTCAACCGCATCGCGGAGGCCCAACGCCGCCTTGCGGACATCGCGCGCCAACCGCAAAGCCCGCTCGATTGGGCCGAACTGGTTCCGCGGTTGCTTGAAACCGCCGGCTGGCCCGGCCCGCGCCCGCCATCGAGCGCCGAGTTCCAGGCCCTCCGCCGCTTTCAGCAGGCCGTAGAAGCCGCCGGCTCGCTGGGCTTCGATGGCCGCCGCATCCTCTGGGCGGATTTTCTCTCCATTCTGGCCCGCGTCCTGGATGAAACTCTCTTTGCCCCCGAATCCCAGGACGCGCCCATCCAGATTGCCGGGCCCGCCGAGTCCGCCGGCCTCACTGCGGACGGCGTCTGGTTCCTCGGCGTCAGTGAGGACGCCTGGCCGGCCGGCGGCGCAACTCACCCCCTTTTGCCGCCCGAGGTGCAGCGCCAGGCCGGGATGCCGCACGCATCACCGCAGCTCGACTGGGAGCTGGCCCAGGCCATCACCGCGCGCCTTCTGGCTTCCGCGGCGGAGGTCCACTTCAGCTATGCAAGGCAAACCGAGGGCATCGAGGCCCGCCCCTCGCGCCTGATCGTCCGGCTTGCCGGTGCGCCGCGGGAACTGCACCAAGCGCTTCCGCGCCGGCAGCCCCTCGCAGTTCCTTGCGAGGATTCCAGCCGGATTCCCTTCCCGCTTGGCAGAGTTCAGGGCGGCGCCGAGGTCCTCACCTTCCAGTCCCAGTGCCCCTTCAAGGCCTTCGCCACCGCGCGGCTAGGCGCGCAATGCTGGAAGCCTGCCGAGGCCGGTCTGACCCCCTCCCAGCGCGGCCAACTCCTCCATGCCGTGCTCCACGCCGTCTGGGGCGGGCCGCCGGACGGCATCCGTTCGCAGCGGGAACTCCAGGATCTCGCCGAGCGAAGCTCGTTTGTAGCCGCGCATGTCCGCCGCATCTTTCAAGGGGAGATGATCTCCGCTCTGCGCCAGCGCATGCCGCGCCGCTATCTGGAACTCGAAGAGCAGCGCCTCACCGGCCTGGTCACAGAATGGCTGGACTACGAATCCGCGCGCATCGGCTTCGAGGTCGCCGCAACCGAAGTTGACCGCACCATCCACCTCGCCGGACTCACCCTCGATCTGCGCCTCGACCGCATCGACCGGCTCATCGACGGCTCGCTGCTGGTGATCGACTACAAAACCGGCGGCGTCGCCCCCAAATCCTGGGAACTGCCCCGCCCCGACGACGTGCAACTGCCGCTCTACGCCGGGTTTGCCCTCGATGGGGAACTTGGGGGGCTGGTCTTTGCCAAGGTGCGTGCCGGCGATCTGGCTTTTGCAGGCCACGTCGGCGATCCCGCGGCCACTCTCTTCCCCGGCCTCAAGGGCAGCAGCGCCCTGGTCAAGAACGCGCTCGCTCCCGAGCAACTCCCAGGTTGGCGCCAGCGCATCGAACAGCTCGCCAGGGATTTCCTCGCCGGCCGCTCCGAAGTCGATCCGCGCGAGGCCTCAAAGACCTGCGAGCGCTGCGGCCTGCAAACCCTCTGCCGCGTGCAGGAGAACGAAGATCAGGTTCAACTTGAAGACAAGGACGACTCTGTCAGCACGGAGGCCGCCGATGATTAAGATCCCGGCCAAGGCCCCGCCGCCCGACCAGCCGCAACGCAATCGCGCCCTAGATCCGGGCCGCTCCATCCTCGTTCAGGCTCCCGCTGGCTCCGGCAAGACCGATCTGCTCACCCGCCGCTTTCTGCGCCTGCTGGCCGAGGTCGACGAGCCCGGCCAGATCGTGGCCATCACCTTCACCAACGCTGCCGCCGCCGAGATGCGCCACCGCATTCTTGGCGAGCTGGAAAAGGCCGCTGCCGTGAAGGGTGCGGGCTGCAGCCCGTACACCGACCCGGCAGGATCAGGGCGGGCCTCAGCTCGTGAGGGCTATTCCGCGGAGACCGGGGACGGGTTCTCCATGGACGCCCTCGCCCGCCGCGCGCTCGATCACTCGAACCGGCTCGGCTGGAAGCTCCTCGACGTGCCCGCGCAGCTTCGCATCTCGACCATCGACTCCTTCTGCCGCGAGCTGGCCCTTCAGCAGCCGCTGCTCTCCGGCCTCGGCGGCGGTCTCGGCATCGCCGGCCAGCCCAGCGACCTCTATCGCCGCGCCGCCCGCCAGTCCCTGGAGCGAATCGGCCAGGACGACCCGCTCTTGAGCGAGGCCATCGAAACGCTGCTTCTCTGGCGCGACAACAACTGGCGGGAGATGGAAGGCATGCTCGTCGAGATGCTCTCGAAGCGCGACCGCTGGATGCAGGAGTTCCTGCTCAGCCACAATCCCGATTGGGAGGCTCTGCGCCAGAACCTGGAACGTCCATTCTGCAGCGCCGTCCGCCAGGTTCTCACGGCGCTCGACCGCTTTCTCGACCAGGTTCCCGGCGCCCGCGAAGAAGCCTTGGAGTTGGCGCGGTTTGCCTGCGCGCAGACCGGCGGCCAGCTCCATCGCGACCTGGCCGAGCTGGCTGAGTTTCCTTGCGCCCCATTTCCCTCCACGGATTCTCTTGAAGAGGCGCGCCAGGCTTATCTCGCCCTGGGTCAACTGCTGCTCATCGGCGAGGGCGCATTCCGCAGGCAAGTGAATGTCCGCCTCGGCTTTCCAACCGACCGGAAGCGCGAGAAAAACCAGATCCTCAACCTTATTGCCCGCCTCGCCGCCGTCCCCGGCCTGGAATCCGCCCTTGCCGCCGTTCGCGATCTGCCCCCGGCTGGTTACACCGAAGACGAGTGGGAGATTGTGAAGGCCTGCTTCATCCTGCTCCGCCACGCCGCCGGTCAGCTCAAGGTCGTCTTTGCCGAGGCCGGCGCGGTGGACTTCATTGAAGTCGCGCAGATCGCACAAAGCGTGCTGAAAGCCGAGGACGGCCTTCCAACCGACGCCGCCCAGGCCGTCGCCGACGGCATCCGCCACCTGCTGGTCGACGAGTTCCAGGACACCAGCCGCCGCCAGCATGAGCTGCTCAGACGCTTGATTGCAGCCTGGCCCGAACGCGAGGGCCGCAGTTGCTTTGTGGTCGGCGATCCCATGCAATCCATCTACTTCTTCCGCGATGCCGACGCCGAGCTCTTCTCTCGCGTGAAGATGGTTGGCCTTGAACTCCCGCAGGACGAACCGCTCTTGCTCGACTTTGTCCCGCTGGCGGCCAACTTTCGCGCCGCGCCGCCGCTGGTAGAGCGGCTCAACGAGGTCTTTGCCCGGATCTTCGCTTCCCCCGACGGCAGCGGCGTCTCTTTCGCGCCGGCCCAGCCCGCACGCGACGAACGTGCCAACTTTGGCCCGCGTTTTAGCCTGCATCTCGAATTCGTGCCGCGAACAGGGCCGGAAGGAGCCGCCGATCCCGAGGCAATTCGCGAGAGGGAAGCTGCCCGCGCCGCGCAGACCTATCAGATCGTCGCCCTGATTCAGAGCCACATGAGCCGCGTCGCGGAGGCCCGCGAGCGCGGCGGGAAGTACCGCGTCGCCGTTCTCGCCCGCGCCCGCTCGAGCCTCGCGCCCATTGCCCAGGCCCTGCGCGAAGCGGAGATTCCCTTCCGCGCCCTCGATCTCGAAGGGCTCGCTGCCCGTCCCGAAGTCCTCGACGCCCTGGCCCTGGCCCGCGCCCTGCTCAATCCGCACGACCGCCTGGCCTGGCTGGGCGTGCTCCGCGCACCGTGGTGCGGCCTTTCGCTTGAAGATCTTCACCGCCTCGCCAGCGCCGACGATCCGGAGCTGCTCTCGCGGCCCATCCCCGAGCTGCTCGCCGAGCGACTGCCGCTGCTGAGCGAGCCGGGCTGCCCAGCAGCCGGCCGCGTCCTCAACGCGCTCAACTCCGTGCCCGCCCTCCGCGCCGCCCCGCCCACCCGGTCGCTGGGAACCTGGCTGCAGCAGGTCTGGCTGCGCCTTGGCGGAGCCGATTGCGTCGATGCCGCCGCGCATGCCAATCTCGACCTGCTGTGGGGCTGCCTGGACAGCCTTCCGGCTGGCGAAGTGGACCTGCTTGGCCCGGCGCTCGACGCGGCCCTGGAGAAGCTTACCGCCCTGCCCGATCCCGCCGCGGACAGCGACTGCGGCGTCCAATTGATGACCATCCACAAGTCCAAAGGGCTGGAGTTCGAGGTGGTCGTTGTGCCCGACCTGCAGGCGGGCGCCGGCCGCGGCGGCCGCAATATGCTCTCCTGGCTCGAACGCGGACTGGAGCGTCCGGACGACTCCGGGGAGATTACGGAGTTCCTGATCGCGCCGTTCCAGCGCAAGGGCGCCGATCGCGGCACAGCCAAGCAATGGGTGGATCGCGTTTATCGCCAGCGCGAAGCCCAGGAGGACCGCCGCATCCTCTACGTCGCCGCCACCCGCGCCCGCGAAGAGCTTCACCTCTTCGCCCGCCCAGCCTACAAGGTCGAGGCCGACGGCAGCCTGAGCCTTCCGGATCCCGCCGCCAGTTTGCTCGCCACCGCCTGGCCGGCCCTGGAAGAGGAGGTGCGCGCTCGTTTCGAGGGTTGGAAGGCCGCCCGAGCGGGCTTGGCCGCTGGCCAGGAGGAAGTCATCCAGTCCATTGCGGCTTCCGGCGAAAGCAATCTCCTCCGGATGCCATCGCCTCCCAAGCCAACGATGCTCCGCCGCCTCCCGCCTGGCTATCAGCCCGAAAAAGCCGGAAGTTACCAACCGGCGGCGGCGGAGTCGCCGGCCGTTGCGCAAATGCTGGGTGCCCCGTCCTTTCCGCGTCCCTTTGCGGAAAGGGTGGGAGACCACCAATCTGAGGCGGCGATCTTCTCGCAGAACGTAGCCTTCTCAACCCCCTACGCCCGCCACCAGGGAGGCCTGATCTCGCGCGCCTTGGGCACCGCTGTCCACGCGCTCTTCGAAGAGCTCTCCCGCCTTCGCGCAACCGGCGATTGGCCCGCCGCCCGCGCCGCTCTGCAACGCTGCGAACCCCGCATCGCCGCCCAGGCGCGCGCCTCCGGCCTGGACCCCGCGCAGGCCGCCCAAATCGCCGCCCAGGCGCTGCTGCTTGCGCTCAAGGCCTCCCACGATCCAGTCGCACAATGGATTCTCTCGCCCCGCGCCGAGGCCGCCAGCGAGATTCGGTGGGCCGGAGTCGTCGCCGGCAGCCTGCACACCGTGCGCGTGGATCGCGTCTTCCGCGCCGGCCTCAGCCCGCAGTCCGAAGGCCGCCAAGCCTGGTGGATCGTCGACTACAAGACCGCCCACGCCGACCATCTCGACCCGGCCGCGGCCCTGCCGGAGCTGAGGAGACTCTTCGCGCCCCAGCTCGAAGCCTATGCCACAGTCCTGCGCAACCTGCACGGCCAGGACGCGGTCCTCCGCGCCGGCCTTTATTATCCGCGCATGTTACGGCTCGACTGGTGGGAGCCGTAATTCGCGCAATTCTCGATCGCCGGCGCGGCGCCCCTCTTCCGGCCAGCAACAAACGCCCGCCCGCGTTAATTTCCGTCGAATTCTTCCCGGAACAGCTTGCAAGGCTCCGCCCATTCTGCTATTTTACTAACTGGTTAGTCAAAATGACCGTCAGCCCTACAAACCGCCCCCAGACCGAACGCGCAGACCACACCCGCGCCCGCATCCTCGACGCCGCCATCCGGGAGTTCAGCGAAAACGGGCTCGCCGGCGCTCGCACGGAACAGATTGCGGAAGCGGCTGGAGTGAACAAGGCGCTCCTTTACTACTACTTCAGCGGCAAGGACGCCTTGTATACAGCCGCTTTGGAGGCGGTAGCGGAGGGCGTGCAAGCCTCCAGCATGGCCGTGCTGGAATCCGAGGCGTCGGCGGGTGAGCGCCTTCTACGTCTGGCGCTGAATCACTTCGACCGCATTCATTCCAATCAGGCCTTCCAGTCCCTTATGCAGCACGAGATGATCCGCCTGCGCCGCGGCGAAGAAAACGCGCTGACGCCGCTGTCGGAGAAGCTGTTTCGGCCCCAGTGGTTCCGGGTCCAGGCCCTGGTGAAGGAGGCGATCGCGGCCGGCGAGTTCATTCCGGTCGAGTGGTCGCAGATCATCTATGCCGGGCTGGGCGCCAATGTCTTCTACTTTCTCTCCGCGCCCGTGACCAAGCTGTCGCAAGGCTTCGATCCGCTGGAGCGGAGCGCTCTGGAGTTTCGCCGCAGGGCGGCCATTGAATACCTGGGGCAGACAGTTTTTGTCGATAGACAGCTCGGAGCGCGATTGGCCGCGCGGGTGCTGGCGGCCACTCCGATGCCGTCGACGATCACGACCGGGCACGGTCTTCCGCCGTTGCTTCGCCCGCTTCCTTCCCCAGAACCCGGCGAAGAGACTGGGCGCGGGGTTGTGCGACCGCAGAAGGAGAATTCACAATAATTACACTTAACAAATCACGTTAAGTATGGTTAACTACTTGCGGCAGAATTGGGTTGAGCGATTTCCGCAGGCTCTTCCCACGCACAAGTGGCTACCGACCTGAAATCACTTTCTGCGATGGTTGAATGCTCGAACCACAATATCGGAATGAACTGAACGACTGAGGAAGTGTGAGGCGCGAATGAACGCACGCAATCGAGTTTTCATGATCCTGGGGTTGCTCACCGTGGGATCGCTGATCTGGTACTTCGTTACGGTCCGGCCCACCGGCGATTTGCAGTTGATCGGCACCGTCGATGCCAACGAGGTGGTGGTCAGCTCCAAGATTCCCGGCCGCATCCAGACGCTGGCTGTGGACGAGGGCCAGGACGTGAAGGCCGGCCAGCTCATCGCCATCATTGAGAGCGAAGACCTGCAGGCCGCGCGCGCGGCTGCCGAGGCCACCGCATCCAGCCAGCGGTTCAAGCTCGGCGAGACGGTCGAGACCGAGCGCCAGACGCGCGGCGAGGTCTCCAGCGCCGCCGTCAACGCCGAGGCCATGGTGAAGGCCGCCCGGGCTTCGCTGGCCCAGGCCCAGGCCAACTACGAGCATCAACAGGCCGATACCAGCCGCACCGTCGCTCTGGCCCAGCAGGGAATCATGAGCGAGCAGGCCAAAGACGACGCCGCCACCAGCCTCCAGGCGGCCAAGGCTGCCGTCGATACCGCCCGGGAAAACCTCTCCGCCGCCGAAGCCTCGCTGCGCCAGGCCCGCGCCCATGAGCTGCTGGCCACCGTCGCCGCCCGCACCGTGGACGAGACTCGCGACCAGGTGGCGAACGCCCGCGCCCTCGCCGAGCAGGCCAAGGTCGAGGTCGGCTACTCCAAGGTATTCGCGCCGGTCAGCGGCAAAGTCAACGTTCTCGCCGCCCGCCAGGGCGAAGTGGTCGCCGCCGGCGCGGCCATCGCCACCGTCATGGACCTTACCCAAACCTGGATCTACGCGCCCCTGCCGGAGACTCAGGCCGACGCCGTCCAACTCGGCGACTCGCTGCGCGTCGTCATGCCCTCCGGCGATACCATCCAGGGCAAGATCATCGTCAAGTCCGCCCAGGCCGACTTCGCGACCCAGCGCGACGTGAGCGCCCGCAAGCGCGACATCAAGACCGTCCAGTTGAAGCTCCTCATCGCCAATCCCCAGGAGCGTTTCGTCCCCGGAATGACCGCCGAAGTCTACGTTCCCAAGAGCAGGCTGGTGAAGCAGTGACCGCCCCGCTCCAGCCCGGCTCCGCCCCGCGCGCCGCCATCGCCGTCGAGAACATCGTCAAGCGCTATGGCGCGTTCGAGGCCGTCAAAGGAGTCACCTTCTCGGTCGCCGACGGCGAAATCTTCGGCCTGCTCGGCCCCAACGGCGCCGGCAAAAGCACGCTCATCCGCATGATGACCACGCTGGTTCCCATCACCAGCGGGCGCGCCGTCGTTGCCGGGTACGACGTGGCCAAGGACCCGGACGCCGTCCGCCGCCTGATCGGCGTCATTCCCCAGGCCCTCACCAGCGATGCCGACCTCACCGTCGAGGAGAATCTGAGCATCTACGCCAAGCTCTACAGCGTTCCCAAGGCCGAGCGCCTGAGGAACATCGACGAGGTTCTGGAGGCCGTGGACCTCATCAAGTGGCGCGGCGCGCAAACCAAAACCCTCTCCGGCGGGATGCGCCGCCGTCTGGAGATAGCTCGCGGCCTGGTCCACAATCCGCACATGTTCTTCCTCGACGAGCCCACCACCGGCCTCGATCCCGTCTCCCGCATCGCCGTCTGGGAGATGCTCGACAACCTGCGGAAGACCCGTCACCTCACCATGCTCATCACCACCCATTACATGGAAGAGGCCGACAAGCTCTGCGACCGCATCGCCATCGTCGATCACGGCACTCTGGTCGCCCTCGGCACGCCCCTCGAACTCAAGCACAGCGTCCCCGGCGCCAACGTCGTCGAGGTGCATTTCGACCGCGAAACCGACCAGTGGCAGGAGCGCCTGGAGAAGCTCGACGGCGTCACCAGCGTGCAGGCCGAGTCCGCCGGCTTCTATCGCGTCCTCACCTCCTCCGGCTCCAGAACCACCATGCAGCTGGTCGAGTTGGCCGCCTCTCTGGGCGAAACGCTGACCTCCCTCAGCGTCCAGAACACCACCCTCGACGACGTCTTTGTCCATTACACCGGCCGCCAGCTTCGCGATGAGCAGGTCAAGCCCGTCAGCTTCCTCATGCCGCCCCGCCCCGGAGCCCGCCCATGAACAGAATGTTCGCCATTGTCGAGCGCGAGATGCGCAAGTTCTTCCGTTCGCCCACCCTGATGATCATGTCGCTGATGATGCCCATCCTGCAGTTGCTCATCATGGGCAATGCCTTTGGCGGCAAGATCGTCGGCGCGCGCGTAGCCGTGGTGGATTACGATCACGGCCCGCAGGCGGTCAAGATCCGCGAAGGCTTCGATTCCATCGCCGTCAACATCAAGACCTTCACCACCGTCGAGTACACCGACGAGAACAAGGCGCGCGAGGACGTGCGCACCGGCAGGATCGACGCCGCGGTTATCATCCCCGCGCAGTACTCGCGCCGCGTCTACGCCCAGGATGCGCCCCAGATCGGCTTTGTCGTCGATAACTCCGACCTGTTTACCTCGAGCAGCCTGGAAGCCGAAATGCAGTCGCTGGTCACCGCGCTCACCACCCCCGTCATCCAGCCCCGCCTTGCCAACTCCATCGCCCTGAAGATCGTCGAACTTTATCCCTACGTGGATTACATGAAGTTCCTGCTCCCCGCCTGCATCGCCCTGTCCATGTATATCTCGGTGATGATCGGCGGCGGCATGTTATACATCGACGACAAGGCCCGCGGCGTACACGAGGGTTACCTGGTAACTCCCATCACCAAGCTCGAACTGGTCTTCGGCCTGAACACCGCCGGGGCCATCAAGGCCGTTCTCTCCGGAATCTGCCTCACAGTCATCGGCTCCCTCATGGCCGGCCTGGGCGTCATCTTCCATCCCTGGGTGCTGCTCCAGCTCCTGGCCCTCATCCTCGGCACCGCCATCGCCTTCAACGGCATGATGTTCCTCTTGATGGTTCGCGTCGAAGACCCGCTCACCCCGCGCGCCATGTTCGGCGTCCTCAACATGCTCTTGTTTTACCCCTCCGGCGCCATGTATCCCATCGCCTCTTTTCCCTGGTGGCTCCGCTCCCTCTCCGTCGTCGACCCCTTCACCTATTGCATCCACGGCTTCAAAGCCATCATTCTCAAAGACGGCGGCTTCCAAGCCATCCAGTTCGACCTGCTCTTCCTCTTCGTCTTCGGCATCGGCACGCTGCTCATCGCCACGCCGCTGTTCAAGCGGACGTTGTAACTCAATCCCGCCAGAGCGGAAGAGGGATTTCCGGCTGGCAAGATAATGGCCCGGAACGCAAAGAGGCGGTCTGTTCCTTGTGGGAGGATGGACCGCCTCGCTGCGTGCGCCACCCGCCCCGGAGCACTCAATCATTCTGGGATGGTCGGGCCTTGGCAACCCGCCGCTTTTCGTTGTGACACTTGCGAAAGTGTCACAATCGCCCCCCACGCCCGTGCGCCGCCGCCCCATGATCGGACCCTGGAGTAACAAACAAGGAGATCCGATGATCCGCAGGCTGCTGAGATCCACACTCTGCCTACGCACAAAGAAGTACCTGCTTATCGTTGCGATATGTCTTTCATGTTGTGCGATAAACGGATGTGTTGTGTCAATCTTTCCTTTAGCGACTGATTCGAGACTACCAAAATGGTTAACACTTCCGCCTGGCCTCACACGCGCAGACGTTAAAGTTGTACTTGAATTCATGGAATCAAGAAAGGTTGATATAAAGGTTGTATTAACTGATAGAAAATACAAAAAACTCGCAGAGGTAACCGGCAAGACGATCGGACCGATTCTGTCGCGAGCTTTCTCTATTGAGGTTGTAAACGGCATTCCAGAAATTATAGGGTTCAAAGCCCAAAGTGACGGACATGGTGGTCAGCACTCAGTGTTTTATGTCGTCGATGACCCTGCTTTCAAGAACAAGCTTTTGGATGAGAACGGAATTGATGACCCTGCTCTAAGGGAAAAGCTTTTGGATGAGAACGGAGGTCCCATTTCTGCCCATTAAATCTGGGCGGCTCAGGCGGGTGGGCGGGCGGCCCACCCTGCAAATACCCGCAAAGGACGATGCCCAATCCTTCCGCGTTGTCGCCGCGGCGACCGGCAGCATGGGAAGCGGCCAATCTACCAGAACGGATGTCCGAAGTAACTCAGCAGCGAAAGTGCAATCAGTCCGGCGCCCGCCAGCGCCTGAACTCCCGAGACGGTGCGCAGCCAGCCGCGGGCGCGGACATCGAATTCGCGCGGCTGAAGCATGCGAATCCACTGGCCGCCATTGAACCCCTCGACGCCCAGCGTGAAGATGCTCATC
>Ga0326727_10007132_pt1 | contig 29892 bp, 24 predicted proteins | sample MB2enrmetagenome_FD_207643 | JGI IMG/M metagenome (GOLD analysis project Ga0326727, IMG submission 207643) | Lab enriched peat soil microbial communities from McLean, Ithaca, NY, United States - MB29MY | ecosystem: Environmental > Terrestrial > Soil > Wetlands > Peat | place: USA: New York... | reverse complement strand
CCTGACACTCCTTCAACTCCCCCTACTCCACTGGCGTTGTGTTACTTTGCATTTTACAAGTTTTTGTTTCAATCAAGGAGTGTCCGACAAGATGAGAATAGCCTACTTTGACTGTTTTGCCGGTGTGAGCGGTGATATGACCCTCGGGGCGCTGCTCGATGCCGGGGCGGACGAGAGCCGATTCCGCAAAGAACTCGCCAAGCTGAATGGTGTTGAGTTTGAGCTTGGAATATCGAAGGTCGTGAGATCCGGGATCCAGGCGACCGACGTTCAGGTGATGATCCAGGAATCGCATCACCACCGACGACTCGGGGATATCGTCGAAATCATCCAATCCAGCGCGCTTTCCGATACCGTGAAAGAGCGATCCATTGCGATATTCACCACCCTCGCCAATGCGGAGGGGTCGGTTCACGGCACATCGGCGGAGGAAGTCCACTTCCACGAAGTCGGCGCGGTGGATGCGATAGTCGATATAGTCGGCACATGTGTAGGCATCGAACTGCTGGGTATCGACCGGATCGTCTGCTCGCCGCTTCCGATGGGCAGAGGCTTCGTGAAGGCCGCTCACGGCCTGATTCCGCTCCCCGCCCCGGCGACCGTCGAAATCCTAAAGGGTATGCCGGTCTATTCGATTGAAACCGAGGGCGAGTTCGTCACACCGACCGGCGCGGCCATCGTCCGCACGTTGACCGCAATTCTCTCCCCCTGCCAAGGGGGGGTTAGGGGGGCTTCCGGAACCGGCCAGGGGTGCGTCACTAGCTTCGGCCCCATGCCGCCGATGACCGTCCAAAGTATCGGCTACGGTGCGGGTAACACCGAGTTTCCATTCCCCAACCTCCTCAGAATCTTTGTCGGCGAATCCGTAAGGGAGGGCCATGGCGCCCTCCCGCCTGCCCACAAGGTCGCCGTCATCGAAACAAACATCGACGACATGAATCCGGAGTTTTTCGAGCCCGTCATGGAGAAACTGTTCGCGGCGGGAGCCATGGACGTCTATTTCAGCCCAATTCAGATGAAGAAGAACCGTCCGGCCACCCTCCTGAGCGCGATCTGCCCCGAAGACAAGATCAGCGAAATCGCCGGGATCATCCTGGCCGATACTTCCTCCTTCGGTGTCCGTGTGGCCCGTGAAGAGCGCTTCTGCCTGGAACGCAAATGGGAAACCGTGACGACCCAATACGGCGACATTCGCATGAAGGTCGGCTCGCTAAACGGCAGGGCGATCAAGGCATCCCCCGAGTATGAGGATTGCAAGGCAGCGGCCAAAACTCACGGTGTGCCGATCCGAGATGTATACGAAGTCGCCGTGCGAGCTTTTGGGCGGTAATATGCAAAATCCCTCACGCAGGGGCGCAAAGTCGCTGGGGGGACGCAGGGGGGACGGGATATTGATGAATGAGGTAGATTGGTGAAATATAGACGTATCTTGGCGGTTGCTGTGGTGTTGGCAGCGCTGTTTTTCATGCATAGGTATTTCTTTTTTGTTGACCCAAGCTTTGCCACCAGCGCCACGATTAGGTATCATTATGCTGGCAAGCATATAGATGCAAAAGTTTCAACTAGCGACTTGAAGGCACTGAAGGAAATCCTCCATGGATACAGGTGGTATGACGATGGCCTTTCGTGCGGTTTCAGCATGGACACATCGATAAGGCTCTCAGGTAACGGTAGGAGCATTACTTTCTTGCCTGCCTGTGATGCGTGCCCCAACTTCCGTACTGGGAACACAGGTTGGTATATCGAGGTTCCCGAACCCGATAGGAAGCGATTCGAGAGGATTGTGGCCAAGTATGGAATGACCTTCCCTTGTGAGTAGCATTGGGCGGATTGCGTATTCAATGGCGTCTCACGCAGGGACGCAAAGTCGCTGGGGGTACCCAGGGGAAAACAGGATTTAGGATTCAGGACTTGAGATTTAGGGCCGGAATCGGGAAGGGATTGTCATCGCCTTCTTTTGCCATACCGGTAAGCTAAAGCTCGTGGATGATTCAATTCCCTATTTATCTATTTTCCCCCTGCGCTCTCTGCAGCTTGGCGTCCCTGCGTGAACTCCCTGATCCGATAGCAGGCAAAGAGATGAAAAAGGTCGATGTTCCCATAACCGGCATGTCCTGCGCCAGTTGCGCCGCTCGGCTGGAGAGGGTGCTTTCCAGGATGGACGGCGTGACCCTCGCGAACGTAAACTTCGCCACCGAGCGCGCCACCATCACCTTCGACCCCGACAAGCTCACGACCGAGGATTTTGCCCGCAAGATTCGAGACGCCGGGTTCGACGTCGCTCCTGAGACTCAGGCGGACGTTGAGTCCGATGATGCAAGGATCGCCCGGCGCCTAACCATCAAGACCATCGCAAGCGCCGTCATCACCCTGCCTATTCTCCTCGGCAGCTTCAACGTCATTCCGGCCCTCCACAATCACCTTCTTCTCTGGATTCTCGCCACACCGGTGCAATTCTGGGCAGGCGGGCAGTTTTACTCCGGCGCATGGGCCGCCCTCCGCCAGCGAACGTCGGACATGAACACGCTGATCGCGGTCGGCAGTTCGGCGGCATACTTCTACAGCGTGGCCCTGATCTGCTTTCCATCCTATTTCCATACCTCGCCGACGACGATGCTCTATTTCGACACCTCCTCCGTTGTCATTACTCTCATCCTGTTCGGCAGGCTGCTCGAACTGCGGGCGCGCGGACGGACCACCGACGCGATCCGTCACCTGATCGGACTCCAGGCGAAGACCGCGCGGGTGGTGCGTGATGGTGCGGAGGAGGATATCCCCATCGAGCAGGTGAGGGTCGGCGATGTGATCGTCGTTCGTCCCGGCGAGAAGGTTCCGGTGGATGGTGTGGTGATCGAGGGGCGGTCGGCGGTCGATGAATCGATGATCTCGGGCGAACCGATCCCCGTGACCAAAGAGCCCGGCGATGAGGTGATCGGGGCGACGATCAACAGCACCGGCAGCTTTCGGTTTCAGGCGACCCGTGTCGGCAGCGACACGGCCCTGGCGCAGATCATCAGGCTGGTGGAGGAGGCGCAGGGTTCCAAGGCGCCGATTCAGCGGCTTGCGGATGTTGTTTCCAGCTACTTCGTCCCAGCGGTGATCGGGATCGCGGTTCTCACATTCCTCTACTGGTATTTCCTGGGACACGCCGGATTCTCCGGCGCGCTGCTCCGATTCATCGCGGTGCTGATCGTCGCCTGTCCATGCGCCCTCGGTCTGGCCACCCCAACCGCCATCATGGTCGGGACGGGCAAGGGCGCAGAACGCGGTATCCTGATCAAGAGCGCCGAAGCCCTTGAGCGGGCGGAGCGTATTGACGTCGTAGTCCTCGACAAGACCGGCACTCTCACCGAGGGCCACCCGACCGTGACCGATGTGATCCTCATAAACGCCGTAGGGGAGGGCCACCGTGCCCTCCCGGATTCCTCCTCAATATCCGAGAATGACCTCCTCCGTCTCACCGCATCCGCCGAACAGGTCTCCGAGCATCCGCTCGGAGAAGCCATCGTCCGGCTGGCCCGGGAGCGCGGAATCGACTTGATCCAGCCGACCGATTTCGAGGCGGTGGTCGGCCAGGGAGTCCGGGCGCGGGTCGATGGGCATGAGGTTTTGGCGGGTAGCAGGGATTTTGCTATTGGATCATTCCCGGAACCGCCCCTAACCTCCCCTTATCAAGGTGAGGAGTCCGGAGTCGGAGCCCTCACCCCTACCCTCTCCCGCTCCTTCGATACGGCGCTAGGGCGCCTACTCAGGACAAGGCAGGGAGCAGGAGAGGGGGTTTCCGAACCGGAATCACAGGCTGAAGCCCTTGCAAGTGAGGGGAAGACCGTGGTTTGGGTGAGCATCGATGGGAGACCGGCCGGTTTGCTCGGAATCGCGGACACCCTCAAGCCCCATTCCGCCGAGGCTGTCGCCGAATTGAGACGAATGGGCATCACCGTGATCATGATCACCGGCGATAACGCCCAAACCGCCCATGCAATCGCCCGGGAAGCGGGGATAGAGCAGGATTCGGGGTCCGGAATCCCGGTCCAACACTCTAATACTCCCCTACTCCATTACTCCTCGGTAATAGCTGGAGTACTTCCGGAACGCAAGGCGGAGGAGATCAGGAGGATGAGGGAACAAGGCCATATCGTCGCTACGGTCGGCGATGGGATAAACGACGCCCCTGCCCTCGCAAGCGCTGACGTCGGCATCGCGATCGGTACAGGCACGGACGTGGCGATGGAGACAGCCGACATCACCCTCATCAGCGGCGATCTCAGAGCGGTCGTGACGGCGATCAAGCTGAGCAAAGCGACCATGCGGACGATCAGGCAGAATCTGTTCTGGGCGTTCTTCTACAATGTGATCCTGATTCCACTCGCCGCCGGGGTCTTCGGCGCCCGCTTCGATCCGATGTGGGCGGCAGGGGCAATGGCCCTCTCATCAGTCACCGTCGTGACCAATTCGCTGAGACTGAGGGCTGCGCGTGAATAGTTCAATGGAAGAGGGCGAAACAGTTTCTTGACGGTGATCGTCAATCCGAGTGGAGGATTCCACGATGTCAAAACTATTGCAGGGTTTCAAGTGGATAGGAATTGCACTTGCGGTCATGGTCGGCGCCTTGTTCGTATGTCAAATCATCGGCGGTATACGGTTATACGCTCAAATGGTTTCATTGAGGGATCGAGGCGTGCCGACCTCCCTGGAAGACCTGGCAAAGAACACGATCCCCGACTCCCAGAACGGAGCCGTGATCTATGAGCAGATCTTCGCCGAGATGAAAAAGCCTGAGGTAGCAAGAGACATCAAGATCATAGATAACATAGAATATGATAAACAAACTCATGACATGCCGAAGGCCGTTCGGCCTCAAGTGGCTGCCGCTCTAAACAACCTGCGACCGCTGTTCGACATGCTCGATATTGCCCTGTCTTGCCCCAAGTGCAAGTTCAAACGGCAATTTAGCCGTAATGAACTTATCTTTCCATACCTTTCTTCCATGCGTCGTCTGTCGCGCCTTTGCCTGGCTCAGGCAGTTCTCGCGACCGACGAGGGTAGAACTCGTGATGCGGTTCACTGGATTGGCATAGGTTATAAGGCAAGCGAATCTCTGGAGCGGGGGGACTTTGTGATAGAGCATATAGTCGAGGATTCCCTGCAGAGGATGGCTTCCCGCAGCCTCGAATACGTGATCGATCGTGTCCATATCGATGATCAGAACGCCAAGTCACTGTTCGATCTTATGGGAGGGATTGACAACTCCGGCGCGGTCAGCAGGTGCATAAAAGGTGAAAGGGCCTCTATCTTATCCTATTATTCAGCTTCGACTGACTTGAGATTTATGGTGGACGACCCAGACGAGAAACCAACAACCTATAGCAGGCTCCTGGGTGCATCCTGGCATTGGTTTGCACGCAACACTGACTATCTCATTCTTCTTGATGGAATAGCGTTTCAGGCCAAGTCTGGCGATTTGAGTTACCGTGATGCCAAGAGCCGCGGACTACTGGATAATAATTTTCAGGCCCCGCTATACAGTATAGTCGCAAAGGGCATGTTGTGGATATTTCCCAGCGTCAGGAGACACCGGTATGTCCAGGAATGCCAAACGTCATTCAACCGGATGATTTTGGCTCTGGTTGCCTACAAGGAACGTTACGGCCGTTATCCTAAGTCCATCGTTGAGCTAAGAAATCGGCTTGGATGGAAGTTGCCGACCGATCCATTCGGCGGCGCTGATTTCAAATACAGACGCGAAGGCCAGGGATTCATCCTCTACAGCCTCGGCCCGAATCTCAAGGATGATGGCGGCGTCCAGCACGAGACGCGCGTCTTCGCACGCGATGAGACCGGGGACTATGTATGGAAAATGGCCAGATAGCGGTGATGATGAGACCCCGCTCCTGACACCCGACACCTGACACCTGATACCCTCCCTATGAGGGTTTGCCGGAGTACTGGGCGGGCATGGGAAGATGGGCGACGTCCAGCGGAATCATGGCTGCAACCCGAGTCTGCCCATTCTCGGTTGTCTCGATCACCCAATGATAGCGCCCCTGCTCCGGGAATGGAATCGCCTGGAGCGCAATGAACCCTCTATGCCGACGTCCCTCGATCACACCGTTCATTGGGCCGACCTGATTGACTATCTGTCCTGACGGCGCCTGAAGTTTGAGCGTAAACTCGTATTTCTCCGGCTTGGTATCCAAAAGATTGGAGCGCTCCCAAAGCGTGACTATGTGCATGATACCGCCGAATACCGGCTGCGGACCGGATAACCCGATCTCCTCGATTACCCCGATCAGCGAGAGAAGGTTTGTCTGCGAATCGACGATCGGCCGCTCGCAGCAGAGTGTGAATATCAAATTTGCCAAAGGAGTCTCCTTAAAAGAAAGATGATGCCATGAGAATTGTACAGGATGAGCGGCTGAGGGTCAACTGCTGATACAGAACTTTGGTAACTGACAGGCAAACTAAGGCGCGGTGATCGTGAATTTCACCAAATTGGCGTGACAGTTATATGGCATCTTTGGCGAAGTTGCGACCACCCTCAGCTTGATGTTTCCGCCGGCATCCACAAAGTCCGACGGGAACGAGGTCGGACTCCAGGTGATGGTCTGATCATGCACGCCGACGCTTCGGGAGTCGATTTGCTGCCAGGATGAAGTGTAATTGTCATAGAGGTAGAGTTTTTGGCTCTCACCAGCGGAATATCTCCCCTTGTACGTTACGCTAAGGTTACTGATTGTACCGGCCGCCTGGGTTATGGTCGTTGTGGCTGTCCAGTCAACTATTTGCGCACCTGGGTTTGGGAATGACGTGACAGAGAAATAATTGGAGTCGTCGCCGCCTAAAGCGGTGTAATCTCCGCCCTTCAATCTCCCGGTATTAATCGCTACGCTGGTTGGATAATAGTTGTATTGGTTACCTGAAGTAGAGTAGCTGTGAAGAGTATAGGTTTGGGAACTGCTCCCGAAGGTCACGGTGAACGTAGAGGTTCCTGTTGTGGAAATGACGATATTGTTGTTGGCCGCCCATCCGTGTCCATTAGGGATGGTTCCTCCCGATCCCGTTTCGGTAAGGTAGATCATGCAGTTGGCGCTCGCGAGCCTGTTCAAAACAGTTTGTGTGGGGAAACCGTAGGAGTTTCCGGTACCAAGGGATGCTACGGCGACAAGCGGTTGCAGTGTGTTCACGAAGGTCTGGTTCGTCGAATACTGGCTTGTATGATGATCTACCTTGAAAGCATCCACCACTCCGATATCAGGCGCCATAGGAGTCTCAAGGTCCACATAGTCGGACGTCTTTTCTCCTCCACTATCCCCGCCAGTGTAGTATTTGAACTTGTTAAATCTAAGAACCCACGCCAAACAGAGGTCGTCTTCGCCGGAAGTTCCTGAGATGGCTCCGTAGTTGAGCACGGAACCCGACCTGGCGATGCAAGTCATCCGCACTCCTCCGCCCAGATCGATCACCTGCCCGAGGCTTGTTGCGGCCCGGCGGGGAGCCACTGTTGCAGCATAATTCGTGTAACCGGAATTGGTTGGAGGCGCCGGGGAGGTTCCCCTATCATAAACAGGCCCGTAATTGGCCGTACCCAGTGCGCTCAAGGTCTCCTGAAGGCCCATCATGTGGTCATAGTGGTAATGACTCAGAACAACGTAATCAAGATGAGTGATGCCGAGGCTCGCGAGATACGGCCTGACCTTAGCGTTGCCCATGCCGACGTCACCGCCATCGATAAGCATCGTCTTGCCGGTCGGAGAGACGATGAGCGATGAATCACCCTCACCAACATCGATTTGATGTATGTAAAGCACCTGAGCGGCCACAAGACCGCATGTCAGCAGGAGCAGGCTCCCGACGCACACTACTTTTCTAAGAAGCGATTTCAACTTAATACTCCTTGCATGAAAACAGGTAATCTTGTAAGTTTATCAGACCCGGATTGCAGAAAGCGTAACGCACAATTACAATTCGCTTACACAATAGGATCAAGAATAAACTGCTGACTGGCTACTTTATCGATCTATACGGCGTCAGCTTGATTTCTGAGATGTCCTTGATCTCAATGCCGGTGTAGTAGTGCTTGAGGATGTCGGCGTACTTGAACCCGGCCTTCGCCATTCCATTGGCTCCAAAGGCGCAGAGGCCCAAACCGTGACCATAGCCCTTGCCGCTGATCCGATACTGCCCATCGTCGGTAACGACAAGAGTCATCAGTGTGTTCTTGATGATATCGGCGCCCATAAGATCGCGGAATTTGTTTCCGGGCATTCGATATTCGCCCTTTTCGCCCTTGATAAGCACGGTCTTTACACGACCTGACTTATCGTATTCGGCAAACTCGATCGATGCCAGCTTCCCGACTTTGCTGGTTTTGGAAAGATGGGAATCCAGTTCATCGATTGTATAGGTTTTCTGCCATGCGTGATGCGGGCTATCGGCGCAGTAGTCTTCACTACCGGTATCGGGGCAATCGGTCACGGATTGCAGGTACGGAATCGGCGATTTGCCGATGCCGGAGTCCTCATTGCTCTCAGTCACGCCGCCGCAATCGGTGGAATAGAGGGCGTAGATCGGATCGCCATTGTAGGTCGCAATCTGGCCGCGCGTGCTATCGATCAGCTTGTCGATCCAATCGGCGTCTCGATTCGCCCCTGAGAACCCCTGGCAATGCACCGTGTCGCACATATTGTAACCATCAGTCAAATGGCGGCCCATGCTCTTGATCGCATAGGTCCGAATCGCGACCGTCAGCGCCTTCTGAGCTTCGAATTGGAACATCCTCGGCACTTCGACGGGTATAACACCGCGCACATAGTCCTCCAAAGGCAGCTCGTCTATCAAAAAGAGCTTTTTGCCACCCCTGATCTCCAGTGTACCCCGGTAATGAACCTTCTTCTTCCCCTTTTCTATATCGAAAACTGCTCCGGCGTCGCTTTGGATAAGCCGAATTGGGCCCGTAAAGCTGCCCTGTAAAGATCCATCTATCGAAATATCGATCTGCTTGTCTTTGATCGCTAAAACGAGTGTCTTGCCGTCCACATCGGCAACCGAATCGTTCAATGAGGCATCAAACACTTGAAATTGAGATTTGGAGGCAATAGCGATTGTGTTCACGCTTCCGATCCCGGCGACGAGGCCGACCCGCACGACCGGGGCGTCGTCACCAAAAACCCGAGACAAAGAAATCAGCAGAAAGAACAGGGTGAAAATAAGGAATCCGTCGGTTCTGAGGCGTATTGTCATTTGGAGATCCTTCGAGGCGTATTCTCTACCTCATACTACCAATCAGGCCCGCTCCTGTCAATCCATTCATCCAAAATCAACGCATAGTTGACATGCCGTTGAGCTACTTGACCAACTATTCATCATAGAGTAGAATTAGCCAACGTTAAGCTTAACTGGATTTACAGAGTTGGAGGGCGGTTATGAAACGGATATTTGGCATTCTCCTGGCGGCATTGATTGTGCTTGGGTTGGTGGGGTGTGGCAACAAAACAGCGCAAAAGCATAAGAAAGTCGTCCTGCACAAGCTGCAAAACAAGGTCAAGCCGATGCATATTGGAGATAAGTACGTCTATGCGGTAGATGTGATGTTTGTTGAACCTGGGAAGGCCCAGGAAGTGCGAGGGATGCAGACGCTTGCCATTATCGGCACTGTCAGGACCGCACAGGGAGTTACGGCCTATGTTAGACAAACGGAACTCCATGAGCAGACCGAGGCAAAAGCGGTGCGCGATAAGAAGGTGTTCAAGACCCGCACGGCGAAGACTTCGGAATATATGTACCAGGATGCAACCGGCACGGAGTTCGAATACGGAGGGATAAATGAAGCCGGCAAGGAATTCTTCATCACAGAACCAAAACAGGGATTCTTCGTATTTCAACCAAGCCCCATTACAGTCGGAACTACCTTCCATCAGAAGAGCAAAGACACCGGCGGCGGAACCACAGACATGAACTTCAAAGTTATCGGAACCGAGACAATCACGACACCGGCCGGAGAATTTGAATGCTACAAGATAGAGTCTTTCGGCACGAACGATGGAGCAGAAATGAAGGGTATGGAGTGGTATGCGCCCCAGATTGGTGAAGATGTGCGGTTCGCATACTCGACGCGCGATAAATCGGGCAAGCACCGAAGTAACACGGGGCTGCAACTGGTGAATGTGATGCCGTAGGAGAGGATTGTCATTCTGCCTTCCAAACGGGAAGGCCAAAAGCGGAGGAGGGCCGTGTGCTCTCCTTTGAAATCTGGGAAAATGGTCGGGGTGACTGGATTCGAACCAGCGAACCTCTCGCACCCGAAACGAGCGCTCTACCAAGCTGAGCTACACCCCGACGGTGGGTGCGCAAATGCGCACCCGCATATTCTACCCCACACGACAGCCGTTGTCAAGGCAACTTGGCACTGGCAGGGAAATGATGAGCTATGAATGATGAATGATTAATCGGGCAAATACAACTGCGCCTTTCAGGCTTCATCGCATACCAACATAACATCCACCAGGCAATTCAAGAGACGGCATCCAGGAAATACAGGTTCTTGGCCACAGCCTCACAGCTTTCCGTGCTCACGCCAGTATTCGGCGGTGCGCACTATCCTGGGAAACAGGGCGTCGGTCGGGACGTTGTCGCCGAAGCCGAGGATGAACCCGCTGTCCGCGGCCATGGTCTTGAACAGGCCCTCCAGGTGGCTCTCGAATTCCTCCTCGGTGAACGCCTCGGTGAGAATGATGGAGGGTATCCCTCCCCAAATCGCCACCTTGTTCATCCAGAGATCGCGAACCTGCACCAGATCAATGGAGGTCATCGGCTTGGGTGTGAGCGCCTCCACGACCTGTATGCCGCAATCCATGATGCACTGAAGAAGGCGTTTCATCTCGCCGTCGCCGTGGATCACCATGATCTTCTCCTCGGCTGCAAACATCTCCCTGGTTTTGCGGTATACCGGTGAGAAGTATTTCTCGAACATCGGCGGCGGAGTCATCTGCTCGTCATAGTTTCCGCCCACTTCTATCGCCTTCGCCGAGCAGTTCAGCCCGATTTCGAGCGCCCGGTAATACTGATCGGTCAGAGCCTGAATCAGTCGTTCCAGCTTGTCCTCATTCTCGAACATCTCCAGGTAAAACTTCTCATAGCCCATGTACTTGAGCATCAACTGGTGTGCGGGCAGGTGCGCGGAGAACGGAAGCGCGACCCCATCCGTGCCGATTGAATCCACGAACCGTCCATACTCCTCATTATTATCCACGACTTCCGTATGCTCGATCAGGAACTGAAGGGCGTCGTAATCGTTTGCATCTCTGAAGGGAAACTCCATCCTGGCGCCGGTTCCGGCAGCCTCTTTGAGTTCCTCAGACATCCGGTCAACGCTCGTCAGCGTCCCGTGGGGTGTGACGCACCTGGTGATAGTGATACCATCCTTTTCTTCGACGGTGATCTCTACATCTTTGTGAACCAGCCGATAGAATGAGATATCCCACGCGCCGAACCCGAATATCCCGATTCCCATGTCCCTCTGCATATCCCACAGGCTTGCGTTCTCGTATGGATGCGGCAGCGTGCCTCTGGTGTGATGGTATGAGTACCAGAGGTCCATGCGGGCGATGAAGGGGATGTGATCGACCTTTTTCCACTGCATCGCCGCGAGGGCGCTGTCTCGATGATTCATAGGTAGCCTCCAGGAAAGAATGTAGTATTTAGTATATAGTACTTAGAATGGGACCGGCACTATACTTAGTGAACGGGCGACATCCGGACTGCCCTCACCCTTGCCCTCTCCCGCCCCTTCGATACGGCGCCGAGCGCGTACTCAGGGCAAGGCAGGGAGCGGGAGAGAAAATTCGGCCCGGAAGACCCCGCTGATTATACAATCATTGTGTGAGAAATGGATTTCCATGATCTTCCGATTCCGGGCCGTAGTGAGCGGATTTCCGTGCCGTTCCGTCCGGAAATCCCTCGGTCATTGCGGTAGTCGAATCTAATTGCTACCGATGAGGGTACCGTCATTTGCTTCACTGCGCAAGGATGGTTCTTGATAAATCGTCGATTGCATCAACTTCTCCTGGCGACCGTGTTTGCCAGGATCGCGAGGAGCAAACCGAGGATCAGATACCCCAGGACAACTTCGACAGCGACAAGTATCTCGCCTGCGAGGCCCATTGCCGTCACATCACCGAAACCGAGGGTGGTATAGGTGACGAACGAGAAGTAGAACGGCGTGAAGGCAGTCATCTGATGCCTGCCGAAATCTATAAGCCCAGGATGCATCTTGAATATGACGCCGAAGAGAACCACCATTAACAAAGCAAACGAAGCAACTCTCGGCAGGCTCCTGCCGTAGTCGGTGAAAAAGCCCCACATCGCAAAAAGCAGTTTCCGCCCGGGCGTCGTGCAGCGCATCTCCTGGGTGTCGATATAATCCTGATCCTGGGCGTCGCGCTTAAAAACGGCGTTTCCATAGCAATCATCTACCCTAATGCCATAATAGCAGTTTTTCATTGCCTGGCGATCGTAGATGATGTTGCGAACGCACGCCCCTTTGAGGTCTGCTCCGTTGAGCTTTGCGCCGGTGATATTCGCCTCCACGAGCGATGCGCCGCTCAGGAGGGCCGTCGTTAGGTCGGCCTCGGTGAGGTCGGAGCCTATCAGGTGAGCCTCATGAAGATGGGCCAGCTTGAGTCCCGCACCATGAAGTTTTGCGCCAGTCAACCTTGCCGACGTGAGCGTCGCCGCCCTCAGGTGGGCATCGGTCAGGTCGGCCTCGCTGAGATCGGCGGTATGAAGGTCGGCCCCGATCAGCACGCACTTTCTGAGGTTCGCCCCACCCAGATTTGCCCTGATAAGCGTGGCGGCATGCAGGTTGGCGTCGCTGAGATCGGCCTCAGAAAGGTCGATCTCAGTTAGATCCGCCTTGTGGAGTTTCGCGCCGGACAAATCGATCGCGACCCCCGGATTCTCCGCACGCCAGGCATTCCAAGACCCCACGCCTCGCGTCAATATCGCCAGTTGCTCATCATTAGCCAAAGATTGTCTCCTCGATCAATGCATCCACCTCGTCCTCTTGTTCTACCGTCAGACTAACACACCACCGATTGCCCTGAGTAGCTGGTGTACACCCTACGACGGTCAATGTGGAATCAGGAAGCCAACGTATCGCCATAGCCCCCTCTCCTGCTCCCTGGGCGGGAGAGGGAGGGGTGAGGGTAATCCGGATAGGCCTCAGTGCGCTTCCTGACGATCCCCGGTAAACGACGGGGCGTATCGAAGGGCCGTAACTCTCTCACCAAATCACGAAGGCAGTTCCGACGTGCAGTTCGGGCATCGAACCGCAGCCGCCGGGATGTTGGTGGCGCAGTACGGGCACGGTTTTGGCGCTGCCGAAACCGTCCGGTACTTGTTTATCGAGCGCACCATCAGAAATATCACAAACGCGACTATCAGGAAATTGATGATCGTGTTGATGAACATCCCATAGCTGATAACCGGCGCTCCGGCTGCTTTCGCCGCCAACAGCGAGGCGTAGTGCTGCCCATTAAGCGACACAAACAGGCTGGAAAAATCCATTTTCCCGAGAAGCATGCCTATCGGCGGCATGATCACATCGTTGACCAGCGATGTCACCACTGCGCCGAACGCGATTCCGAGGATGATCCCGACCGCCAGGTCGAAAACGTTGCCTTTAAGCACGAACTCCTTGAATTCCTTCCACATCTTACTGACTCCTTTCACGGTTTGTCGTTGATCCATCTGGATTCCAAGTCATTCTACCAATTATCTAATGCGCTTAACACCGGATTGCCGTGAGTCTATTCTAAATCAAACCTGGAGAATGCGCAAGGTTAGCGCCCAAAACGACTCTCGGCGGCAATATTGACAAGCTCCGGCTTGCGGTATATACTCACTCTTGCCGTATTTGGCTAATGGGAGATATCGTGAAGCATAAGTTGATGACCGCGGCTGAGGCCGTCAGGTTGATTAAGGATGGAGACACAATCGCAAGCGGAGGGTTCGCCGGAAGCGGGCACGCGGAAGAGATCACGCTGAATCTGGAGAAATACTTCCTCAAAACCGGACACCCCAAGGGCCTTACACTCGTGTGCACTGCCGGTCAGGGCGACGGGGCGAACCTGGGTTTGAACCACCTGGGACATGCGGGACTGTTGTGCCGGGTTATCGGCGGACACTGGAACCTCATGCCAAAGATTGGGCAACTGGCAATCGACAACGAAATCGAGGCTTACAATTTCCCCCTCGGAATCATCTCTCATCTCTATCGCGACATCGCGGCCGGGAAGCCGGGGACGATCTCTCATATCGGCCTGAACACATTCGTTGACCCCAGGATTACCGGCGGCAAGCTCAATGATCGCACCACAGAGGATTTGGTAGAAGTGATCGAGCTTCGGGGCCAGGAGTGGCTGTTCTATCACGCATTTCCCATCCATGTGGCCATCCTTCGCGGCACTACCGCCGATTCACGCGGGAACATTACCCTTGAAAAAGAGATCGGATCGATGGAGATGCTCGCGATGGCGCAGGCAGCCAAGAACTCAGGCGGCATAGTCATCGCGCAGGTTTCCAGGATCATTTCCAGCATCAACACCAGTCCGTGGCTCGTCAAAATACCAGGGCTGATGGTGGATGCCATCGTGGTAGCCCACCCCGAGAACCACAAGCAGACCTACTCTGAGACCTACAATCCGGCTTACTGCAAGCATCAGGGCGATGATGCCGACATCGTCATCGAGCGCATGCCGCTTAACGAGCGAAAGATCATCTGCCGGCGTGCGGCGATGGAGATCGAGCACGAATCGGTCGTCAACCTGGGAATCGGCATCCCGGAGGGGATCGCAAGCGTGGCCGATGAGGAAGGGATTCGCAACCGAATGATCCTGACGGTCGAAGCGGGTGCGGTTGGTGGCGCTCCGGCGGCTGGGTTGAGCTTCGGCGCGACCGTCAACCCCGAGGCGATCATCGACCAGGGCGCGATTTTCGACTTCTACGATGGCGGCGGCATCGACAAGGCTTTCCTCGGCATGGCGGAGGTCGATAAGTTCGGCAACGTGAACGTCAGCAGGTTCGGCGGGCGGATCGCGGGGGCAGGCGGGTTCATCAACATCACACAAAGCGCCAAGGAACTCTATTTCTGCGGCACATTCTCGGCGGGGAAGATCGAAACCGAGATCGGCAATGGGCATCTGAAGATTCTTCGCGATGGCCCTCACATGAAGTTCATCGATAAAGTCGAGCACCTCACCTTCAATGGCAGCTACGCGAAGAAGCGCGGGCAAAAGGTCCTTTACATCACCGGCCGTGCGGTTTTCGAGATGAACGGCGACGGGATGATCCTGAAGGAAATCGCTCCCGGCATCGACCTTCAGTGCGATATCCTGGACCGCATGGAGTTCAAGCCGATCATCCCCTCCGACCTCAAGCTTATGGACGAGCGCATTTTCCGAGATGAACCGATGGGACTGCTTTTGGGGAAGTGATGAGATTCCTGAATCGGCGATGCAATCGTCTCCTACCACCCGCCAACGATGGGAATTATTGTAGGAGCGGTTTGTAACCGCGATTCCATTTCCGGAATCGGCGATGCAATCGCCTCCTACAAGCCCGCCAACACCGACCCCTATTGCAGGAGCCGTATCTGACGGCAATTCCGCCTCGCTCATTCCCTAATTCATCGTTCATTATTCATCGTTCATCATTTCTGGACAAAATATAGCCCCGTGAAAATCCGAAGGTCCGTCAGAATTCCCTCACGGCGCTTCTGCTCCAGCCATTCGGGAACCTGCTCGATCGGAATCTCATGGACGACGATGTCCTCCGTGTGATCCCCACCCCCCGGCCCGACCTTCGTCAAACCGGTCGCCAGGTAGAGCGTGATCACCTCGGTGGTGGTCCCGGCGGATGGAGGGCCTTCGCAGAGGAAGGTCATGCTCTCAGCCTTGTATCCCGTCTCCTCAAGCAGTTCCCGGTGAGCGGCCTGGTATAAGTCCTCCCCGGTGAACTCATCGGTGTCCCCCGCGAGTCCGGCGGGCAGCTCGATGGACCGGCGCCCGACCGGAATCCGATACTGCTCCACCATCACGAGCTTCCCATCATCCGTGACGGCGACCACCCCCACGATCCCGCAGACGTTGATTCGCTGGGCGTATTCCCATGTCCCCTCGATCATCAGCCGCATGTATTTCCCCTGCGCGAGGACCTGGGGAGGCGTTAGGTGTCGGGTGTTGGGCGTTGGGGAATGGGAAGGCGTTTGAGAATCTTGTACGTAATCAGTCACTTGAGGATCCTTGCCTTGAAGATAAATCCCACATATACTTCCTCGCGTCCGATCTCTTCACCCACTGAGCATGCCCGTCGAGAAACGCGATGTTGTCACCACCCGAATGCCTGGGAACCTGCGACATCAATTCCCGCCCGCCGCAAAGATCTGCTCCAGGCTTGGACTCAAAGACGAATACCGTATCTTTTCGGTTGCCGATCTTGCTCAGCTCCAGCTTCTTCAATAAACCGTTCAATGCATAGGTGGTTAGTTTAGTATCTGCGTCCGGGCATATCGGATAACTGAGCATGTACGGCTGAAACAACGCATTATTCCATGCATCGGGAGGCGGAAGCCTATCTCCATGATCCTGAGCGTACATAAACGCTGCACTCGTGATCGCCTTTACCGAACTCAGGCATTTTTCTTCGCGCGGCCACTCACGCCACTTGGCGTAGATTGGAAAGATGATAGACGTAAGAACCGCTATCACTAATACTAGCCATGGATATCCATCGGCGATAATCACACTCGCCACAGGCCGCCTTGGCTTTCTGTCATCTTCATCCATCATCTCTCCTCTAGTCGATCTGTAGGAAGCTGCTTGCCGCGCCCATCCGTCCGGGGTTCGGAGAAAAGGGCGCGGCAAGCAGCGCCCCTACAGCTACGGTTTCCCAGCCTGCCCGGGATTCCACTTGTACTTGCCGATGTCCGATCTCATGACCCACTTGACATGCCCGTCTGCGAAGCCGATGTGATCCCCGCCTGAATGCCTGGGCGCAGAGGGGAGGAGTTCGGGTCCTCCGCAGAGGTTTTCGCCTGGCTTTGATTCAAATACGCACACTGTATTGCCGGGATCGGCGATATGTCGTAAATCGTGCATGGATGAATTCAAAGCATCTGTTGGCAACTTAGCATTCGTATCCGGGCAGGCCATAGGATACTTCCTCATGCGAGGATCCACTATGTTCCACTTGTTGCCAGGTGGGAAATGGCTATCGTAATCTTCACAGTACATGAACATGGAAATGCTGATTTGCTTCAAGCCGCTAAGGCATTCCAGTTCGCGATTGTTCTCCACCTCTGCCAGATGAGCCTGATAAACCACGAACGCGATGTAGCACATGATAGCTAACATCACGTACGACGGCCAATGTTCAACGATGCCCGCTCTCTTTCTAAACCAGGGTTCCGAATCCACGTTTCCACCTCCGGTGCTCGCTATTCACACGGGTCAGATCGCGCTCCGGCAGCGCCGATCGCCTTTGGCGCTCTCTGCTACCGAAGCATCGAGCGAGTAGGATGTTTCTAACACGATGCTTCAGTAGCAGAACGAAGTGACGCTGCCGAAGCTCCCCTGCTACCGGCTACAAGCTTCCCCGGCTACCCGCTCCCGTCATGCTGATACTCCTCGAGGATATCCGTCACCTGGGCGACGTTCAGACGTCCATACACCTTTTCGCCGACCTGCATGATCGGGGCGAGGCCACAGGCCCCAATGCACCGGGTCTCGATGAGGGTGAACCGGTTGTCGGGGGTGGTTTCGCCGACCTTGATCTTCAACTGCTCCTTCACGGTGTCCAGAATCGCCTGTGCGCCCTTCACGTAGCACGCGGTACCCATGCAGACGCTCACAGTGTATTTGCCCCTCGGTTTGAGCGTGAAGAAGGAGTAGAAAGTGGCGACTCCCCACACGTACGACTCCGGTACCTGAAGCTCCTGCGCCACGTGCGACATCACCTCCGGCGACAGGTAGCCGAACATCTCCTGCGCCTTGTGAAGCACGGAAATCAGCGCCCCCTGCCGGTTCACCGGATCGGGATTCTCCCGAATGAACGCGGTAAGCTCCTGCATTTCAACCGATATTTGTGTACAAGCCATGTTTTTACTCCTTGCGGCAGGTGCGTAGGTACATAGATGCACAGGTTTCCGGAGTCTGACCGGTCTGACCCGTCCGACGTGTCCGACACTTTCCCTCTGCGCCAATACCCCTACAACCCTAGAACCCTTTCTCTTCCACTTACGGCGCAACCTCTTCCTGCCAAATTCCGATCGGCTCTCTTTGCACATAGGTCGCGTGGAGGAGGTGATGCGCCTTGTCCGAGAGCGGTGCGCCGAGGTATTCGCGATAGAGCCGCTGAACCCAGGGATTCTCGTACGATCTGCGAATTGTCTTGCTGCGGTCCTCCGACCGCAGTGCCTGGGCGCGCTTGACCAGCATTTCCTCATCCAGCGGGATCGAGCCTGTCGCGCGGGCATAAGGCTGGCCCCCGCCTCCGATGCATCCGCCCGGGCAACCCATAATCTCCACGAAATGCGCCTGCTCTCTGCCCTCGCGAATCCCTCTCAGCACCTCGTGCGCATTCCTCAAACCGTGAGCGACCACAAACTTGTATTCCTGGTCGCCGATCTTTATCGTCTGCCGCTTGATCCCCTTCATGGTCCTAAGCTCGTCGAACTCGATGTCCGTTAGCGTCTCGCCGGTCATCAGGAAATAGACCGTTCTGAGCACCGACTCCGCCAGACCGCCGGTCCAGCCGAAGATCGATCCCGCGCCGGTGGATTCGCCGAGCGGATCGTCGAACTCCTCCGGCTCCAGGTTCAGAAAATCGATTCCGTTGCTCTTTATCATCCAGATCAGCTCGCGGGTGGTCATCACCGTATCGACACACGGCACGCCGCCGTCCAGCCAATACTGCGGGCGCGCAGCCTCGAACTTCTTTGCCGTGCAGCACATCGCCCCGACGCTGAATATCTTCGACTGATCGATCCCCTTCTTCTCCGCATAGTAGGTCTTGGCCAGCGAGCCGAGAATGCTCATCGGCGACTTTGTGCTCGATACGTTCGGGATGTAATCGGAGTAAAAATGCTCCATGAACTTCATCCAGGCGGACGAGCAGGAGGTGATAAGCGGGAACGGCCCGCCGTTCTTCACGCGCTCGATGAACTCGGTACCTTCCTCCATAATGTTCACATCGGCGCCGACCTCCGTGTCAAACACGGCATCGAATCCGATCTTCCTCAGCGCGGCGACCGTCCGGCCCTGCATCGGCGTACCCGGCTTGATGCCGAATCCTTCACCGATAGCGGCCCGCACCGACGGCGCGAACTGAACAACCACATGAAGCTCAGGATCGGCGAGGGCCTTGAGAATATCCTGCGTGACATCCTTTTCCAGGAACGCGGCTGTCGGGCAGACGTTGATGCACTGCCCGCACGTGATGCAGACGCTCTCCGCGAATGGGAGGTCATACGCCGGCGTGACGACCGTCTTGAACCCACGGTCGGTGTATCCGAGAGCATGGACACCCTGCACCTCGCCGCAAATTCGGACACATCTGTGGCACATGATGCACTTCTCAGGCACCCGGATGACCGAAACGGACGATAGATCCTCCTCATGCCGCTTCCGCTCGCCCTTAAAATGGCGCTCCCGGACGCCCTGGGAGTAGGCGAGGTCCTGCAGTTCGCAGTTGCCGTCGCGCTCGCAGGTCTGACAGTCCATCGGATGGTTGTCGAGCAGAAGCTCCACGATGTCCCGCCGAATCTGGCGTATCTCCGGGGTGATCGTGCGCACGACCATCCCCTCGGCGACCGGGTACGCGCACGAGGCGACAAGGCTCCTCATCCCCTCCACTTCCACGATGCACACGCGGCACGCCCCCTCGATGCTGAGTCGGGGGTGGTAGCAGAGCCTCGGCACCCGCACGCCGACTTTCTCAGCGGCGTTCATGATGCTCGTCTCTTCCGGAACGGAAACGGCCTTGCCGTCAATTGTTAGGTTTATCATGCGGTCTTCAGACATACTTCCCGCCTTTCATGTGTCATCCTTAGCATTTGTCTTCTCAGTGTAGCCTCGATCGCCCGCCGGAATTCCCCTCCTGTTAAGGAGGGGTTAGTGGAGGTTCCGGGGTCCCTTTTGCGCCCCAACTTCCGGTAACAAAACCCTTCGTTGAAGCCCAGACCGGAACCCTCCCTAACCCTCCCTTGGCAGGGCGGGAAACACAGCCCGCAACCTCGGCTATTCACAAAGTTGCCGCCAGAATTCCCCTCCTGCCAAGGAGGGGCAAGGGGAGGTTCCGGGACTCCCTAGTTTGGCTGGATGGTCACCAGCATAATCCCCCCTCATCATCTTGATCCTGCAAATCCTGGTTCAAGACTGCGCACCCCTGGACTCCGGAGAATCCAGCGCCCGGATAGGGAAATCCGGGCGGAACATCGTTGGTTAGACCGCAATCCGGCGGAACACCGTTGGTTAGAATGCAAATCCCTCGGGATCGAATGGAGCGCTACTGCCGATCCAGGCACGCCGCCGTTCCCAATCCTGATAATCCTGCAATCCCTGAAATCGTGTTCAGACTCCCGAACCACCGACTCTTCCCGAATCATCCCGCGACAGCTCGCTTTGCTCGCGGTCGCACTCCATACGACGATCCCCCGCGATCCCCGCGATTCTGCGCCCCTGCGTGAGGCTCCGGCTAAACCGACCTACTTCCGCTCAATCGCGGAGAAGTGGCATTTCGCCATGCACTGGCCACAGCGGATACAGCGGGACTGGTCGATCTCATGGACCTTCTTCGGCTCACCGGCGATGCAGCTAACCGGGCAGACGCGGGCACACATCGTGCATCCGACGCACTTCTCCGGGATTATGTGATACCTCAGCAGGGCGAGACACGCGCCCGCCGGACAGCGTTTCTCAAAGATGTGGGCTTCGTATTCATCGCGGAAGAGGCGCAGAGTGCTCACAATTGGGTTCGGGGCGGCCTGACCCAGGCCGCAGAGCGACGCGCGCTGGGCCGTGCGGGCAAGGCGTTCCAGCTTCCAAAGATCGTCGGCTTCTCCCTTGCCCTCGGTGATTCGGGTGAGGATTTCGAGCATCCGCTTCGTACCTTCACGGCACGGCGTACACTTTCCGCACGATTCGTCCTGCGTGAACCCGAGGAAGAACTTGGCGACATCCACCATGCAGGTGTCCTCATCCATGACGATCAGACCGCCCGATCCCATGATCGAGCCTGCGGATTTGAGCGATTCGTAATCGACTGGATAATCCAAATACTGAGCGGGGAGACATCCGCCGGACGGCCCGCCAGTCTGAGCGGCCTTGAACGCCTTGCCGTCCTTGATTCCTCCGCCAATGTCGAAGATGATCTCGCGGAGGGTCGTGCCCATTGGAACTTCGACCAGGCCGGTGTTCTTCACCTTCCCCGCCAGCGCGAAGACCTTCGTCCCCTTGCTCCCCTCCGTGCCGATGCCGGCAAACCAATCGGCGCCGTTGAGGATGATCGCCGGGATATTCGCCCAGGTTTCCACGTTGTTGATGACGGTCGGTTTGCCCCAAAGGCCGGAAACGGCCGGGTACGGAGGCCTCGGCCTCGGCATACCACGCCGACCCTCCATGGAGTGGATGAGGGAGGTTTCCTCGCCGCAGACATATGCGCCCGCCCCGAGTTTGATCTCGATGTCGAAGCTGAAATCGCTTCCGAGAATGTTCTTGCCCAGCAGTCCGTTGCTTTTCGCCTGCTCGATCGCCATTTCGAGGCGCTTGACGGCGAGTGGATACTCGGCTCGAATGTAAATATAGCCTTGATTGGAACCGACCGCATATGCGCCGATGGTCATCCCCTCGAGAATGCTGTGCGGATCGCCCTCGATTGCAGTCCGATCCATGAAAGCTCCCGGGTCGCCCTCATCCGCATTGCAGATCACGTACTTGGGTGTGTCTTCCAGTTCGGCGGTGAACTTCCACTTCTGGCCGGTTGGGAAGCCCGCCCCACCCCTGCCTCGAAGCCCCGATGCGGTGACGGTGTCCAAGACCTGCTGTGGTGACACATGCTCCAGCACGTGGGCCAGGGCGTCATAGCCCTTGACCTCCAGGTAATCTTCAAGGAGTTCTGGATCGATGATCCCGGTGTTTCTGAGCGTAATCCTGAGTTGCTTGCCGAAAAACGCCGCGTCGCCGAGGACCCGGATACGCGTACGATCGACCGGATCGTGGCTGATCAGCCGTTCGACAGGCTTGTCTTCCAGCAGGTGGCTCTTGACGATCTCCTCCAGGGACTCCGGAGTCAGATGCTCGTATAGGGTTTCGTTGGGATAGACCAGGAGCATCGGGCACCGACCGCATAGGCCGAAATAGACGGTTTCGATGATCTTCACCTGGTCCGTCAGGCCGTATTTGTCGAGCAGGCGCATTAACTCAGGCTCCAGATTCTTCGACCTGCTGCTGGTGCATGCGGTCCCGTGGCACATCAAAACATGTTTTTGTGTTTCAGACATCGTACCTCCAGACAGGGTGCTAGGGTTTTAAGGTTTTAAGGTTTTAAGGTTTTAAGGGAAGGATTTATATTTCATAACCTACTATCCTTACGCCTACATCGACGTGGACATTGCAAATGGGTAACCTGTTCAATCCTCGATTTTCCGGACCCTATAACCATATAACCCTAGAACCTTAAAACCCTAATCTACGGTCCATTCATCGATTACTTCGCCGTTTTGGACGTGTTGTTGGACGATTCGCCTGGCCTTTTCCTCATCAATATGATTATAAAGAACCGGCGGCTCGCCGTCTCGGAGCACCTGCACCAGCGGCTCCAGATCGCATCGGCCGGAGCAGCCGGTCTCCGTTACAATCGCGTGGCTGAGCTTTCGCGCCTCGATCTCCCGATTGAGCGCATTCACAACGTCCCGTGCCCCCGCCGCAACGCCGCATGTCGCGGTGCCGACTATTATCCTCGTCTTGATATGATCGAGCCTCTTTTTCCTGTGTTCCGCCGCTTTCTTCTTCACCTGGCTTAGCGCATGTTCCGGGCTTCCCAAGGTCGCACCTCCGATAAGCAATCCATCCAAATGATTCTACCAGATAATCCTTCGACAAATCTACCCTGAATTCAAGAAAGTAGAGCGGGAGGAGTAAAAGGAGTAATGGGAGTAGGAATCCGGATACTCCCGGCACTCCTCTTACTCCTTCTACTCCTCTTCGAAACGCGCTTTTTCTTGACAATAACGGCGCAAAACTGATATTCTATCAGAGTTTTGGTTGTAATCACCATCGATTACCATACCTCGGCAGGTTGAGGAACTGTTTTGCAGAATAAGATATGGACCAATGAAACGGTTATCGCATCAATTCGGCATGAGGCGTTGTCGGGTCACGATATGAGCTACCTGCGCACGCAGGAGCGCTCACCCGCGCTCTTGAGGGCGGCGCAGAGGACGTATGGCAGTTGGAAATTCGCAGTCATCGCGGCCGGTCTCAATTATGACGACATCCGCCGATACCAGGTGTGGACCAGAGAGAAAGTTGTTGAGAAGATTCTGGAGTGGTATGGCAAGGGCGCGGACCTGAGCTGGCGGAACGTTTCATTAAAGCTCGATCCGCCCCTCGCGGCAGCCGCGATCCACGCGGGTCGGTTCGCTTCATGGAAAGATGCCTTGACGGCGGCCGGTCTGGATCCGGAACAAATCCAGAAGTACCGAAAATGGACGCCAACGCGGGTGAAGAAAGAACTTATGCGACTGTCGCAACTCGGCCTGCCCCTGGACCAAGACTCGCTGGTGCAATCATCCCCGGCGCTGCTCGCGGCGATCTACCGAATCGGCGAGGGCCTCGTAAAAGAACGGGAATCAATCGGTCACGGCGCACAACCACCGCCGAAGCCGCCGACCGGCGGCTGATGTTGGGCGTTGGATGACGGATGTCGGACGGAAAGCTCCCTCCCTGCTAAGGGAGGGTTGGGGAGGGTTCCGGGAGAATTGCCCGGAAAGACAGTTGATTCTGGATGCCGGACCATGGCCCGCCAAAATAAAAGTCAGGTTTGACGCACCGGATGCCCTCACCCCTCCCTATCCCGCCAGGGAGCAGGAGAGGGGGATCAGACGGTTCCAAAAGATACACCGGAAATGCAACGGATGCCGGAGGAGAACCAATACCGCCTCTCCTGCTCCTCACCCCAATCACCCTTAGTAGCCCTGGTGAATGGGCGTGTCGAAGGGCGATCACTCCGTCATCTCGTCCCAGTCGCTGCTGCCGACGAGGTCCATGCCATCGTCGGAACGGGAGCGGATTTGGCGAAGATGCCGCACTTTACTTTTTGCGCAAGTGCGGCACGCGTTGAATCAGCGCCCTGGCTCCATGCAAACCCGACAAAGCCATCCAAGCCGCTCTCCCTGACTGTCCTGACCTGCGACACCGCTCCGTCAACGTTCCCTTTGGTGACCATTAGGCCGCAATAGACATGCCGTCCATATGACCACCGCTTCAGTCCTGCCATCCACTCGTGAAACCACAACGACTGCTTATCATCCGCCGGATCCTGGTACGTCATCGGCATATTGGCGTCCAGAATCCCTTCCTGCATCCACTTTCGCCAATCCTGAAATACATGATTGTAGGCTGATGTCTTGCGGAAATCCTCGGGGCAGCTACCCCAGGCAATCGTGGCCGCCGAAACCATAATGCCGGGCCTGATCCGGTGAGCCTCGGCGTAAATCGCCCGAACGGTGGCAGTCACCTGATCCCTGCGCCACTGGCGCCAATCGGGATCGTCGATCGCCGGCTTGCCGGTGCGCCCATACTCTTTGTTGAACAGAGCGACCGCAGTATCGTTGTAGCCCCACGTCTTGCCGGGATATCGGATGAAGTCGAGGCAAACGCCATCAACGTCATATTTGGTTAACAGATCGGTCACGAGTTTGACGATATACTCGCGAGCGGCCGGAACTCCCGGATCGAGGAACTCGCCGTCCGTCGCCTGAACGCAGCCATCACAGTCTTTGGTAAGCCATTCCGGGTGAGCGTTGACCGCGTATCTGGGATCGGTCGGTTTAGGCGCTGATGACCACACTCGAAAGACGTTGAACCAGGCGTGGACCCCCATGCCGCTCGACCTGGCCGTCTGGATACTGTATGCAAGAGGGTCGAAATCGGCCCCGTCACGGATATTGGACGCACGTGGCTCGATGGACGAGTTGTAGTATGCATCACCGACCCGCCGGACCTGCACGATCAGCGCATTCATATTGGAGTCATGAGCCCAGCGAACGGTGTCGTCAACCTCCGAACGGCTGAGCAGCCCGGAGGCCCATCCGTGAACCCAGACGCCCCGGAATTCCGGTGCAGCAGAGCGGCTGACGTGCGGCAGTGCAAGTATCAGGAGAACAAGAAGAACGCGGAGGACTTTCATAAGTTGGTGATTTCCCGACAAGCGAATATGCTCCCGAAGCGGGAACACCCTAATATACCGCCTGAGAGGATCAGTGTCAATGCAGGGTTTCGGTTATGGGAGGCCGAAGGGAGTAGCGGGTGTGCTGGGCGCAGTCACATTCGGGCCCACGACCGATCCTTGAACGGGTGGTTTGTAATAGGTGGTGTAGGACATCGAACCATTTGTCAAATCAGGAGGTCCGAAAAATCTCGATACCACTGGGAACGCGCCGCTGAACCTGCCCATCATGAATATTGCCCCGCCATTCCCCCAGTTGATGTCCAGAGGCTTAGCGGTAATGCCGTCAGACGGGAATGCTTTCGGATCAAGATTGTGGGCTTCCTTGGCATAGGGCTGCGCTTTCCAATAATCTTTTTCCACCATCCAAGCGGCAATCATCCAGTAGCATGGCGCGGCCTTGATCGGTTGGAACTTCGCAAGGGTGTGAAGCGCGGGAAGCGAATCGCCCAGCTTTCCATGTTTGTTGGCAAAAATGATGTAGGTCAGAACCGTGTCGGGATCATCAAAGTTGCGGTCACAAGCCGATTTGCATTCGGCGAGCGCAAGGGACGTATCTCCCTGGGCATCGTAACAATAGGCGGTACCCAGGATGGCGTGAGAGTTGTTCTTGTCCTTGTCCCTCACCTTGCGATATTCTGCCAGAGCCTCTTTGTAATTCTTATTCTGCATGAGCGCATCCGCGTACTTCAGGCGCAGTTCGAGATCATCCGGCTTGGCCTTGATTTGGGGCAATAGTTGCTTTATGGTATCCGCCGGCCCCTTGTACTGTTCGCAGAGATTGTCCAAGGATTTCTCCAACTCATCTTTGGGCGCTGAGGATTGAGAAGTCTGATCCGCGTGGCAGGGGATACACAAAACCAAGATGCATATCGCGAGAATGGCAAAGATACTGTGGGAGACACTTAACTTATGCATAGAAATTTGCCTGTCACAAAACAATCTACAGTCCTAAAAGAGACCATAAAGCAATCGAAAGCACTATTACCACTTGCTTTCCTCGCCAGCGTATTTATCGCATATATGGCGGATGGAATTGCGAGTCGAATAAGGCTTCGACCCGGCAACCCCTCACAAGTTCATTATTCTACGAGAGCGTGCAAATTCCCTCTTTATTCTCTGAATTTTCTCTCTCTTTCAAACATTAAATCTTTCTTACATGGCGACAGGTCGGCAGGGAACCTATATATCCGATAGTCGAAGTAGCTGCCGGATTCACCACCTCGGCCCATCTCTCGACATATCATCCTGCAAATGTTATAGTGTATGCGTTCCTGAGCAACGATGATACGGTAAACAAACCGGCAGGTGGTGAATGGCAAAATGAAAATCCTTGTGACGGGTGCGGCGGGGTTCATCGGGTTTCATACCAGCACGCGATTGCTGGATCGAGGGGACACGGTTGTCGGGATCGACAACCTGAACCATTACTACGACCCCCAACTGAAGCATGACAGACTGAAGATGCTGTCCGGAAAGCAGGGCTTCGCTTTCCATAAGCTCGATATTGCGGATAAAGAGGGAATTGCCGAGTTTTTCGAGCGCGAGCGCCCGGAGCGCGTGATACACCTGGCCGCTCAGGCGGGCGTGCGCTACTCGCTGAAGAACCCTCATGCCTACATCGACTCCAACATCATCGGTTTCACGAATATATTGGAGGGATGCCGGCACAACGGTGTTAAGCACCTCGTTTATGCATCCTCCAGTTCGGTTTACGGTTCGAACAAGAAGCTTCCGTTCAGCGTGGAGGACAGCGTGGACCATCCGGTGAGCCTCTACGCGGCCACGAAGAAGGCCAACGAGCTGATGGCGCATACATACAGCCATCTCTTCAACCTCCCGACCACCGGCCTGCGATTCTTCACGGTTTACGGCCCGTGGGGAAGACCGGACATGGCTCTCTTCCTGTTTACCAAAGCGATTCTGGATGGCAGACCGATCGACGTCTTCAACTACGGCAAGATGCGCCGCGATTTTACGTACGTAGATGACATCGTGGAGGGGATAGTTCGGGTGCTGGACAATGTTCCGACACCAAGGCCTGAACTCACCGATTTGGAAGTTCTGACTCCCGCGCAAAGCCCCGCTCCGTACAGGCTTTACAATATCGGCAACAACAACCCGGTTGAGCTTCTGTATTTCATCGAGGTGCTTGAGAAATGCCTGGGAAAGAAGGCGGAGAAGAACATGCTCCCGATCCAGCCCGGCGACGTCCCCGCGACTTACGCCGACGTGGACGCGCTGATGAGAGATGTTGGATTCAAGCCGAACACGCCGATCGAAGTCGGCATCGCCCGCTTCGTAGAATGGTATAGGAATTATTTTAAGGAGTAAGAGAAGCAAGGGGAGTAGAAGGAGTGGAAGGAATAATGAAACTCCGGATTGCTGCCTCTCCCCATACTCCCTCTACTCCTCATACTACTGTCACTTTATTTCCAGGATGAGTTCTTGCCGAAGAACCCGGTAACGTGGCCCCAGCCAGGGATTCCGAGTCGGGACTTGTTGCGCTTTGTTGTAGCCTTTGTCTTCGCGGGCTTGGTCTTGGTCTTGCCGTTCGCCGGAGTTGCTCTCCATTCGGCGGATATCGGTTTGTCGCTGATAGTATCCTTGGGAAAAGCGACCGGGTCGAGTTTGTGTGCAAGCCTGGCATAAGGCTGCGCACCCCAATAATCTTTGACCACAATCCACTCGCCTATCGCCTCATAGCAGGCTGCCGCTTCCGGCTTGTTCACCGCCTCAAGATTCTCCACTGACTTCGATGCCTGTTTGAGCGTATCGTGCTTGTGCGCCATGTAGAGATATGCCAGGAGAGCGCCGAGGTCGTCGGGACTGTGATCGCAGGCATATCGGCATTCCGAAAGCGCAACCCTCCAGTCACCCTGGGCCTCGTAGCAATACGCCGCACCGATAATCGCGTGAGGATTATACTCGTCCACTTTGCGAACTTTCTTATACTCGGCCAGCGCGCTCGATGTGTCTTTGCTCTCAAACAGCGCATCAGCATATTGAAGTCGGAGGCCCGAGTCGTTCGGGTTCTCGCCAAGTTTCCGGCAGATTTCCGACGCGCTCTCCTCCGGCTCATCAGACGAATCGACGGAGTGAAGGACGTGCGAGGGGTTGGCAGTCGAAATCATATCTGTGGTCGGTATGCCGGCGCTTGCCATAGTGGCAAGCGTAGTCAGCATCAGCAAGCAGAATATGGAACGCACTTTCATCGATAATCTCCACGAAAGAAGGCTTTAGGATTGAGGGCCGGAATTCGGACGTCCAAAACCGATACCCTACACTCATAAGTACGCAAAGATTGAAAGGTCTGTTTCTTAGACGTATTGGATTAGGAAGTGTTCATTTTCCAGGCCAAACTGGCGGCAATGCGACCTGCAAGGAGGTAGGAAAGCCACGCAATCAAAGCTCCGGCTGTCACATCCAGCGGAAAGTGAACGCCGAGATATACACGCTCATAAGCTATCAGAGCCGCATATCCGAACCAAAGCGCCCGAACCCATATTTTTTCGCCCGACGACAAACTAAAGGCGATGGAAAATGCCATCGCCGAATCCGCGGAGGGGAAAGAATTGCGAAAAATCGGTACGAGGAGATGTACATCGGCAAGTTGTGCACCGGGCCGGGGCACGTGCAGGAACGGTTTCAGCGTATAGACAATCACAAACTGGATGACTATCGTCAGCGCGAACACCGCGAATTTGTTTCTCCTGAGAAACCATGCGTATGCAATCGCCGGATAAAGCGCCAACGAAGTTCCGAGGTACATGTAGCGCAGGAAGAACCGATCCCAGCCTGGGCTATGATGTGAGTTTATCAACCGGAAGAGTTCAATATTCAGGTGAAAGTTTTCCATGGCACACAAAGATATCGGGTATCAGGTATCAGGTATTGGGTATTGGGCATCCAAGTGTTACCGAAGACCCAACACCTAACACCTAACACCTAACACCCTAACACCTGATACCTGGTACCTGATACCTATCCTCCGAAGATTTCCTCTTCCACCATCAGGCAGAGCACGTGATAAACCGGCAGATGAAGCTCCTGGACCTTGAAGGTCTGCGTCTCCGGGACCTTTATCATCACGTCGCAGAGATCATCCATCTTCGACGGCCTGCTCCCCGTCATGCCGATGGTCGTGACCCCGAACGCCCGGGCGATCTTGAGCGCATTGCAGACATTTCTCGCGTTGCCGGAAGTGCTCAGGCCGATCAGGACATCGTTCGTCCGCCCATAGACATAAACCTGCTGGGCGAATACCATGAACGGATCGTTGTCGTTCAGCACAGCGGTCGAGAGCGACGGATGCCCCGTCAGCGCGATTCCCTGAATCCCACGCTGAAGATTCTGGGAAAGGCTCTCCCAATCCTCGTACCCGGCGTCTTT
>Ga0326727_10007131_pt1 | contig 29893 bp, 18 predicted proteins | sample MB2enrmetagenome_FD_207643 | JGI IMG/M metagenome (GOLD analysis project Ga0326727, IMG submission 207643) | Lab enriched peat soil microbial communities from McLean, Ithaca, NY, United States - MB29MY | ecosystem: Environmental > Terrestrial > Soil > Wetlands > Peat | place: USA: New York... | reverse complement strand
CGGGATCAGGGTGCCGAAAACCGCGCAGTTGCCCATGCACAAGGCCATGCCCAGCGACATGCCCAGATAGCGCACGCCCAGCCCGAAGGTCAGGCCGCCGATTCCCCACAGGACGCCGAAGAAGTAAGTCCAGAGGAGAACCGAATGCGGCACGCCATGGAGAACGCCCAGCAGATCGTGCGTCAACAGCGCCGCAAAGAACCAGGGCGCCACGATCCAACTCATTACGCCGCCGACCAGCCAGAAGGTCTCCCACGACCAGCCGCGGACCTTGCGAAATGGAACGTAAAAGCTGGCCGAGGCCACGCCGCCCAGCCAGCAAAGCAACACTCCCAACAACGGATTCGCGCTCACGATGTCAATTTCTCCTTATCCTGGTTCTGAATCTCCGTACCGCATGTTAAAACTCGACTGCAAAGTTGTAACTCCCTGCCTCCAGTTCAAAGCCGCTCTGCCCGCCGCGCGCCGCCGCCTTGGCCAGCTTGCTCGCCGCCAGCGGAGCGCCCTCCAGCTTGTACTTTGCCGCCTCGGCCGCGCTCAGGCTCAGCCAGCCGGTGGTATTGGCGGGAATGGTTACATGCCACTCGGCTGTCGTTCCATTCACCGTCCAATCCGAATGAATCAGGCCATAGACCGAAGCATAGTCGAAAGCAATGTGCCCCAGCCGCGCGTCGAAGACCGGGTGCAGCGCCACGGTGTGAAAGCCCGCGTCGAGCGGCGACGCATCCACGCCCGCCGCATAGCGGTAGATCCAGTCGGCCACCGCGCCATAGGCATAGTGATTGTAGGAGTTCATGCTGGGATCGTCTTTCATCTTATCGCCGTTCCACCGCTCCCACATCGTCGTCGCGCCGTGCTCCACTAAATAGCCCCACGACGGATATTCGGTATTGAGCAGGAGTTTGTAGGCCAGCTTGGCGTAGCCGGCCTTGGTCAGCTCTTCCAGCAGATATGGCGTGCCCAAAAAACCCGTGCCCAGCAGGCCGTGGTTGGCCTCGATCTTGTCTACCAGCTTTTGCGCGGCGGCTGCGCGCAGATTCTCCGGCACCAGGTTCATGTGCAGCGCCAGCACATAGCCGGTCTGTGTGTCGCCGCCCTTGCTGGTTGCGCTGGGATTGTCGATCTGGCCGAAGGGCGACGGGGTGTTGTCGGCGCCGGCCACAAAGCCATCGGCATGAACAAACTGCTTCTCGAATGCCGCGCGCGTCTTCTCGAAGAGCCGCGCATACTTCTCCGCGGCCTGCGTGCGCCCCGTGGCGCGAGCCATCTGCTCCATAAGCGTCGCGTCGTAGGCCCAATAGGCTGTCGCGATCAGCGCGTAATCCGTCTTCCCCTCAGGCGAAAGCCAGTCTCCATAGGGAGTCCCGGACTCGTGGATCCAGAGACCATTTGGATTGTTGGCCTCGATGGCGTTGAGATACTTCTCCATCGCCGCCCAGTTCTCTTCAATGATGCCGGTGTCGCCGGTCTGCAGCCACGAGGTCCAGGGAATGATGACTCCCGCATCGCTCCAGCCGGCCGCGAAGCCCGCATTCGGCGTCGCGGTTCCGGGCGAGTAAATGCCGAAGTACGGCGAACCCATCTTCCACCCCGTCGACGAGGACCTGTCGCCGGGGACCCCGGCTTGTGTCCCGCGCATATCCCCGGCGAACTTGCGCGAGAAGGCCGCCAGGTCCATGTTATAACTGGCCGCGCGCCAGAAGACCTCAGCGTCTCCCATCCAGCCGAGCCGCTCGTCGCGCTGCGGGCAGTCCGTGGGCACGCCCACGAAGTTCGAGCGCTGCCCCCAAAGGATGTTGCTCCATAACTGATTGATCATGGCGCTGCCGGTGTCGAGCTTCGCCGTGAACGGCGCATCGGTGTGGATAACTTCTGCCTTCACCGCATCTTTGTCCGGCGCCGTTGTCAGGCCCGTCAATTCGGCATACCTGAAGCCGTGGAAACTGAAGCCTGTCTGATATTGGAACCCGAACCCAGTCCTGCTGCGAAAACGTTCGGTGAACGTAGAGACAAAAGTGTCTGTAGCCTTTGCGGTACGAAGATTGTCGGTATAGATTGTGCCGTCCGGATTGAGTATCTCCGCAAAGCGAATACGAACTCGGAGATCATCGTGGATCCCTCGCAACTGCACCTTTTCGAATCCAGTAAGGTTCTGACCGAAGTCGTACACGTAGACCCCAGGCTTGGGCTCCGTCATCGAAACCGCATGTACCTCGCGTTCGATCCGAATTGGCTGAAAGTCCTGGGCCGCGATCTGCACTCGCGCGGGGTGAATGATCGCCGCTTTGTCCTTGATGACGTCGGGAAACTCCGGATCTGATTCGCCAGCGAAACCTTCGTCGAAGTTGACTGATTCCCCGTCATACAGCTCCGAGCGAATACCGTTTCGCGCAGCCTGCCAGCTCGCATCGGTTGTCACCCACTCCACGGTTCCGTCTGTGTGCTCAATGCGCAACTGAGCTAGTAGAGCGGGTGGCGTATCTCCATAGTTGTTCGGCTGCTGAAACCACTCCAGAGCAGTGGAATACCAGCCCGGCGCCAGCCAAAAGGAGATCGCATTCTTGCCCACCACGAGCAGATTCGTCACATCGTAGGCTTGGTATACGACCCGCTGACGATAGTCTGTCCATCCCGGCGCGAGCACCTGGTCGCTTACTTGGCCCCCATACAGGCCCGGATACAGGCCCAGGCCCCCATTCAGGCCCAGATAATAGGCTCCCAGCGCCGTGGCGTAGAGCCGCGCTGACTTTACCGGTTTGTTCACTGTGAATGAACGCCGCAAGGTCTTCACACTGTCCGGAATCCACGGATGCCCCAGCGGCTTGCTTCCCGGCCCCTGCGTCTCGGTCCACTCGACAGCGTTCTTCCAACCCGAGTCGTCAAAGCCCTTCTCGCGCCAACCCGCCGCGGGATGAACCGCCGTCTTCCATTCCGTTCCGCTGGCGAACGCCGCCGTGGTTCCGTCCGCGTACTCCACCACCAGCGTAGCAATCATCGGCGGCGCATCGCCCGTGGCCCTGCCGCTGTGATTGTCAACGTAATGCACCGTCTCAATGGCGATCGTGTTATCTCCAGCGCTCAGCTTGCCGGTAACGTCCGCGCGCGCGAACTTCTTCCACGGCAGCTGCTTCCAGGGCGGAAACCTATCGGCCGTAAGCACCTGCGCGCCGTTGACCCAGGCCGAAACCGTGTCCTGCCCGGTCGAGTAGAGCGCGGCCCGCAGCACCGGCTTGTTGGCCAGGGTCGCCGTCGCGCGGTAGGCAAAGTGCTCTTCACTTCCCTTCTCCGCCGCCAGTGCCTGCGCATCCGGGCTGGCGATCCAAACCGCCGGAGCATGGCGCACCGCGGCCTCCTCCGGCGTCTCGTAGCCGATCCATTGGCCGCGCCAGGCCTCCTGCTTCAGCAGGCCCGTCTCCCACCAGCTCGTCTCGCTCTCAGCGTAAGGCTTGCCCGCCGCATCCCACGCCTTCACCAGCCAGTAGTAGCGCGTACTGGCCTGGACCGCCGCTCCCGCATAGCGCACATTCAACGACGCATCCGACTCGATCCGCCCACTGTCCCAAACGTCCGCCTTGCCCGGCTTCAGCAGCTCGGCCCGCGTGGCAACCAGCACCTCATAGGCGGTCTGCTTCGCGCCCCGCGCCGGGTCTTGCAACTGCCAGGAGAAGCGCGGCGCCGGATCGTCGATGCCCAGCGGCGTCTTCAGGTTGTCCACGCGCAACTCCACCGGCCCGGTGAATACCGGAGCCTGCGCCGCAAGGTGCGCCGCCGCCGCTCCCAGGACCACCGCACACGCCAGCCACCGCATCGTTGCCGCCTTCATGCCCATGCGCGCCCCTCAGGAATAACCTCGACCATTGCGCGACTCACTCGCCGGCCTTGGAAAGCCGATGCGCCGCGCGCCGCAATTCCCGGTCAAACTTTCCCAAATGAAAGGATTTCCAGACGGATGAACCTTAAATAACCCGGACTTCGCTTGTCAAAGACCGGTTTCCGCCGGCAATTGCACGTGAGCGGCGCCTACCTCCGCCCCGCCGGCTAGCCGTCCCGCTGACCTGCTGACTCGCTGACCCGCTGACTCGCTGACTCGCTGTCCCGCTGACCCGCTGGCTCGCTGACCCGCTGGCTCGCTGACCCGCTGACTCGCCGGCTCGCCGCCCGCCACAGGCTAAACTCACTCCATGGCCCTCCGTGTCTACGCCGCCACCTCCAGCCAGGGCAAGCTGCGCGACTTCCGCGCCGCCGCCCGAGCCTATTCCATCGTCGTCGATTCCCTCCCCTCCCTGGCTGTCATCCCCGCGCCGGAAGAGAACGGCGCAACCTTCGAGGCCAACGCCATGCTCAAAGCCGTCTACTACTCCCAGCTCGCTCCCGGCGAACTGGTGCTGGCCGACGACTCCGGCCTCGAAGTGGACGCTCTCGACGGCGCTCCCGGCGTGCGCTCGGCCCGCTTTGCCGCCGACGCCGGCCTGGTAGACTCGCCCGACGCCAACGACAACACCGACGTGTGGAACAACATGGTGCTCTTGCAGCGGCTGGCCGGCGTGCCCCTGGCCCAGCGCACCGCCCGCTACCGCTGTGTGCTGGTGGCCGCGCGCGATGGCGTGGCCCTCCACACCGCCGAGGGTGCGGTCGAGGGACTCATCCTGGAAGCTCCCCGCGGCACCGGCGGCTTTGGCTACGATCCGCTCTTCTACCTGCCCGCGCTCGGCCGCGCCATGGCCGAACTCGACGTTGAGACCAAGCTATCGCTCAGCCATCGCGGGCGGGCGATTGAGGCGCTGATGGCCGTGCTGGGCGCATGAGCCCTGCGCAACTCAGGTTGCGAAAACCAAAGGTGGAGGCGGTGAGCCAACTTCCGAATGGGCGACCATGCATCAGGAACTTCGCGAAGGGCTCCTTGCTGCCGTGCTCGTGGTTCAAAGCGCCGGGTGTACTCTGAACATGAACAATGGCTAAAGGAATCGAAATCCGCGACCTCTCGATCGGCGCCGGGGAAGAGGCGCTACTGGGAAAAACCGTCCTGCTGAACCTGCGGATGTTTCTTCATCAGGGAGAAGAGGTCTTCATCTATCCCGAACCACGAGTCAAGATTGACCTAAAAGGTCGTCATTGCATCCCTGGCCTTCGCAAGGGAATCATCGGAATGCGCATTGGCGGAGTTAGAACGATTATCATCGGCCCGCACCTTGCCTTTGGAGCAGAAGGGGTTCCCGGAAAAGTACCTCCCAATGCTCTGCTGCGTTGCGAAGTCGAGCTTTTGGAGGTACGGGAACGATGGGCTAGGAAACCTGAGGACTTTCCGCCCGGAAAACATCTCCACGTATTCCGCCCTGGCGAAGCCGCCCGAAACCTGCCCCGCTGGCAATTCGGGATGAGGGAGGATGGACATTGCGGAGTCTTCATCAGCATGCCTATACCGGGAATGTCCTGGCGGCACACGCGAAGAAGAACTTTGGTGTGGCAGTTGGATCGAGAGGCAGCATCCGCGCTTTTCGAGGAAGTGATGACCCTTCCCGAGCGATTTCCGGACGAATGCCTATGCAACGAGGCCTTATGGTCCGACCAGTCGGAGCCCGCTAACGGCATCACCCGTGATCGGGAAACGGATACCCTTTGCCTCTCGATTTCGGTCTTTGAGCGCGGGCAATGTCTCTCCTACTACGGGGTCAAAGAATCCAGCCCGGCGTTGCAGAGTCTTGAACTCTATTGCGCAATTCGATCGCAAATAGAATCCGCGCTTGGTCCAGGCGCAGAAAGCGGCGCGACACCTCCAGTCGAGTGACCACCAAACCGGAAACTGCACCATTGCCGGCGCGCCGAGCGCCTTGACGTGTGTGATCTGGGACACAAATAGTGCTTGTGGAAATAGGCGAAGATTTTCTGTCCCTCATTCTGGAACAGCCTCCAACTGAAGCCCCTAGGAGCCTCGACCCCAATGGCCACTGCTCAACAACCTGCCGCGCACACGCTCAGCCGCGGCGTTCCAGCCCTGCGCGCCGGCCAGGGAACCAGCTTCCTGTGGCGCAAGCTGCACTCGCTCTTGGGCATTGTGCCCATCGGCGCATTCCTCATCGAGCACCTGCTCTCGAACTTCGAGGCCCTGAAAGGCCCGGCCGCCTACGGAGCGCAGGTGAAGTTCCTCAACAGCCTGCCGCTGGTGCGCGTGCTGGAGTGGGTGTTCATCTTTTTGCCGCTCCTCTATCACGGCATCTACGGCGTTTACATCTGGCTGCGCGGCAAGTCGAACCTGGTCTACTACCCCTGGGCCGGCAACTGGATGTACACCGCCCAGCGCTATACCGGCCTGGTTGCCATCCTCTACATCGGCCAGCACGTCCTACGGCAGCGCTTCATGGGCGTTCAGCTTCCCGAGCATCCTTACGCCGCCTTCGCCAAGGTGCAGCACGAGCTGGCCAACCCCTGGATGCTGGCCGTTTACATCATCGCCATGCTCGCCATCTGCTGGCACTTCTCTTACGGCGTGTGGCTCTTCGCGGCCAAGTGGGGCATCACGCCGGGCAAGACCGCGCGCAAGCGCTTCGGCTACGTCTGCGCGGCGTTGGGGCTCGCGCTGGCGGTCATGGGCCTGGCCAGCATATGGGCGTTTGTAAGCCAGCCGCTAGCAGCTAGCTTTTAGCTATTAGCTATTACCTATCAGCTTTGAACGGCGGATGAGAGCGGGAGCAGAGAGCCTGAAGCTAGAAGCTAGAAGCTAAAAGCTATCGGAAAGGATTGTTCATGGCAGCACCCAGAATCATCGTGGTTGGCGGAGGATTGGCCGGGCTGGCCGCGGTCATCAAGATCGCCGAGGCCGGCGGCAACGTGGACTTGTTTTCCATCGTTCCGGTCAAGCGTTCTCACTCGGTCTGCGCGCAGGGCGGCATCAACGCCGCCAAGAACCTGAAGGGCGAGGGCGACACCACCGACAAGCACTTCGACGACACCGTCTACGGCGGCGACTTTCTGGCCAACCAAACACCCGTCAAGGCCATGTGCGAGGCCGCGCCGGCCATCATCGACCTGCTCGACCGCATGGGCGTGCCCTTCAACCGCACCCCCGAGGGCCTGCTCGACTTCCGCCGCTTCGGCGGCACGCTCTACAACCGCACGGCCTTCGCCGGCGCCACCACCGGCCAGCAGTTGCTCTATGCGCTCGACGAGCAGGTGCGCCGCCATGAGTCCGACGGCAAGGTGCGCAAGTTCGAAGGCTGGGAGTTTCTCTCCGCGGTGCTCGACTCGCGCGGCGCGGCCCGCGGCATCACCGCCCTCGACCTGCGCTCCATGGAACTCCGCTCCTTCGCGGGCGACGCCATCGTCCTGGCGACGGGCGGCGTGGGGGCCATCTTCGGCAAGAGCACCAACTCGGTGGTCTGCACCGGCTCGGCGCAGTCGGCCGTCTTCCAGCAGGGCGCGTACTACGCCAACGGCGAGTTTATCCAGGTCCATCCCACATGCATTCCCGGCGAAGACAAGCTGCGGCTTATGTCGGAGTCGGCGCGTGGCGAGGGCGGCCGCGTCTGGGTGCCGCGCAAAGCCGGCGACAAGCGCCCCGTCAAGCAGATTCCCGAGTCCGAGCGTTTCTACTTCCTCGAGGAATGGTTTCCAAAGTACGGGAATCTCGTTCCGCGCGACGTGGGCACGCGCGCCATTCACAAGGTGGTCTACGAGCTTGGCCTGGGCCTCGACGGCCAGCCCATGGTCTATCTCGACCTGACTCACATCGATCGCGCCACGCTCGACCGCAAGCTCGAAGGCATTCTCGATATCTACGAAAAGTTTGTCGGCGAAGACCCGCGCGACGTGCCCATGAAGATCTTTCCCGGCATGCACTACACCATGGGCGGCCTGTGGGTGGACTTCAACCAGATGACTAACATCCCCGGTATCTTTGCCGCCGGCGAGTGCGAGTACCAGTACCACGGCGCCAACCGCCTGGGCGCGAATTCGCTGGTCAGTTGCATCTTCGGCGGCTTCCGCGCGGGACCGAACGCGCTCCATTACTCGCATGGCCTGGAGTGCCCGGACGGCGATTGCGGCCACGCCGCCGAGCTAACTCGCCAGGCCGCGATCAACTCGAGGCTGCTCAAGAACGAGGGCACGGAAAACCCCTTCAAGCTATGGCGCGAGCTGGGCCAGACCATGACCGAGCACGCCACCGTCATCCGCCACAACAAGGGGCTGAAGCAGGCCGACGAAAAGATCGTCGAGCTTCTCGGCCGCTTTAGCAGCGTCAGCCTCGCCGACCGCAGCCAGTGGGCCAACACCAGCTTCGCCTTTGCCCGCCAGTTGAAGAACATGCTGGAGTTATCCCGCGCCATCGTGCAGGGAGCTATTCTGCGCGACGAGTCCCGCGGCGCGCACTACAAGCCGGAGTTCCCCGAGCGCAACGACGAGCAGTTCCTGAAGACCACCAAGGCCAGCTTTACCGGCCAGCCCGAAGGCCCGCGCTTCGAGTACGAAGAGGTCGATACGCAGTACATCAAGCCGCGTCCGCGCCGTTACGACGCTACCAAATGAGCAAAGGGAGACTCGCCGATGGCAACCAGAACCGTAGCATTCGAGATCAAACGCCAGGCCAGCCCCGATGCTCCCGCCGTGTGGGAGAGCTTCGAGTTGGAGTGGCGTCCCGGCATGAACGTCGTCTCCGCCATGATGGAGATCGCCGCCAACCCGGTTACCGCCGACGGCCGCCCGACCACACCTATAACTTATGACTCCTGCTGCCTGGAGGAGATATGCGGCTCCTGCGCCATGCGCATCAACGGCAAGGCGCGCATGGGCTGCTCCGCGCTGGTGGATAACCTGGAACAACCTATTCGCGTCGAGCCGCTGAGCAAGTTTCCGCTGGTCCGCGACCTGCAGGTCGATCGCAACGTGCTCTTCGAGAACCTGATGGCCGTCAAGGCCTGGGTTCCCGTGGACGGCACCTACGACTTAGGCTCCGGCCCGCGCATCTATCCGCAGCAGCAGGAGGCCAACTACCCGCTTTCGAACTGCATCTCCTGCTGCTGCTGCATGGACGTCTGCCCGCAGTTCAACGAGCTCACGGGATTCGTGGGCGCGGCCACCATCGCCCAGGTCAAGCTCTTCAACAATCACCCCACCGGCAAGGTCTTCAAGGAAGATCGCCTGCGCGCGCTGGCCGGCGACGGCGGCATCCAGGAGTGCGGCTTCGCCCAGAACTGCGTCGATACATGCCCCAAGCAGATTCCGCTGACCGACGCTATCTCCGATGTTAGCCGCGATGTGATTGTCCAGAAGGTGAAAGACTTTTTGCGCGGGTAGAGCTTGTTTATGGCCTTTCTCGTCCCCGATGCGACGCTTGCGGCCGCTCGAACAGGGCCCGGCAGATTCGCCGGAATCCCGATCGAGACCCACACGCCCACGCCGCCCGCGGTCACACCGCCCCGTGAGGATCGTGTGGTACATTTGCGCCATGGGCTTTAAGGGTTCGGCTCTGTTCGCGGTGCTGTTGGCTATCGCGCTGGCATTCGTGCCGGCCTCCGGGCAGACCACCGATGCTTCTCAAGCCAATCGGCATAACCCGCCCGCCTCGGCATCCTCCAACCCCGCCCCGTCAACCGCCGGCAGCCCAGGCGCTGGCGATTCAACCGCCCCCAGCCCAACCGCCCAAACCGAATGCAACGGCGGTCCTTGTCAGGACCAGCGGCCACCCTTCGTAGTCGCGCTTCCATCTCCGGCTCCCGCACCGTGGTCCTGGCACGATCGCATCCTGTGGGCAGCCTGCGTAGTGCTCGCCATGGAGGGCTTAGCCGGAATCTGGCTGTCGCTCGCGGCTCTGAAGAAGATTGAACGCCAGGTGGTTTGCGCCGAAGGCGCCGCAACTGCCGCCGCTGTCAGCGCCCAGGCCGCATTGCTGAGCGCTCAGACCATCGTCGATGCGGAGCGGCCTTGGCTGGTGATAACGGTCGAGCCATCGCCGAGAATTGAGAACAGTTTCACGGTATTGGCCACCAACCGCGGCCGCACCCCCGCCACCATCGTCGCCACGGCGGAGCGGATCAAGATTGTGGTCGATGAAACACACCTGCCCCTGCCCCCCGAGTATGGCGAGCCGGGCGCCCCGCGCGCCCCAATTATTCTGCTTCCCGGTGAATCCACACCCATCAAATCGTTCAGCCGGGAGGAGGGAAAAGGAATCTGCGAAACCGAGGAAAGGTTCAAGCGGGTCGCAAACTGGGAAGAGAAGGCCTTTATCTATGGAAAGATCGTCTACCGGGATCTGATTGCTCCTCGCGACAAGCAACTCCATGAAACAGCCTGGTGCTGCTGGTACATCCACGGAAGAAACAAGAGCGGCCTGGTGATCGCCGGACCGCCCAGTTACAACCTGCACACATAGAGAAGCTGCGCACAAGTCCGAGGAATGCGGCGATCGGGCTGCGTCAACAGCACGCGGCCTTCCCGGCGGGGAAAACTTCTTTGCTTTGGAAGGGCGTAACGGCGGGATGCGTCCCGTTCGAGCCGGCGGAGGACGCCGCGCTCAGGCGGTAAACTCGCGAAGATCCTGTTCGAAGATTGGATCGGGTTCGGCAAGCCGTATCAGGCGATGCAGGTAAGCCCGGGAGATACACAGCTTGCGGGCAGCCACCGTCTTATTGCCGTTGTTCTCACGGACGGCGGCGACAGCCAGCTTGATCTTGTAGTCGCGAAGCTGCCGTTCAAAAGAGCCGGCGGGATGAAAATCGCCGATGTCGACCACGTCGTCGATGTCGCCGCCGTCGTCCTCCGGCTCCGGCGCGTTCAAGCTCAGATCTTCGGCGCGAATGGTCTGCCCGGCGGCCAGGATGATGGCCCTCTGCATCACGTTTTCCAGTTCGCGCACGTTGCCGGGCCAGGAGTAATTCTGCAGCATGGCCAGCGCATCCGGCTCAATATCCACCATCGGCTTTTGAAACACCTGCCCATAGTGGCGGAGAAAATGTCTGGCGATCCGGGGTATGTCCTCGGGATGTTCCTGCAGCGCCGGCGAATCGATGCGCATGACATTGATGCGGTAATACAGATCCTGGCGGAACTTTCCTTCGGCCACCAATCGATCCAGGTCCCGGTGGGTGGCGAAGATCAGCCGCGCGCGCAACGGGATCAGCTTGTTGCTGCCCAGACGGCTGAATTCCATCTGCTGCAGGACGCGCAGCAGTTTGACCTGGGTAAACAGGCTCAAGTCGCCTATCTCATCCAGGAAGAGCGTGCCGTCGCCGGCCTGCTCGAAGTAGCCTTCCCGGGATCCCACCGTGCCGGTAAAAGCGCCCTTCTCATGGCCGAACAATTCGGCCTCGATCAAGGTCTCGGGAATGGCGCCGCAGGAGACAGCCACAAACGGCCGATTGGAACGGGAACCCAGATTGTGGATGGCGCGGGCGATCAGTTCCTTGCCCGTCCCGCTTTCGCCGGTTACCAGCACCGCGGCATTCAGATTCGTCACGCGCCGGATCAATTGATAAACCCGCTGCATCTGCGGGCTCGATCCGATCAACCGGTCGCAACCGCTGGGCTCTTCCAGTTGATGCTGCACCGTCTGCAGTTGCTGCTTCAGCGCGGAGTTTTCGTAGGCCCGGCTGAGCATGGTCTTGAGATCTCGAATCGAGGGCGGTCTGCGGCAGTAGCCGAAGGCCCCTGTCCGCACCAACTCGAACGCGGTCGACCGAAGACCATCGTCGGCCATGACCACCGAAGGAACATTCGAGGCGATCAACTGCCGGGAAAAATCAATGCGTTCGCGCAACGAATCATGATTCGAGTTCAGATCCAGAATCATGACATCGCATTCCCCCGCCGCCACCAGGTCGTTCATCCCCTCCTGATCCGACTCCAGCAGAACCTGGAACTCCCTCCCCAGCGCTGACGAAAGCAGCGGATGGAGCGTCCGGTCTTCCGAATATAGAGCGATCTTGATCATGAACGGGTGAATTCTCTCAGTGTACAGGGACACCGCCTCTCCCGGGGAGACGGCAACTCACCGCCATCATCATGAACCGGCTGCGCTCATGGCAATGGCGGTTTTGTGCTAGATCGATGCAACCTCAGTAACATATTCGTCCGTTACTGAGTCTGTTCCTCGGGGCAAACCCCGCGCAATGAGGCACATCGCCCCATGTTCCGCTGCGGACAGCGCATGCGCCCCGTTTAGACAAAGCCTCCAAAACGGTGCAAACTGAGTCGCACACACGACCGATTTCCAATAGAATCCAGCGGAAGCGCCACTCTATTTGCGGCTCTCGGCCGTGTCAACGTTTCTTTAGTAACCATGCTCAAGCTCCTCTGGTAATGGACTTTGAGGCTCTGAGCACGGAGACGCCTGAGACAAAAAAACGGAGACAGATGGCTAGCGAGACCTTCCAACCGCCGTCAAGGCTCGGCAAGTCTAGGAGTAACTCATTTGTTTTCAATATGATTGCGCACACTTGCATGTGCCGGAACAGCGCGACTCCAACCCCGGCGGCGGCGCGCTGACCCCCACGATCGACCCGCGGACACTCCGCACAATCGAGCCGCGGCGATGACGCGCAATTATGAACAGCACATTGACTTTATACTAGTTTGCTAATAACCCGTTTGTGCTATTATGGTGGCGCTTCAGTGTATACGTCTTGCTTCACTCTGGCTGGCCGCCCGTATACATCCGTGTACACTTGTCCGCACGCCACGGCGTTAACTATTTGAATTCAGGCCTCTTGGGGCTTGAACCGTTTGGCTGGGCAATTGCACTGAGAGCTTTGCTCGCTGAACGCGGGGAAGAGGAGTTTGAGGTATGCACTCGTTCGCATGGTGGCCAACTAACATCGTGCACCCGTTCGCATGGTGGCCAACCCTCATCGTTCTCGCCGTGGCCACCTTCACGGACCTGCGCAGCCGCCGCATTCCGAACTGGCTGGTTCTTCCTTTCCTGCTGGCGGGGATCGTGGTTTCTCCCTGGCGCCATGACTGGTCCGGCGCCCGCCATAGCTTCTGGCATGGCCTGGGTCAGAGCTTTGCCGGCCTGGGGCTCGCGATCCTGATATACGGTTTTCTTTTCTGGATGGGCGGGATGGGCGCCGGGGATGTGAAGTTGGGGGCCGCCATCGGCGCATGGATAGGCCCCAGCCAGTTGTTTCTCGCACTTTTCCTCACGGGATTGGCTGGGGGTGTGATGGTCCTGGGCTGGGCTGTCTGCGGTGGATTTCTTTCGGACTTATTCACGGGGACGAGCGATCTCGTCTTCGGTTGGACGCAGCGTGGCGTGCATCGCGATCCCGAACTGGTTCTCACCAATCCTCTGAAGCGCAAGATGCCTTACGCTCCAGCGATCGCTGTTGGAACACTGATGTCTTTTTTTACCCGGTAAGGAATTGAACAGGTCATGCGCGATTCGAAGAGGGACTTTCAATTTGAGGTTGAAACCAAGAAGAGTTTTCAAACGCCAGGGAGCGGCAATTCAGTGAATCCAAACACGTCCTCGTATCTCGACCCCCAGTATCCCGACTCTTTCGGCTCCGACCCATTGTCGGTCGCGCTGATCGGCCCGGACGAACAGCGCCGCAGGGCGGCGGCCTATGCTCTTGCCGGATGCCAGGGGAGCGAGGTCCGTGAGTTTACCTCTTACCCTCCCGGCCTGGACGATGTGCCGAGGCTGCTCGAGGCGCGCTACGACGTCATCGTTATCGATCTGGACAGCAACCCCGAATACGCCCTTGAACTGGTGGAGAGCATCGGCGCCAACGGCGTGGCAACCGTGATGGTCTATTCGGCGAAGGCCGACCCGGATCTGCTGGTGCGGTGCATGCGCGCCGGCGCTCGCGAATTTCTCACCCTGCCCTTCGCCCCCAGCACGATGGCCGAGGCCATGGTGCGGGCTTCGGCCCGGCGTCCGACAACCCGCCCAAAGAAGGCTGGCGGCAAGCTGCTGGTGTTTTTCGGCGCCAAGGGCGGCGCCGGCGTCACCACCCTGGCCTGCAATTTCGCGGTAGCTCTGGCCCAGGATCCCTCGCAAAGCACCTTGTTGATCGATCTCGATCTCCCCCTGGGAGACGCCGCGCTCAACCTCGGGCTGGTCGCCGAATACTCGACCATCAGCGCTCTTCAGGAGTCCGCGCGGCTGGATGCGAGTTTCTTATCCAAGCTCCTGGTCAAGCATAACTCGGGACTGTACGTGCTCGCGGCTCCCGGTAAGTTGCCGCAGTACCAGGCAAGCAATGAGTCGATCGACAGGCTGCTGACGGTCGCGCGCCAGGACTTCGACAGCGTGGTGGTGGATGTGGGATCGAGGCTGGATTTTGCCGGCACGGCGGTCTTCAAGGAAGCGAAGACGGTCTACCTGGTCACCCAGGCCGCCATCCCTGAACTGCGCAACTCCAATCGCCTGATCAGCCAGTTCTTCAGCTCCGGCGGCCCCAAACTCGAGGTCGTGGTCAACCGCTACGATCCCCGCGGCCAGGGGGTCACCGACGAGGCCATGACCAAGGCTCTCACCAGGCCGCCCTCGTGGAAGATCCCCAACGATTTTGCCGCGGTGCGGCAGATGCAGAACACCGGCACTCCGCTGGTGCTGGAGGAGTCTTCGATTTCACGGATCATCCGGGAGATGGCCAGCACCATAACCGGGCTGCCCGTGCCCCAGGAAAAGAAGAAGGGGTTCAGCTTCAAAGGCTTCGGCAGAGGCATTTCGGCCAAGAGCGCGGCCGCCGACGAGCCGCTGTCCATCACCCGGGTGACGCCCTCGCCAGCTCCCGCTCCGCCTGAACCCAAGGCGAGCGCTCCGGAGCCGCCGCCTCCGCCCCCGCCCCCGCCCGTGGAAGCGAAACGCGCCCCCGCTCCGCCCGTGGAAACAAAGCGCGAGGAAAAGCGCGAAGAGAAGCGCGAAGAAAAGCGGGAGGAAAAGCGCGAGGAACCGCTGATCGCCCTCACCCCCAAGCCGCAGAGTGAACCGGAAACGCGCGTTTACAAGGGTGTGACCTATGTAAGAGGGGCGGACGGCCAATGGCATCTGCAGGGAGAGCGGCCTCGCGAAACCCGCGAGCCGGTGGAGCAGGCCCCTTCCGCGCCGGTTGAGGAGACGCCGCCGGTCGTTGTCGTATCGGAGGATGTGCCGGTCATCAGCTGGCCAAAGCCCGCTCCGATTACCTGCGGCACCCCGCTCAGCGCCGTTCAGCTCAATGCCAAGGCATCGGTTCCGGGAACGTTCGTTTACGCTCCCGGCGTGGGGCAGGTGCTGGGAGCGGGAACCCAGACGCTGTTCGCAATCTTCACCCCGACCGACGCCACCAAGTATCCGGCGGCGCAGGCCTCGGTGCAGCTGGTCGTTAACAAGGCGACCCCGGCTATCAACTGGCCCAAGCCCGATCCCATCTCCGTCACCATTCCGCTCAGCGCCGCTCAGCTCAATGCCACCTCCGCGGTTCCGGGAAAGTTCGTCTACACGCCGGCCGCGGGGAACATGCTGCCGGCGGGAACTCATACCCTCTCGGCGGCCTTCACTCCGAACGATCTCTCCAAGTACACGCCGACGCAGGCCACCGTGTCCCTGGTCGTCACCAAAGCGACGCCAGTCATCACCTGGGCCGCGCCCGGATCGATTACCTACGGTGCCGCGCTCAGCTCCGCGCAGCTCAACGCCACGGCATCGGTCGAGGGAAAATTCGTCTACACGCCGTCGGCGGGCAACGTGCTCCCGGCGGGAACGCATACGCTCTCGGTAGCCTTCACTCCTTCCGACACCGCCAAGTACACCCCGACACAGACCACGGTGCAGCTGGTCGTTGCCAAGGCCGTACCGACCATCACCTGGCCGAAGCCCGCCGCTGTTACCTATGGCACCGCGCTCAGCGCCACGCAACTCAACGCCACGGCATCGGTTCCCGGAACTTTCGCTTACGCATTCGCCGCCGGCGACGTGCTTACAGCGGGAGTCCAGACGCTCACGGTGACCTTCACTCCGGCCGATACCTCGAAGTACGCCACGGCGCAAGCCTCCGTCCAGCTGACCGTGACCAAGGCGACGCCGGCCATCAACTGGCCGAAGCCCGCCTCGATCACTTACGGCGCCCCGCTCGGCGCCGCCCAGCTCAATGCCACCTCAGCGGTTCCGGGAAAATTCGTTTACACTCCCGCGGCGGGCGAGGTGCTTTCAGCGGGAATCCAGACGCTTTCGGTAACCTTTACTCCGAACGACACCACGGACTACACGTCGGCTCAGGCCGCCGTTTCGCTCACGGTCACCAAGGCGACGCCGGCCATCACCTGGCCCAAGCCCGCTCCGATTACCTACGGCTCCGCGATCAGCGCCGCGCAGCTCAACGCCGTGGCATCGGTTCCGGGAAGATTCGCCTATTCTCCTTCCGCTGGCGAAGTGCTGACGGCGGGAACCCAGACGCTTACGGCGACCTTCACTCCGACCGACGGCACCAAGTACGCCACGACCCAGGCCTCCGTGCTGCTCACCGTCAACAAGGCGATGCCGGTCATCACCTGGCCGAAGCCCCAGGAGATCGTCTACGGCACCCCGCTCAGCGCCGCGCAGCTCAACGCGGTGGCATCGGTCGAGGGAAGATTCGCTTACTCCCCGGCCGCGGGCGACGTGCTGCCGGCCGGCGTCCAGACGCTCTCGGCAACCTTCACTCCGACCGACTCGCTGGACTACGCCGCGGCGGATGCCACGGTGACCATCGCCGTGGGCAAAGCGACGCCGGCCATCACCTGGCCGAAGCCCGCCGCGATCGCCTACGGCGCCCCGCTCAGCGCCGCTCAGCTCAACGCCGCGGCATCGGTTCCCGGAACCTTCGCCTACATCCCCAGTACAGGCGACGTACTTACGGCGGGAACGCACCGGCTGTCGGCGACCTTCGCTCCGGCCGACGCGGCGAACTACACTTCGGCGCAGGCCGCCGTGTCGTTCAACGTCACCAAGGCGACGCCGGCCATCAGCTGGCCGAAGCCCGCTCCGATTACGTACGGCGACTTGCTCTCCGAGGCCCAGCTCAATGCCACGGCATCGGTCGAGGGAACCTTCGCTTACATCCCTGGAAAGGACGCCCTGCTCTCGGCTGGAACGCATAGGCCCTCGGTCATCTTCACGCCCGCCGACGCCACCAACTACACCATGGCCAAGGCCGCCGTGACGCTCACCGTCAACAAGGCGACACCGACCATCACCTGGCCGACGCCCGCCGAGATCACTTACGGAGACGCGCTCAGCGCCGCTCAGCTCAATGCCACGGCGTCGATTCCGGGAACATTCGCCTACACTCCCGCCGCCGGCGAGATGCTTACAGCGGGAACGCAGACGCTCGCGGTGACCTTCACTCCGGCGGACGCCGCGGACTACACCAAGGCGCTGGCCACCGTGTCGCTCAGCGTCTCCGGGGCCAAGGCCACCATTCTCAATTGGGCGACGCCCGCGGAGATTACCTACGGCACCCCGCTCAGCGCCGCTCAGCTCAATGCCACGGCGCAGGTTCCGGGAATGTTCGAATACGCTCCCGCCGCCGGCGACGTGCTTCCCGTGGGAACGCAGACGCTCTCGGTGACCTTCACTCCGGCCGACCCCAACCTTCCCAAGGCACAGGCCACGGTGTCCCTCGTTGTCACCAAGGCCACGCCGGCCATCACCTGGCCGACGCCAGCCGCCATTACTTACGGCACCCCGCTCAGCGCCGATCAACTCAACGCCACGGCGCAGGTTGAGGGAACGTTCGACTACACTCCCGACGCCGGCGAGGTGCTTGCAGCGGGAACGCAGACGCTCTCCGTGACCTTCACGCCGGAGGGCACAGCGGACTACGAAACGGCGAAGGCCTCGGTGTCGCTCGTAGTCAACAAGGCGACGCCGGCCATCACCTGGCCGAAGCCCGCTCCGGTGCCCTACGGCACCGCGCTCAGCGCCGATCAGCTCAATGCCACGGCGTCGGTGGAGGGAGCGTTCGTCTATATCCCCGGCCCAGGGAATGTGCTTACAGCGGGAACCCAGACACTTTCGACGATCTTCACTCCGGCCGACATCGAGGACTACAACATGGCGCGGGCCGCGGTGTCGCTGGTGGTCGAGGGGTTCCCGGATATGGATTCGACCGAGCAGGAAACGGCCGATGAAGAGCCTGAAGACAATTCTCAGGCGCTTCAGGCCGAGGAGATGGAAGAACAGAAGAGCGGTATCGAGAGCAAGACCCCTCCCGAGGGCGCGCCGCCTGCCGCAGGAACGCAGGCGTCATTCCCCTCAGCCGATGCCGCGGACCTCGCGGACACGAAGCGGGGGGCATCGCAAAGCAGCAGACCCCCCGTTCCGCAAGGCAGAACTGAAACGCGCGTTTACAAAGGCGCTACCTATGTGAAAGGAGCCGATGGCCAATGGCACCTCCAGCAAAAATAACAGAGGATAGGGAGCCGGACATACTCCCTGCGGATTTTGGAGAATGGGACAGCGGACCACCTCCGACGACGCTACCCGACAACTTCAGCGACTTCGATGTTGCCCCAAGGCCGCCCGCGCCTGCGGCGGAGACTGTGTCGCCCGAGCCCCCCGCCTCACGCGGCCGGGCATCGGCCTACACGGATCTTGAGGAGTCTTCCGAGCAGGTTCAGTCCAAGCGCGCGAAGGCCGCGGAAGAGGCCAAGCGCAAGGCCGAAGCGGAAGCCGACGCTAAGAGAGAAGCCAAAGCCCAGGCCGAAGCCCGGAGGCAAGCCGAAGCCGACGCCAGAGCCGAAGCCAAAGCCCAGGCCGAAGCCCGGAGGCAAGCCGAAGCCGACGCCAAAGCCGAAGCCAAAGCCCAGGCCGAAGCACGGAGACAAGCCGAAGTTGACGCTAAGGCCCAAGCCAAAGCCCAGGCCGAAGCACGGAGGCAAGCCGAAGCCGACGCCAGGGCCGAAGCGCGGAGGCAGGCCGAAGCCAGGAAGCAGGCCCGTTCCGAAGACGAGGGCAAGGGCAAGTCGAAGGGAGTGATTCTCGCCATCGCCGCCGTTCTGCTGGTTGGTTCCGGCGTCTACTACGCTCTCCAGCTTCGCAAGCCGGCAACCAACCCCGCCGCGACAGAACAGACTGTTGCGCACCCGGCCGAATCGACATCCCCGACAGCAGGGGCAAAGCCCAAGCCGGGGCCGGCAACGCCAGCGGCGACGTCGGCGACGCCCACAGCGGCAACGACCGCGGAGACGGCGGACACCACGGACCAGCAACCCACGGCTCCCGCGCAGTCGGATCAGATGCGCCAGCAAATAGAGGCGCGCTCGGTGATCGACAGGTCGAGTCTCAAGCCGGGGTCCGATGCCGGCGCTCCGCCGCCCCCATCGACCAACATCGACATGGGCGCTTCGGGCGGCACGCAGAACCCATTCGGTTCCAAGCCTGCGCCCACGGTGACGGCCGCGCCCTCCAACTCCAACAAGGTAATCAGCGTTTCCGCCACCGTCATGGCCGGCAGGGCGATTTCGAGACCTCAGCCCGTTTATCCGGCCATCGCCCGCAACGCTGGCGTTACGGGCACTGTGGTATTGGACACCACCATCTCCAAGACGGGGACGGTCGAAAATGTCAGCGTAATCAGTGGGCCGCCGATGTTGCGCCAGGCCGCGCTGGACGCCGTGAAGACCTGGCGCTTCAAGCCCTACCTGATCGACAACGAGCCGGTGCGAGTGGAGACGACTGTCAGTGTGGGCTTCGTCCTGGGTGGATGAGGAACCTGCGGCCCCTGCCCGCCTTTTGCGGACAGGGGCCGCCTTTCACAACGACGATGCCGCGAATGAGGGGAATCCCTCAAGGGAGGGTGTGACATGGAGCTGCTGAATCTGGAGAAATACAAGGCGGAAATACACCGGACCCTAATCTCCAAGCTGGATCTGGAGAAGTTGTCGCGCGTCAACTCCAGCCAGGCGCGCCAGGCTGTGTCGGGCATTGTGAAAGAGATCATCTCCGACCAGCGGGTGCCGCTGAACTTCGACGAACAGGAGAGGATACAGGCTGACTTGCTGGACGAAGTCTTCGGCCTGGGTCCGCTCGAACCGCTGCTGCGCGATCCCAAGATCTCCGACATCATGGTCAACGACAAGGATCATGTTTTCATCGAGAAAAACGGCCTCCTCTCCAGGGTCAGCACCTCGTTTCGCGACGATCGCCACCTGCTCCAGATCATCGATCGCATCGTGTCGCGCGTGGGCCGCAGAGTGGATGAGTCCTCGCCGATGGTCGATGCCCGGCTGCCCGATGGCTCGCGCGTCAATGCCATCATTCCGCCGCTGGCGCTCGATGGGCCTTCCTTGTCCATCCGCCGCTTCGGGACAGGCCCCCTGGCCGCCAATTCTCTGGTGCAGTTGAAGAGCATCTCCGCGGAGATGATGGAGGTGCTCTCCTCGGCCGTCAAAGCCCGGATCAGCATCGTCATCTCCGGCGGCACCGGCTCCGGCAAGACCACACTTTTGAACATCCTGTCCCAGTACATTCCGCGGAGCGAGCGGCTGGTCACCATCGAAGACGCGGCCGAACTCCGCCTGGCCCAGGACAATATCGTGCGCCTGGAAACCCGCCCGCCCAACATTGAAGGACAGGGAGCGATCCGCCAGCGCCAACTGCTGATCAACGCCCTGCGCATGCGCCCCGACCGCATTATCATGGGCGAGGTGCGCGGTGAAGAGGCCTTCGATATGCTCCAGGCCATGAATACCGGCCACGAAGGATCGATGACCACCATTCACGCCAACACTCCGCGCGATGCCATCGCCCGTATGGAATCGATGGTCCAGATGGGCAACATGAGCATACCTGAGAAATCCGTTCGCCAGCAGATAGCCGCGGCCATCACCATCGTCGTGCAGGCTACCCGCATGAGCGACGGCACCCGTAAAGTCACCAGTATCGCCGAGATCACCGGCATGGAAGAGAACATCATCTGCATGCAAGAGATATTCACTTTCACCAAGAAGGGAATCGGACCCGATGGCAGGGTCATTGGCGCATTCCAGCCTACCCGCATACGGCCCAGGTTCCTCGACCGGCTTCGCACCGCGGGCATCAACCTGCCACCGAGCCTGTTCGAACACGAAACGCTGGTTGGCTGAGCGGAAAGGAGGGGGCCGATATGGGATTGATCGTTGCGGTGGTATTCCTGGGCGTCTTCAGCGTCGTGACGCTGCTGGCGGTCGCCAGCGGGACAGGGGCCTCTCAGCGCGCCAAACAAGCCCTTGCCTCGCTCGACTCGGCCCTGGCCACCGACACCCCCGCCGAGCGCGATCAGATCGTCAACCTGCGCAAGGACGAGATGCTGAGCGCCATCCCCTGGCTCAATAAGAAGCTGCGTGAATTTCAGCTGGCGCCGATTCTCTATACTCTGCTCCGTCAGGCCGATCTCAAGTGGACAGCGGGAGGCCTGCTGGCCGGTTGCGGGCTTTGCTTTATCGTTCCGGCCTATTTGATCAACCTGCGCTTCCACTCCGCTCTTATCGGTCTCGCGTTCGGGCTGGCGCTGGGCTTCGCGCCGATCGGCTACGCGCTGTTCAAGCGCAGCAAGCGCTTCGGCCAGTTTCAAGAGGGGTTGCCGGAAGCGCTCGATTTGATGGTGAACGCCCTCCGTGCCGGACATAGTCTCATCGCCGCCATGGGTTTGGTGGCCCGTGAGTGCGCCGACCCCGTGGGTTCCGAATTCAAGGCATGTTTTGAAGAACAGAACTACGGCCTTGAGCTGTCAACCGCCTTGGACAACCTGATCGTCCGCGTTCCGCTGCAAGACATGAAGATTGTCGCCACCGCAATCACGATTCAAAAGGAGAGCGGAGGAAACCTTGCCGAGGTGCTCGACAAGACCGCTCATGTGATCCGGGAACGATTCCGCCTGAAGCGGCAGGTCAGAGTCCATACAGCGCAGGGACGCATCACCGGGGTGGTCCTTACCCTTCTCCCAGTGGGCCTTGGAGCCATTTTGTTCTTCATCAGTCCGGAATCGATGAGCCTCTTGTGGACCACCGCAATTGGCAGGAAGCTCCTTTGGGGCGGGGTCGCGGGGATCGCGGTGGGCGGCTTCGTCATCAACCGCATCGTGGACATGGAAGTTTGAGGGTTGCATATGTGGATTGCGATCGGTAGTTTCGTAGCCATTTTTCTGTTGATCGCCAGCGGCGGACTGCTCCTCTTCTATCGCGAGACGATGCTTCAGCGCATCGCCGAAGTGATCAATCCGACCGCTGCCAAGAAGCCCAAGTCCCTGTTGGAGACCATCCAGCAGACAGGCATTTCGATCGGCGGCGTGGTGGAGCACTTCGAGCAAGTCCTGCCGAAGAGCCAGGCGGAAGTCTCCATCGTCCGGCAGCGCCTTATCCGCGCCGGCTATCGCAACGACAGCGCGGTCAATGTCTTTTATGGCTCCAAGGTTTTGGCGCCCCTCCTGCTCTGCGCTACGACGTGGGTGACCGGGCTCGTCAGTCTCAGCCCGTTGTTCGTGCTTGCCATGTCAGGGTGTCTTGGCTTCCTGGGGCCGGATTTCTGGCTGACGAATCGGATCAAGAAGCGGCAAACCCGTATCCGCCTGGGTCTGCCCGATGCGCTGGACCTGCTGATCATCTGCATCGAGGCCGGACTGAGCCTGGATCAGGCGACGGCTCGCAGCGCCAAGGAATTGAGCCGAGCGCAGCCGGACCTGTGCGACGAATTGAACGTGGTCGTGCTCGAGCAGCGCGCCGGGCGCCCGCGCGCCGATGCTTGGAGAAACATGGCCGACCGCACCGACGTGGAAAGCGTGCGCAACCTCGTCACCATGCTGATTCAATCGGAACAGCTTGGAACCAGCATCGCCAGGACCCTGCGCATCCATGCCGATACCCTCAGAACCAAGCGCGTGCAGGCCGTCGAGGAAGCGGCGGCCAAGCTAACTGTGAAGCTGCTCTTTCCGCTTGTGTTCTTCATCTTCCCCTCGCTTTTCGTGGTGGTTCTGGGTCCAGCGATTATTTCCATCATGGCAACTTTCGGAACAATGAGATGAGTCTTTGAGGAAGGAGGCATCGAAATGAGTGGTGAAATGATTGTTCGGGTTGTTGCCGGCATTCTTTTTGTCATCCTGCTGGTCGTTCTGATCCAGCGCCGCCGGCATCGGGTCAAGTAGCACGGACTGCGCGCATAATCCGGCGGCGCCGTGAAACAGCACGCGCTTCGCCGACAGCCTCCGCGGTCTTCCGTGCCGGACGCCTCGCCGCTTTGGCGCGCAGGCGGTGCGCGCGCACGGTTCAGGCTGGGGAACGAGTTAGGTTTGCTTCCGAAAGAGAGGAGAGTCGAATGAGCGGTGATATGGTTGTTCGGGTTGTTGCCGGCGTTTTGTTTGTGGTCCTGCTGGTTATTTTGATCCAGCGCCGCCGGCATCGGGTCAAGTAACGCAGGTTGTAGAGGCGGGCTAGCGCCTTTCCCGATTGGCAGAGTGCGAGCCGCGGCTTTCGAGTGGCTGTTCCTCGACGCTCAGGGATCCAGCAATGGACCTCCGGAGCGGCGATGGAAACGAAAGCCACCTTTCGCGGCCCGCGATCTGCGCAGATCGATGCGGGAATGGTTTGGCCGGCGCCGCGTGATGGAATGAACTTCGCTGGCCGGCTTCGCAGTCTTGCCGGCCAGGGTTCTTGCCGCTTTGGCGTTGAGTGTTCGTGGGTTCTGCCCGGAGAGCGGGAAACAGGGGTTATGCCCCGCCCGGTTCTCCGGCTGGCGCATTTGCCTCCTCCTGCTGGGCGAAGCAGGGGGGCGTTCGCGGTTCGACGCGCGCAAGGAAAGGATTTGTACCAATGCGCAGTGCTCACAAGCTCGATTTTGCAACCGGGACTCTCGATCAAAACCCGGTTGACCGCTATTCGCCGAGGGCGGGAGGTTCCATGGAATCCCAGAAGCTTTGCGCATACAACCAAACTCGCGAATGCTTTCTCGGCCTGGAGGTCACCGCCGCCGATCTCTCCTACTCCAACGTCAAGACGCGACTGGCAACCCTCACATTCAAGTCCGGCGAGGGCCTGTGGATGATTCCCTTCAGGGGAATGCCCGAGTCGGGCATGCACATCCCGTTCGATCTTATTTACCTGGACGAGGAATGCCGCGTCATTGACCTGGTGGAAAGTTTCCCGACATTTCGCGCCTCCTCCTCCGGTCCCAAGCCCGCCAGTGTCCTGGTGCTGCCCACGCACTCGGTCTATTCGTCGCAGACTCAATTCGGCGATCAGCTGGTGATCTGCGCGGCCGAGGAGATGGAGCGGCGCCTCGAGCGGTTTTCCGGCTCCAGCGGCGTTGGCGGCGCGGTAAGAAACGCCGCTCTGCTCCGCCAGGCTCCCCTGTGGAGCGGCGGTCCCGGCCTGCTGCAGTTGGAGAATCGCGGCAGGGGGGAGTTCTCCGATTCCCAGCCGATGCATGAGATGGACCTGATCCAGCCGGGGATGAAGGAGGTCAGGCCTCCGCGAAGCTGGTTGGAGCGCTGGTGGTCTCCAGATCCGAGGAAGGCGCCGCGGGAGCCGGGGTACGGCCTGGCCGCCTATTACTGGACAGGCGCCGCTCCGGAGCCGCACGACGTCAAGGACATCAGTTCGACGGGCCTCTACCTGGTCACCGAGGAGCGCTGGTACCCCGGCACCCTAATCCTGATGACACTGGCCAGAACGGACCGCGGGGAAGAGAGCGCTGAGCGCTCCATTGCCGTGCACTCCAGAGCCGTGCGCTGGGGCGCCGACGGCGTCGGCCTCCAGTTTGTCCTGGAGGACCCCCAGGACAAGCGCCGGGGGCGGCAGGTTCTTTTGGTGGACGGCCTGGACAAGAGGGAACTCGACCGGTTCCTGCGCCAGCTCCAGAGCGGCAGGATCTAGGCGTGTGCCGGAAATGGCGCTTCCTGAGAAGGTAAAGCGTTTAGAATCAACCGCCTACATGAAAGCTTAAAATTCGTAAGTTCTAGATTCTAAAGGACGAGAAATCCATTCCCGGCAGGCTCCCAGGCGCCTTTCGCTGGTTCCGCACCCCGGCCCCCATCTCCCGTCCGCAAGCCTCCTACATCTTTTGTTGTAGGCGGTAGTACCCAGATTGCAGTTGACAAGTTGTTGTTCAAAGAGGAAACATTGTTAAGATTGAAAGAAATCCGTGAGGATGACTATATGGACTTCGCTCGAGGTTTGAATCGTGCCGCAAAGCCGAAGACGGCGACCGGCCGGATTTTGTCCCCTGTTGAGCGGGTGCGCGCCTGCCTGCGCGGCGGCGAAGATGGACAGGCGCTCGTTGAGGCAGCTATTTCGATAACCGTCTTCATGATGATCATGATGTGCATTATCACGCTCAGCATTATCTACAAGAACCAAATCATCCTGACACAAGCCGTGGGCTCCAGCGCACAATATCTTCAGAGTCTCACCACCGCCCCGGCGGGCACCGATCCCTGCGCCCTCACCTACTCGTATCTTCAAGGCGCGGCGCCGACCCTCAGCCAGACCATCACGGTCCACTTCACTTTGGGCAGCAACCCGGTCATAACCAACAACAGCTGCTCGTTGTCCGAAATCCAGCCTTCATCATCGGCAGGGTCGGAGAACATAAAGGTGGAAGCGTGGTACCCATGCACCTTCGTGGTCCTCACCTTCAGCGGCACGGGCTGCCAGATTTATGCGACAGCGTCCGAAGTCATTGCAGCAAACGAATAACCCGAATTCAGCGAGGCAATTCCAATGAGCAAAAACAGTTGGTCCTTTGTCCGGAGAGTGCTGTTCGACCAGCGCGGGCAGGCGCTACCGTGGGTAGTGGCCGGAACACTCACCTTGCTGGGAATGGCCGGGCTCACAGCGGATGTGGGCCATGGCTATGTTGTTCATGACCAGCTTCAGAATGCGGCGAATGCAGCGGCGCTGGCTGCTGCCAATTCGGTGAACATCAGCGGAACAACAGTGACAAATGAAGGCTGTCTGTACTCCGCCGGCAGCGGCGATCAAAACGCCATCCCTTACGCAACCGGCAATTGCACAAGCTCCGTAACGCAGGTTTGCCTCAACATGTTGATGCCGGTTACAACGCCGGCTACGACGTGTGCCAACGGCGGCGATCCCATGAACGCCGTCAAAGTCACGCTGACGGCCTCCGTGCCGACGTACTTCATGAATGTATTCGGCATCTCTCACATGCCGATGTCGGCCACCGCTTTCGCTGCCATGTCAGGTTCGACGAACAACTGGAACATTGCCTTGATCATGGACGCGACCGGATCGATGGCCACCGGGGACACCGGCTGCCCTGGAGGCACAGTCTCGGAGTTCCAGTGCGCGCTGAACAGCATCCAGCTGATTCTGGCGGACACGCCGGCCTGCCCGTCCGGGGTGACGAGCTGCGGCCCCGGTACGTCAACTACGGCAAATGTGCGCGTGGCCCTGTTCACCTTTCCAAACATGGTCACCAGCGCCGTGTCCAGTTTTAACAGCGCCGGGTGCAGCAACAGCCTTTCGGGGTACACCGAACCCGCGCCGTATCAGGTGTACACTCTGCCCATCAAAACCGCGTCCTCCTACTCGCCGCTCACCTATACCGAGAATGGGAAGACGTGGACGGCGACGTATGAGTTGACATACGGAGCCAGCGATGCCGACGCCAATGGTTTCGTGAGCGACTATTACTCGCCGAACAACGCCGCCACCGGGAATTTGAACCCCAGTTCCTCCCTGGTGGAGTTGGTTGGCTATGGCGGCGACGGCGGCGGCACCAATACTGGAAGCGGCGCCGTCCAGATCGGCGCTACGTCGAGTAGAACCCCTTGCATGCCCATCGCCCCCGGCGGCATTGCTCTGAACGGCGCCACGGGCGCCTCCTACACCAACGCCATCGTCAACACCGTGAACGTCGGCGAAGGCATTACCTACTATGCCAGCGTGATCTATGCGGCGCAGGCTGCTCTCACAGCGGAACACGCGGCCTTTCCGCAAGCGAACAACGCGATCATCCTGCTCAGCGACGGCCAGGCCAACACGCAATGGATCTACTTCCCGCAAGGCACGGTCATCTCCTCGGGCGAGACGGGCCAAGGGCAGACGAACACCTCCGCGCCTTCCACCATTTCGTCAACTTTGGGGCTTGAAACCCTGAACACGACATTCAGCACGACCGCATATGTCGCGGGTCAACTGTCAACCCCAAACCAGGAGGTTGCGTCTGGGAAGAGCATCTCCGGCTTATACCCGGACTTCCTCGATGAGTGCCAGCAGGCGATCGCGGCGGCGCAGTACGCCGCGGAGACGAACAACAACACGAACCAGACGACCAATCCGAATGTGGCGACCAGGGTCTACGGAATCTCCTATGGCTCGGAGCAATCGGGATGCGGCACCGGAAGCCACGCGGACGATTACACCGATGTCACGCTGGTTACTACCGGCATGAACGTCCCATTCTCGTCGACCGCGGATCTCACCCCTTGCATTACGATGGAGAATATCGCCTCCGATTTGAAGTATTTCTACTCCGACTACCTGCAAAGCGGATCCTCGGTGGACACGCATTGCGTTGGCACCGTGAATAACATAGCGAACCTGAACCAGATCGCCTTCGATGTCTCGGCGAGTTTCAAGAACGCAAAGCTGCTGCCCCCAGACGCAGACACCTACCCAAAGACGCATTAAGGAGACTTAACCCGCATCCCGGCCGCGTCCGCCCATCGGGCCCGGCCGGGATTTCTTTTTATTCCGTCTCCTCGGGAACGATCAGCGCCACTTCCACCTTGGCCGTCTGCCCATCCTGCGTGGCCGGCCTGAACTCCCACTGCTTGAGCGCGTCCAAGACGAACTGCGACTGCTCGAACTCCGGCGGGAAGACCACGGTAAGCGCCTCGAAGCGGCCATCCTTGTTGACAAAGCCATGAATCATCAGCACATCGGCGCCGATGGCGCCGGCGGGAATGTTGGGGCGCACAATGTTGTACGGCCAGGGCGCCTCGACGCGAGTGACGTTGCCCGCGGCGGCGGCATCCTCGGAAGGCGGAATCGAATACTGGAGAATCCAGCTCTTCGTCAGGCCCACGTGCAGATAGACGGTGTACACCAGCCGGCCGCGCCAAAGCGACGGCACATCGGGGTACTTCTCTTCCAGCGAGGATCCCACCACCACGGCCCCGAACTGGCCGTCCTTGGCCACCCGAATACGGGCGGTCGAAGGCTGGTTGCCCGATCCGGCGCCGGTGTCGGTCCCCTGGGCAGAGCCGGCATTCGCTGTGTTCGGGCCGCCCGGTCCGGCTCCCACCCCGGCCCCCTTGCCGGCCGAATTGCCGTTCCCCGGCTGCGAGGAGCCGTTGCCTTCTCCCGCTCCCGTTCCGCCGGACTTGCCGCCGGGACTTTCATTCCCCGCCTGGGAAGATTCCTTGCCCTGTCCCGGCGTCAACGCTCCCGGTGAAGTCGAGGACTCCGACTCGTTTCCGGGGGGCAGAAAGACGGTTCCCGAGGTCATGTGCAGGTCGGAGAGCGACAAGACAGCGGTGGGAGTCGGCTGCGCGGACGAGACTGACGTGGTGGCCGGAATCTTCTGTTGCAAATCCGGGCCGTGAACCACCACCGGCGAGGTGTTGCTGGGGAAGACCGGCAGCTTCTGCGCGCTCAGATCGGTGGCTGAGATGCGAACGTCCGCCAGGTTGACCTCCTGGTTGGGCGCTTCCATCGAGGGCTTCACCTGGGCGGCCGCGGGCTTATCCGGCGGGGGCGGAACGATGGTCTTCACCACCGTCCGCCGCTGGTTCCAGATCAAAAGGGACGGAACCCGGATCTGCTCGGGAAGTGCGATCGGGGAAGAGATATCGGGCTGCGCCAGCGTCTGCGGCCCTGGCGTCGCCGGCGTTATCTGCCGCGCTATGGCGCTTCCGTCCAGTTGAGGAGCGCGGGCGATCGCCTGCGGGCCGGGATAGCCGATTTCGCTCCCGGCGGATCGGCGCTTCTCCGGCTCCGGCGCCTGCAGGTCCATATGCCGCACAACAAGCCGCTCCGCGGGAATCCGTTTGGTTACCCGCGGCGAATACATGGTCCCCAGGGCTATCAGGCCAATGACTCCGCCATGCGCCAGAATCGAAAGGAGGAAGGAAGATGGCCGCTGAACCAGTTCCGGCCGCTCCGAAAACAGGGTGATCGTATGGGAAGACCTCATGAGCCGATGTACTCCTTCCCTGGCGCCTAATCCCTCTTAGCGAGTTCACGACCCTTCAGCCGCCCCCGGCAGGATCGAACCCCAAGGACCTCCCTCAAGGTCCAATTGTAACCTCTTGCTGAATCGCCCGCGCCGCGGCCGCGCACATTGCCTCAAGTGATCGGAAACCGGCCCATCCGCCCCGAACCGTCGATTGCGCCGCTCATACCTCTCTTGATACCCCCTCTTTGACGCAATTTGCTCTTTTTAGAGGATATATGAGACTTTGGGGTAGTATACTGGTTTCGCGTTTGAACTTGTTCGGCTCTCTGGCGAGTCAATCGCCGGTTCGGCGTGAAATCGCAACTCGTTTCCTCGGGCCCAGCGTTTGACTCCAGGGACAGAAAGGCGGAGCTGGCCGGATAGCCAGTTCAAACAGGTTTCTCAGATGAACCGAAGATTACTGACGATCCTTGTCATCGCATTCGTTATCGCCGGCCTATGCGCTTTCCTGGTCTTTCGCATGTTAGGAAGGAGCCTGCAAGCGGCTAAGCCGGAAGCGACCAAGCCCGTCGTTGCAGCCGCCGGGGACATCAAACTTGGGACCATTCTTGCCAAGCCCAACCTGACAATCATCCAGATCGCGGGAGATATTCCTAAAGGCGCAATTGTCAATCCCGACGATGCCATTGGCCGCGGAGTCATCTCGGACCTCTATCAAGGCGAGCCCATCCTCGACAGCCGCCTGGCTCCTAAGGGCTCCGGCGGCGGCCTGGCAATCGCGATTCCCGTGGGCTTTCGAGCCTGCGCGGTCAAGGTCGACGA
>Ga0326727_10007129_pt1 | contig 29900 bp, 30 predicted proteins | sample MB2enrmetagenome_FD_207643 | JGI IMG/M metagenome (GOLD analysis project Ga0326727, IMG submission 207643) | Lab enriched peat soil microbial communities from McLean, Ithaca, NY, United States - MB29MY | ecosystem: Environmental > Terrestrial > Soil > Wetlands > Peat | place: USA: New York... | reverse complement strand
GCTTCTGGCAGGGCGTCGACGTGCAGGGCGAGGCGCTCAGTTGCGTCATCATCGACCGGCTGCCCTTCGCCGTGCCCTCCGATCCCGTGGTGCAGGCGCGCATGAAGGCCGTCGAGGAGGCCGGCGGCCGTCCCTTCTTCGACTACCAGGTGCCTGAAGCAGTCTTGACGCTCAAGCAGGGCTTTGGCCGGCTTATCCGCTCGCTTGAAGACCGCGGCCTGCTGGTTCTGCTCGACCCGCGTGTGCGCACCCAGCGCTACGGGCAGATCTTTTTGCAGTCGTTGCCGCCCTACCGCATGACGCAGAACGTCGTGGATGTCGAGGCGTTCTTCGCGGAAGCCGGAAGCGCGGGGCCGAAAGCCGGGATCTGACAGCGGAAAACCGACCGCTGACCGCCAAACACGATCCACTAATCGCGTATCGCGGCGGGTTTGCGCGCAAATTCGTGTCGATGGACACCTCCTGGCGCGCCTATACTGGACGCGTTGGCCGCTTGCACACGGCCATCGGAGGACATTATGTCAAGCGAAGCAAAGTGCCCGTTTACGGGCGGCATGTTGCAGCACACCGTAGCAGGAGCCAAGGGCATCGGCGACTGGTGGCCCAATCAGTTGAACCTGTCCATCCTGCATCAGCATTCTTCTTTGTCCAACCCCATGGGCGAGTCATTCGACTACGCCAAAGAGTTCAAGACCCTGGATCTCGATGCCGTGATCAAGGATTTGCAGGCCCTCATGACCGAATCCCAGGAGTGGTGGCCGGCGGACTTCGGCCACTACGGGCCGTTGTTTATCCGCATGGCGTGGCACTCGGCCGGCACCTACCGTATCCACGACGGCCGCGGCGGCGCGGGTCACGGCGCGCAGCGTTTTGCCCCGCTCAATAGCTGGCCCGACAATGTGAACCTCGACAAAGCGCGGCGGCTGCTGTGGCCCATCAAGCAAAAGTACGGGCGCAAGCTCTCGTGGGCCGACCTGCTGATCCTGGCCGGGAACGTGGCCCTGGAATCGATGGGCTTTAAGACCTTCGGCTTCGGCGGCGGGCGCGAGGACATCTGGGAGCCGGAGCTCGACACCGATTGGGGTCCGGAATCCAATTGGCTCGGCGACCAGCGCTACAGCGGCGATCGCGAGCTGGCGAATCCCTTGGCCGCCGTGCAGATGGGCCTGATCTACGTGAACCCTGAAGGCCCCAACGGCAATCCCGATCCGGTGGCCGCGGCGCGCGACATTCGCGAGACCTTCGCGCGCATGGCCATGAACGACGAAGAGACGGTGGCGCTGATCGCCGGCGGACACAGCTTCGGCAAGACGCACGGCGCAGGTCCCGCGAGCCACGTCGGTCCGGAACCTGAAGCCGCGCCCATTGAGGAGCAGGGACTGGGCTGGAAGTCGAGCTTCCGCACGGGCAAGGGCGGCGACTCGATCGGCTCGGGCCTGGAAGTGACGTGGACCAAGACGCCCACCAAGTGGAGCAACAACTTCTTCGAGAACCTCTTTGGATTTGAGTGGGAGCTGACCAAGAGCCCGGCAGGCTGCCACCAGTGGAAGCCCAAGGGCAACGCCGGCGCGGGATCGATTCCCGACGCGCACGATCCCAGGAAGAGCCACGCGCCAACCATGCTCACCACCGACCTTTCGCTGCGCTTCGACCCCGTCTACGAAAAGATCTCGCGGCGCTTCCTGGAGGACCCGAAGGCGTTCGCCAAGGCCTTTGCGCGCGCCTGGTTCAAGCTGACGCATCGCGACATGGGTCCGCGGGCGCGCTACCTGGGCCCGCTGGTGCCGAAGGAAGAGTCGATCTGGCAGGACCCGATCCCCGCAGTCAATCACAAGCTGGTTGGCGAAAAGGAAATTGCCGCGCTCAAGGCCAAGGTGCTGGCTTCGGGCCTGTCGATCGGCCAACTCGTCACCACCGCGTGGGCGGCGTCGTCGAGCTTCCGCGGCAGCGACAAGCGCGGCGGCGCAAACGGCGCGCGCCTGCGCCTGGCTCCCGAGAAGGACTGGGAGGTGAACCAGCCGGCGGAACTCAAAAAAGTGCTTGCGAAGCTCGAATCCATCCAGAGGCAGTTCAACGCGGCCCAAAAAAGCGGCAAGAAGATCTCGCTCGCCGATCTGATTGTGCTCGCCGGAACCGCGGCCGTGGAAGCAGCGGCAAAGCAGGCCGGCTACAACGTGAAGGTGGGCTTTGCGCCGGGCCGCATGGACGCCTCGCAGAGGCAAACCGATGTGGAGTCGTTCGCGGTGCTGGAGCCGAAGGCCGATAGCTTCCGCAACTACGTCGGCAAGGGCCTGGAGGGGTGCCAGGCCGAGTTGCTGCTCGACAAGGCGCAGTTGCTCACCCTCACCGCGCCGGAGATGACGGTGCTCATCGGCGGCCTGCGCGTGCTGGGCGTGAACTTCGGCGGGTCGAAAAACGGGGTCTTCACCACACGGCCTGAAACGCTGACCAACGACTTCTTCGTGAACCTGCTCGACATGGGCACGAAATGGCAGAAGACGGCGGCCGAGGGCGTGCTCGAAGGCCGCGACCGCAAGACCGGCCAGCTCAAGTGGACCGGCACGGTGGTCGATCTCGTCTTCGGGTCGAATTCGCAGCTCCGTGCCCTCGCCGAGGTCTACGCCAGCAAGGACGGCGAGCGGAAGTTCGTCAAGGAGTTCGCGGCAGCCTGGACCAAGGTGATGAACCTGGATCGCTTCGATTTGGCAAGCTAGCAAGTCAGCAGCGGATTCCACCCGTGCCCCATCCTTTCGCCCGCTTATTGGACGAAAGGGTGGGATTGCACGCGCTTCCTGACCCCTTCACCGGGTTGTGGCTTTTGCTTTCCCGGTCCCTTGTTCCCTCGTTCCCTTGCTCCCTGTCTTTCTCAGAACCGCGCGGTCAGGTTGAAGAACGCGCTACGGCCGCGCCCGGTCACAGGTTGGATCGTCCCCATCCACATCCCGGCCATGAAGTCGTCCATGTTGACGCCGCCGAGCGGCAATTCATAAACCTTGTTGAGCAGGTTGTCCGCGCCGCCGCTTGCCTCGAAAGCGCCGCGCCGGTAACTCGCGTGCAAATTGAGCAGCGCGTAGCCCGGCGTCTGCTGCTCGTGGCGGCGCGGATCGACATGGTTCTTGCGGTCGACCCCTTCCATACCGAGGCCGGCGTCGAATCCCTTCACGGATTCATCGAAATTGACGCGCGCGTGGAGCGGCATCATCTGGTAGAGCGGCGTCGACGCATCGGTGCGCTCGCCATGGAGCCATCCCGCCACGCCGCTGAGCGTGCCCGTGCCGCCGCGGATGCTCTCCCACAGCTCGGCGCTGCCCGACAAATCCCCGCCGTAGATGCGCGCATCGTGGTTGGCGAACTCAAGCTGCGCGAAGGTGCTCATGCCGTACATCGTGGTGGCGAGCGTATCCACGTCGATGTAGTTGCGGATCTCGGTGACGAAGGGCGCGGCCTTCAACTCCCACGCGCGATCGCCGCGGCTCATCCAGCGTGCCGAGCCGCTCACGGTATGCGCTGTCTCCGGATGCAGGGCGAGATTGCCCACGTAATAGTTCCCGTCGCCGAACCAGCCGATCATGCCGCTGGTCATCCAGTTCGTCGACCAGGCGTAGCGTTCGTAGAGGCTGGGCGCGCGAGTCTTGTGCGCATAGCCGAACTCGACGATCCACGCGGCGTTCGGCGTCCATCGCGCCTGCGCTGTTGCATCCACGTCGGGATCGGTGTGGGTGCGACTCGCGGCGTTGAATGCATCGGCGTCCATCGCGTACATGCTGGAGTAGCCCGAGACCGGGCCGGCGTTGGCCCACACCGTGTCGTTGCGTACGCCAACGAGCGTCGTCCACGCGGCGTTCCAGCGGCTCACCGCTTCGATGTAAGTGCCGAGACGCGCGCGGCGTCCGTCGTCGATATTGACAAAGGCATTCGGTCCCATCATCGGCGCGGCTCCTGCGACCGGCGGCCAGATGTCGTCGAGGCGGAAGCGGTCGAACTCGTTGCCGGCGCGGAGCGTGTGCCGAGCGCCAATTGGCAGCTCGAACCTCACCGAATAACCCATCTCGCGTCCATGCGTGTTCATCGGCATCCACATCACCATGGGGAAGGTGAGCTTGTCGCGACCTACGTTCATCGCGTGCCATGTGCCGCGCCAGTTGGCGCGCGCATCGAGCGTGCCGCGCGCGAATGTGCGGCGATAGTGCGCGTTCACCCGCTCGGAGACGTCGCGCACCAAATCCATCTGCTGATTCACAAAGCCTTCGTACGGCGTGTGGAGATAGCCGCCTTCCACGCTGAAGAGGCTGTTTGCATTTTCGGCGGCCAGCGTGAGCGTGTGCTCGGTCGTCTGCGCATAGGTGGAAGTGACTTTGTGGCCGCTTCCGTCGCTGTAGTCGTTGTTGGTGTTCCATGTGCCGGTGTAGCCCATGGCCAGATGCCGCGTGGCTGCCCACTCGCTCGCCGATCCGCCGTAGTACTCGCCGTTCGAGCGGTAAAAACCCGTCGCCGAGCCCTGCTCGAAGGCATTCTCCTGCGCGCTGGCAAAGACCGGCGGCGGCTCGTCGATCTCGATGGTTCCGCCCAGGCTGTCGCCGCCCATGCTCACGGGCGTGATGCCGGTCGTGACGCGCACCGTTGCCGCCTCGGCCATTGACGTTTCGCTCAACAGCGGGTTCATGTGATTGGGGCAGGAGTTCTCTTCGGTCGTGCCGTTGACGACCACTTTGGTGCGCTCGTCACCGAGGCCGTGCAGCATGGGCGAGCCGTCGAGAGCGCCGCTCTCGCGCAGGCTCACGCCCGGCTGCTCGGCGGCAAGCTCGCCGAGATTCTGGCGGCGGCCCTGGTCGCTCGCGCTCACTTTGCGCCGCGACGCGATTTCATCATCTTCCCGAACTTCGATTTCGGTGCGCGCGGGAGCGATGTGCAGCGTGACGTTGACATCGGTCTCGCGGCCCGCATCCACGCGCACATCGCGCACCACGGCCGTCTCGAAGCCGGAAACGATCACCGTCAACTGGTAGAGCCCCGGCGCAACGCCGTCGAAGCGGAACTCGCCTTCGCGGCTGGTCTCGCGCGTCCACGAGGCGGCCGAGATCGCGCTCTTGAGTTCGATCTTTGCGCCCGCCACCAGCGCTCCCATGGGATCGCGAACCATCCCCACGACGCGGCCGGCGGCGGCGTTGCTCGCTGGAGCGATCCGTGCTTGATCGGCCTTGTTGCGCGCTTGCGCGCTTGCTCGGGCCCCGCCGCAGAAGACACACGCTGCGGCCAGACAGGCTAGAAAGGTCCTGCTCTTCATCTTTCACCTCTTGCGTTTTCGAAAGACAACACCACAACGCCGCGAGCCGGGACCAAAGCCCCCGGGTGACGGTCGAATGGAATGCGTTGTCAGGCGCGAGAGGTGGGTGGGCCGCGTTTGGGATGGTCGCGGAAGAAGATGGATTGGCGCGGAGTCTTGCTGCGCTCGAAGAGCGGCGCCGGTTGCACGAGCCCGGTCTCCAGAAGGCGCGGCGCTTCGGCTGTGTACACGCGCGACTGCAAGGCCCCTCCGCCCGAGGGCTGGCACGGGCAATGCTCCTGGACGGCCGAAGGGCCGCCGGGTTGGCCGCTCATCGCGAGCAGCCGCTCGATCATGCAGTGGTGCTTGCCGTGCCTGCGGCAGCAGGGCGGCAGCGCGGCCTCGGCGTCTGGCGCAAAGAGCGGCGCCATCAGCATCCAACTGAAGAGCGCAAGGAGCGTGAGTGCAATGGCGCGCCGCACGGCACCCGCAGGATAGGGGACGAGAGGCAGGGCGGGTCTGCGACGGCGATCACAGAAGCGGCAAGTCAGCGAGTCAGCGGAGCTAGTCCGGAGACAGGGATCGGGCGCCAGGAATTAGGATTAGAAAATAGGGGTCTGAGACTGGTTGCGTCGCGAGCGTCGCAAGAGGGCAGAGGTTTTTTCCGAGGTGGGAAAGTGAAGAGCGGAGAAGAAAGCATCGATCTTAGCGGAGAAGAATTGATCGAGTCGCGCGATGTGCGGGACGCGCAGCCTGCGGCCTCTTCGGCCGCGGCGGCATCGGGCCCGTCGGAGGTCAATAGCCGGCTCTTCGCCTCGCCCCAGGCCGAGGCCATCAAGAACGAAATCTGTGCGGTGGGCCGCAAGCTGTGGTTGCGCCAGTTTGTCGACGGCAACGGCGGCAATATCTCCTATCGCATCGGGCCCAACCAAGTGCTTTGCACGCCGACCCTGGTGAGCAAGTACGACATGACGCCGGAAGATATCGGGATGACCGATCTGGAGGGCGCGCAGATTGCCGGGTCCAGGCCGCGGACCAGTGAGCTGTTGCTGCATCTGGAGATTTATAAGGCCGTGCCCGAAGCCAAGGCGGTCGTGCACTGCCATCCGCCGCACGCCACGGCCTACGCCATCACGGGGCGCGTGCCGCCCAACCTCGTGCTTCCGGAGTTCGAGGTCTTTGTGGGCAAGGTGGCGATCTCGCCCTACGAAACGCCGGGCACCAAGGCCTTTGCCGAAACCGTTCTTCCTTACGTGAAGCACCACAACACAGTGCTCTTGTCGAATCACGGCGTCGTGTGCTGGGCCGACTCGGTGACGCATGCCGAGTGGTGCGCCGAGGTCCTGGATTCCTACTGCTGGACGCTGATGCTCGCCCGCCAAATGGGCGCGCCCATCTCCTACATCTCCGAGGAGCAAGGCTCCGACCTGCTGGCCATCAAGAAGAAGCTGGGCCTGCCCGATGTGCGCTTCGAAGCGTCGAGCGTGAAGGCGGGCCAGTCGTCACCTCCCGAAGCGCCGCGCTCGATTGCTGTCGCGCCGGCGCCCTGCGACAGCCCGGCGGGGAGCGGCTCCATCCTCTCCAGCGGCGATCTGGAGGCGCTGGTGAAATCGGTGACCGCCGCAGTACTGAAGGCGATGGGAAGATAAGACAGGGACTAGGGACTGGGGACTAAGGGGCCGAGGAACCCTATGCGGATTGAATCGGACGACGTTCTGATCGTCATCGACGTGCAAAGCGATTTTTGTCCCGGCGGGGCGCTGGAGGTGCCGCACGGGGACGAAGTGATTGCACCGATCCTCCGCATTGCGCCGCGCTTTGCCCACATCGTTCTCACGCAAGATTGGCATCCCGCCAATCACACCTCATTCGCGGCGTCGCATCCGGGCAAAAAACCGTTCGAAACCATCGCGCTTGCTTATGGGCCGCAGACTTTGTGGCCGCCGCATTGCGTGCAGGGGACGGCGGGCGCGGAGTTTCATCCGGCGCTCGATCTGCCGCAAGCGGAGTTGATCCTGCGCAAGGGATTCCGGCCGCGGATCGATTCTTATTCGGCGTTTTTTGAGAACGACCGCACCACGCCCACCGGCCTCGCCGGTTACCTGCGCGAGCGGGGCCTCACGCGCGTGTTTCTTGCCGGGCTTGCCTACGACTTTTGCGTGGGCTACTCGGCGCTCGACGCGCGGCGGCTGGGCTTCCCGGCCGTGGTCTTGCGCGACGCCTGCCGCGCCATCGATTTGGAAGGCTCGGCGGCGGCGATGGATGCGGAATTCGCGAAGGCGGGAGTCGCGGCGATTGACTCGTCGGAGTTTTCCGGCTGAGTTCCTGGGCCGTAGAATCACAGCAGGCCACGCACAACGCAGCGCCTTTAAGCCCATGTCCCGCAACTTCTACATTCTCGCCGCCACGCTCGGGTTTTTCGCGCTTGTCTCCGGAGGCATGGCGTTGATGCCGTCGAGCTTTCAGCCGGGGTTGCCTGCGAACGGAACGTTGTGGCGCACCGTGGCGCTGATTCTTCTGCTGGCGGCGCTGGGATCGGCGTTCATCGGCGTGATGAGCAATCTTTTTGAGCAAGTGGACCGGCGCAGCCAGGCGGCGCGCCGCGCGGCGCGGCAAAGGCGGCGCGGCAGACGCGATCCTTGAGCGCAGCTGGCTCATTCTTGATCCGGCAACAGAATACCGCCCCCGTGCCCCCATCCTTTTCCGCGTCTTTTGCGGAAATGGGTGGGAAACCGAGCCACCGTCTATTTGCCGAATCGATAGAATAGAAGTGTGTGGGCCCGTTCCCGCGCAGGATTGAGCGGACAGCGATGTTTGAAGTTACCGTGGAAGCGGATTTCTCCTCCGGCCACTATTTGCGCAACTACAAAGGCAAGTGCGAGAACCCGCACGGCCACAACTACAAGGTCCGCGTGACGCTGGCCGGCGCCGAACTCGATGCAGCCGGTCTGCTCGTCGACTTCAAGCTGCTCAAGCAGGTTCTGCGTCCGGTCGTCGAGCGCATCGACCACCAGATGTTGAACGACCTGGAGCCGTTCACGGTGCTGAACCCCTCCGCCGAGAACCTGGCCAAATACTTCTACGACGAAACCAACCGCCATCTCGCGGATGTGACCGCGGGCCGCGTGCGCGTGAAGGACTGCACCATCTGGGAGACGGACACGACCACGGCTACGTACTACGAGTAGACGCGCGCAGTGCAGACCGCTGCGTCAGTTCATGCTGCCCGATTTCGATTGCAGGTACTTGTCGAAGGGGATCTCGAAGTAGAAGAGCTCGTTGCCCTCGGAGTCGCGGATGGAGCGCACGTAGAGCCTGGCGCCAACCAGCGGGTGGCTCAGCCCCGAGACATCGTAAAAAAGGAAACCGGCGCGCGTGGTGTGCGGCTCGACGGCCAGGGCCGAATACTCGAAGGTATTGAAGTCCTGCTCGATCTCCGCGTTACTGCCCTTGGGCTTGGTGTGGATGGGCGGCAGCGGCGCGGGCAGGGGAATCTTGCCGCCCTGGCGTTCCTTGCGCGTCATCAACCGTTCCACGTCCTCGGGCTCGGCGGCCTGGATGCGATCACCGCTGGCCGTCTCAAAGAGAATGCGCGCGTCGCGCAGCGAGATCGGCTTGTCGCCCAGGTTGGTGACGATGAGGCGCACCGGCATCACGTCGTGGTCGATGTAGTCGACGCGAAAGATGGATTCCTTTTCTTTGGTGTCGTAGGGTTCAACGGCGATGGCCACGTGCTCGTCGGGGTGGATCTCGACCGCGGGGAAGGCAGTGGCCGGCTGCACCGGAGGCGGCGTGTGGTCGGCGGCAAAGCCCGTCGCCGCCAGCCAGAAGATCAAAAGCAAAACTCCGCCAAAATTCCTCATCGTGCTCGACTGTATCATTCTAGGGTGAACCAACCTATGAATTGGATTTGACGCTCTACGATTAGACCGGCTGGAGCGCGATTCGGTAACGCATGACACTATTCTTTTATAATCTGGCCCTGTTTGCGGCGCTCGCGGCCGGGGCGCCGTGGTGGCTTTGGCGCATGGCCACCACCCAGAAGTACCGCGAAGGGCTCAAGGAGCGGCTGGGGCGCGTTCCGAAGCGGATGATTGCCAGCCCCGCGACCGCTGGCCGGCCGCTGATCTGGGTGCACGCGGTGAGCGTGGGCGAGGTGCTGGCCGTGACGCGCCTCGTGAAGACGCTGGATGCGGCGCTGCCGGAATTCTTCGTGGCCATTTCGACCACCACGCGCACCGGCCAGGCTCTGGCCCGCGAGCGCTTCGGAGCCAATCGCGTCTTCTATTGCCCGCTCGATCTGCCCTGGGCGGTGCGCGCGTATCTCAGCGCGCTCAAGCCGCGTATGCTGGTGCTGGCGGAGACGGAGTTCTGGCCCAATCTGCTCCGCGGCTGTTTTCGCCGCGGCATTCCCGTGGCTGTGGTGAATGCGCGGATCTCCGATCGCTCCTGGCCGCGCTACAGAATGCTGCGCCGCCTCTGGAAGCCGCTGCTGGGTCGGCTGAGCCGCGTCATGACGCAGAGCGAAACTGACGCCGAGCGCCTGCTCGCGATTGGCTGCGCGCCGGAGCGGGTTGCGGTAGCCGGAAATTTAAAATTCGATGTGCGCGCGGCCGAGGAGGCCGAGGCCACGCGGCTGTTGAAGGCATTGGCGGTGGGTTTGCGCCTGATCGTTGCGGGCAGCACATTGGAAGGTGAAGAAGCGGCGTTGCTTGAAGCCTGGCCGCAACTGCTCATCGCCGATCCGCAATTGGCGATGGTGCTTGCGCCGCGGCATCCGGAGAGGTTTGCGGCCGTGGCGGCGCTGCTCGAGCGGTCGGGCCAGCGCTGGACGCGGCGGTCGGAGTGGGATCGCGAGCCGGCGGGGTCACTTGAACCCGGCGAGATTGTGCTGCTCGACACCATTGGCGAACTGGCCTCGGTCTACTCGCTGGCCAGTGTCGCGTTCGTGGGCGGCAGCCTGGTTCCCGCGGGCGGACACAATCCGCTGGAGCCGGCGCAGTTCGGCGTTCCGATCGTGATGGGTCCGCACTACGCGAACTTCGTCGCCATCACGGACAGCCTGCGCAAGCACTCTGCGCTCCTCATCGCGGCCAGGGAGGAGTTGGCCGCGGCGCTCGGCAAGCTGCTCGGCGACCGGCCGGCGGCGGAGGCGATGGGCGCGCGGGCAAGAGAAGTGTTTGAGAGGAAGGCCGGCGCGACGGAGCGCTGCGTCGCGGCACTGCGCGAGCTGCTGGCCAGCCGGACCAATTTGGAGAACAGGTCATGACACGCGCCGCACGCCCGCTGCTTTGGCCGCTGGTGCCGGCCTACCGGCTGGCGCTGGCGCTGCGCGAAGCGCAGTTGCGCACGGGGTTGAAGCCCGTGCGCCGTTTGCGCTGGCCGGTCGTGAGCGTGGGAAATCTGTCGGCGGGCGGGTCGGGGAAGACGCCGCTGGCGATTGTGCTCGCCAAGGCACTCTCAGCGCGCGGCGTGCTCGTGGATGTGCTCTCGCACGGCTACGGCCGGCGGCGGCGCTCCGCGCTTCCACTCTTGGTCGATTCTTGTGGCACGAGCGAACAGTTTGGCGACGAGCCGCTCGAGATTGCGCGCGAAGCCGGCGTTCCGGTGTACGTTGGAGCCGAGCGGTATGAAGCGGGATTGCTCGCAGAGCACTCCGTGCTTTCAGGTTTTGGTTTGCATTTGCTTGATGACGGCTTTCAGCATCGCCAACTCGCGCGCAATGTGGACATTTTGCTTCTAAGCCGCCGCGATCTCGCCGATCATCTGCTTCCCGCCGGCAATCTGCGTGAGGCATCGCTTGCAGCGGAGCGGGCCGACGTTTTTGCAATTCCCGAAGATGAACCCGAGGTTGCGGAATGGGTGAAGTCGCAAGGCTGGGAGAAAACAGTGTGGCAACTCCGGCGGCGCATGGAAGTGCCGCAGATCGATGGACCGGTGGTTACATTTTGCGGCATCGCGCGGCCGGAGCAGTTTTTTGAGGGGCTGGAACAGGCGGGGTTGCGCGTGGCGGCGCGGTTCGCCTTCCCAGACCATCACCGCTACGCGGCCGAAGATCTGGAGCGCATGACGGCCGCGGCCAAAAAAGCAGGAGCGGCCGTACTCGTGACGACTGCAAAAGACCGCGCGCGGCTGGAAGGAATGGCCGAGAGTTTTCCCGCCTCAATTTCTCTCCAGACCGTTCCGCTGCGCGTCGAGATCGAGGACGAAGCGATCGATTGGCTCGTGGGCCGCGTTCGCGCGGCCGAGCGCGACCGCCGCGCCTCATAGCACCACTTTGTAGATGTTCCCCTTGTTGTCGATAGCGACGCCGAAGATGTTGTCGATGATTGCGCCCAGCTTTTCTTTCTGAAACTCTAATTGAAGGACGGTTCCGTTGCTGCTGGTAGCAGTGGCTTGGCCGACGGTCTGGCTGCCCAGAATGTGCGTGAGGAAGTAGCCCTGGCCGTAAACCAGGTCCCAGGCGAAGGCGAGATTGGGCTGCGGTGGAAAGCTGGCCGGTGTCCCCGGCGTCTTCCAATTGGCATACGTCACGGTTACGGTCTTCCACGGGCCCGAAAATGTCTCTCCGTCGGCCTGCGTGAGAGTGATGATTCCCGACTTGCTTAGATAATTGCTGAGTTTGGCGTTGAAGCTCGGTGGAGGAATCTGCGCGGTCGCGGGGCCCTGCACGGGATAGAGGCGCTGCGCGCGCAGGACGTGCGGCGCAACGAAACAAAGAGCGGCCAGAGTCAGAACGATCGCAAAACGAGTGCGCATGATTGGATTACCTCTGCCGAGATAGACGCCTGCAACCGCAAAAATGTTGCACTGCCGCCGGAATCAGAGCCGTTCTTCGATCGGGATCCAATGCGCGGGATACACGGGGCCGATGTATTCGGCGCGGGGGCGGATCAGGCGGTTGTCGTCGAGCTGCTCGATAACGTGCGCGGCCCAGCCGGAGATGCGGCTCAAGGCGAAGATGGGCGTGTAGAGATCGATGTCGATGCCCAGCGTCGCATAGGTGGAGGCGGAGTAGAAATCCACGTTGGCGTTGAGCTTTTTTTCCTGGTTGATATAGAGCTCGATGGCGCGCGACATCTCGTACCACTTGGGATTGCCCGAATCCTTGCCCAACTGCTCGCTCATCTTGCGCAAGTGCGTGGCGCGCGGATCCTCGGTCTTGTAGACGCGGTGGCCGAAGCCGGAAATCTTTTGCCGTGCGGCCAGCATGCCCTTCACGTACTCCACCGGATCGGCGTCTTCCTTGTCGATAGTGAGCAGCAGGCGCATGACGCCTTCGTTAGCGCCGCCGTGCAGCGGCCCCTTGAGCGCGCCGATGGCGCCGGTGATGGCGGAGTGGATGTCGGAAAGCGTGGCGGCGATGACGCGGGCCGCGAAGGTGGAGGCGTTCAGTTCGTGGTCGGCGTGCAGGACGAGGGCGATGTCCAATGTGCGCGTCGCGGTTTCCGACGGCATTTCGCCATTCAGCATCCAGAGGAAGTTGCCGGCGTGAGAGAGCGAGCGGTCGGGGGGAACAATTTCCAACCCCTTGCGCAGCCGGTCGTAGATGGCCACGATCATGGCCATCTGCGCCGTGAGTTTGAAGGCTTTGCGCACGTTGGCGTCGTGCGAGTTGTCCTTTTCGTCGGCATCGTAAAAGCTCAATGCCGACACCGCGGTGCGCAGCACCTCCATGGGCGTGGCGGTGGTGGGAAAACTTTCGAGCTGGTCGATGACGCGGTGGTCGAGCGAGCGCGCCAGAGCCAACTGCGTCGAGAACTCGCGCAGGGCAAGCTCATTGGGCAGCAAGCCGTTCCACAACAGGTAGGTGGTCTCCTCGAAGGTCGAGTGCTCGGCCAGCTCATGGATGTCGATGCCGCGGTAAGAGAGGATCCCCGCGTCTCCGTCGATCCAGCAGATACCGGAGTTCGCGGCCACGACTCCTTCCAGACCCTTTCCTGCGACAGCAGTCCCCATACCCTTTGCATCTCCTCGTCTTAGGATGCGATTTGGTCGTTGCGATGGAGTTCCGGCGCCCTCGATGGGGGCCCGGCGCCCAAAAAGTGCAGTAAAGATGTTTATAGCTTAGCTGTTCCGTCCCTGTCACGGAAGGTGGGACGAAAAGACAGGGACGTAGGGACTAGCCCGCATTTTTCACATGCGGCGAGAACCTGTAGCGCCGGTCTCCTGACCGGCTGTAGCGGGGGTCTCCCGACCCCCCGCAGGGCAGGCGGCGGCTGAAAATGGTCTATTTCCGCTGCCGTCCAGGCATCTGTGAGAGATGCGGCCTAGGGGCTAGGGACTGGGGAAGTAGCGGCTGGGACTGCCGCGGAACGGGGCTGCGGGACCGAATGGCGGAGATTGAAGGGCCTAGGGGGTTGCAGAATCAGTGGCGCGAAAGCCGCTTGGGGTGCACAAGAGCCGTCCCCTGGATATATTCTGTAGCTTCGCCGTCGGTGCGGGAGGGTTTTGCCGGTCTGGAGCAAAGAGAGTCCCTCCGCGCGAAAACGGCGGAATTGCCGCGAGTTCCGGAAGGATTGCGGTAAATTATCCAAAGCACGGCGTCTAACCGGACAGGACGCCCAACCAACTCTCCCGACCGGCCTGACTGAAGGGCCACGGAACACGAAAGGCAAAGCATGAGCGAAACAGAAGAAACTCCTCGCACGCACCCCGGCGCGTTGTTAGCCGCGATCGCGATTGCGCTCGCGGCCGCTATCGGCGGGCTGATCTGGTGCTCGACGCTGGGCGGCCAGCTGAGCAAACAGCAGGCCGAACTCACGGAAGCGCAACAGCAGAATGCCAAGCTGGGCGCGGATCTGCGCGAAACCGAAGCCCGCTTGCAGGTGGCAACGGACGAGCTGAGCAAAGAGAACGGCCTGACCCAGAAGCAACTCGACGAGCGCGCCCAGGCGATTCTGCAGCGCGAGCAGGCCGACAGCAAGAGGTTGGAGAACGAGCAGAAGCAGACCGCGCAGCAGGTAAGCTCGGTTTCGAATCAGGTCTCGAGCGTGCAGTCCGACGTGGGCGGCGTGAGGACTGATCTAGGCAAGACCCAGAGCGACCTGGCCAACACCAACAGCCAGCTGCAAAGCGTGCGCGGCGACCTGAGCAATACCAACAGTGTCATCGCCCGCAATCATGAAGAACTGGTGGCACTGGAGCACAGGGGCGACCGCAGCTATTACGAGTTCACCCTCACCAGGGGCGAGAGAAAGCCCGTGGGCACCGTGAGCCTGGAGTTAAGGAAAGTGGACCCGAAGAAAAACCTCTTTACCCTGGTGGTCTACTCCGACGACAAGGCCGTGCTGAAGCCGAATCGCGGCCTGGATGAGCCGCTGCAGTTCTATAGCGGCAAGCAGCCGGTGCTCTTCGAAGTGGTAGTGAACACCTTCAACTCGAAGAATCAGGTTTCCGGCTATCTCTCGGTTCCCAAGAGCATGCCCGTGCCGCCTACCGCTCAGTAATGGCCACGTGGGGCGCGACCGTGAGAGGGGCCTGGTACCTGAAATCGAAGGTATAGTCCAGCTTCTTGCGCGCGTCCCACTGCTTCTGGGTCATCATGAAAGCAGAAACGAAGGTTCCTTCCACCGTCTGGCCGGGGCCGATTGTGGTGTCGAGCGCCGAAATGGGCGCCAAATGCGGCACAGGAATGTCGGGATAGGCGACGAAGATGCGGTCGTAATCGCCCCTGTTGGCGGCGTAGCTGGAGTGGATGCCATCGTCCATTGTGGCGTTGGTGGTGACGTTGCCGAGATAGATAGGGTGGTCGGTCTGGTTATGCAGCCGGACGGTGGTGAAGACCATCACCTGGTCGGCGATCCGCTTGGGCATGGGCGCGCCGCTGGCGTCGAATCCTGAAGTTTCCGTGTGCTGGGGATGCGCCCAGACGGCCGTGATCTCGCCGGTGGCGAAGGGTGGTTTTTGCCCGGCAATCATGTAAATGGCAATGGCGGCGCTGACCACCATGCCGGCAATAAGGGCGGCGATCACCAAGTGGCTGGAGCCTTTGGTCAACTCCTCGCCGCGTGCGGCGTCGTCCAGTTCTTCCTGTTGAAGCAGGCTCATACGGGCTCAATTCACGTTGCGAGACTATCTTAGCTCCAACCGGTTGCCCCAGGCCACGAATTCCTGCGAGGTTTTGGATCCCGCGTCGAGGATCCCTGAAAAGCGATTCCCAGATACGTGACAAGAGAACCGCTTGCGGGCGCACCTCTCCACTACCGCCTGGCGGCGGTCTTTCCGGAACGCCCTGGGTCTATCGACTTCTAAGCGGCGTTATGAGCCGCGTCTCGAATGCGAACTACGGCATCCGCCTGGGGACCTTTCTGTCCTTCCACTATGTCGAATTCGACCTCATCGCCTTCCTTGAGCGTTTTGTACCCGTCCAATTGAATTGCCGAGTAATGAACGAATACATCCGGCCCGTCGTCGCGTCCGACGAATCCGTAGCCCTTGGCGTTGTTAAACCACTTGACCTTCCCTTTGTACTGAGCCACAGGTTCCTGCCTTCCTGGTTGCTTACCGAAATACGGTGAGTCTTTAGGGGGAACACCCCACCGTATTTGTTAAGACGCGGAAAACCGGCGAAAGGTTGACTTTTTTCAACCGTTCCACAAAGTGATATGCCCGGCTCCCGCGCAGACGGAAAACCGGGCACAAAACGGTCCACAGGTCCATGAACGGAACCTGCGCTGGGCAGCGCTATCTCTTTTGTTTACGGGCCTGGAGGCGCGCGTACAAGAGCACGCTGGTCATGGTCTTGCCGTCGAGAATGGCGCCTTTCTCAATCAATTTCAATACTTCAGACAGTTTCACCAGCCGCAGCTCGATCTCCTCGTCGTCTTCGAGGTGGGTTTCGCCGGGCTCAAGTCCTTCGGCCAGAAAGACTTTCATCGACTCCCCAAGAAAACCGGGGCTGGCGTAGTACTCCACCAGCGGACGCCATTTCTTCGCCCGGTAGCCGGTCTCCTCGGCCAATTCGCGCTGCGCGCCGGCCAGCGGCGTCTCGCCGCCGGCATCGAGCTTGCCGGCAGGCAGTTCCCAGAGAAACTGATTGGCCGCGTGCCGATACTGCCGCTCCATCACGATCCACGGGTCGCGCTGGTTCTTGGCAGCGTCGATGGCCAGAATCACCACGCTGCCGTTGTGGCGGATCACGTCGCGCTCGTTGGTGCGCCCGCCGGGCTCGACCAGCTTGTCGTGCAGAACCCGGAAGAGCGGCCCCTCGTAGACCACCTCGGAGCTGAGCAGTTCGGCCTTTTCGGCGATCACTGCGGGCTGGAGCGCCCTTGCAGTCTTCATGGTCTTAGTCTTCAGAAGTGCTGTCGCCTTGGGTCGGGCGGCTTTGTTTCCCTTGGTTTTGCCGGCCTTCACGGCTTTCTTTTTTCGGGGCATTCCGATCTTTCTCCTTGGAGCGCAGTCAAGCACAAGATGTTAGTGGGTCTGGGTCAGCGACAGGAAGGCGGTTATCATTGCGGTCACGACAATCGTCTTTACGGAAATAGCGAAGAGCGACAATCCGCAGATCCAGTCCAGATCGGCGTCCCCCAGGCCCCGTTCCATCCCCTTGGTATTCTTGAACGGATCGAAATCCTCAAGTTGGTCGGTGACGGAGCGGACCAGCAGCTTCTCCCGGTATTTCTGCGCCTTTCGGAGTTCGACAAGATCGGGCCTCACGCGAAGAAAGTATATCGACGCCAGCATAGCAACGAGGCTGCAGTCCACGAGCAAAGTGACCAATCGAAACAAGCAAAGGCTCGCTGACGTGACCTTTCCAATAAAAAACGCGCTTATGGCAAACGATGCCAGTACCGCGCTGAAGGAGAGATTCTGCACACGGGCGCGCCAAATTCGCGCCTCGTTGCGGTCCTCTTGAACGAGACCTGTGAGGACTGAGGCGGCCCTCTCCTGGACGACCCTTGCCGTATCCCCATCGACTTTCATCGCGCCTCTCCGCACTGGAACTAGCCAGATTACTTCACGTAAAGAGTATACGCACCGCGCACCGATTGCAGTCGGTTCCTCCCGGTTCTGCATCGATCCCGCCCGGCGTGGCATCCTTAAGTCAGCAACAGAACACGATTTCAAGTGAGCGCCTGGTGAAGAGTCCTGAGAATTCGTTGCACAGCGCAAAAGAGAGCAACCGCAGATCCTTCGACTCGTCCACCTGCGGCGGACCCGCTCAGGAGAGCCGCACGTGAACGAAACCACGACCGCAGATTGCTATCCCGTAACCGTGATGCCGGGGCAAAGCCGGCTCTTTCTGGATTTTTGCGCTCATGCGCTGGGCGCGTTTTTGCCTGCGGACGATGTGAAGTCGGACCGTCCGCCGCTTCCCGCGCACTGGCCGGAACTGGTCCGGCTCCTCGCCGCGCAGAATTCTTCGCCGTCCGCGGCGCCCGCGTTGGCCGATCTAGAGCGGGGCGCCGGAGCCATCCTCACCGGGCAGCAAGTGGGTCTCTTCGGCGGGCCGCTCTTTTCGCCCTTTAAAGCCGCTACCGCCATCGCCCGCGCGCGCCGGAGCACTGCCAGCGGCAATCCTCATGTGGCGGTTTTTTGGCTGGCCTCGGAAGACCACGACTTTGCCGAGATCAACCAGGTCACATTCCCCGCCGGCCGCGAGCTGGCGACGCTAGCCTACGGTGCAGCGCCCCAAGCCGCCGTGCCCGCAGGCCGGATCGTCTTCGACGAATCCATCACCCCGCTCACCGAGCGAGCGGCCGAACTGCTCTCGCCCTCTGAAGTGACGGACGCCCTGATCGCGGCCTACAAGCCCGGCCGCACCTTTCCCGAGGCCTTCCAGGAGTTTTACGCGAAGATCTTCGCGGCGCAGGGATTGCTGATTGTCGACGCCAGCAGCCGCGACTTTCACCGCCTGGGCGCGCCGGTGCTCGGCGCGGGCATTGAACGCGCCGACGAGTTCTATGCGGCGCTGGTGGACCGCAGCCAGGCTCTGGAGGCCGCGGGCTATCATTCTCAGGTTGCGCCGCAATCGAGCCTGCTGTTTTTGATCGATTCGAAGTCTGGCGCGCGGCTGGCGCTCAAGCGCATGGCGCCCACAGCCCAGGAGCCGAACGGCCTCTGGCTCGCGGCGGGGCCGGACGGCAATCAGCGCTTTTCGACGGCCGACCTGCTGGGCATTCTCTCGGCCGAGCCGGAGCGCATCTCGCCGGCGGCGCTCTTGCGGCCGGTCTTTCAGGATTTTCTCTTCGCCACCACGGCGCAGGTGGGCGGGCCGGCGGAGATCGCCTACCTCGCCCAGTCCACGGTGCTCTTCGAGCGCATTCTCGGCCATCAAACGCCTCCCATCGCGCGTTTATCCGGCACGCTCATCGAGCCGCACGTTGCCGAGCTGCTGCGCCGTCACGAACTTACTCTCGAACAGGTTTTTGCCGAGGAGAGCGCGGCCACGCTGGCGCAACGGCTCGCCGCCCGCGCCATGCCCACCGAAACCAAAGAGAAACTAGCCGCGGCGGGCAACGCGATGGACGCGGAACTCACGGCGCTCGTCGAGTGGCTGCAGGCGCAGGACAAGGGGCTGGGCCAATCGGCCGAGACCGCGGCGGGCAAGATGCGCTACCAGATGAACCGCTTGCGGACGATGGCCGCGCACTTTCAACTCCAGCGCGAGGCCACGCTCACGCGCCACGCCAACAGCATTTCGAACGCTCTCTATCCCGGCGGCGTGCTCCAGGAGCGCGTGCACGGCGCGGCGTACTTCTTCGCGCGCTACGGACTGGATTTGGCGGAGATATTGTGCGTCCAGGCGGGCAGCTCGTGTCCGGGGCACAGCGCGATCTGGCTGTGAAAAGCAGGGGGATCAGCCTGCATTTCTCACACTGCCAGAAGCTTCGGGTGCGCCGTCGCCTTGTAGCGCCGGCCTCCTGGCCGGCTGTGGCGTGGGTCTCCTGACCCACGCCATGCAATTCCGCGCTTGTACAAAAGACCTATTTCCACAATAGTTTCGAGAATCGTGTGAGAATGCAGATCAGGGATCAGCGGCCGGCGAAGAACGGTAGCTCCGCCAAAGGCTGGCTATTGGCCGGGTCGTACTGATGACTTGGCATTGATACTTCCAGAACGCATTCGAATCGGATAAATCGGACTACGCGCGAGATGTTCTTCCTCGCGGGAGGAACCTCCAAGTGAGCCAAACGAGCAACCACAGAGCGCAGCAAAGGCCCGCGTCGATCAAAGCGAATAGGAAAGACCCCATTGGGCCGATGCGTCTGCTCGCGACAGGGACGATTTCATCGGGGCTCGCGTCATAGATCAGCCCTGTGATTCCGTCTCGCACCGCCTCCAGGTCAATGCGCTGTTTGCCACCGCCAAGCTGCCGAATTCTCAGACTCCATGTCGATCCGGGACGTAGAGGAGGTGCCTGCTTAACCTGCGCTTCAACCCAGGCTTGACGACTTGGAGAGATCTCAAAAGTGTAGCGAGCGTCCTTCGGGCGTGGATAAACCTTCGAAAGGTTGGTGATCCATTGAATCTCCACTCGCTCAGGAAAGATCAGAAGTACGGGACTCGGGAATCGCGGGTCAAAGGGTCTAGACAACAACGGGTCGGCAATGCGCAGCGAGACTGGGAACAGCCCCACCATGCTAAGAACCAAAAGAAAAGCGATCCATTTCTTCATGGCTAAATACCGGACGCGCAACATTATCGGCCTGCTCGCTGAACCAATGCCGCCAATTCATTTCAGATATATGTTCGGCTACTCCTCAGCTACTACGCGGCAAACATTCTGGCGGGGAATCAGGGGTCAGCAGGCGGATCTGCCGCTACGGTGGGACGCGCCGGATCAAATTGGCCCGCCGCGTTTTTCTGACCCCTGAACCCTGAAGCCTGACCCCTGAAAACTGGCCCCGGCCGCTCAGCGGCCGATCTCGTTCCGCATCTCGATCAGGGCGACAGAAACGGCCTTCGAGGCCTCGGAGAATGGCGATCCGTTGGCCAACATGCGCTCGGCTTCGTCCTTGCAATGGGCATTGATCGTGACGGCCACTTTGCCAGCCTCGGTGTGAAAGGCGGCGTGGCGGGCAACGCACTGAGCGTGCGTCTTGCGCTGTCCATAGAGGGCTTTGGCCTCGCCGTGCAGCCACTTGCCGAGTTCGCACTGGTTGTCCTTCGCAATGACGCCCGCATCCATCGGCTCGTTCGTCAACAGGGCCTGATGAAACCGGAACTTCCACTGCGCGTGCTTCTGAATTGCGTCGTTGAGATCCACGACTTTCCCCTTTACGAGGCGCCGCATGCGCGTTCCCGTGGTGAGGTCTGGCGCGAGCGATCCTTGCTACGAATACCATGCAATGCGCGCCGCGCAGCGCGGCAATGAAGAAGTCGCGACCCACGCCGCCCAATTCGGGAGAGAACTCGCGTCCTGTCCCGCTATAATTCTCGCGAAACCCGTTGAGGCTTCCATGAAACAGATCTTTGCGTTTCTCATGATCGCGTTCTTGGCGCTGCCGGCCGTATGCGCACAGAGCGCCGACTGCGCCACGCCGGGAACGAACAACGCCTTTCTCGGCATCGAGACCATCCGCCTGTGGCCGGGAACCGCGCCTGAGGCCAAAGGCGCTGCGTGCGACGACATTCCCGCGCTGACGCTCGTCGAGCCGCGAAAGGGCGCGGCTAACGGGTCGGCGGTCATCATCCTTCCCGGCGGCGCCTACTTGCGCCTGGCGGGCGATCTTGAGGGACGCGAGGTGGCCGACTGGTTCACCGCGCGCGGCTTCCGCGCCTTCATTCTCAGCTACCGGCTCACCTCGCACGGTTACGTGCTGCCCGTGCCGCTCCTCGACGCGCGGCGCGCCGTCCAGACCGTCCGCGCCCGCGCCGCCGACTACCACATCAACCCCAACCGCATTGTTGTCATTGGCTTCTCGGCCGGCGGCCACCTGGCGGCGCTCGCCGGAACGCAATTCGTTCCCGGCCAGCCCGAGGCCGACGATCCCATCGCCCGCGTTTCGAGCCGCCCCGACTTCCTGGTCCTCGGCTATCCGTGGATCGGAGCGGTTGGCGACGACTTCTCGCACCTGAACTACTGCAAACTCTTCAACCTGATGGACCAGTGCGAGGCACTGCGTGCGGCGTACTCTCCCGATCTCTTCGTCACCAAAGAAACGCCGCCCACGTTCATCTACCACACCTTTAGCGACGAGACGGTGCCTGTGGAGCAGAGCCTGCGCTTTTATGAGGCTCTGGTGAAGGCCGGCGTGCCGTCAGAGTACCACGTCTTTGCCAACGGCGCCCACGGCAGCGGCCTCGGCAAAAGCGATCCGGCCCTCGACAAGTGGCCGGAGCTGCTGGAAAACTGGTTCCGCTCGCAGGGACTGCTGACGGCGGACAAGGCCGCAACGCCCTGAAGGGCAGCTATCAGCTCTCAGCATCTTCCAGGCCCCGGCCTCGGTTGCGCCTTTGCGGCGTAGCGCGGGTCGAGCGAACGGCGGCTTGCCGATGAATTCACTAATGAAATTGGAACTTGCCGGCGCGGGTTGCCGTAACGGAGGAGTGTGCGCTTTCGCAAAGCGCAGGGAGTCCGCATTTGCGCGAGGAGAGAAGAAGATGGCCACAACGATGGTGAACAGCCGGAGCAAGCAATCGTCTGCGCCTCTGATGGCCCGGATTGCGGGCGTGTTTTACGTGATCAACACTGTGACTGCGATGGATTCTTACTTTGGACCCCAGAACCGGCTGGCGTTTTTCGCCGGACTGGCAGCGACAGCGTCCTATGTTACCGTGACGGTGCTGTTTTATTTCCTTTTCAGGCCGGTGAGCCGGAGTCTTTCTCTGCTGGCGGCCGCGATCAGCATGGCGGGGAGCGCAGCAGGGCTCCTCGAATTGCTGCATCGAATGCCATTCCGGATCGACCCCATGGTTTTCTTCTCGTTGTATTGCCTGCTGATCGGCTCTCTGATCCTGCGCTCGACCTTTCTGCCCCGCTTTCTGGGCGTGTTGATGGTGCTTGCCGGCATCGGCTACGCGGCCTACTTCTGGCCGTCGCTCGCCAAGGCCTTTTTCCCCTATGACGTCATCCCCGGCGCGCTCGGGGAATGGACGTTGACGCTTTGGCTGCTGGTAAAGGGAGTGAACGGGCAGCGCTGGGCGGAGCAGGCGGCAGGAGCAAGGATCTGAAAGCTGGAGCTGACGGCTGATAGCTATTTTGGGCGCAACGCGCCCAAAATTAAGAAGCGGGCCTCCGGAATCGGGAGTGGAAGGATTTCCCGAAACCGGCTGCCCGCTGGACCCTGGACCGGGTCTAGGTGGTAGCTTTAAGTGTAGGACTATTTCAAACAAAAGCAAGCCCTATTTTGCACGAGAATTCCCATTTCGTGACCGGAGTCACAGTATGCCCTTTTGTGTACGCCCGATGCGTTGACTTGGGAGTTGTCCCTTGGTACAAAAGAGGGTTCCACCTCGGAAAAATCTCATCTGAGCAGATGCAGTAGCCCGGGACCGCCATGGATATCGTTCAACAACTCGGAGCGCTTCTGGTGGGCGCGATCCCGACGGCTCTGCTCTTCATTGTGCTGGTCGTCGCGTATCAGTTTCTGATTCAGGGCCCGTTGACGGCGGTTCTGGCCAGGCGCCGCGCCCTGACCGAAGGCGCCATCGAGGATGCCCGCAAGGCCGTGGCCGCGGCCGAAGCCAAAGCCCAGGAATATGCCGAGCGTCTGCGCCAGGCCCGCGCCGAGGCCTACAGGCTGCGCGAGCAGCGCGTGAGGCAGTGGGGCGCGGAGCGCGACGCGGCGCTGGAAGCCGCGCGACAGGCAGCCGGCCAGAAGGTGCGCCAGGCCAAGGCCGAGTTGGAGGCGGAAGCCGCCGCCGCCCGGGCTGCTCTTGAAGCCGCCGCTTTCGATCTTGCCGGCCAGGCCGTCCGCGCCGTTCTGCCAGCCGTTGCCGGGGGTTCCCGTTGAATTCTTCTGTTTCGAAGTTGAGTTTTTCCTGCCGCGCTTTCTGGCTTGCCGCATTGCTGGCCGTCGCAGCTCTGATTTTTGCACCGGGCCGCGCCTCCGCCGAGCAGAGTGCGCCAGCTCCGGCGGCGACGGCCCCCGCAAGCGGAGCGCAAGCCGCGCCACCCGCGACCTCCCAGGACGAGGGCGACGCCCAGTTTCTGCATTCGCCGGTGGTCAAGGCGGTGGCCCGCATTCTGCACCTCAAACTCGACACCGCGGTCGCGCTTCTGCTCGGCATCAACTTTGCGATCGTCTTCTTCGCCATCGCCATTCCGCTCACGCGCACCATGCCGAAGGTGCTGCGCGGCCGTTCGCGGACTCTGAGCCGGGACCTGAGCCATGCGCGCCAGGCCACGGCGGATGCCCAGGCGCGGCTGAGCGCGGTCGAGGCCCAGCTGGCCGGGCTCGGCGAGGAGATCAAAAAGCTTTCCGCGCAGGTCGAGCAGGAGAGCCTGGAAGACGAGAAGCGCATCAAGGCGGCGATGGGCGAAGAGAGCGCGCGCATTGTGGCTGCCGCCGAGCAGGAGATCGGCGCCACGGTGACCCAGGCCAAGCGCGGCCTGCGCAGCTTTGCCGCCGATCTCGCCATCGGGCAGGCGGAAAAGCAGATTGCCCTGACGCCGGAAACCGACCGCGCCCTGATTGCCGAGTTTGTCGCCGGAGTGGCCGGCGACGCCGCAGGCAAGGGAGGCAGGAACTAGATGCCCGCATTTGTCGCCCGCTACGCCCAGGCCTTTGCCGATGTCGTCAAAGATTTGGGTCTCGACCCGGCCGCCTTGAATCGCCAGTTCGCGGATTTTCTCGGCACCTGGGAAGGCAGCGCCGAGTTGCGCACCTTCTTCGCGAACCCCGCGGTTCCCGCACTGCAGAAGGTCGAGATTCTCGACAAGCTGAATGCCAAGCTCGCCATGCAAAAGGAGCTGCGCAACCTGCTGGCCGTGCTCATCGACAATGATCGCATCGGGCACGTGGCCCAGGTGGCGGCGGCATGGCGCAGAATCTTCGAGGAACAGCAGGGCATTCGCCCCGCGGAGATCGTGACCGCGCGCGAGTTGTCGAAAGATGAGCGCGACGCGCTTGCGGCGGAAGTGAGCAAGCTCGCCGGCGGGAAGATCGACGCCACGTTCAAGCAAGACAAGTCGATTCTAGGCGGCACGGTGGTGCGCATCGGGTCCACGGTCTACGACGGCTCGGTGAAGGGCCGGCTGGAGCGGTTGAGGGAAGCGCTGACAAGCTCCTAGCTTCTAGCCTCTAGCTTGTAGTCGCGTGGGTTGGTTTTTAAGAAGACGGTAGCGGTTTGAAGAATCAAGCTAGGAGCTAGAAGCTAGCAGCTAGCGAACACAAACAAGAAACTGAAGCAGGATCGAAGAAAATGGCTCAGATCAAAGCAGACGAAATCACGCAGCTTCTTCGCGAGCAGATCGCGAACTACGATGCCAAGGTCCAGGTGGACGAAGTCGGGACCATCACCTCATTGGGCGACGGCATTGCCCGCCTGCACGGCCTCGACAAAGTGATGGCCGGCGAGCTGCTCAGCTTCCCGCACGGCATTGCCGGCCTCGCGCTCTCGCTTGAGGAGGATCAGGTGGGCTGCGTGGTGCTTGGCGATTACACCGAGCTGAAGGAAGGCGACGAGGTCAAGCGCACCGGCAAGATTCTCTCCGTCCCAGTGGGCGAGGCAGTGATCGGCCGCGTGGTGGACGCGCTGGGCCAGCCCATCGACGACAAGGGACCCATCGCCTCCACGGAGACATTGCCCGTGGAGCGCCTCGCCCCCGGCATCATCGATCGCCAGCCTGTGCGCGAGCCCATGGCCACCGGCCTTAAGGCCATCGACGCCATGATTCCCATCGGCCGCGGCCAGCGTGAGCTGATTATTGGTGACAGACAAACGGGCAAAACTGCCGTCCTGCTCGACACCATCATCAACAACGCCAGGAACGATCTGATCTGCATCTACTGCGCCATCGGCCAGAAGCGTTCGTCGATCGCGCAGGTAGTGCAGACGCTCAACGAGCACGGCGCCATGGGCCACACCATCATCGTGGCGGCCTCGGCCTCGGAGCCGGCGCCCATGCTCTATCTCGCTCCCTACGCGGCCTGCGCCATGGGCGAGTACTTCCGCGACAAGGGCAAGCACGCGCTGGTCATGTACGACGATCTTTCCAAGCACGCCATGGCCTACCGCGAGATCTCGCTGCTGCTGCGCCGCCCGCCGGGCCGCGAGGCGTATCCGGGCGATGTCTTCTATCTCCACTCGCGCCTGCTGGAGCGCTCTTCAAAGATGAGCAAGGAGCGCGGCGGCGGCAGCTTGACCGCGCTGCCCGTCATCGAGACCCAGGCTGGCGACGTTTCCGCCTACATTCCGACCAACGTCATCTCCATCACCGATGGCCAGATCTTTTTAGAAACCGACCTGTTCAACTCCGGCGTCCGCCCGGCGGTGAACGTGGGCCTCTCGGTTTCGCGCGTGGGCTTCTCGGCGGCCATCAAGGCGGTCAAGCAGGTGGGCGCGACGCTGAAGCTCGACCTGGCGCAGTACCGCGAGCTGGCGGCCTTCGCGCAGTTCGGCTCGGATTTGGACCCGCTGACGCAGAAGCAGCTCGCTCGCGGGCAGCGGCTCACCGAACTGCTCAAGCAGCAGCAGTTCCACCCGCTCACCTGGCAGCAGCAGATGGTGGTGCTCTTTGCCGGAACCCAGGGCTACCTCGACGATCTCCAGGTTGCGGACATTCGCGCCTTCGAGGATGGGCTGCACAAGTACTTCGCTGAGTCGCAGCAGGCGCTGATCGCCAACCTGACCGAGAAGAAGCAACTGGACGACGACCTCCGCAACAAGTTGCACGCGGCCATGAAGGAGTACGCGGCCAACTTCAAGGTTGAGCTGGCGGCAAAGGAGCCGGCTGCGGCGCCAACTGCTCCGGCGGTAAGCGCTAAAGAGACCGCTCCAACGGCAGGCACTGAGGAAACTGCTCCAGCGGCAAGCGTCAAGAAATAGGAAAGACTATGGCAAACGTCCTCGATTTACGGCGGCGCATTCGCAGCGTCAAGAACACGCGGCAGATCACCAAGGCCATGAAGATGGTCTCGGCGGCCAAGTTGCGGAAAGCGCAGGAGCGGGCGCTGGCGGCGCGGCCTTACGCGCGCATGATCACCAGCGTCTTGCAGTCGCTCACGCGCCGCGTCGATCTTTACGACGAGAAGACCGGCAACCTGTGCAGCCCGCTGTTTTTAACGAGACCCGAAAAGCGCGTTCTGCTCATCGTGGTCTCGGGCGACAAGGGTTTTGCCGGCGCCTTCAACGCCAACATCCTCAAGGTTGCGTTTCAGTTCATCGCGGGCAACCCCGAAAAGGAAATCGACATTGAGGCCGTGGGCCGCAAGGGCCGCGACCAGATGCGGCGGCGCTATCCGGTGGCCGGTTACGCCGAGCATACCGACGCGCAGGGCCACAAACACTTCGCGCGCGCGCCGCGGCAGGGCAAAGTCGAGATGACCGGCGACCATCCCGGCCTGCTGGTGCATCTTGATCCGGCCCGCGTCGAGAAGCTGGCGCACGGCATCGTTACGCGCTACGTGCACGAGGAGATCGACGCCGCCTACATCGTCTACAACGAGTTCAAGTCGGTAATTTCGCAGCGCCTGGTGGTTGAGCGGGTGCTGCCGCTGATCGAGGTGGGCAAGCAGCAGATTGCCGGCGCAGTCGAGCCCACAGCCGAAGAGAAGGAGCGCGTGGCCGAGGCCGCTCTCTCGGCGGGCATCGAGCTCGAGGCTGCCGACACCACCGAAGGCGAAGAGGAAGGGAAAAAATTCGGCACGGCCAGCGTGGACTACATCTACGAGCAGCCCGCCCAGGAGCTTTTCCACGGATTGCTGCCGCAGTACATTTTTTCCGTGCTCTTCCACGCCATGACGGAATCGGTAGCCGCCGAGCAGGCGGCGCGCATGACGGCCATGGATTCGGCAACCAACAACGCCTCCGACATGATCGACGCGCTCACGCTGGTGATGAACCGCGTGCGCCAGGCCAAGATCACCACGGAGATTATCGAGATTGTGAGCGGCGCCGCGGCTTTGTAAAGACGAGCTATTAGCTGTCAGCTTTCAGCTTGTATTGCGGTGGAACACTGGTTGGGAACAAGCGAATGCAAAGATTCACGAAGGAAGGGCTGAAAGCTAAGAGCTTATCAACAAAAAGGCAGAAGAAATGGCAGAAAACATCGGCAAAGTGATTCAAGTCTCCGGCCCGGCCGTAGACGTGCAATTTGAAGAGGCGACGATGCCGCCCATTTACCAGGCGCTGCGCGTCACCGACGAGGGCTTCACCGTCCCCACGCCCATCAACGTGATCCTGGAAGTGCAGCAGCACCTGGGCGAGGGCCGCGTGCGCACGGTGGCCATGAAGGCGACCGACGGCATGGTGCGCGGCATGAAGGCCATCGACCTGGGCGGTCCCATCCGCATGCCAGTGGGCAAGGAGACGCTGGGACGGGTGCTGAACGTGATCGGCGAGCCGGTCGACGAGTTGGGGCCGGTGGGCGAAAGCCAGCGCATGCCCATTCACCGGCCTGCTCCGCTATTTGATGAGCAGTCGACGCACGAGGAGATGTTCGAGACCGGCATCAAGGTCATCGATCTGATTCAGCCCTTCCTCAAGGGCGGCAAGATCGGCCTCTTCGGCGGCGCCGGCGTGGGCAAGACCGTCGTCATCATGGAATTGATCAACAACGTGGCCAAGAACCACGGCGGCTACTCGGTCTTTGGCGGCGTGGGCGAGCGCACCCGCGAGGGCAACGACCTGTGGCTGGAAATGACCGAGTCGGGCGTCATCAAGCCGGGCAAATGGCAGGAGTCGAAGTGCGCCCTCGTCTACGGCCAGATGACCGAGCCGCCGGGAGCGCGCCTGCGCGTGGCCCTGAGCGCGCTCACCGTCGCCGAGTACTTCCGCGACGTGGAAGGCTCCGACACCTTGCTCTTCATCGACAACATCTTCCGCTTCACGCAGGCCGGTTCCGAGGTATCGACGCTGCTGGGCCGCATGCCTTCGGCCGTGGGCTACCAGCCGAACCTGGCCACCGAAATGGGCGAGCTTCAGGAGAGGATTACCTCGACGAGCAAGGGGTCAGTTACATCTGTGCAGGCTGTCTACGTGCCCGCCGACGACTTGACCGATCCCGCCCCGGCCACGACCTTCGCTCACCTGGACGCGACCACCGTGTTGAGCCGCCCGCTTTCCGAGCTTGGCATCTATCCGGCCGTCGATCCGCTGGCCTCGACCTCGCGCATTCTCTCCGCGCGCATCGTGGGCGATGAACACTACGATGTCGCCCAAGGCGTGAAGCGCATTTTGCAGCGCTACAAGGACCTGCAGGACATCATCGCCATTCTCGGCATTGACGAGCTTTCCGAAGACGATAAGCTCACCGTGGCTCGCGCGCGCAAGGTACAAAAATTCCTCTCGCAGCCGTTCCACGTGGCGGAGACGTTCACGGGCATCCCCGGCAAGTACGTCAAGATCGCCGACACCGTGCGCGCCTTCAAGGAGATCATCGAGGGCAAGCACGATGGCGTGCCGGAACAGGCGTTCTACATGCAGGGCGGCATCGAAGACGTGCTCGCCGCGGCGGAGAAACTGAAGGCGACGGTGTAAGAACAGCTTCTAGCTGCTAGCCACTAGCTTCTAGCTTTTCCTTGCGTAGTAGAGGTTCTCAAATCTCGCGAGATGAGCTAGTAGCTGGTAGCTGGTAGCTAGTAGCTCGGAGCAAAATATGGCAGAAGCAACATCCGACCAACTTCGCGTCCGTCTCGTTACGCCGGAGCGCATTCTCTTCGAGGCCGATGCCTCGGCCGTCGAGCTGCCGGCGAAGAACGGATCCATGGAAGTGCTCTACGGCCACGCGCCGCTGATGGCCGAGCTGGGCGCGGGCGACGTGCGCATTCACCAGGGCGGAGGCATCGAATCCACCAGCCCCGACACGACACGCTACAACGTCAGCTGGGGATTCGTGGAAGTGCTGCCCAATCGCGTGACCATTCTGGCAAGTGACGCGCTCAAGCCCGAAGAGATCGACGTCGGACGCGCCGAGCAGCAACTCGACCGCGGCGAAAAGATGTGGAAGGATGCCGGCGAAAGCGAAGAGGCCTACGACGAAGCCCTCCGCACGATCTCCGAAGCCGAAGCCAAAATCTCCTCGTCCGGCGAAGCGACCAAGACGCACTAACTGGATTTACTCGCCACGACTCAACGGAAGGCCCTGCTTTGTGAGCAGGACTTTTCGTTCGAGGGCAGGGTTACCAGACCGCGCGCGGATAGCGTTCTGCAATTCCTTCATCAAAGGAGATCAGCGGCGCCAGCCCCTTCAGCCGTGCCTGGACTACACATAGAAACGTACATGATGTACGCCAGGCGCAAATCCGCTCCGCTGCCTCCATGGCCTCGCCGGCTTCACCGCGGCCTGAAACTCTGCAAGCAGGCCGTCGACAGCAAAAAGGTTTGCAGCCAGCCTCTGTGCAGCGTCTCCCGAACTTCAGCAAAAATGCCCCCGGCAGCCTTGTTGAAGTAAGAAGATCTAGGCTGTATCGACATATAGCCTCAGGTGCAACCAAGCGCAAGCGAGAGCGACCAAGGCTTTGAAGCAGGCTTTGGATTTTTCGTAGCGCGTGGCGAATCTGCGAAAGCACTTGAGTTTACTGAA
>Ga0326727_10007128_pt1 | contig 29927 bp, 24 predicted proteins | sample MB2enrmetagenome_FD_207643 | JGI IMG/M metagenome (GOLD analysis project Ga0326727, IMG submission 207643) | Lab enriched peat soil microbial communities from McLean, Ithaca, NY, United States - MB29MY | ecosystem: Environmental > Terrestrial > Soil > Wetlands > Peat | place: USA: New York... | reverse complement strand
TCCTGATCCCCCTGCTGTACAACGTGGGCCCGATCGTGCTGATCATCCTGGTGTGGCTCTTCATGCTGCGCCAGATGCAGTCGGGCGGCAACAAGGCGCTTTCCTTCGGCAAGAGCCGCGCGCGCCTTCTCTCCATGCAGCAGAAGAAGGTGACGTTCAAAGACGTGGCCGGCGTGGATGAGGCCAAGGAAGAGCTGAAAGAGATCATCGAGTACCTGCGCGAGCCGCAGAAGTTTCAAAAACTAGGTGGCCGCATTCCCAAGGGCGTGCTGCTGGTGGGGCCTCCGGGCACTGGCAAAACGCTGCTGGCGCGCGCCGTGGCCGGCGAGGCCAATGTTCCCTTCTTCTCGATTTCGGGTTCTGATTTTGTGGAGATGTTCGTGGGCGTGGGCGCAAGCCGCGTGCGCGACCTCTTCGAGCAGGGCAAGAAGAATGCGCCTTGCATCATCTTTATTGACGAAATCGACGCGGTCGGCCGCCACAGGGGCGCAGGCCTCGGCGGCGGGCACGACGAGCGCGAGCAGACCCTGAACCAGTTGCTCGTGGAGATGGACGGCTTCGAGTCGAACGACGGCGTGATCCTGGTGGCGGCGACGAACCGTCCCGACGTGCTCGATCCCGCGCTGCTCCGCCCAGGGCGCTTTGATCGCCGCGTGGTGGTGGGCCTGCCCGACATCCGCGGCCGTGAGGAGATCTTGCGCGTGCACGTGAAGAAGGTTCCGGTCTCCGACGATACCAATCTCAATGTGCTGGCGCGCGGAACGCCCGGCTTCAGCGGCGCCGATCTGGCCAACATGGTCAACGAGGCCGCGCTGAGCGCCGCGCGCATGAACCGCAAGCAAGTGACCATGTACGACTTCGAGCTCGCCAAGGACAAGGTGCTGATGGGAGCCGAGCGCAAGTCGATGCTGCTCTCCGACGAGGAGAAGCGCGTCACGGCCTATCACGAGGCCGGCCACGCGCTGGTGTCTATCCTGCGCAAGGACTCCGATCCGGTGCACAAAGTCACCATCATTCCCCGCGGCATGGCGCTGGGAGTTACGATTTATCTGCCCGACGATCGCCACAACTATACGCGCGAATATCTTGAAACGCGGCTGGCGACCCTCTACGGCGGGCGCGTGGCCGAGGAGATTTTCCTCAAGCAGATGTCCACGGGCGCGGGCAACGACATCGAGCGAGCTACCGAATTGGCGCGCTCCATGGTGTGCGAGTTCGGCATGAGCCGCCTGGGTCCGCTCACCTTCGGCAAGAAGGAAGAGCAGATCTTCCTGGGCCGCGAGATCGCGCAGCACCGCGATTTTTCTGAGGAAACAGCCCGCCAGATCGATCTCGAAGTCCGCCGCCTGATCGACGAGGCCTACCAGTCGGCACATACCATTCTCGAGGCAAATCAGGATCCCATGCACCGCATTGCGGCGGCACTGCTGGAGCGGGAAACCATCGACCTCGAGGAGTTGAAGGCGCTCATCGAAGGCAAGGAACTGCCTCCAATGCGCTCGTCGCTGGCCTCGCCCGGCGACTCCGACGGCACACCGCAGCAGGTCCTCAAGCCCGAGAGCCGCGGCGGCGCCGGCAGCTTCCCGGAGGGTTCGCCCTCGCCGGCATAAAGCAGGGTTCAGGTGTCAGGGAAGGGCTGCTCGAAGGAGCAGCCCTTTTTCATTGATTGCTGCATAAACAATGCCCGCTGTCATCCTGAGCGAGGTCCCGCCTCAGCGGGACTGAGACGAAGGATCTGCGGTTGCCTTTTGTGATAGAGCAGGACATTTCTTTTGCGGGAATCAATAAGGCTTTGGCCGCAATGTTGAGGAGCGAAAGGGACAAGGATGAGAAAGACTATTGACGTGCGCGAACTGCCTGAATTCGACCCCGCGCGCTACCTCGACAACGAAGAGAGCATCGCCGTCTATCTCACCGGAATCCTGGAAGCGAATGACGCGGCGCTCTTGGCCTTGGCGCTGGGCGACATCGCCCGCGCGCGCGGCATGACGGAGATCGCCAGGGCCGCCGGCATTACCCGCGAAGCTCTCTACAAAGCTCTTCGCCCCGATAGCGCGCCGCGCTTCGACACCATCAGCCGCGTCTATGCGGCGCTAGGCGTGTGCCTGGTAGCTCAGCCCTTGCAAACCGGCAAAGCAGCTGCTTAGAAATCTTTTCCTGACCGCGCCATCTCCCACGCTGTTCCTACTGAGCACAGCCCCGCGGTGGAATAATGAATGAAAGCCATGACCAACGAAAAGCCCGCAAGTTTTGATGCTCCCAACGCCGAAACCCGCTCTGTGAACAACTTCCTCCACGATCAGATCGCCGAGGACGTGCGCAACAAAACCTACGGCGACGCCGTCATCCAGACCCGCTTTCCGCCCGAGCCCAACGGCTATCTGCACATCGGCCACGCCAAGGCCATCTGTCTTGACTTCGGCCTAGCGGACGAGTTTGGCGGCAAGACCAACCTGCGCTTCGACGACACCAATCCCGAGAAGGAAGAGCAGGAGTACGTCGACGCCATCCAGAAAGACATCCATTGGCTCGGCTTCGAGTGGGAGCGGCTGTGCTATGCCTCCGACTACTTCCCGCAGCTCTACGAGTGGGCTCTCCAACTCGTCAAGGCCGGCAAGGCCTACGTCGATGATCTCTCGGCCGACGAGATTCGCCAGCACCGCGGCACGCTCACTGAGCCCGGCAAAAACTCGCCGTATCGCACACGCTCCATCGAAGAAAACCTCGATCTCTTTGTGCGCATGAAGCAGGGCGAGTTCCCCGACGGCTCGCGTGTCTTGAGGGCAAAGATCGACATGGCCTCGCCCAACCTGAACATGCGCGATCCGGTGATGTACCGCATCCTGCACGCCTCGCATCATCGCACCGGCGACGCGTGGTGCATCTATCCCATGTACGACTACGCGCACGGCCAGTCGGACTCGATCGAAAACATCACCCACTCCATGTGCACGCTCGAGTTCGCCGACCACCAGCCGCTCTACAAGTGGTATATTGCCCAGCTCGGTATCTTTCCCTCCGTGCAATTTGAATTCGATCGTCTCAACCTCACCTACACCATGCTCTCCAAGCGCAAGCTGCTGCAGTTGGTGCAGGAGCATCGCGTCTCCGCATGGGACGATCCGCGCATGCCTACGCTCTCCGGCATTCGCCGCCGCGGCTTCACGCCCGAAGCCATCCGCGCCTTCTGCGCTTCCATCGGCGCATCGCGCACCAATGGCACTACGGACATTGAGATGCTGGAACACTTCCAGCGCGACGATCTGAACCACCGCTCCGCGCGCGCCATGGCCGTACTGCGCCCGCTCAAGGTCGTCATCGATAACTATCCCGAAGGACAGGAGGAATTCGTTGAGGTTGCGAACAATCCCGAAGATCCTTCTGCCGGAACCCGCCAGGTGCCCTTCTCGCGCGAGCTTTACATCGAGCAGGACGACTTCCGCGAAGTGCCTCCGCCCAAGTACTACCGGCTCTCGCCCGGCAAAGAAGTCCGCCTGCGCAACGCCTATTTCATCACCGCAAAGTCCATCCAAAAGGCTGCCGACAGCAGTCTCGAAGTGCACTGCACGTACGATCCCGCCAGCCGCGGCGGCAACTCGCCCGACGGCCGCAAGGTCAAGTCGACGATGCACTGGGTATCGGCGAAGCACGCGATCGATGCCGAAATCCGCCTCTACGACAAGCTCTTCTCCAAGCCCGACCCCTTCGATTTCCCGGAGGGCGGCGACCTCTTCGACAATCTCAACCCCAACTCGCTCGAGATTGTGAGCGACGCCAAATTAGAGCCTTCGCTGGCCAGCGCCAAACCCGGCGACCGCTTCCAGTTCGAGCGCGTAGGCTACTTCTGCGCCGATCTGGACTCGACTCCCGAGAAGCTCGTCTTCAACCGCACCCTCCCGCTCAAAGACACCTGGGCCAGGATCGAGAAGAAGGCGGGAGCGTAACAAGCCCGCAGCACTACGAATCCCGCAGCACTACGAATCCCGCAGCACTACGCAGCCCGTAGCGCCGGCTTCCTAGCCGGCTGTAGCGTGGGCCTTCCGGCCCACGCTCGTCTTCGCGTATTACAATCCCCGCATGGCAGATCGCGGCCAATCTCTCCCGCGTAACCGCGTCGCAGCGCTTCTCGGCGCGGCACAACCTCGCTACGGCGAGGTGCACATTCGCAACCGCGGCCGCTTGCCACATTGGGAAAAGGAATCCGGTCTCTACTTCATCACGTTTCGTCTCGCGGACTCGTTACCCCCGTCCGTGCTCAAAAAGGCGGCCGAACGTCACGGAATTCTCGCCGCCGCCAAGACATCCGGAGCGCGGCTTCTTCCCGAGCAGAAGGCCGAGCTGGCCGACTACAGTCTTCGCCAGATCGAAGCCTATTGCGATCGCGGATCGGGAAGCTGCGCCCTCGCCGATGCGCGCATTGCCGGCGCCACGGCCGCTGCGTTGCGCTTTCGCGACGGGAAGCACTACCGGCTCCTGGCCTGGTGCATCATGCCCAATCACGTGCACGTCGTTGTGCGCCTGCTGCCCGGAGCCGACCTGGCGACGGTCTTGAAGACCTGGAAACAGTTTTCGTCGAAGGCCGCGAATCAGGTTCTCGGACAGAGCGGCCGTTTCTGGCAGCGCGAGTATTATGATCGCCTGATCCGGAACCAGCAGGAATACTCCCGCGCCATCCGGTATGTCGTGGAGAATCCAGTCAAAGCTGGATTGAAGAACTGGCCGTGGGTGTGGAGCGCGGACTCGGAAGTCCGCGCGACAGCCGGCTAGGAAGCCGGCGCTACTCCCATCATGCCGCTCAAAGACACGTGAGCCAAGATCGAGAAGAAGGGCCATTGCATGGAGCAGACGCTCTCTGATCGCTCGCATAAGTGTTGTGCTTTCCGAAGGCCCAAAATCCGAATCTGGGTGCCGGCGTCCCAAAAGCTTGACGGTTAGGCCGATTTGGGGGACACTCTGGACGAGTAAAACAGAATTTGAAGCGTGGAGGGTTCAAAATGAAGTCCGGCCGATTCAAGGACGCAGAAAGTGTACTTATTGCCAAACTCGCGCCGTTTTCTGATTTTGAAATCGAGGAGAGTGGCATGGAAGCAAATTCGCCGAAACGCTGGTTCCGGATTCGTGACCGCGCGTCAGGAAAGCGCTTTACAGTGCTGATCATGCTAGCTACGGATTTCATGTCGGCGCGCTTCGAAGGTCTTCTGCGTCGTTTCGCCCTTGAGTGCGGTCGGTAGACAAATCCAGGGGCAGCTCCCCCGCTCTAAGGTAGAGGGACAATCTTTTGGACCAGTATCTCGATTCCTGTGGTTTTGGCCGGAATGAATGGGTGCGCTTCAGAATCTTCCCGATAGTGAAAATCCACTCCAACGACTTCGTACTTGCCGCCGCCATAGTTTCGGTTACCGTCTGTCTCCCCAGGGAGGTAAACGTGGTTGCCCATTCTCGGAATCGCCCCAAGCTCTTTGAACGGTACTAGGTTGATGGCGCACTTCTGGTTTACATCGTAGAAGCTCACGCAGTCCTCGCTCACTCCTCTCGGTCGCCGCGCCTGTATGGCTTCCTCTCTCGCCTTCTTCACATCCACGTAAAGTTGCTTTGTCGAGTAGGCGAGCGTCGGAATGCCAACGATTGCGATGATGTCGGATACGAGGCTGATCGGGTCTGGCCATTGGAAGTTCATGTCCAGCACTTTAGCACGATGTTGGCGCTAAGTCCCGCTCACTTGTGGCGGGCCTCAGACCCGCGTATCGGCGTAGTTTTTACGGAATCAGAAACGCCCCCGGAATCCCCACATCCAGCGTCGCCAGGACCGCACCATTCACTCTCGCCAGTTGCAGCAGATGGCCGTCGGTCGTCTGCGCCGGAGTTTTGACCCACGCAGGAAGGGCGGAGATGTCGTTCCCATCCTTGATGAATTGAAGCGGCAACTCTTTCCGCGTCTTCAATTCCTGTAAAAGGGATTTTGCGTGCGCCACGTCCATGCCATAGGTGCGGACATTCCCCAATACGCGGACAAATCCAAGCTCGGTAATGGAGCAGGTCAAGAAACGATCGCTCTCACGGAATCGAATCCAGGCGCCAACCCGATCGTGAAAATCGTGCCGCCTGAACCCATAGGCGAGGAGCGCGTTAACGTCCAGAAGGTATCTCATGGAAAGTCAACGAGCAGTTCCCGGACCATCTCGCTGGTAAGAACGGGCGCATCCGGCCCCACGTCAATCACCGGAAACCCCGTCATGGGGTCCTTGATGATTCTGGCCTTGAAGCGCGCTCTTTTCTTGGGGGCGGTCAGCACAATCCGATCCTGCTCGATGGCAACATCGAGGCGATCGCCCGCGCGAATACCAAGCCTGCGGCGAAGCGGCCCGGGGAGAACGATCTGGCCTTTCGTGGAGACCTTGGTCTGCATGGTAAGACAATCTTACCGCAAAATGCATTTTTTACGAACGAAACCGGTGCAGGATGCCCAAGATTCCGATTTTGGGATTCGGGAAAGCGCGAGTCCCCACCGCTAAATCCGCGTAATCTGCGCCAGCGCGTCAAAATGCGCGTCGCGCGCGCACAGCACCAGCGAGTGTTCGAGAACCAGCGCCGCGATCCACATGTCGTTCGTGGGGATCGGCGTCCCCTGCTTGCGCAGTTGCCGGTAAACGTTCGCGTAATGATGCGTGGTCTGCTCGCTGGCGTAGAGAATCCCCACTCCCGGCTTGAGCAGGAACCTCCGAAGCACGGCCTCGTTCCGCGCCTCCTGCGAGCCGGCCGCAAAGCCCGCTCGAAGTTCTCCGAGAACGACAAACGGCAGCCAGACCTCATCGGCGGCCGCAACCAGATTGACGACGAATTCGTTGCCTCGAGAGAGGTCGGTGTAGCGATTGGTGTCGAGAGCCACTCTCATCGATAGGATCGTTCCCGCGATTCCCGGCGAAGGATTATCGCCACATCGCCTCGTCGATTTTCTGCTGCTCAGCGATTGCGTTATCGAATGCGGGATCCTCCTGCCATGTGCCCGCGATGTCGCTCAGATCGCGCTTGACGCGCTCGCGCTCCGCCAATCCGGCTCCGCGAACAAGCGCAGCAACCGCCGTCTCATTCAGGCTCTTGCCTTCGCGTCGCGCAGCATCGCGCAATGTAGCGTCAAGATACTCCGGAATGTTTCGGATCGTATACTGCATACATTCATTGTATGCAATGCAGGCGTTAAACGCAATCAGAGACGAATTCCTTCGTATGTTAATAAATTTAAATCACTTCCCAATCACATCAATCGCCACCGTGATCGTCTTGGGCGGCATGCACGCGTTGTTGTCGCAGGCCTGGTAACGCAGCTTGCCCTCGACCAGGTGATCGCCCGAGGTGGCCACAAGGCGCGCCTGGATAATGAACTCGCCTGTGTAAACACTTAGCTTGATCGTGGGATCGATGGTCAGCGCCATCACCGTGCCCGCCGGGTAGGTCGCGTTTTCCAGCCGCACGCCGGAGCCTTCGGGAATCGAGAATGTGGTCGGGATCAGGAACTCGTCCGCGGGCGTGTGCGAGTTGATGTGCAGCCCCGGCGCGACGCGGAAGTGCAGCGCCACCTGGCTAGGCTTGCCCGCCGGCACGCTCACTTGCTCGGGGAAAAGATACGTCACCGCATCGGTCTTCACGAGCTGCCGTTTCTGCGCGGCCGAGCTCACGCCCTGCCCGCGGGCAGCCATTGCGCCAAGCGCCAAAACCATCAGCGCCGTGCAAACTCGCTTCATCAACGGATGCATCGACCCCAATCCCCTTGCCCCCGGACTTCTGCGGCTGACAACTAACCACTAACCTCTGATCAATGATTCAGCGCCTTCTGTATCTTGCTCTCGATGTCCTGCTCCGAGGTCAGGCCCACTTGCGCCGCCACTATCACTCCCTTGCGATCGACAAAAAATGAGGCGGGCAGATCGTCGAGTCCGCCGTAATCGCGGCTGATCGAGTCGCCGTCGAGCAGCACCGTGTAGGGAACTTTTTCTTCCGCGACGAACTTGCCTGCGGCGGTCGTGGCCTTCGCCCATCCCGCCTTGTCGTCTTTCTTTAGGTCGTCGCCCTCGGTGTCGACGCCCAGCACCTCGAAGCCCTGCGCCGCGTACTTCTGGCGCAGTTCGACGATCCACGGCGTTTCGATCCTGCAGGGCCCGCACCAGGTGGCCCAGAAATTGATCATCACAGCCTTGCCCTTCAAGTCGGCGAGCGAAACTTTCTTGCCATTCAGGTCCTCCAGCGCGAAGGCCGGCGCGGGTTTGCCGTTAAGCGGAGAAACGTATTGCGCTGAGCCTGCATCGGGCGCAGGCGCCAGCTCGCCTTGCCCGGTGTTCGCGAGCAGGCGCTCGGCCTGCTGCCGGCGATACTCCCAGTTGGCCCAGCCCGCCCAGGCAAAGATGGCGAGAATCAGAAGCGTTGCGCCGAGAACCAGTGTGTTGCGCCGCACGGGGATAGACCTCATCAATCCATTTTACGAGGCGCGCACGAGGGGTCGGGTTTCAGGGGTCAGGGGTCGGGAATCGGACGGCGCTGCGGATCACTGAAACCTGAAAACTGAAACCTGACCCCTGTCTTTTGTTACCATCAAAGGCCGATGAGTTTTCCAGCGCAAGACGACGCGTTCCAGCCGGCGGGGCTGGTGCGGATTGAGGCGGCCGCGCTTGAGGCGCTTGCCGCGCGCCTTGAAGGGCCCATGGCCGCAGGGTTCGCGCGCGCCGTCGAAATGATCCTCCGCTGCGGCGAATCGAACGGCCGTGTGGTGGTCACCGGCATGGGCAAAAGCGGCATCGTCGCGCAGAAGATCGCCGCCACGCTCAGCTCCACCGGCTCGCCGGCGCTGTTTCTGCATCCCGCCGAGGCCGTGCACGGCGATTTAGGCGTGCTCATGCCCGGCGACGTGGTCGTCGCGCTCTCGGTGAGCGGCGAAACCGAGGAGATCCTGCGCTTGTTGGCTACGCTGAAGCGCAAAGGCGACGCGCTCGTCTCGTTCTGCTGCAACCTGCAATCGACTCTGGCGCAGGCCAGCGACGTGGCCCTCGATTGCTCGGTGGAGCGCGAGGCCTGCGGCTTGAATCTCGCGCCCACCGCCTCCACCACCGCCATGCTCGCACTGGGCGATGCCCTCGCCGTCGCCGTCAGTCTGCGCAAGGGTTTCCGCGCCGAGGATTTTGCCGAGCTGCATCCCGGCGGCAAGCTGGGCAAGCAGCTGGCCAGGGTGCGCGAGCTGATGCACACGGGCGACGAGATCCCCGCCGTCGCGCCGTCTACGCGCATGGCCGACGTGATCTTCGAGATGTCGTCGAAGAAGCTCGGCATCACCACGGTGCAGGAGGATGGCCGCTTGCGCGGGGTCATCTCCGATGGCGATCTGCGGCGGCTGCTTGAGCGCGAGGGCGGCGCGGCGCTCGGCAAGACCGCGGGCGAGGCCATGAACCCTCATCCGCGCACCATCGCCGGCGACGAATTGGCCGCCAAAGCGCTGGCCATTCTCGAAGAGCGCAAGATCACCTCGCTCGTCGTCGTCGACGCGGACGAGAGCGTCGAAGGCATCGTGCACCTGCACGATCTGTGGGGCGTGGAGTTGATTTAGAAACGGGGAACAGGGATTCGGTTAAAAACTTCGGAGGTGACCATGAGGAAAAGACTCCTCTCAGGGATTGTCGTAGCCGCCTTCCTTCTCAATTCTGCTTTCGCAGCCGCACAATGGGATCCAAATCCAAAGTACTATCCGCATTTGCCAGGAGCCACGCTGCTCACCGGCGACGATTGCTGCCTCGCACTCACGACGTTGAACGAGACTCATTTCCTTCCAACAGGGAAGAAATCGGCTTGGGGCGAACCGGGTGATTACGTCGATCTTCACGGCACCTTGTCGGCCGATGGATCTTTGGTGGCCGCAACTGGACTGGTGCAGGGGCAATTGGAAGGGGCCGACACGTTCTTGTTTCTTGTCTACTCGGCAAAGGAGGGGACTTGGAGGCAGTATGGTTACCACCATTGCCGTTCGACACCTGCGATTTCTCCGGACAACTCCAAGCTGGCGTTCGCAATATCCTCGTCAGAGAGGCCGCACTCCGTCTTCATCCACTTCATCGACATAAAAACGGGAGCCGAGACCGAAGGCCCTCCTGTCGGATCTGATCCGATGATTCACCTAAGCTGGTCACCGGATGGGACCCGCATCGTTTTTGACACATCTAAGTGGAAACCCTATCCGGTTGATCGCTGGACAGACAACAGCGTCGAGGTTCTCGATTTGGCGGATGGAAGGATCACCAAGATAGCCGACGGGAGATATCCTAGCTGGTCGCCGTCAGGCGAATGGATTGCCTTTCTCGATGCGAGCGAGGACCAGCGCGCATGGCTCGTTCACCCTGACGGGAGCGGGAAAAAGCTATTGACCGAGCTTTCGTGGGGCGGGGATTTCTGGGGTCAGCCGGTCTGGTCGCCCGATTCAAGAAGGGTGCTGTTGAATCAGCCCTGGAACCCCGATAAGGGCACCGTCGCTATCCATGTTGTGGACTTGTCGACGTACAAGAGGAAGCGGCTGTTCAAGGACAAAGTCGAGGTCGATGGCTGGGCTCCCGGGAGTTAAATTTCATCGAAATTGCGGAGCCAGCAGCGCAATCACTTCCAGATCGCGGTCGAGAATCACCGACTTATCCGGGTCGGAAGCGTTGTAGTGGACCTGAACCCGCTTGTCCTTCACCTGGCGGACGAATTCATCGGCATCTTCCTCGCGGTGAAAGCGGTGCACATGCTTGCCTGAGCGGTACTCACCCACGTAATAGGTGTAGGTAAGTTCGACCCAGAAGCTCCGCCAACCCTTGTTGTGAACTTGTCCGCTCTGAATCGTCGCGTCCGTCGCGGGCCATCCGGCCATCGCCTTGTTCTGCCGCCATTTTTGGTAAAGCCTTCGCACGCCGAAGGCCGCAATGGCGCCCGGAATAATCCCAAAGATCTTGAGAAGCTTGATCAAGCCCCAAAGCAGCCATTCCCAATGGGCGTAGCGAATGTCCATGCCTGAGAGTATGCCACACGGTTCCAGCCGGCCAATGGGCCGCGAAAAAACAGCTCCTGAAACTCACCTACACGCTGAACATTTAGAATGAAACCTGCTGTGATTCGCACTTCGTCCGCGCTCGGCGGGCGGGAAAGTTCGCTTTCTTTCTATGCATCGTTGGTCCAAGCTCTTCATTCCTACGCTTCGCGAGGCCCCGACAGACGCCGAAGTGGCCAGCCACAAGTTTCTGCTGCGCTCGGGCTACATCCGTCAGCTCGGCGCCGGCATCTACAACTACCTTTTCCTCGGCCAGCGCTCGCTGAACAAGATCATCGCCATCGTGCGCGAGGAGATGGACAAGATCGGCCAGGAGTTTTATCTGCCCGGCCTCTTGCCCAAAGAGCCGTGGGAGGAGAGCGGCCGCTGGGCGACCATGGGCGACAACATGTTCCGCCTCAAGGACCGCAAGGGCGCCGACCTCTGCCTGGGCATGACGCACGAAGAGATCATGACCGTGATCGCGCGCGGCGAATTGCGCTCCTACAAGCAGTTGCCGCAGATCTGGTACCAGATCCAGACCAAGTTCCGCGACGAGCCGCGCCCCAAGTCGGGCCTGCTGCGCGTGCGCCAGTTCATCATGAAGGACGCGTACTCCTTCGATATCGATAAGGCGGGCCTGGACAAAAGCTTCGACCTGCACGATGCCGTCTATCGCCGCATCTTCACGCGCTGCGGCCTCAAGTTCGTGGCCGTCGAGGCCGATTCGGGCTCGATGGGCGGCTCACAGTCGCAGGAGTTCATGGTCTATACCGACGCGGGCGAGGACAGAATAGCAAGCTGCGCCTCTTGCGGTTACTCTGCCAACGTCGAGAAAGCGACCGCGTCGCTGACCCAAGCCGAGGACCTCCCTCCGGCTGGCAGCGGCCAGCCAGAAAAAGTCAAAACTCCTGGCAAGAGAACCATCGCTGAGGTCTGCTCTTATCTGGGAATCCGACCGGACCAGACAATCAAGGCTGTGGCGTTGCTGGCGACCTACACCTTTGTGAATGGCATTCAGGAAATTCCAGTTGTCGCGTTCATACGAGGGGACCGAGAACTCAACGAGACTAAGCTTGGCAATTGGATCCGTCGTTCCTACTCAGGTGCTGACCTCAGGATGATGAATGGTGAGGAAATTGAGCAGATATTCGGGGTCCCTCACGGTTTTCTGGGCCCGTACGAAATGCCTACGGCCCGCCTCGTGCGACCGAGCATGAAACGGGAGCATTTGTACTTCGATAATTACTTGGAGGGACGCCGGAACCTCGTCGCCGGCGGAAACGAAGCGGACACGCATTACAGGAACGTGACGCCGGGCGAAGATTTTCCAATCTTGGCCAGCCAACGAGTGGAAGGCGGATTAGCGAGTGAAGACGAAGGCGAGCTGGCTAAACTTGATCTCCTTTTGGTTGAGGATGGTGATCCCTGCCCGAAATGCGGGAATTCGCTTGTTGTTGGACTTGCGGTTGAGGTTGGCCACATCTTCAAGCTTGGCGATAAATACACAAAATCCATGGGCGCGCGCGTGCTCGACGAGAACGGCAAGGAAGTGACGCCGATCATGGGCAGCTACGGCATCGGCATCGAGCGCATTTTGACCGCGGCCATCGAGCAGGCCAACGACGCCAACGGCTTTTGCCTGCCGGCTTCCATCGCACCCTTCACCGTGGTCGTCACCGTCACCAACGTGGCCGACGCGGCGCTGCGCGAGACCGGCGAAAAGCTCGCGGCCGATTTGGAAGCTGCCGGGCTCGATGTGCTGCTCGATGACCGGGACGAGCGCGCCGGCGTCAAATTCAAAGACGCAGACCTGGTCGGCATTCCGTACCGTATCAATGTGGGCAAAAAGGCCGCCGCGGGCCAGGTGGAACTTGTGGCGCGTTCCACGAGCACGAGCGTGGATGTAGCCTTAAGCGATGTGGTGGCGCTGGTGAAGAAGCGCGTCGAGGAAGAACAGCTCCCGGCTTCTAGCTCCTAGCTTCCAGCTTTTTCGTGCGTTGGTTCGGACCATCGGTATCGGCCCCTTATCGCAGAAGCTTGTTAAAGCAAGAAAAGCTAAGAGCTAGGAGCTAGCAGCTAGGAGCTGCCTTTATGGCATTACGAATCCGGTTCGCGAGGCCCGCATCGGGCCGCTCTCTCAGGTCGCGGATTCTTGTGATCGCGCTGGCCGGCTGCGGCGCCGTGGCGCTGGTAGGCGTATGTGTCTTCTTCTTTCTCTACAGCGAATACACAGGCATTGTGAACGAGCGGCTCAAGCAGCCGATCTTTGCCAACACCGCCCAAATTTACGCCGCGCCCCGCGAGGTGCGGCCGGGGCAAAAGCTGAGCGTCAAGCTGATCGCCAACGAGCTGCGCGAGGCCGGCTACACCGGCGATGGCGCGCCCCAGCCGTCCGAGCTCGGCACCTTCAGCCAGGGCGTGCAGCAGATCACGGTGCGGCCCGGCCCGCAGTCGTTTCACGCGCCGGACAACGCCACCATCCACGTCAGCAGCGGCGTGGTGGACACGATCAGCGATGCGCACGGGCAGCCGCTCACCAGCTACGAGCTCGAGCCGCTGCTCATCACCGGTCTGAGCGAAGACACCAGCCGCACCAAGCGCCGCCTGCTCACCTACGACGAGATTCCGCCCAACCTGGTGCATGCCGTCATCGCCATCGAGGATCGGCGCTTCTTCGAGCACGGCGGCATCGACTACTGGCGCATCCTGGGGGCGATTCGCAACGACATCTTTCACCTGCACCGCTACAAGGAAGGCGCTTCCACGCTCACGCAGCAACTGGCGCGCGGCTTCTTCCTTACGCCGGAGCGCACCTGGTCGCGCAAAATGCGCGAGGCCGTGATCAGCATCATCCTCGAACACCGCTTCGATAAGCAGCAGATCTTCACGATGTATGCCAACGAGATCAATCTCGGGCAACTCGGCAGTTTCTCAGTCGACGGCTTCGGCGAAGCGGCGCAGGACTACTTTGGCAAGGACGTGCGCCAACTCGATCTCGCCGAGTGCGCGCTGCTCGCAGGTCTTATCCAGAGCCCCAGCCGCCTGAATCCCTTCCGCCACGCGGACCGTGCGATCGAGCGGCGCAATCTGGTGCTCGACTCCATGGTCGAAACCGGCGCCATCACCAAGACGCAGGCCGAAGCCGCGAAGAAAGAGCCGCTTCATCTGGCCGCGGCCAGCGTGGATGAAAGCGAAGCGCCCTACTTTGTCGACCTGGTGCACGACCAGCTCACGCAACACCTCGGCGATCGCGATTTCAACCGCGAGGGACTGCGCATCTACACCTCGCTCGATCCGGAGCTGCAGCGCCTCGCCTCGCAGAGCGTAGACTCGACCATCCAACAGGTGGATGCGTTGGTTGACAAGCTGCACGCGCGCGACCGCCGGCTGGGCAAGCCGTACATCTACCCGCAGGTAGCGCTTATTGCGCTCAATCCGCACACCGGCCAGGTGCTGGCGCTGGTGGGCGGGCGCAGTTACGGCACCTCGCAGGTCAATCACGCGGTGGCGCACCGGCCCACGGGTTCCATCTTCAAGCCGTTTGTCTACGCCGAAGCCTTTCAGACCGCGGTGGAAGGCACCATGCTTCCGGGGCAGACGAAGCTGTTCTCGCCGGTCACCATGCTGAACGACGCGCAGCAGACCTACGGCGCGGGAACGCCGTACGAGTACACGCCGAAAAACTTTCAGGACGAGTTCTACGGCAATATCACCGCCCGCTTTGCGCTTATCCGATCCGACAACAATGCCACCATCAGCCTGGCCAGCATGGTGGGCTTCGATCGCGTGGCGGCTTTGGCGCGCAGCGCCGGCGTCAAGAGCGCTCAAGGCACGCCTTCCATGGCCATCGGCTCCTACGACGCCACGCCGCTCGACATGGCAGGCGCTTACACCATCTATGCCAACGGCGGCCTGCACATCGATCCCTGGATGCTGGCCAGCGTGCGCACCCCCAACGGCGACATCGCTCAAGACTACTCGCCCACGGCGCGTCAGGTCCTCGATCCGCGCGTGGCCTTCCTTACCACGTACATGATGGAAGCAGTTCTCCAAGGCAACGGGAGCGATGGCTGCCTGATTGGAGGGCGAGATTTCTGCGGAACCGGCGCAGAAGTGCGCAACATGGGCTTCATTTCGCCGGCCGCGGGAAAAACCGGCACCGATCACGATGCATGGTTCGCCGGTTTCACCAGTAATCTGCTTTGCATCGTCTGGGTGGGCAACGACGACTACACCGACATCAAGCTGCAGGGCGCGCAGGCGGCAGCGCCCATCTGGGCAAATTTCATGAAGCAGGCCGTCCTGTTGCCGCAGTACTCCGATACCAACGAGTTCACGCCGCCGCAAGGCGTCGTGGTCGAAACTCTCGACAAGAACACCAACCTGCTGGCCGACGGCGCCTGCCCCGACGATTACACCGCGGCCTTCCTCGACGGCACCGCGCCCACCGACACCTGCGACCACAAAGGCATGGGCGGCGACGAGCATCGCAACATTCTGCAGAAGATCTTCGGCCTTGGCAAAAGCGGCAACTGATTACGCTCCGGTGCGCGCTCAATTTGTAGCGCCGGTCTCCAGACCGGCTGTCGTGCGGGTCTCCTGACCCGCACATCATCCGTCGATATTCGACCCATCCGGCATCGGCTGGCAGCGCGAACACCAAAAGGTAACGCGCGCATCGGCGCCCTGCATGCGGCGGCGAATCGGCTCGCCGCAGCGGCGGCATGGCGAGCCGGCGCGCCCGTAGACCCATAGGCTCTCGCTCGGATCCGACGCGTGCGTCGTCCGCCGCTGCTGCCCGCGATAAGTCACAATCGTGTCGCCGGAGTCCTCGAGTACATTGGCCTTGAGCAGCTTTTGCGCGTTCCGAATCGCGGCCGCGGCCTCGTCGCGCGTGAGCGACGCGACAGCGCGAAACGGGTTGAGGCCGTTGACGAAACAAATCTCGGACTTGAAGACGTTGCCTACGCCGGCCAGTACTGACTGATCGAGTAATACATCGGCGATGGCTTCATCGCCGCTCGCCGTCAGCCTTTCGAGCGTCGCCGCGGCATCGAACTCCGTGCGCAACAGATCGTTTTCCGGGAGTGCGACGCGCAGATCGCGCTCGAGCGATGCTGCGGTGTGCATGCGCGCCACGGGCACGCGAAAGCCGACGGCCTGGTACTCGGCGTTCTCGATCACGATGCGCATGTGGATGTGCGCCAGTTGCCAGCGCTCGCCGCGGCGGTAGATGTGCCAACGCCCGTTCATCAGCAAGTGCGAAGCCAGAATGCCGCCGCCCGAGAAATGCACCAGCAGCCATTTGCCGCGTGCCTCCACATTGTTGACGAATTGCCCCACGAGCGGTGTGTCGTCATTGAAGCGCATCAGCCACGGGAAGGTGGAGCGGAACGCGATGACAGGTTTGCCCACGAGCGCGCGGCCCAGGTTGCGCGCGGTGCGAAAGATGGTGTCGCCTTCAGGCATCGTCTAATGCACCTCGGGCCTGTCCGGTTCGCGATGCGCAACAGGCAGCGGAATCCGCCGCAGGTGCATACCGAGGGGCCCAAGATGAAAGCCCGCGTCCATCAGGAATCGCGCCATAGAATGCGCCGCCACCGGCTGGCCGTTGATGGTGGTGATCAGCACGCCCTCATGGCTGTGCAGGCGCATGCGTTCCTGACCGCGCGTGCAAAGGAAGTGCGCCAGTCCTGCCGCCGTCTGCGCGCGCTCCGGTTCTTCGCCGGGCAAAAAGACCAGCAGATTGGGATTGCCGCGCTTGAGCCACGCCACCAACCGGCCGTTACGCAGGATCACTTCGGCGTAGGCCGCGCGCGTGAGCACGCGCGGCGCACTCTCCGAGTCTTCGTCTGTGACCGGCAACTCCGGCCAGCGCAAAACCGATCCATAAGGATTCGCCGGGTCGGTTGCGGCCAACTGCACGAACTCCGGCTTTTCTTGGCTTGGCTCGGTGCGCAACTGGCGCAGCAAGTCCACGGCGGCCGGGAGCGCGAATTGCGTCGCGCCCAGCCCGCCGACAAAATAACCGCGGCGGATGCGTCCGCTTTCCTCGAGCGCCTTGAGCACGTCGTAGACGGCGCTGAACCCTCCAGGCAGATTTTCCGCGGCCACCTGCTCGCGCAGCAGCACGCCGTAGCGATGGAGCAGTTGCAGGGCCAACGCGTGGCTGCGCTCGGTAGCTGTCGGACCGCTTGTAGCGCCGGCCTCCCGGCCGGCTGTTGTGCGGGTCTCCTGGCCCGCACCGTGCAGCGGCAGCATTGACCAACGCCCCTGCGCCGTCGGCGGCGTAGTGCGCCGCGAGCGGAAGACAACTCCTGTTTGGTAGCGCCTTGGCGTTCGCGCGCTCTCCGGCCTTGCAATGTAGGCGCGCAAGGCGTGCAGAGAATCGTTGGTAATAAGCCCGCGCCACACCAGGCTCCACAATGCGTCGAGGTTTTCGCCCGGATAGCCGCCACCGGCCGCCTGATGCAGCGCGTCGAAGAAACTCGCGCCCGCGGATTCGAGGACCGCGAGCAGTTTCTCCTCGCGCTCGGTGAGCGGCCCCAAACCTGAATTGACTTGCGGCCGCCTCTGCGCCAGCAGCGGCAACTTGTCGGCAAGGAACAGCGCGATGCGGCCGTCGCGCTCGCCGATCGGCTCGACCCCGGCCCACGCCACTTCGCCCGCCGCGATCAACGTATCGAGCCCGGCCGGCGTGAAATCGGCAATGCGCGCGGGCAGAATCGACGATTCGAGCAGCGAGGCCGGCAGCGGCGCGCCCTGAAGGTTTTCAATCGCATCGAGCAACGCGTCAAGATGCGCCGCGCCCGTGCGCCGCGGCGCGAGCAATCCCTGCCAGTGCGTGAGGAAGCGCGCCAGCGTGTGCTGCTCCACCGGTTCCACTTCGCGGCGCAACCGGGCCAGCGATTTGCGGCGAATCTGCCTAAGAATCTCCGCGTCGCACCACTCGCGATGCAGTCCGCCGGGCCTGAATCCGCCATCCAGCACGCGTCCATCCGCGGCAAGCTGCCGCAGCGCGTGTTCCACCGCCTCCGCGTCGAGCGCAAACCGCTCCGCGGCCTCGCGCAGTGTGAATGGCCCATGCGTGCGCGCGTAGCGGCGCACCAGTTCGAGCACAGGATGCGCCACCGGCTCCAGCAGTGCGGCCGCGATCCCCGGAGGCAACGGAATGCCCAGCCCATCGCGGTAGCGCGCGGCGTCCTCGGCAGCAATCAGCCGCTTTTCGCCGGCGATGCGCAGCTCCAGCAAGCGCCGCGAGCGGATCAGCCGGTCCAATGATTCGAGCAGAGACTTGTCGGCAACGCGCAGGGCGATTTCGGCCCGCGATAAATCGCCCAACTTCAGGCACAAATCGTGAATTCCATCAGCGGAACGCGCGCGGAAGTTCTCGGCGAGGCACTGCGCTATCTCTTCCACCTCGGCGATCGCGTCGGCATCGAGCAGCTCGCGCAGATCGGCCTCGCCCAGCAGTTCGCGCAGTTGATCCTGGTCGATGGTGAGCGCCTGGGCGCGGCGCTCGGCCAGCGGCGCGTCGCCTTCGTACATAAAGTTCGCCACGTAGCTGAAGAGCAGCGACGAGGCAAACGGCGAAGGCTTGCGCGTCTCCACAACGTGCACTCTGAGTTGGCGCTGCTCGATGGCGCGCAGGGTTTCAATCAGCGCAGGCATGTCAAAGACGTCGCGCAGGCACTCGCGATAAGCCTCGAGCAGCAGCGGAAACGAGGGATAGCGCGAGGCCACGCTAAGCAAATCGTAGGAGCGCTTGCGCAATTGCCATAACGGCGAGCGCTGGTCGGCGCGGCGGCGCGGCAGCAGCAACGCGCGGCCCGCGGCCTCGCGAAAGCGCCCGGCAAAGAGCGCCGTCGAGCCCAACTGGCGCAGCACAAGCTGCATGGCCTCGGCGGATTCGACGAGAATCCAATCCGAGTCGGGCGGCTCGTCGGTGTCGGCGAAGCGCAAGACAAAGCCGTCGTCGCCCCACAGCGTTTCCACCTCGGGCCCGCCGGCGGCGCGGATGCGCGCGCTCACCGCCATCGCCCAGGGAATGTGGATGCGGCTGCCGAAGGGCGTCAACACGCAGACGCGCCAGTCGCCCAGCTCGTCGCGGCAGCGCTCGACCACAATCGTGCGGTCGTCGGGCACTTGCCCTGTGGCCTCGGCCTGGTCGGCGAGAAAGCGCAACAAATTCTCGGCCGCGCCGGGATCGAGATCGTGCTCGTTCACAAGGCGCGTGAGCGCGGCCGCCTGCGGCAGGGCACGCAGTTCGCGCACCATGGCGCCGATGCGCCGGCCGAACTCGAGCGGGCGTCCCGGCCCGTCGCCCTTCCAGAACGGCATCTTGCCCGGCTCGCCGGGCGCGGGCGTTACCAGCACGCGATCGTGGGTGATGTCCACGATTCTCCAAGTGGACGCGCCCAGAATGAAGGTCTCGTTCGCGTGCGACTCGAAGACCATCTCCTCGTCGAGCTCGCCCACGCGCACCGCCTTGCCTTCGGTAAACGCAAGGAAGACGCCGTAGAGGCCGCGATCGGGGATGGTTCCGGCGTTCAAAATCGCCAGCCGCGCCGCGCCGTCGCGCGCCGAGACTACGTTGCGCACGCGGTCCCACGTCAGCCGCGGGCGCAGATCGCCGAATTCGTCGGAAGGGTAGCGGCCGCTCAACAAATCGAGCACACCCTCGAAGGCCGAGCGCGAGAGCGACCCGAATGGAGCTGCCCGGCGCACCAGATCGAAGAGGGAGTCGACGGAGACCTCCGGAGCAGCGGAGCTAGCGTTGTCGCCATCTTCTCCAGTTTCAAAATCAAAGCCCGGCAGAGCGGCCGATCTCTGATCTCTGATCTCTGATCTCTTCTTCCTGATCCCTGTTCCCTGATCCTTGTTCCCTGCTTTCTTGCTCCCTGCACTCGCAACAATCGCCACCAACTGCTGGCACAGCACGTCGAGCGGATTGCGCGGAAAGCGCGTGGACTCGATGTGACCCTCGTGCATGGCGCGGGTGACGGCGGCGCAGGCCACCAGATCGGCGCGGTACTTGGGAAACAAAATCCCCTCGCTCACCGCGTCCACGTGGTGGCCGGCACGGCCGATGCGCTGCATGCCGCTGGCGACCGACGGCGGCGACTCGATTTGAATCACCAGATCCACCGCGCCCATATCGATGCCCAGCTCGAGAGTCGACGTGGCGCACAGCGCGCGAATCTGCCCGGCCTTCAGTTGCTCCTCGATAACCGTGCGCTGCGCCGCGGCCAGCGATCCGTGATGCGCGCGGGCGATGGGCTCGCCGGCCAGATCATTCAACGCACCGGCCAGCCGCTCGGCGGTCTGGCGCGAGTTCACAAAAAGAATCGTCGAGTTGCGCTCGCGAATGATTTCAAGCAGCCGCGGATGGATCGCGTTCCAGATGGAGACGCGGCGCGGCGTCTGCGAGGCCGGGCCCGAGGGAATCTCCTCCATCTCGCCCAGGCGCGCCATATCTTCCACCGGAACCTCGATGCGCAACTTGAGCTGCTTGCGCGCAGCGGCGTTGACGATGGTCACCGGGCGATAGCGCAATGTACCAGAATCGACGATCTCGCCCAAATCGGGGTTGTCATCCTGAGCGACCGAAGCGGCAGCGGAGGGGGCCGAAGGATCTGCGGTTGCTTCTTGCGACCCCGCCGAAAACGCACGGTTTTTCGCTACAGCATTCGCAGCGGAACCGCCTCTAGCCGAATCATCGGCAGCAGCGGGCCGCCTCGCTGCTTCGCTGACTTGCTGACTTGCCGACCCGCTCCTCTGCGTTGACACAACATCAATCCCGCCCAGAAACCGCGCCACCTCTTCGAGCGGCCGCTGCGTGGCCGAGAGGCCGATGCGCTGCAGGGGCCTGGCGGTCAGCGCCTCCAGCCGTTCCAAAGTGATCGCCAGATGCGCGCCGCGCTTGGTGGGCACCAACGCGTGAATCTCGTCGACAATGACGGTTTCTACCGTGCGCAGCGCCTCGGCCGCCTGCGACGTGAGCAGCAGGTAGAGCGACTCGGGCGTGGTTATGAGGATGTCGGCGGGATGGCGCGCAAAGCGTGCGCGCTCGCGTTGCGGCGTATCGCCGGTGCGGACGCTGATTGCGGGCTCGTGAAAGGCGACGCCCATGCGCCGCGCCATGTTCGCCATCCCCGCCAGCGGCGAGCGCAGGTTCCGCTCCACGTCCACGGCCAGCGCCTTCAGCGGCGAAACATAAACAATCCGGCAGCCTTTCCGTGCGGCTCCAGCGGTTTTCTGATCCCTGCCGGGGTCCCCGGCGGGCGATTTGTGCCCGCTGGGGTGGCTGATCCCTGCCGGGGCCCCCGGCGAGCGGTCCGTGCTCGCTGGGGTGGCTTGGCCCCTGTCTTCGAGCATCAGCCGGTCCAGGCACCAAAGAAACGCGGCCAGCGTCTTGCCCGTGCCGGTCGGCGCCAGGATCAGCGCATTTTCTCCGCGCGCAATCACCGGCCAGCCCAGCCGCTGCGGCGCTGTGGGCGCGTCGAACACGGCCTTGAACCACGTCGCCGTCACCGGGTGAAAGCAGGCGAATGGATCGGAGGCCTGGGCCGGATTGGGAGATTGCGGGGCCATGGTGCTCTTACGAGACTAACGCGGCACAGTGGCGAATACAAGGCGAAGAAACAGAGACCAAGGGAAACAGGGAACAAGGCGCCTGGAAAACCTGTGATCGGTGGCCAGCTCCCTACTCCCTATTGCCTACTTACTACTCCCTGTTTTTCCCCACCTGGCCACGCTGAATTGCGCTCCCGCGAACATGATCAGTCCCGAGATATACGCCCAGAACAGCAGGCTAACCGAGATGTAGAACGGGCCGTACATGCTCAGATCGACGTGGGGAATCGCCAGGGCAAATATGGACCGAGCGATCAACCAGATGATGCCGGTGACGATCGATGTGCGCAAAACCGGCCGCCAGGGCACCTTACGGTTGGGGAGCAGGTAATAGACCGAGAAGAAGAAAAGGATCGACGCCGCGCCGGTAGTAACCGCCAGGCACACGTAGCTGATGGTTTTGAATACGAAGTTGTCGGTATGGTGGAAAAAGAGAAAGCCGACAGCGTCCTGCACGCCCACGTTCACGAGCATGCTGAGGAGCGCGAGCGCGGCCATCAGAACTGCCAGCCCGAAGGCCATGGTCTGGTTGAAGAGATAATTGCGGCTCTTGGCCACGCCCCACGCCTGATTGAGGGCCACCTCCAAAGGCAGAAAAATACCGGTGCAGGCGACGAGAATCATCACCAGCGAGAAGGCCTGCGCACCTTTATGGTGCAACAGCGGCAAAACAGCTTCATCGAAGATGGTGGTTACCAGCCAGTCCCTATTCTTGGCTGCGGTCGGCAAATAGTAATTCACCATCTCGTCGACCACGCCCTTCATGGCATCGGAGTGGAAGACCGAGAGCGCCAGGGTGTAGAGCAGCACCACGAACGGAATAAACGAAATGATGGCGTTCGCGGCCACGCTGAAGGCGAAGGTGTGCACCTCGCTGTCGAGCAGGTAGTGGATGAGCGCCACGCCATCGTGCCGCCAGAGGTACCACTTCGATTGCTTGGGCTGCTCGGCTGGCAGCGCCCCCTCGGATTCGTGCGCCGTTGCGACGTTGCCGGCAGGAGTCAATTCGTCAGCCAAGTGACCATCCTTCTTTTCTGGAGAATCGTTGCGATCGATCGTACAGGGGACTGTTTCAAGGATAGCTCTTCGCGCGCATGATGCGTCGTAACGGCGCAAGCCGCAGCGCGGTCCGTTTTTGCCGGAGCTTACTTGCGCAGCCGGCCCAGTGCCCATCGCGCGGCGGCCCGCAAGCCTTCGTCTGCGGCGCTCGACCAATCCTCAAGCTGCGGCACAAACTTCTTGAGCCCGCTGTTGCCCATGGCAATCGCCATGTTGCGTTTGAGGCCCCGGAATCCCGCTCTCCGCACCGGCGAGCCGTTGAACTCCCGCTCGAAGGACTGCTCGTCCAGAGAGCCCAACCAGTCCAGAGCTGGATTGACAAGCTCCGGCCGCGGCTCAAGTTCCGCATCGACAAGAATTGGCCCGCTGCGCAGCGCCTTTTGGTTCCAGGGGCACACATCCTGGCAGATGTCGCAGCCGAAGACATGGCGGCCCATGCCCGGCGTCAGTTCCTCGGCGATCGGCCCCTTGTGTTCGATGGTCAGGTAGGCAATGCATCGCGTGGCGTCCATCTGGTAGGGCACGTCGAGCGCGTTTGTGGGGCAGGCCTCGATGCAGCGCCGGCACGTGCCGCAATGATCCGGGACCTCGAACGAGTTGCCTTCGGAAGCGCGGCTGCGTGCAGTGCCTGTTGAATCCGCGGTCCCCGCGAACTCGCCAACTCGCGAACTCGCGAACTTGCTAACTCGCGAACTTGCGAACTCGTTAGCCCGCTGACTCGCTGGCTCGCTCGCTTCGAGCGACGTCAAGAGCACCGCCAAGAATCCCCACGAGCCCCACTTTGGATGAATCAGGCAGGTATTCTTGCCCGCCCAGCCCAGCCCGGCTGCCACGGCCAGCGATCGCTCCACCACGGGCCCCGTATCAACATACGCGCGCGACTCGAACGCGCCGAACTCCTCGTGCAGCCGCGCCTCCACTGCGCGCAATCGCTTGAGCAACACTTTGTGATAGTCGCTCGGCCGCCGCTCGCCCCTGACGTCTTTCCTGCTGCTCCAGGCGTACCGCGCAATCCAGGCGCTCCCGCGCTTTGGTGTCTCGCCCGAGAGCGGTGCGTCGGGGTAGAGATAACTCGCAAAGCACACCAGCGCCGAACGCGCCCACGGAAAAGGAATGCGCACGCGTTCCCTCGCCAACTGTCCATCCTCGGTCTTGCGCTCCAGGTAGCGCATCGTTCCCGCGCGGCCTTTGCCGGCCCATTCGCGAAACCGTTTCGCGTCGCGATCTTCTGCCTCGTACGGCAATGGCGTCACTCCGGCTTCGGCAAAACCGGCTTCGCCGGCCAGCTCCCGCATCCGCTTCGCGGGCAAACCCGGCGAATTGTGCGCTTTGGCTCCCAAGGGAACTCTCTTCTCCTGTCCTGCGTACAGAATAGTGTTGTTCATTTCCGGACGCGCAGAACAAGATCGAACACCAGCCGCTGCGCCGGACGAGCGCAAGACCGCTCACAGGCCCTGCAAATTCAGCATATTCCCCGCTCGCGGCCTCTTTTTCAGGTTTGGTCCTCCGCGTGCATCTTGAAGGCCAGGTGATAACAGAACACCTGATGGCCCGTTATAGCGTTGACGCTTCAAATGAGCCGGAGCGTCGCCGCTCAAGGAGTTTGATATGAAACGCCCCTCTTACTCAACCACGCAGTTCGTCAGCGGTGTCAAGGAGCTCGTCCGAGGTCGGGAGCAGGAGTTTCTTCGGGAACTCGAACCGCTTGTGCTGCGGCAAAACGTTACGCTCGATCTCGAAGACACCGAACGCATCGACGCAGCCGGCCTCGCCGCGCTGGTTACGCTCTACTGCGAAGCATGCAAGTCCGGCCACCGGTTTGCCGTCGCGAATCCGTCGCCGCAGGTGCGGGAGATCCTGGCTCTCGTCAGGCTGGACGCGATCTTGGTGTCCCGCAACACGGAGAGGATTCCATGCTGCGGGACACAGCTTCAGGAAACCGCGGCCTGATCCCCTGCAAAATCCGGGAGGAAACCGCGCCGGCCCGCCGCAACCGTGTCAAATGGCAATACCGCGTGCCTTCTCTTGAAACAGCCCTCCCCGTGCCCGCGCATCCCCTGTGACCCATGGCACAGGCAACCCTAACCCCCAGACGATATTCCTAATCGGGACAACGCCCGCTTGGCGCAGTCCCATATTCTTGAGGGGCCTCGCTCGCTCAGCCTGTTTTCCGCTTTCAATTGGCGCGCGGGGCCTCCGTTCCGTTACCCTTTCATATGGACCGCGTTGCGGAATCCTACCATGGAGATTTGACACGATGACTCAGGCAGTATTGGAGCAGTCGTCCGCCAAGGCGGACTCAACCTCAACGGAACGCTATGTGTACTTCTTCGGCGGCGGCAAGGCCGACGGCAATGGCAAGATGAAGGACGTGCTGGGCGGCAAGGGCGCGGGCCTGGCCGAGATGACCAACGCGGGCCTGCCGGTGCCTCCCGGATTCACCATCCAGACCGAGGCCTGTCGCGAGTACATGCGCGGCAAAGTCAGCCCCAAAATCGATCAGGAGATACTCGCGGCGCTTGCTAGGCTCGAGCAGTTGCAGGGCCAGAAGCTGGGCGTGGGCGAGAATCCGCTGCTGGTTTCGGTCCGGTCCGGCGCCAAGTTTTCCATGCCCGGCATGATGGACACGATTCTCAACCTGGGCCTCAACGATCAGGCCGTCGAAGCGCTGGCCAAGCGCAGCGGTAATCCTCGCTTTGCATACGATTCCTACCGCCGTCTCATTCAGATGTTCGGCGACGTGGTCCTCGACGTTCCCAAGAAGAAGTTCGAGCACATCTTCGACGCCGTCAAGGCCGCGAAGAAAGTGAAGTTCGACTACGAGCTGCAGCCCGACGCGCTCAAGAAGATCATCGAAGAGTACAAGAAGCTGGTCAAGAAAGAGACCGGCAAGGACTTTCCGCAGAATCCGCTCGAACAGCTCACGGCCGCCCGCGATGCCGTCTTCAGGAGCTGGCAAAACGAGCGCGCCAAGACCTATCGCCGCATCAGCAACATCGACGACTGGCTCGGCACCGCAGTGAACGTGCAGGCCATGGTCTTCGGCAACCTGGGCGACAACTCCGGCACCGGCGTAGGCTTCACGCGCAATCCCGCCACCGGCGAGCATGTCTTCTTCGGCGAGTACCTGATGAACGCGCAGGGCGAGGACGTAGTCTCCGGCGTGCGCACGCCGCTTTCCATCAGCGAGCTTGAGAAGGCCATGCCCAAGGTCTACGAGCAGCTCAAGGACATCACGCGGCGCATGGAAAAGCACTACCGCGACATGCAGGACTTCGAGTTCACCATCCAGGATGGCAAGCTCTACATGCTGCAGACGCGCAACGGCAAGCGCACCGGCTTGGCCGCGGTCCGCGTGGCCATCGATATGGTGCGCGAAGGCCTCATCACGCAGGAGGAAGCCATCTTCCGCGTCGAGCCCAACCAGCTTTACGACTTCCTGGTTCCGCGCCTCGTCGAAAAGGGCGAGAAGATTGAAGTGCTCGCTACTGGCCTGCCGGCTTCGCCCGGCGCGGCCGTCGGGCAAATCGTCTTCACCGCCGAGGAAGCCGTCAAGCAGCACCAGAAAGGCTGGAAGTCCATCATTCTGGTCCGCGGCGAAACCACCCCTGAGGACATTGCAGGCATGGAAGTTGCCGACGGCATCCTGACCTCCCGCGGCGGCATGACCTCGCACGCCGCCGTCGTCACTCGCGGCATGGGCAAGTGCTGCGTGGCCGGCGCGGGCGATTGCGTCGTCGACGAAGCCAAAAAGGAACTGCGCGTCAAGGGCAAGACCTTCAGGCAGGGCGATTACCTCTCGCTCGACGGCACCACCGGCCGCGTCATCGCCGGCCAGCTCAAGACCCTCGAAGCCCAGCCCGACGATCCCGATCTCGTTAAGTTCATGAGCTGGGTCGATCCGGTTCGGCGGCTCCAGGTTTGGGCAAATGCCGATATTCCGCGCGACGCCAAAATGGCTCGCACATTTGGCGCCCAGGGCATCGGCCTTTGCCGCACCGAGCACATGTTCTTTGCCGAAGACCGCATCGAGCACATGCGCGCCATGATTTTGGCCGACAACGAGAAGGACCGCCGCGTAGCGCTCAAGAAACTGTTGCCCATGCAGCGCTCCGACTTCGCCGGCCTCTTCAAGGCCATGGAATCGCTGCCCGTGGTTATTCGTTTGATCGACCCCCCTCTGCACGAGTTTTTGCCGAAACGTGAAGACCTGCTGGTTGAAATCCAGCACCTCGTAGACACCAAGCCGCGCTCGCCCAAACTCAAGGAACTGCGTACGCTGCTGGCGCGCGTTGAAGAGCTGCACGAGCAGAATCCCATGCTCGGGTTGCGTGGATGCCGCCTCGGCATTACGTTCCCCGAGATCACCGAGATGCAGGCGCGCGCCATCATCGAGGCCGCGGTTGCGGTCAAATTGAAGGGCGGCGATCCCCATCCCGAGATCATGATTCCGCTGGTCGGCTCCATCGAGGAGATGCGCAACCAGGCCGCCATCGTCCGTCGCGTTGCCGATGAGGTCTTCACGGAGAAGAAGGCCAAGGTCGACTACAAGGTGGGCACCATGATCGAAATTCCGCGCGCCGCTTTGACCGCCGATCAGATCGCCGAAGAGGCCGAGTTCTTCTCCTTCGGCACCAACGACCTCACGCAGACCACCTTCGGCATCTCGCGCGACGACATTAACAACTTCCTGCCCGCGTACCTCAAGCTCGGCATCTTCAAGCAGGACCCCTTCGCCACCCTCGACCAGGTGGGCGTGGGCCAGCTGGTGAAGATGGCCGTGGCCAAGGGACGCAACACGCGGCCGAACCTCAAGGTCGGCATCTGCGGCGAGCACGGCGGCGATCCAGAGTCCGTCAAGTTCTGCCACAGAATCGATCTCAACTATGTCTCCTGCTCGCCCTTCCGCCTGCTCACGGCGCGTCTCGCCGCCGCGCAGGCCGCTCTCGAAGAGAAGACAGGAGCCGGCCACACCAACAAGTAGCACGGGGTGCCCCTGGTCCCTCGCTTTCGGGAACCAGGGAAAGCGCTTCGAACCAAGGGCGTCCGCCACGGCGGACGCCCCTCAAGTTTGTGCGCACCTTCTCGCAAACAACCGCGCAAGCGGTTGTCATCCCGAGCGTAGTCGAGGGATCTGCGGTTGCTTTTCGGGCCGCTTCAACGGCGCACGAACCTCAACCGTCCCTTCTCAACCCCGCACGATCATGGGTGCCCCACGTCCCGCTTTTGGGACGTGGGACAGCACGAACCCCAACCGTCCTCACTTTTCACAGCACATCAATGGGTGCTATCCCCGATAACAACTCTCTCCCCGCTCCGTCTATTGAGCATCGGGACTCGAGGTAACTCAAATTCCCCGCCGCTCAACCGCCGGGAATGCGCCCGGGATCGGAGCGCTCAAGAGAGGTGTGTATGCAACGGCCCGGTTCCTCACGTCCTCGCGCCAATTCGCGCGCTGAAGACTCCGCATTCGATTTCTTCCCCGGCGCGGCCCTCGACGACAAGCCGCTCTGGGCCGCGCTTTACGAAAATCTGCGCGACGCCTTCTTCCCGTCGCGCCTTCCGCCGCTCGAACTCACGTCAAAGCCCATCGCCGTTCCCGATCGCATGGCCGCGAGAACCAATCCCTGGGCCATCGGCACGGCAACCTTGGTCAACGGCGGCATCATGGCGCTGGCGATTCTGCTCGGCATGAGAGCCGCCGTCAACCACTTCCCGCCGTCGCCCACCGGCTCCCACATCGACATCGGCGATCTGCACATCTTCGCCCCGCCTGCCGCAAAGCCATCCGACGGCGGCAATGGCGGCGGCACGCACGATTTGATCGACCCCAGCGAGGGCAGAAATCCGAAGTTCGCCAATGCGCCCATCGCGCCGCCCATGGTTCCACTCATCCAGCAGCCCAAGCTGCCTGCCGAATCCACGATCGACATTCGCCTGCCCGATGATTCGACGATGCCCAACATCGGCGTCCACAATTCGGCAAATGTGACTCTGAACTCGAGCGGCCCCGGTGGGCCCAACGGCATAGGGACGGGGAAAAATGGCGGCGACGGTCCGGGCAACGGTCCGGGCTGGGGCCCCGGTAGCGGAAACACGATCTACATTCCCGGCCACGGGGTCCTTGCGCCCACGGTCGTCTACGCGCCCGAGGCTGAGTTCTCCGACGAGGCGCGCCGTCAGAAATACCAGGGCGTCTGCGTGCTATCGCTGATTGTCGACACCCACGGCAATCCACAAAATGTGCACGTGATTCGCTCGCTGGGCATGGGGCTCGATGAGAAGGCGCTTGAAGCCGTGCGCAGCTATCGCTTTAAGCCGGGAACAAAAGACGGCAAGCCCGTGCCGGTGACGATTACCTATGAGGTGGACTTCCACCTGTACTGAGCACATCGCTGTCGACGCTTTCTCCCCCCGTTTCGCAATCGCTCGGCGTGATTGAACTTCAACACGGAGTTCCCTCTGAGAGCTGAAGCCCGGGTTGATTTTGAGGCGTCTATGGCACGACTAAAGTCGTGCCCTTTCACGATTCGCCACTCCCGTAGAATTTTTCAGCAAGCTGTGGAGTCTTGCCTTTCACGACGGATTCAATCTGACCCACTACCGATCGAAGACCTGGGGCCGGAAAGGGATTACACTGTCCATTAAGCACCCATAAGGATTTAGATCGGCTCCAATAAAGGTGTACCCACCTTTGTGGCTTCCCGCGCTTGCGACAAAAAAAGTCGCAAGGACGGGGCACGGAAGCTTGGGTACAGCGATTCTGGAACTGCTCCAGACCCAATCGAACAGTGGTGCCCGAGATCGAGAGGAATCTAGTGAGAAAGACGACGATCGTGCAGACTCGTGGGCTTGGAAGAGCTGGTCTCTGTGTCGCAGGCCTATTGGCTTTATTGATGCTTTCGGGCGGCCGGGCCCGCGCCACGGAAAAAGGCGGCAGCGTGTGGCCAGTCGGCGCGGAATCGTATGCCACGGCAGCTGGCGTGCCGCACTCGGGCCAGACGATGTTCTACGAATACAGCCTCTTCTATTGGTCGCATGAAATGACTGACGGAAAAGGCCAGAACGCAGGCGTTCCGGACTTCAAGCTGCGCGTCTTTGCTCTGGCCGGCAAGCTCTCTCACAACTGGGGTGTGCACGTTCTGGGCGGCGAACTGGGAAGCTACATCGCGATTCCGACGGTATACGAGTG
>Ga0326727_10007127_pt1 | contig 29930 bp, 21 predicted proteins | sample MB2enrmetagenome_FD_207643 | JGI IMG/M metagenome (GOLD analysis project Ga0326727, IMG submission 207643) | Lab enriched peat soil microbial communities from McLean, Ithaca, NY, United States - MB29MY | ecosystem: Environmental > Terrestrial > Soil > Wetlands > Peat | place: USA: New York... | reverse complement strand
AGGCCGTTAGAAGTAACGAAATCGATTATTATGCCTTGCCACAGTCTTATCGCGGCAAGGACAGAAAATGTACTACTTCCCCGCCCCACAGCACTTTTTGTACTTCTTTCCGCTCCCGCACGGGCAGGGATCGTTGCGACCCACCTTTTCGCCCGTCCGCCGCTGCGTGGGTTGGCTCGCGTCTCCGCCCGAGCGGCTCGCCGCCTCCAGCTCGCGCTGCTTCTTGCGCTGGAACTCCTTCTCCAGCGCGTCGATGGTGGTCGAGGGCTGCCGCGTGGAAATCCCGATTTCCCGCGGCTCCGCGTCCATCGTCAAAGGCCGGGCGCTGCTGGCCACTGGTGGCGCGGCGGGAACCGTCCGGCTGATGCGCGGAGCGGCATCCATCGGCTGGCCGTCCGCGCCCAGAATCTGCATCCTGAAGAGGAACCGGACCGTGTCCTCCTGGAACTTCAGCATCATCGCTTCGAACATGTCGAAGGACTCCCGCTTGTATTCCACCAGAGGATCCCGCTGCGCATAGCCGCGCAGCCCGATGCCTTCCTTCAGGTGATCCATCGAGAGCAGATGGTCCTTCCACAGCCCGTCGATCACGCTCAGCATCACCATCCGCTCGTGGTAGCGCATGGTCGCCGCGCTGAGAATCTTCTCCTTGGCCTCGTACTGTTGCTTTAATTTATTGAAGATTGTCTCGCCCAGATCGTGCCGGCCCAGCTCCAGAGGCTTGATCCCCGCCGCAGCAAAGTTCATTCCAAAGTGGTCGACAAGCCTATCGTCCAACCCCTTCACGTTCCATTGGTCCGGATGCATCTTCTCCGGCGCAAACTCGTCCAGCAGAGTGCTCAGAATCCCGCCTACATAATCCTCCAGAATCAGATCGCGCTGGTCCACGCCCTCCAGCAGTTGCCGCCGCAGCCCGTAAACCGCCTCGCGCTGCTTGTTCATCACATCGTCGTATTCGAGTAGGTGTTTGCGCGATTCGAAGTTCTGCGCTTCAACCGCCTTTTGCGCGCCCTCGATCCGCTTGGTGATCATCTTCGACTCGATGGGCTCATCCTCCTTCATGCCCATTCGCTGCATCATGGTGCTCATCCACTGCTTGGCAAAGATGCGGATCAGGTCGTCTTCCAGCGAGAGATAAAATCTCGACTCGCCCGGATCGCCCTGACGGCCCGCGCGCCCGCGCAACTGGTTATCGACGCGCCGCGATTCATGTCTTTCAGTCCCCAGAATGAACAGCCCGCCGGCCGCGATCACCTGCTCGTGCTCCTCGCGCACCGCCTCGGCGTGAACCTTGAAGACCTCCGCCCACTCCGGCTCGGCGATCTCAAACTCCTGCCCCTGGTAGTAGAAGCGCAGAAATCCCGCCGGCGCCATGGGATTGATGGCGCCCTCGGCCACGCTGATAGCCCGCGCCTTGCTCTTCTTCACCAGCTCCTGGCGAGTCATGAAATCCGGATTGCCGCCCAATAAAATATCGGTTCCGCGGCCGGCCATGTTGGTGGAGATGGTCACCATCCCCAGCCGCCCGGCCTGCGCCACAATCTCCGCCTCGCGCTCGTGGAACTTGGCGTTCAGCACCACGTGCTTCACGCCCTTGCGCTGCAAAATCCCCGAGAGCCGCTCGCTCTTCTCGATGGATGTAGTCCCCACCAGCACCGGCTGCTTCCGCTCGTGCAGCGTGCCAATGTCCTCGGCCACTGCCTTGTACTTGGCCTTCTCCACCAGGTAAACCACGTCCGGATTTTCCAACCGCAGCAACGGCTTGTTGGTGGGAATCACCACGATCTCCAGCTTGTAAATCTTCTCGAACTCTGCCGCCTCCGTCTCCGCCGTGCCGGTCATGCCGCTCAGCTTCTTGTACAACCGGAAATAATTCTGGAAGGTGATGGTCGCGAGCGTCTGGTCTTCCTTGCGGATGTTCACGCCCTCCTTGGCCTCGATGGACTGGTGCAGCCCATCCGACCACCGCCTGCCCGGCATCAGCCGCCCGGTGAAGGTGTCCACAATAATGACTTCGCCGTCCTTCACCACGTACTCCACGTCGCGCTTGTAGAGCGCCTCCGCCTTGATGGCCGTCTCGACGTAGTGCTTCATCTCCCAGTTTTCCGCGTCGGCGATGTTGCCGATCCCCAGCAACTTCTCGATGGTCACCCAGCCTTCGTCGGTGACTCCAATCGTCCGCTGTTTTTCGTCCACGATGTAGTCGCCGGTCAGGTACTTTTCACCCTCCCGGAGTTGAAGGTCCAACTCCGCCACGCGCTGCGTGTCGCTGGCTTCGATCTCCTCGCCCTTTTCCAGCTTGGGAACAATCTGCCGCGCCTTGGCATACTTGTCCGTCGTCTGGTCGGTCGGCCCGGAGATGATCAACGGCGTCCGCGCCTCGTCAATCAGAATCGAGTCCACCTCGTCCACGATGGCGTAGTAGTGACCGCGCTGCACGCAGTCTTTGATCTCGAACTTCATGTTGTCGCGCAGGTAGTCGAAGCCGAACTCATTGTTGGTTCCGTAGGTGATGTCGGCCAGGTAGGCTTCGCGGCGCTCGTTGTCGTCCAGGTCGTGCACGATGACGCCGACGGTCAGTCCCAGAAACTCGTAGATCTTGCCCATCCACTCGGCATCGCGCTTGGCCAGGTAGTCGTTCACCGTGACCACGTGCACGCCGTGGCCGGCCAGCGCATTCAGATAGCAGGAGAGCGTGGCCACCAGCGTCTTGCCTTCGCCGGTCTTCATCTCGGCGATCTTGCCCTGGTGCAGCACCATGCCGCCGATCAACTGCACATCGAAGTGGCGCATCTGCACCGCCCGCCAGCCCGCCTCGCGCACCACCGCAAAGGCCTCCGGCAGAATCTCGTCCAGCGCCTCCCGCTCGGCCTTGTCCTGCGCCGCCGCCCGTTCTTCGGCAACCTCCCGCGCTTCAGCCTCTCGCCCGGCAGCCCGCAGTTCGTCGGGATTCTCAAACCGCTTCAGCCGCTCCTCGACCCGCGCCGCAATCCGCGCCCGAAACTCCGCCGTTTTGGCCCGCAATTCGTCGTCGGACATCTTCTTCGTGTCCGCTTCTAGGGCGCCGATCACCGCCACCATGGGCATCAACCGCTTGATCAGGCGCTCGTTCGCCGTGCCAAAAATCTTGGTCAGTACTTTATCGAAAAACACAGGATTCTCCGTATACCAGTGTAAATGGTGGAGGGTCGCGAACGGATGCGACACGTCCGTTCGTGGAAAGAACCCGGGTGCTCCTTCCTTGGCGCGTTTTTGTTCTTGTGCCAAGGGTGGGGCACCACGAACTCTAATCCGCTCAAAGCCGCAACACCAGCCTCTCCACCTGCTCGCCGCGGCGAATTCGTTTGTACTGGCGGTTCAGTTGCTTCGTGGGGCTTTCCGGATCGCCCTCGTCGTCCTCGTCCACGTCTTCGTTCTGCATCACCTTGATGACATTGTCAACGCTGGGCCGGTAAAAGACCTGTATGAATTGAAACGCCATCCCCAGCGCAAAGGAGGACGGACAAAATCCGGAGTTCTTTCTTCCCCGCCGTTGGTTCAGCCGCCAACGGGCGCGCAGAAAGCAGTAGTGAACAAGAATGGCGCCAATCGCCAAAAATGGCGCGCCCATGGCAAAGTAACCCAATGTAGAAAAAACATCGGCGTGCATCAGCACCCTCGCGAATCGCAGGCAAAACTTCACGAATGAATGGGCCGCGGGCGCAAGACAGCCCGAAGCTGCTCTGCAAAGCCGGACCAATTTTGAGGGAACTAAGCTAGCCGGAAGGGTGGAGGACGCTGGAAGAGAGTAGGAAGAGCCGGAACGACCGGCACGCGGCCAGAATACTCATAGGCTAGCGGCGCGAGCAGGCTCAGGGGCGAGATGACTCCAACAACGAGAAGCGGCAGAATCGCCAGCCAATTCCCGCCGTCTCCGGCGTGGCCGTGCGGGACAAGTAAGCACAATATGGTGATTCCGATTGCGATGGCTGCAATCAGAACCCATCCCCGCCGCTGCCGGTTTTGCATCATTGCTGACATTCTCTTGGATCGGAGTATAGCAGGCCCGAACGGGAAATCATCGCCGCGTTTGTGTCTCAGCCTAGGACACTCGCTTGATAATCAGTTTGATGGTGTCAACGAGGTTTAACAACTTCCGGAGGCGTCTTTTCCTCTTATCAATCGCTCAGATGACCTAAGTACTCCGGAATACTTGTATATACCTTCAATATAATCTCATGATACCTGCCTGACCTTGTTGCTCTATAACATTTATGCAGTAGCCATAAATCCATGGCTTGTATTCCATCGGTCATGTTACGTTAGGGGTCACGTTACTCTTGCTGGCGGGCACACTGTCCGCATGCGCGCGACGTTGATATCGCACTCAACGCCACCCCCAACCGTAGATTTAGGAGATATTCACATGAAGAAGATGTTGTTCGTTCTTTCGTTAGCGATTGTTCTTCCGTTTGCTACTCTCGCGCATGCCTCCGACGCCATTGGCGGCTCCAACGCCATTGGTGGCTCTAACTCCGACGCCATCGGCGGCTCCAACTCCGACGCCATCGGCGGCTCCAACGCCACCAGCGCAAGTTGGTTAAGCATCCTCTGGCAAGACCTGGTTTCCGCTATAGGAGGCTCTAATTAACCCAGATTCCTCAATGCTCGTCTCAACCGGCGCTGAAGGCTCACCTTTTGCGCCGGTTCCATTAGCCTCGGCCGGATTCCGCACACCGCTCATCTTACAAAAAGCAGCCAAGCCTACTCCTATATTACAAACTGCAAACCCGCCAGCAGCGCTTCAAACTTATCCACCGGAAGCGGCCGGCTGAACAGGTATCCCTGGAAGGCGTGGCAGCCCAGCCCAGCCAGGAACTCCCGCTGCTCTTCAGTTTCCACACCCTCGGCCACCACCGGCATGTCCATGGCACGGCCTAGGGAGATGATGGCTTGCACAATGGCGCCGCCGCTGGCATCCTTCAGAGCGTCCCGCACAAACGACCTGTCAATCTTCAGTTCGTCGAGGGGCAAGCGCTTCAGGAAGGAGAGCGAAGAGTAGCCCGTGCCGAAGTCGTCCAGTGAAAACTTCAAGCCATGCCCCTTGAGTTCCGTCATCTTGTCAATGACCTCTTCGACATTGTCCACCAACATGCTCTCGGTAAGTTCCAGCATGAGATTTTGAGGATTGGCTCCAGAGCTTTCCAGCGCCGTCAACACCCGCTCTACAAACTCCGGCTGGCGGAATTGCCGCGCGCTGATATTGACGGCAACCGTGAGGCGTGCCGTCTCCTCGCGGCCTGTCCAAGCCGCGATCTGCCGGCATGCGGCGTTTAGTACCCAGTCTCCCAAGGAAAGAATCAGCCCTGACTCCTCGGCCAGGGAAATGAACTCCCCAGGCTGCAGAAGACCGCGCTGGGGATGCATCCATCGAATCAGCGTCTCGGCGCCAAAGGGCACGCCCCGATTCACTTGCGGCTGATAGTAGAGCAGAAACTGTCCGGTCTTTATGGCCAGGCGCATGTCTTCTTCCATGGCCGCGCGGGCATTCACCGCATGTTGCAAGGCGGGAGCGAAAAAACGCACCGTGTTGCGGCCCGCACTCTTGGCCTGATACATCGCGATATCGGCCTGCTGCAATACCTCATTCGTGTCTTCCGCGCCGCTCCCGAAAACCGTGATCCCGATGCTCGCCGTGCTAACGCATTCACGCCCGTCCAGAAGGTACGGCTCGCGGATAGCGGCAAGAAGCTTCTCGGCGATGATCTCCGACTGAGCTGCCGCAATCTCTGGAACCTCGCTCAGTTCTTCCAGCATCACCACGAACTCATCTCCGCCCAGACGCGACACGGTGTCGGTTTCGCGCACGCAATCGCCTAACCGCCGGGCCACTTCCTGAAGCAGAAGGTCTCCGGTCTGATGGCCCAGCGTGTCGTTCAACGTCTTGAAGTTGTCCAGATCGGCAAACAACAGCGCCCGCAGTCGGCCGCTGCGAGCGCTGGCAGCCAGGGTCTTGCGCAGCCGGTCCTGCAGTAGGCGGCGGTTGGGAAGCCCCGTAAGTGTATCGTAGAAGGCAAGATTTCTGATCTCTTCATGCGCCTCCATCAGCCGGATAAGAGCGCGTTCCCTTCGCGCCATGCTAGCAATCCGGAAGCGGAAGACCGCCCAGGCCACCAGCACAGGAATCAGCCCGCACACCGCGAAAAACCACCCCGAACGGAACCACGGCGTGAGGATTCTGAAGGCGAACTCCGCCCTGTGCCCGCTCCATATCCCATCGCTGTCCTGCGCTTCGATCTCCAGCCGGTAGCTTCCGGGCGCCAACTGAGCAAACTGCAACTCTCTCTGCGTGGTCTCCGTCCAGGCGGGATTGGCGCCCTCCAGACGATAGCGGAACAGAACCGAATTCTCCCGGGAAGCATTCAGCGCGGAGTAATGTGCCACCAGAGAATTGGCGTGAATCCCCGGCGATGCGTTGCTCTGTCCGGTAACATCTTTCTGGCCCATGATGAGCCTGGTGAAAACGGCCTCCAGCGGTACTTCCGGCCCTTCTCGCGGACGCGGCTTGAATCGGGAGAGTCCGCCGCTGGTCCCGATCCACACTGTGCCGTCCGGCTCTTCCGCAAAGGCGTTCAGGTTGCAATCGTTCCAGGCCAGCCCATCGCCCATGCCGTAGTGGCTCCAGTGCGCGCCGTCCCACACATCCACGCCCTGCTCGGTGCCCGCCCACAACTTCCCCGAGGCGTCGAACTCCAGAAAGTACACCAGCCCATCCGTGCCCCGTCTCTGCACTCCTTTTTCTACCGCCAACCCGCCCGCCTGCAGATGGACGCGGTCGATGCCGCCGCCGTAACGATACCCAACCCACATGGTTCCGTTCGCCCCCGCGCCCAGCGAGAGCACCTCCGGATTGCTCAAACCATCGGCCTGCTTGAAATTCCTCCAGTGCCTGCCGTCAAAAACGAAAAGCCCGTTCGCGCCGCCAGCCCAGACCGTCCCGTCGCTCCCCTCGGCAATCGTCCAAGTCCGTGAAGACGGCACCTCGTCCACACGGGCAAAATGCTGGTACGGAGCTTCGGCCACAAACAGTCCCGCTTCGTTCGCCACCCACAGCCGCCGCTGATGATCGAAGCGCACCACGTATGCCGCCTTGCCCACCAATCCCTGCGCCTCGCCTAACCACTGCACGCTTCCCGTTCGCGGATCAATGCGCCCCACGCCCCGCGTTTCGGTGCCTACCCACAAATCCCCGTTGGGAGCCGCGCGCACCGCATGCACCGCCAGCCCTTCCAGGCCCGCAACCTTCCCCCACCTTATGCCGGAGGGCAGCCGCTCCCCGCGCATGAGCCCACCCTCGGTGCCCGCCCACACCACCCCGCCGGGCTGAGGCAGAATCTCGTACACCGCATCGCTGGCCAGCCCGCTGGCCATCGAGTAGCTCTCCCACTCTCCGTATCCCCGCCACTGCACCAAACCCCGGCCCAGCATCCCGATCCACAGAGAATGCTGCCGGTCCTCCAGCACTGCGTACACATCGCCGCGCAGGCCGCTGGAGATACCGATCTTGTGCCAGCCCTTCTCGTCATGAATCAGCAACCCGTCCGCCGACGGCAGCAGTATCCGTCCAGTCGAATCCAGCGCCGGAACTCCGATCAGCACTCTGCCTGGAATCGGCAGATCCGGCCTGCGAAAGCGCGCCTGGCTTGCCGGCAGCACATACACGCCGTCATTCCGGACCCGTACCCAGAGATTGCCTGCACTGTCTTTCCGGATGGTCGTCACCTGGCGGGGAGGAAGACCTTGGTCGCGCCCCAGTACCTCGGCCCGGCCATGGTCCATGCGGCACAGTTCCAGCCCGCATCCATACCACAGAACTTCGCCCTCGAAGAAGATGCCATAGGCCTCCGGCCCCGATACGCCGGGCGGGCGGGCTATGTTGCGCATCGAGAAACCGTCCTGCCCCGGCTGCGAAGATAGCTCTACCAGGCCGGACTCGGTCCCCAAATAGGTGTGCCCCTTCCCGTCCGCCTGAATGCCCTGAGCCCAATTGATGGTCTTGAATGTGGACGCAACTTTTTCGAAGCGGTTGCCGCGCAGGCGATAGAGTCCGAAGCTTCCCCCTGCCAGCAGAGTGCCGTTCGGCGCGTCTCCAAAGGCTACACCAGAGTTGGGCGGCATCCCCTGCGCAGGTCCAAAGGCCTCAAACCGTTCCCCGTCATAGCGGAAGATCCCGTTTTCAGTGCTAACCCAAAGAAAACCTGCGCGATCCTGGAAGATCCGCCGCACCGTCAGGTTCCCCAGCCCCTCCGCGTTCCCGAAAGCGCGAAAGCTGTACTCCTGGGCATACAGCAACCCGCCCGCCACCAGTAGCAGGGATAGAACACACGTATTGGTCCTGCGATCCACTATCAGTGGAAATCGGCCAATCTCTCTGGTTTCATGAGCTATATTCCGTCAATAAGACCCGTTTCAGAGTACCTTTCCCCGCCCTTTGGTGAGATTTGCCCTCAAACCTGCCCCGTACAATGGAAAAGAAAGCCTGACCCTCCCAGCCCATGGCCGACGAAGATCAAAAAAAGCCCCAAAAGCCCGATGAAGACCCGGTGGGCAAGGTCTACGACTCACGGCTCATCCGCCGCCTGGGCCACTATCTGCGCCCTTACTGGTGGCAGGCCGCCGTCTCCGCACTCGCCGTCTCGCTCAAATCCCTCTGCGACGTCGCCGGTCCCTACCTGATCATGGTGGGCATCGACCGCTACTTCCCCAAAGACTCCGGTTTCTCGCCCGCCACCAACCTTCTCGCCCACGTCCTGGGCTCAACCAACTGGCTCGCCCGCCGTCTCCCCGCCGATCCCTACCAGGGCATCAACCGCCTGGCGGCCATTTACTTCTGCGTTGCGCTCAGCGCCTACCTCTTCGAGTTCGTCCAGATCTATCTCATGCAGTGGACCGGGCAGAAGCTCATCTTCGACCTGCGCCGCGACATCTTCCGCCACATGCAGCGCATGCACATCGGCTTCTTCGACACCCACTCCGTCGGCCGCCTCGTCACCCGCATCACCTCCGACGTGGACGCCATCAACGAGATGTTCACCGCCGGCGTGTTGGCCATCGTCGATGACTTTCTCAACCTCACCATCATGGCCGCCCTCATGCTCACCATAAACTGGCGGCTGGCCCTGCTCGCCTTCTCCGTGCTGCCTCTCATCCTCATCGTCACCCGCCTCTTCCGCGACCACGTCCGCGAAAGCTACCGGCGCGTGCGCACCGCCATTGGGCGCATCAACAGCTTCACCCAGGAGCACATCTCGGGGATGAGCGTGGTGCAGCTCTTCAATCGCGAACAGCGCGCCTTTGACGATTTTGAGGTTGTCAACCGCCAGCACATGGTGGCCTTCAAGGACACCATCTTCGCCTACGCGCTCTTTTATCCGGCGGTCGATCTGCTCTCCATGGTGGCCATTGCGCTGGTCATCTGGCGCGGCGGCTTCGGCGTGCTCACCGGCGTAGTCACCGTTGGCGTGCTCAACATGTTCATCCAGTACTCGCTGCGCTTCTGGCGGCCCATCCAGGACATGAGCGACAAGTACAACATCCTGCAATCGGCCATGGCCGCCGGCGAGCGCATCTTCAGACTTTTGGACACTCCACCGGAGATCGTCAGCCCCGCAAATCCCCTAGCAGGAGACGGCAGCAACAGGATCGAGTTTCGCCACGTCTGGTTCACCTATCAGAAGCTCACGGAAGAGCAGCAGGCTGCCGTCCACGAGGCTTTCGAAAAAACGCCAGCCGCGCCGCAGGTGCTGGACGGCATCGAATGGATTCTCAAAGACGTCTCCTTCACCGTCGAGCCCGGCGAGACGGTGGCCATCGTGGGCCACACCGGAGCCGGAAAAACCACCCTCACCAGCCTGATGATGCGCTTCTACGAGGTGACTGCCGGCCAAATTCTCCTTGACGGCATCGACCTGCGCCAGCACGACCTCGCCGCGCTCCGCCAGCACTTCGCCGTCGTCCTGCAAGACCCATTTCTCTTCACCGGCACGCTGGCCGAGAACATCCGCTTCGGCAATGAAGCGATCAGCGACGCCGATCTCCGCCGGGCCGCGCGCGACGTGAACGTGCTGGACTTCATCGAGAGCCTTCCCCATCAATTCGACGAGCCGGTGCAGGAGCGCGGCAACTCCCTCTCCACCGGCCAAAAGCAGCTCATCAACTTTGCCCGCGCGCTGGCCTTCAATCCCCGCATTCTGATTCTCGACGAAGCCACCTCCAGCGTGGACACCGACACCGAGCTGCGCATCCGCGGCGCGCTGGAGCGCATGGTCGAGGGCCGCACCAGCGTGCTGATCGCCCACCGGCTCAGCACCGTACAGAGGGCCGAGACGATTTTGGTGATGCACAAGGGCCAGTTGCGCGAGATGGGCTCGCATCAGGAATTATTGGCCCACCGCGGCCTCTACTGGAAGCTCTACCAGTTGCAGTACAAAGATCAAGAGCAGTTGTCAGCCGTCAGCGGTCAGCTATCAGCCGTTCCAGTGAGTCAGCAATTCAGCACACTGTGATTTTGAGTAGACCTATAAACCTACAAAAAGAAGAAAAAATTCGGCCTGTAAACCTACGTACAGCGGGGTCAAGCGAGAAACTGCATATAAGTCCTGTTGCAGGTCTACAAGAAAACGCAATAGGTCCGGCTAGAACTCGACCAAAAGTGCGAAAAATAGCTCAAAATAGGCTGTTTTTGCTCGATTTTGGTCGTTTTTAGGTGTATTTTGGACGCGAGGAATGGCGCTGAGGGAGATGGCGGAGTGGCGGGAGTGGGAGAAGAAGCTAAAGGCAGGGGTTAGGGGACAGGGGTCAGAGATCAGAGATCAAAAACAACCGGGCGGTTGAAAAGGCTGCTACACTGTTGCACGATGAGCAGACTATGGCAAATCCTCGCGCGAATCGGCTGGCGGGTATGGGCGGCGATGACGAGCTTACGCTTATGGAAAGTGACAGGCGGTTTCGCCTTTTCTCTAGCCATCGTCATAGGCCTCGTCGTAGCGGTGCAAATCGTTCCTGAGTGGCAGGTCAATCGGGCAGGTGTTCACTCCGCGCCTATCAAGACTGAAGCGACGGCTACGGCAGCGGAGGTCGCCAACCTACAGAATGAGATGCGCAAAACCATTCTTCAGGTTTTGGGTGGCCTCTTCGCGATCTTCGCTTTATATCTCACCTTCCGCCGGGTGAAGGTGGCCGAACAGGGACATATTACGGATCGGTATACGAAGGCCATCGAGCAACTGGGAGCGACAAAGGAGGAAAACAAGCCGAATGTGGAGGTGAGGCTGGGCGCGATCTATGCGCTTGAGCGGATTGCCCAAGACTCGCCCCGCGACCATTGGACGATTATGGAGGTGCTCACGGCGTATGTGCGGCAGAATGCTCCTGCGCCTGAACAGACTCCGACGAAGGAAGAGAATGAGAAGGCAATTGCAAAGGGTCCGGCTAAGGAGATTCAGGCCATTCTGACCGTGTTGGGACGGCGGCGACGTGACCACAGACGTGAAATAGAAGGACAGTGGCTTGATTTAAGGTATAGCGATTTACGCGGGGCTAACTTCGATACGGCGCATATGGAAGGGACGAGTTTCGAAGGTGCCCATTTGTATGGATCAACATTCGACGGTGCGCATTTAGAAAGAGCAAATTTCTTTGAAGCACATGCAGAATGGGCCATTTTCGCCAGGGCACATGTTGAAGACGCGAATTTTGCAGGAGCACAATTGGAAAACACATATTTCGGCACGGCACATTTGAAAGATACAAATTTTTATAATGCACATTTGGATAGCGCATGTTTTCATTTTGCGCATTTTGAAAGAACTTGGTTCGAGGGGGCGCATATAGAAAGAGCGGAATTTCGAGATGCAGTCGGTCTAACAGTAAACGAGATTCTAACCTCTATAGGTTGGGAAAAGGCTAAATTCGATGAAAAATTCTTACAGAAGTTGAAAGCGGCTGATGAAGAGGACGCTAGTCAGTTAGAGTCTAGCTTCCAGGCTGAGACACAATCGAGCGAGTCGCGGACGGGTGAGGGCGGCTGACAGAGTAGACAAAAAACATCCCTCAGGGGCTAAAGCCCACGTTCATTTTGCTGCCTTTACGGCACGACTGAAGTCGTGCCCTGATACAAAGCCAGAGTTGGGTAGAGGTACCTTAGAGAACAGCTCTGGATGACAAATCTTAGGGGACCACATGGACGGCAGACTAAACGACATCGATGACGATGAGGGTGATGTCGTCCTGCTGGACCATGGAAGATGGTTGCCACTGGCGAATCTCGTAGAGCAGTTGATCCACCAACTCGGACTGAGAGCGCGACTTATTACTGCGAATGACTTGTTCGAGCTTATAGTCGTCAAAGGAAACGCCGCCGTCATTCTCGGGTTCAGTCACGCCATCGGTATAAAGCAGAAAGCGGTCGCCTGGATTGATGGCCATCTCACAAACGGGATAATCGGTTTCAGTCATCACGCCGAAGAGCAGGCCGTTGCTTTCGATGCGCTCCAGTTTGTCTCCGCGCCAGCGCAGCAGCGGCGGATGCCCAGCGGCTGAGTAGCGCGCTATGTGATTCTCAGTATCAATCCACAAATAGGACGCGGTGACGAACTGATCGTGGAGCTGCCCGGAAATGACGCGGTTCAACCCGCGCATCACCTCCCGCGGGTCATGGGCGCGGGGCTGGATGGATTGCAGCGCCACCTTGATCATTGAGGCGATGAGCGCCGCCGGAACGCCATGTCCGGAGACATCGGCAACAAGAATGCCAACCCGGTTCCGATCGATAGGAATGAAATCGTAAAAATCGCCGGCCACGGCGGTCATCGGACGATAGGCGGCAGCGATGCGAAGGTTGCTGAGTTCGGGACTGTCGCCGGGGAGAATCGAGGTCTGTATCTTGCGGGCGATGGCGAGTTCATGTTCAATCGACAGCAAACGTTGTTCGTTCTCATAGACCCTTTGCAAGGCGTTATAGCCCAAAGAGAACAGCAGAGCCGCAAACCCCAGGTCTCCCCAGATGGATGGAGGCTGGTAACCAAAGGGTCGCGCCAGGTTGACATAGAGAGCTTCCAAGGTGAAAAAAAGCGTGCCCACAGCTAGAACGCCGCGATTCGGCAGAACGAAAAATCTGCGCGAGAGTCCCGGCAGCGTGAGTATGATGACCATGGCAAGCAACATGCAGGTGACAAGGAGCTGGTTGTAGAGGATCAGTTTGCGATTCGAGCCGGTAAGGATGAAGAAGCAGATCCCTGCCACACCGATCGCCGACCCCATAAAAACGACCGCCTTGAGAAACCACCGCAACTTGCCGGTGGTGAGCTCTAAAAACGCGAGCGCGGCAACCACCACGACGAAGTAGGCATTGAAAACGTCCAGGTAGGGAAGTACGGCCCGGAACCAGAGCGGCACAGTTCCCACGGCCGCCAGCGAATCAGCCAGGGGCTTAGCCCCGTACAGGGCGCTCCAGAGACCCAGCCATAGAATGGCGCGCACGCCGCTCCGCCGGCGAATCGCGGCAATGCAACAGGCAGCCAACCCCACAACCACGAATACCGTTCCCTGAATGATTCCATAGAGTTGATTGCCAGGTACGATCAGAGGCTGAGCTTGCATACACGCACCTACCAGACACAGCAAAGATAGCAGAGCGGAGGTTATTGCTTATACGGCGGCGCATGAAGCAGTGAAGAGGCCAAGATCGCGCTTTTTCAAAACTTTTAGCTGTAAAGTGTGATGCGGCGGGCGGAAGTCAGCCACAAAAACAAGGGCGCCAGAGATTCCGGAATCTCTGACGCCCTAATCGCGATGAACTCAGGTTGCCTGGACCAAGCATCGTCCCGTTCAGCTTCCCGATGCGTCCGCGAGTTTCCTGGCGGCGCGCATCTTTCCGCTGTACCGGCGATGGAGCTTCGAGGCGCCTCGAATCTCCCATCCTTCAGCATCGCATCGAATGAATCCCCGGGTTTCCCCGCATCTCCTCTTCCGCGACGCCTCTTGATGCACGCGCGGTTGCCCGCACAGCGCATCTTCCGGCATTGCCGGCGGTGAGTTCGCGGGTTGCCCCGCGCGCCTTCAATCCCCCGGCTGCCACCGTCGGATGGCTGCGGCGAGTTGCCTCGCACAATGCACCCTCCGGCGGCGCCATTGCTGCGTCCGCGAACTACCCCGCGGGTTTCCCCGTGGCGTATTTCACGTCCTGCAGCCATGGCTGGGCCGATGTGACTCCCCGGCTTGAAGTAAACCTTGCATCCCCGGCGAGGCCGAGGATGAATCTTTGCTTCCCGCCGGCTCCCGCACATTCCCTCACTGGCTCTGGATGCAATCTCGATTGAACCTTACACTCCACTGCCGGCGCCAGCTATGGAGCACCGCGCCCGATCGAATTTTGCATCGTCCTGCCCGCGAGGAACTGCGTTTCCAATTCCCTGGAGGTCACCAACTGAGATGTAAAGTAAGACGGGCGAATCTGTGGAAGCAAGTGCAAAAAAGGAATTAATCTGTGGATTTCACCAATTATGGTGCATAAATCGGCGTGGTGTTTAACATGAGGCAGACAAATCACGATCTGCTGAAGGTGGGGAAGCTCTTGTGTGAGCTTAAGCGTGGCCTGGCCGAGCCAATTGATTACCCCGCCCGAATACTCGAACTACGTCCAGAAGATTTCTATGCCTTTGGCGGTGGCGCGAATGTTGGGCGGCTTGTGGTTCGTCAAGATTCGGATGGCGGAGAAGCCTCCGCCGAGCACACAGACTGCTCCGCCGCCCACCAGCAGGCCAAGCTTGCTGGTCGGTTCCGGATCAAGGAATGCCAGGACCACCATGGTGAGGCCTGCGCCGCTCATGCCCAGCGCTACGCAGACACCGGCAATCTCCTGCCGGGAAAGGCCGGAGATTCTCGCCATCTGCAACAGCGTCTGGTCTTCCGGATGGATGCCGAGGCCGGCATCATCCACGAGTACGCCAGACGCTCGGGCGCGATAGAGGAGCGCCAGCGCGCGCAGCCATCCGGGATCGGAGGTGCGGACAATCTTTTCGCGGGAATCGTCCATGGGAAAGAGTCTATACCGCCAGGCAGTTCGTGCGCGGTGTGGATGAGCGATACAATAATGTGGTTTGGAGCCAGCGTCATCGGCCCGGCAGCTTAGAGAATCCTCACAAACGGAAAGGATGGCCCTGCCATGAAGAGTTTTTTTCGCAATTGCAAACTTCCGCTGGGTAAGGTTGCGCGATGGGCGGCTGTCTGCCTGAGCGGATGCGTGCTGATTCCCGCGCTGGTGGAGTGCTCTGCGAATGGCGGCGGCGCGGCGGGGCTGGCCGCGCAGCAGGTTGCGGGCGGCGGCAACGTTTATCGGATGAAATTGGTGCGCATCGTCGATCAACGCGGCTTCGATCATCCCATGACGGCCATGTCACTGCTCATCCCCGCCGACTGGCAGTTCCAGGGCAATGTAGTGTACGGGGATGGCGTGGGCTGCCACCCCAACATGGTGCGGTTGAACTTCCGCGCGGCCAGCCCGGACGGGCGATTGGCGATTGAGTTGTTCCCCGGCAACGCATCGATGTGGTCCGACGATCCGTCCGCGGTGAATTTGATGCGCAACCTCAACCAGCAGACCGCGCAGTACAACGTGCATGGCTGCGACATTATGCAGCCGATGTCCGCCGACACCTTCCTCCGCCAGGTTTTGATTCCGGCGGCGCGGCGAGGGGCGCGGGTGATGGGCTCCGAGGCGATGCCCGACGCCGCCCGGCAGTTGCAGTTGGAGACGCAGCAGGCGCAGCAGATGGCGTCGCGCTACGGTGTGTACCGGAATTTCCGCACCGATGTGAGCCGGGTGCGCGTGGGCTACTCGCTGAACGGCCAGCCTATGGAAGAGTGGTTCACCGCCATGACCTCCTCCACCGGCTTTCCAGGCCCAAACGGCCGCATGGGGCAAACCCTCTACTACATCAACAACGCCGACCACGTCTTCGGCCTGCGCGCTCCGCAAGGGCAACTGGATGCCAACGATCGGTTTTTCCAGTTGATTCTGAGCACCGTGCGCATGGGCCCGGAGTGGGAAGGCAAGGTTCGCCAGGTTAGGGCCAATATGGATGCCAAGGACGCGCAGAGCGCGGCCGAGCGCAGCTTCATCATCGCCATGGCCGGCGAGGCTCAGGCCAACAGCATTCATAATGCTTACGCCTACGCCACCAGCAGCAGGGAACATTCCATGGAGGGCTGGAGCCAGTACATGCGCGGCGTGCAGACCTTCCGCAATCCCAACACCGGCGACACCGTGGAGCTGAGCAACACGTACGGCCATGCCTGGGCCGGTCCGAATGACCAGTACATTCTCTCCGACTCGCCCAACTACAATCCGAACTCATCCTGGCAGGGGAACTGGACGCGGCTGGAGGCGGTCACTCGCTAGAGTTCACCGCCTTCCGGCCATGCGGCGCATTCTGATCCGGAGTTGAACCATGCAGATTCTTCTGGCGCTATTCTGTCTCGGCATCGCCCTCTACGCGTGGAGAGCATGGCGTGCGAACCCGCTTTATTCGCTGAAGTCCACGCTCATGAACGCCGCCGTGATTCTGCTGGGCCTGGCGCTGGCGGTTGGTTTTACCGAGCTGATCGCGTTCCATCTCTTCAGCCAATCGCTGGCCGTGATGCTGATGGGCATCATGGCGCTGATCTCCGCGATCACGCTGGCCATGAGCGCCGCCAGCATGCGCATCACCGATGGCCCCATTGCCAAGCTGCCCGCGGGGACGAGTCCGGAGAACAACAATCGGCGCCCGCTGATCCCGTGGTTTCTGGGAGTCGGTCTGGCGCTGCTGCTGTTGCTCGGCTGGGCCGCGCTGGCTTCGCCCGCGGACGCGGAGATGCCGGCCGGCCTTGCTGCGGTTGTGCTCTGCGCCAGCTCCGCCTCCCTGGGCAGCCTGTACATCAAGGCCCGGCGCACCGACTACGCCAGCTCGGCTGTGAAGAGCACTTTTTGGGTGCACTGGCAAGACGCCTACGGGCAGAGCGAGACCTGGTTGGGGCCCGACGGGCTGCTCGTCGGCGGTGCGTACACGCCGTGGCTGACCTCCGGCAACTATCTGACGGAGGCGCGCGTGGAGCGAGGTCTGACTGTTTCGTTGCTGCTGACGTTTGTCAAGCTCTCCGGCGCAAGCGGCGCCCCGAGGACGATACGGGTGCTTGTACCGGAGGGCCGGGAGAGCGACGTGGAATTGCTGGAAGAGAAACTGCGGGCGCGGTGCCCCAAGGCGCGCGTCGACTTCGGGGTTGCCAGCAGGGCGAACGGCTGAGTTGCGCCCGCAACGCCTGCAGGACGAGCGCCGATTAATCTGGGGCCGCGGCGCTCGGCTGAGTCGTCACCGCGCTTCGTTTTTCATCCTCCGTGCCAGGATCTTTTCCACGGCCCGCACAACGCGATCCACGTCATCCTCGCTGGTTTGCCAGTTGCAGACGCTCACCCGCATGACGCGATGGCCCTTCCAGTTGCTGCCGGAGAAAAACGCTTCTCCCGAGGCTAGAATCTCCGCTATGATTTCGTCGGTTCGGCGGGCGTGATCGGATTCCGTCGCGCCCGGACGGGGATCGGGAAAGCGCACCAGGCCCTGATTGATGGTTGGCTCGGAGATAAGCTCGGCTCCCGGCAATTGACCGATGCTCGTCACCAGGGCATGAGCATGGGCGCAACAGCGCTCGATCAGGGCGGCGACTCCCTCGCGGCCGAGCTGGCGCAGCGCCGCGTAAGTTGAGAAACCGCGAGCGCGCCGCGACCACTCCGGATTCCAATCCATCTGATCGCGCGCGTCGGCGTCGAAGGTGACATAAGCCGCGCGGTGGGACATGGCCGCCTGATGCGCCCCGGGATGCGCGATAAAAGCATATCCGCAATCGAAGGGAACGTTCAGCCATTTGTGGCCGTCCGTGGCCCACGAATCGGCCTCTTCGACACCCTTTACGAAGTGCTTCAACTTCGGACTAACGGCGGCCCACAATCCGAATGCGCCGTCCACATGGACCCAGGCCCTATGACGCCTGGCCATGGGAATCAGAAGATTGAAGGAATCGCAGACGCCGGTGTTGATCTCGCCTGCCTGCAGAACGACGATGGCGGGAGACGCGGGGTGGCGTTGCAATTCCTCTTCCAGCCCCTCGGGACGTACGCGGCCCAGCTCATCCTCGGGCAGATCGACGATATTGCCGCGCCCCATGCCCAGAAGGCGGACGGCGCGCTCCACGGAGCCGTGGCGTTGACGATTGGCAAGAATGCGCAGGGGCGGCGCGCCTGAGAGGCCCAACTCCTCGACATCCCAGCCCTGCCTGGCCAAGATTGCATGGCGAGCCGCGGCAAGGCAGGTGATGTGGGCCATCTGGCAGCCGCTCACCAGCGCGAAGCTGGCGCACTCCGGCAGTCCAAGAATTTGCTTGAGCCAGCCGCCGGTGACCTCCTCAACCACCGAAGCTGCCGGACCGGTTGCATAGAGAGCCGCATTTTGATCCCATGCCGAGGCGAGCCAATCTGCGGCCAGAGCCGCGGGAAGCGCTCCCCCGATCACCCAGCCGAAGAAACGGCCTCCGGCAGAGCCCAGAATGCCGCCTTCCACATCCGTGACAAGTTCATCGATGACCTGCGCCGGAGGAAGACCCTGCTGAGGCAGTTCCCTTCCCAGCCTGCCGCGGAGCGTTTGCAGATCGGCGGTGGCCGCTACGGAAGAGCAATCGAGTTTTTCGAGATAAGAGAGTGCGGTCTGAGATACGGAATGAAGCAGCTGGTGAAATTGCTGATTTGTTGTCGACATGGTTCCAGCCTAGCGGCTCTGGCAACCGAAATCTACCCGAATCTTGCCGGCAACTTTTTTGCGCGACGCAGGGGAATGAATCATGGCCATGTAGTTGCCGGCGTGACCGGTCAGGCCGTGGTTCCATGGCCCTATAGCGTTCATAGCGGAAAGGCGGCAAAACCAATCACAGCAATAACGGGCCGGATCCTGCAGACTAATATTTTCTCCTAACCGCTCCCGGCAAAATCCTGTCTAATGTTCTGCATGGGCAAGAACGACCAGGCGGCGATCGCGGCAATTCTCGCGGGAGACAAAGAGGCCTATGGAGAACTGGTGATGCGCCATAGCCAGAGCCTCTTCCGGGTGGCCTTCCGCATCACCGGCAATGAAGCCGATGCGGAAGACGTAGTGCAGGAAGCATTCCTACGCGGCTATCGCAAGCTGGAGAGCTTTGAGTCCCGGTCGGACTTCGGCACCTGGATCTATCGGATCGCGGTCCGTTGCGCGCTGGATAAGATGGGCGGCCATAGGGCGGATGAAACCAGCCGCGTGGCAGGGGCCGATGATCCGCAGCAGGATGAAGTACAGGTGTCGGATGGCGCCGCTGGGCCTGACCGTTTGCTGTTGAGCGGAGAGATCGCGGCTTTGCAGGAGAGGGCCATGCGCTGCCTGACGCCGGCCGAACGAACCGCCTTCGTGCTGCGGCACATGGAAGACCGCACCATCGCGGAGATTGCCGCGGCTCTTGGCATTGAACCGAATACGGCCAAACAAACGGTATTTCGCGCCGCGCAAAAACTGCGGCGCCGTCTGGCGCCACTCAGGGTGAAGATATGAAACATTTGACTGAAGAGGAACTGATCGAGTGCTATTACAACAAGAGCAAAGCCGCCAAACCGGCGAGCCGGCATCTTGAACGTTGTGTTGCATGCGCGGAGGCCTACGCCGCGCTGCAGAGCGATCTTGCCCTGGTTACGCCGGCGGAGCCTCCTGCTCGCGATGCCGCCTATGGCGCGCGTGTCTGGGCATCGATCTCCGGCTCGCTGCCTAGGTTTGAAGCGCGCCAGCGGCGCCGGCTGCGCATCAGCATTTGGAGCGGCCTGAGTTACGCCGCCGCCTGCGCCCTGCTGATTGCCTGCGCCTTCTATGCCGGCAGGTTGTGGGAACATCGCCAACCGCCAATCTCCGGGGCCAATCAATCTCCGCCAGAAGCAAAGCAACGCGTGATCTTGGTGCTTCTCGGCGATCACCTGGACCGCTCGGAGCGCCTGTTGGTTGAGTTGCAACACGCCGACGCGGATAGCGCGGAGATGGTCTCCCCTTTGCGCGATGAGGCCCGCAGCCTGCTGACGGCCAATCGCATCTGCCGCCAGGAGGTGAAGCAGCAGGACGATCCGGCGATGGCCGAGGCCTTGGATCGCCTGGATCAATTGTTTAACGAACTGGCTAATCAGCCAGGCGGATTGAACGCCGCTGCTCTTGCCCGGCTGCAAAACGAGATGAACTCCGGCAGCCTGCTCTTTGAAGTGCGCGTCTTGCGCTCCAGAATTCCTGATCAACAACCGGCCGGGAACGCACGGTCGAAGGGAGGCACAATATGAAAACTAGAATCATCTTTTGTTCCGCAATTCTCATCGCACATCTTGGCGCGCCCATCGCCGGACGTGCCCAGTTCACGCAAGAACAAAGTTTTTTAGGCGGACTTCCACTAGCGGGCATGGAGGATGCTCTCGCGGCAGGCGGCGCGCCGGATAGCACAGCCTTCGCCGACGGCACGCGGGCCATCAATGAAGGCCGCTGGGCCGATGCCGTGGCCATCTTCTCCAATGTCGTTCAGCAACGTAGTGCGCACGCTGACGGCGCGCTCTACTGGAAGGCCTATGCCGAGAACAAACTGGGAGAGGCTCAGCCCGCGTTGGATACCTGCGGCGAGTTGCGCCGCGATTATCCCAGGAGCCGCTGGATCGATGATTGTGGCGCGCTGGAGATTGAGATTCGCGCGAAGAACAATCAGCCAGTCCAGCCAAAGGCCGAGCCGGACGAAAACCTGAAACTTCTGGCGCTGAACGCGATGATGCAGAAGGATGAATCGCGCGCCGTGGGCGATATTCTGGAGATTTTGAAGAGCAGTTCGTCAGAGAATCTGAAAGAGAAGGCGGTTTTCATTCTGGCGCAAGGGCGCTCGAATCAGGCGCAGAATCTGCTGGGGCAAATAGCCATGGGGAAGATGAACCCCGCTCAACCTGATCCGGTTTTGCAGTCCAAAGCGGCTCGATTGCTTCACAACCTGGATGGCAAGCCAACCGGCTCACCCTATCCCGCGTCGGGGAACGGGAAAAGGACCATGACGCTCGACGTTGTGGTCACGGATAAAGCCGGCGCTCCCGCGGGTGGCCTGCAGCCGTCGGACTTTAAATTGTTTGACAATAAGCAACCGCGGGATCTCGTTTCTGTCCAGGCGGCCAGCGCGATGAACCCCAATGCCGATCCTCCAGTCGAGCTCATTCTGCTGATCGATGCCATCAACCCGACCTTTCTGACGGTCTCTTATGAACGGCAATGTCTTGCTAGTTTCTTGCAGGAAAAAGGAAAGACACTTGCCTTGCCCACGTCCATCATCCTGCTTACCACCCAGGGAATGAAGATTCAAGAGCACCCCACGCGCAACGGAAAGGCGCTGCTGGACTATCTGAACGACAATGCGAGCGGCCTTCGCCAGATTCGAAGGTCGGAAGGCCTGGAAGGGGAGATGGAACGGGAATATCACTCGCTGGCCGCGCTGGATTATCTTGCCGTGCAGGCCAGCAAGAGGCCGGGCAGAAAATTGCTCATATGGTTGAGCTCCGGCTGGTATATGAACTCGAATGTGATCGAAAACCTTCGCGTACTCCCTCTCCAGAATATCTTCGCCAGCATTACCGCAACTTCAACAGCATTGCGCGAGGCGCGGATTACGCTTTACAGCGTCGATCCGCAAGGTGTGGGCCATGACAAAACCTTTTATCGGAACTATCTCAAGGGCGTGGATGAGCCCAAACACGCGGACTATGGCGACTTGCTTCTGGAGGTGCTTGCCACGCAATCGGGCGGGCAGGTTCTGTTCGGCAACAACGACCTGGCCAGCCTGATAGACCGCTGCATGACGGACGTGAAGACCTACTATGTGCTCACTTACAACCAGCCTCCGGCCGCTCATGCCGATGAGTATCACGGTATTGAGGTCAAAGTCGACAGGCCCGGCCTGAAGGCGCGCACACGCACCGGCTACTACGCGCAACCGTAATGGCGGCTTGCACTGCAAGAATCAGAAAGGGCCACCCCGCAGTTGCGGAGTGGCCCTTTGTCTTCCAGCCAGCCAGAGTTACTTGGCGGCCACCAGCGGCTGGGTGCTGAGCGCGCCGCTCTTGTAGCCCTTGGCGATCTCGACGATGGAGACGGCCTGGTAGTCGCCGGCATGCCCGGCCTGGCCGAACTGGGTCATGCGCTGGGCAACGACCTTCTGCATGGCCTCGCGGGCGGGCTTCATGTAGTCGCGCGGATCGAACTTCTCCGGCGTCTCCCATAGCACCTTGCGGATGGCGCCGGTCATGGCCAGGCGGTTGTCGGTGTCCACGTTGATCTTGCGCACGCCGTTGCGGATGCCCAGTTGAATCTCCTCGACCGGCACGCCCCAGGTCTCCTTGAGCTTGCCGCCATATTGGTTGATCACGTCCTGCAAATCCTTGGGTACCGAGGAGCTGCCGTGCATCACCAGGTGGGTGTTGGGCAGGCGCTTGTGAATGGCGATGAGCACGTCCATCTTGAGCACCGAGCCGTCGGGCTTTTTGGAGAACTTGTACGCGCCGTGGCTGGTGCCGATGGCGATGGCTAGTGCGTCCACGCCGGTCAACTCGGCAAACTCCACCGCCTGGTCGGGGTCGGTGACATGCTCCAGGCCCGTGCCGCCCGCGCCATGGCCGTCCTCCACGCCGCCCAGCACGCCGATCTCGCCCTCCACGGTGACGCCGCGCTCGTGCGCGAAATCGACCACCCGCTTGGTCACCGCGACGTTCTCCTCAAAGCTGGCCGGGGTCTTGCCGTCCTCCTTGAGCGAGCCATCCATCATGACCGACGTGTAGCCCAGATCGATGGCGCTCTTGCAGGTCTCGAAGCTGTTGCCGTGGTCCTGGTGCATGGCGATGGGAATCTCGGGATTCAGCTCGGCCGCCGCCAGAATGAGGTGGAAGAGATACTTGTCCTGGGCGAACTGGCGCGCGCCGCGGCTGGCCTGGATGATGACCGGCGATTTGGTCTCCTTGGCCGCGCCCATGATGGCCTGAATCTGTTCCATATCGTTGACGTTGAATGCGCCGACGCCGTAACCGCCCTTGGCGGCCTCGTCGAGCAACTGCCGCATGGAGACTAGAGGCATTTGAGTTTCTCCTGTGCCGGTGGTTCCGGCGAAGTTGGGTTTGTGTCCGGCCGCCGCGCGCTGGAGTGCTACAGAGCAGGCAATCCGCCCGCCGGGCGGCAGGAACCGCAATCATCCTTATGGTAGCAGGGACGCGCAAGGGAAAAGTGTGTTCTTCAACACAGGCGGTCTGCGGCGTGCCGGGATGGGCCGTTTCCGATTAGGAACAGAATGGCGGTTTAACTTCTGGATTGCCGACGATACGGCAGGGATGCATAACGCCAGTGGGTTCTTGCCGCTGTAGATCGCGTCAGTCGAACCGAAACGAGTTCCGGCTTCTTACCTGCTCAACCCGGCCCACTGTGTCAGGTATCCGCTCAATGACCCGGGAAGCTGTTTTTGCTTGTCCACGTCTGTCCATTTACTATTCCACGCCACATACCCGCCTGGAAGTGTCAGCGTCTTTTCTTTGTTGATGATTGCGCTCAGTACTGTCACGCCCCATGCCCGGCCCTCAAGCTGGAACAGATTTCGGCCCATCGGCGATTCGCGTAGGTCAGCGATATGCGTTCCTGTATGTGCCATCGCTTCGCTCATTGCACTTCCCTTTAGCCGGTCGCCGTCCATCGTCACGATCAACAAAAGGCCATCAGGCGAGTTCGCGCTACCCTTGACACCATCGTCCGGTCTCAACGAGTTCCCTCCAGTGAACCCTACGTCGACACCATTATCTTCGCCGGGTGCTCCATAAGCCACTGCCGCCCGCTTGAGATCATCGGCCGTCAGTCCCAAGCCGACATCCCCATCGCCCAGTTCAGCGGCCTTGGAATAATCGATTTCATTCTCGCTGACGTTGGCTACAGACTGGATCACCAGCCGCGCAGGATACCGTGCTAGGTTTCCGAATCCCTTCACTACCGTGAACATCGATCCCATCTTCTCAAGCGAAACCGCGTCCACAGCGTCAAGCCGCCCGGTCAACGTCGCCGTCGTTGTCGAACGCACACATCCGAGGCACCGCCCAGGTGTTTTCACCGATTCCGATAGGATTGAGTCAAACTTCTTGAAATCCCCGCCCGTGTCGAGCGTCACCGGTATCGTTGACACCGACGTAGCCTGTCCCGGGCTGTTTTTTGCCAACTGAAGCGTGATCACGGCAACCGGCCCTGCCTTTGCCTTTGTTCCAGTTGGATAGTCGAGCCAGATATCGTTCACGCTCTGTTTGCAACCCGTATCCCTGATCACGAACTCGTCAAATCCGGCTGCCACGATTCCAGTGACACGAACCATCTTGCCGTTAAAGTCCTTAGGGTGAGCCAAAATATCACATACCTTGGCATCGACAGTCTGCGCGCCTGCCGCCCCCGCACTCATCAAGAGACACACGATTGCGATGAGAATTCGTTTCATTGATTCCCTCCTGAGATTGTGAACCATTGTAACGCATCGCACGGATTCGGTGAGGTAGCTCCAGTTTTCGTTGTTAACTGGAGTATCACCGCCTATCCGGAAGTTGGGTGCCCGTTGTTCATCGGCGCCGCTCCGATATGGAATAATCTGCCGGTGAGCCTTGCCGCCCATCACGAATGGTTTCTGCTGGCCTGCGCCGCCGCAACGGTGCTGCTGCTGCTTTTACTGATCGCAAAACTCCGGCTGCATCCGGCGCTGGCCCTGTGCATTGCGGCTCTGACGCTGGGCGTGGCCTCGGGAATGCCGCTCGGGCAGGTGCCGCTCTCCTTCACCGCCGGGGTGGGCAACCTGATGGGGCGCATCGCCATGGTGCTGGCTCTGGGCGCGGTGCTGGGGCGCCTGGTGGCCACCTGCGGTGGGGCAGCCGCTCTAGGCAGGGTGTTGGTGGAACGTTGCGGAACCACCGGTCTGCCCTGGGCGATGCTGGGGCTGGGCATTCTTGTGGGGATGCCGGTCTTCTTCGAGGTGGGGCTGGTGCTTCTGTTGCCGATTGTGGCCGAGACGGCGCGGCGCAGCGGAAAGCCGCCCATCCTGGTGGCTCTGCCGGTGCTCTCCGGGCTCTCCATCGTTCATGCCGTTCTGCCGCCGCATCCGGCGGCGATGCTGGCAGCCACCGAGTTCCACGCCGACCTGGGCCGAGTAATTCTCTGTGGCCTGGCCGCCGGCCTGCCCGCCGCCGCGCTGGCCGGGCCGGGGCTGAGCTGGTTTCTGGGCCGATTCTGGGCCAAGAGCTTCATTGTGAAAGGTACGGGCTTCCGCCCAACCATCCTTTCTAATACGCCGGAATCGACTGGCGAATCTGCTCCCACGTCTGCTGGTCCCATCCGTGCCGCCGCGGCCATTCTGCTGCCGGTGGCGCTGATCTGCCTGGGCAGTTGGGCAGAGGCGCTGGCCGCGCCGGGCAGCGTCTGGAACCGGATTCTCCACTTCATCGGCAGCCCGGACGTTGCCCTGCTCATCGCCGTGCTGGCAGCGCTCGTGACTCTCGGCCCCCGCATTCAGACCGGAAAGATCAAGAGCCCGGAGGGCCTGCGCAAATTGACTGGCGAATCCTTTGAGCCCATCGCCAATGTGCTGGTGATTCTGGCCGCCGCCGGCGGTCTGAGCGGCATTTTGCGCGACTCCGGCGCGGCCCAGGCGACGGTCTCGCTGGCGCTGGGCGCGCGGATGCCGCCGCTGGTGCTGGCCTGGCTGCTGGCCGCCGTGGTGCGCGTCTCCATGGGTTCGTCCACGGTGGCCATGGCCGTGGCCTCCTCGGTGCTGGCGCCCATGGCCGTCCACGCCGGCGTGCGCCCCGAGTTGCTGGTGCTGGCCACCGGCACCGGCTCCATCATCCTCTCCCACGTAAACGACCCCGGCTTCTGGCTGATCCAGTCCTTCTTCAAGCTGGAGTTGAAACAGACGCTGGCTACATGGACGGTTCTGGAGACGATTTTGTCCCTCGCCGGCTTGGGAATGACGCTGCTGCTGGCGGCTTTGTTGCGGTAGTGGAAATGGCGGCGGTCCCAGGGATCTAGCGACGCGTGCGTTCAGTGAATAGCTTCCGAGTTGCTGGTAATTCAGGCTTATTCAGTGGAGTGCTTTCTCCGGGTGGCCACAAACGTCGCTAGGACCGCCAACGCCAAGATGGCACCCTCGCCAATCAATTTGGAAACCGTCGGATCGGATATGTGAGACTTGACTAAAGAGAGTATGGGAAGGGACACCGCAAAAACCACTGCCCCCGCCAGAATCAGTTGAGCAGTTTCCCAGCGGGACATTCTAGCGGACTTGCTGGAAGCACCGTCGATTAGCACTAGAAGGTAATGATCCTCATCCCGGAGACGCTGCACCGCTTCCTTCCAGCGGTCCTCATCACGGTTGTTGCCGGGTTGATCGTAAATCCGCCGGATGAGACGACCGATCTTACTCTCGTACTCGTCCTGGTTGTAAATCTGGTCGAATTCCTGACTGATCGCCATCATGTTTGGCAGGGTCCAGTCAGTTTCAGAGAAATACAGCATGTTCCTCTCGACCTCGGAAAGAGGAATGTTGTCCCGATCCGCCTGCGCGAGGATTCGGCGAATTAAATATTCCTTTGCCTCACGACCTGTTCGGAACGAATTCATTAGTGGGAGTATACAACGACATTCCAACCGGGAAAACCTGCTCTCCAGACGTGTTGTCGGCAATTCGGAAGTAATCGTCAACCGCACAGCAGCCTTCCTTACAGCCCCAGCACCAATCTCTGCGCCGCAAAAATCTCTTTCAGTCCTGCCTCGGCCAGATCGATGAGGCCGTTCAACTGCTCACGGCTGAAGCTGCCCTTCTCCGCCGTGGCCTGGGTCTCGATGAGGCCGCCGTCGGCGCGCATCACCACATTCATGTCCACCTCGGCCTGGGAATCCTCCTCGTAGCATAGATCCAGCAGCGCCGCGCCATTCACCAGACCCACCGAGGTGGCGGCGACCAGTTGTTGGAGCGGCGAAACTTTGAGCGTCCCGGCCTCGACCAATGCGTTGAGGGCCAGCGCCAGGGCCACCGCCGCGCCGGTGATGGCCGCGGTGCGCGTGCCGCCATCGGCCTGAATCACGTCGCAGTCTAATATCACAGTCCGCTCGCCCAAGGCCTTCATGTCCACCACAGACCGCAGGCTGCGACCGATCAGCCGCTGAATCTCATGCGTCCGCCCGCCGATCTTGCCCCGTTCGCTCTCCCGCGGCGTCCGGGTCACCGTCGAGCGGGGCAGCATGGCGTACTCCGCCGTCACCCAGCCGCGTCCGGTATTGCGCAGCCAGCCGGGGACGCCCTGCTCTACCGTGGCATTGGTCAGCACCCGGGTGTTGCCCAGCGAGACCAGCACGGAACCCTCGGCGGTCTGCACATAGCCGGGCGTGAGGGTGAGGGGGCGAAGCTCGCGCGGGTTGCGGCCGCCAGGACGATAAACGTTGGAGGGGCTGGGCGGACTGGACATGGAGAGATTGTACGGGAAGCGGCTCAGTGGCAAGGGCGGAACTCGATCTAAGTTTTGTCCCAGGATGGGAAACCGTCGATATTCCCGGCCCGGAAGAGGAATCCCATCATAAACCATTGAAACAACGTACTTTGCTTCCATCCTCCCTGGCCCTCCTGTTCCATTTTGGGAGATTCCGCCTCCAACGGTTTTGCCGTGACTTTCCGGGAATCGGAGCCTAACTCCTTCCCTTATCAGGAACTTAATCAGGCTGTCCTAGTTTGGCACGCCACGTGTATTAGAACTGGACAGTTTCCAATCCTGGAAATCAGGAATGGGAAGAACGGGAACAGGGTCAGGGAACATGGAAGAGGGATTAGGGATCAGGGATCAGGGGTTAGGGTCAGGGAACGATTCGAAGCTCTTGGGAATTTGAAACTGATCACTGTCCACTGACCACTGATCACTGATCACTGAAGGAAAGGGAGCAAGTCATGCAGCAGAGAGGACAGGCAGCGGAATTGAAAACAAGCAGGCTGGCGGATACCGGCCTGGCGGAAGCAGGGCTGGCGGGAGCGGGCCCGGCGGGCGTCTCCGTGACGGAGCGCCAGCGGGTAGAGGCGGTGGTGGAGACTCTGGCTAACCTGCGCGGCGAGGGCGAGAGCTTGGCCGAGGTGGCGCACGATGCCCGCAACATGGTCACGGCGCTGGGGCTTTATTGCGATCTGTTGGAGGAGCCGGAGGTGCTCAACCCCGCCTTCCGCCACTATGCCAGCGAACTGCGGCTGGTGGCCACGGCCAGCCGCCGGCTGGTGGAGAAGCTGCTGGCGCTGGATGCCCGCCTCGATACCCGCATCGCCCCGGATGCCGGCCTCTTCAGGGCCATCGGCGCATCCCGGACCGAGGCCGAACCGCTGGACGCCGGCCGGCTGGAACGCTCCCGCCGCTGGGACCTGCTGCCCGCCGAGCCGGTCGAGAACCTGGCCGCGGAGCTGCTGGCCAACCGCAACCTGCTCGCCGCCCTGGCCGGGCCTTCCATCGCCCTCACCGTGGATGTCGAGGGCGGAGCGCTGCCGGTGCGGCTAACCGGCGAGGATCTGACCCGGATTCTGGTCAACCTGGTCAAGAACGCCGCCGAGGCCATGCCCGCCGCGGGGCGCATCGCTATCGGACTGCATGAGTTTCATTCCGGAGGGAAACTCCCTCCTTGGCTGCTGCTGACCGTTGAAGACAACGGACCGGGCATCCCCAAAAAGGCGCTGGACAAGATCTTCGCCTCCGGCTATACCACCCGGCAAAGCGGCGCAACCGGCGCAGACGGCCCCGGTACCCACGGCTGGCCGGCCTCTCATCGCGGGCTGGGCCTGTCCATCACCCGCTCCATCGTCGAGGCCGCCGGGGGCAGAATTCATGCCGCCAACCGCGACCCGGCCGGAGCCTGCTTCAAGATCGAGCTGCCCGTCCGATCCCGCTGAGGCGGGCGAAGGCCGGGCGGCAAGTTGCAAGAAACCTGATGACCGGTGGACGAAAAGGTTGAAGGACACCCGGCGGCTGGTGGACGAAAATCCGCGGCGCCCGGAGCTATAAACTCCCGCCGGAACGTCAACAAAAAACTTTCACCCATGTGCGCGAGGCGAATACAATGCTCGAAACAGTGGTAACGACGAGAACCATGGAGTTTATCCCTCAACTCGCGGAACCGCCGGTGCGCTTGCACCTGCTGGTGGTCGATGCGGACACCGCCATGCGCTCGGCCTGCGCCGAGATCGCCGCCAGCCTGGGCTACGCGGTGGAGAGTACCGGCGACCTGACGCAAGCGCGCAGTATGCTGCGCGGCAGCGCCGCCGACATCCTGCTGGTCAACCTGCCGGCGGGCACCAACCAAGGCCTGGAGCTGGTCAGCGAGGTCAAGCTGCTCTATCCTCAGACGGCGGTCATCGCCATGACCGCCTCGGGCTCGGTCAACGCCGCCGTCGAGGCCATGCGCTGCGGAGCCTCGGACTACTTGGCCAAGCCCTTCGCCATGGACGAGCTTTCCACGGTCCTGGACCGCGCCGCGGCCTCGCTGGTCACCGACACCGCCACCCGCCAGTTGCGCGAGCGGCTGCGGCTCTCGCAGGGATTGGGCGCCATGATCGGCCGCTCCGGGGAGATGGAAAAGCTCTACCGCATCCTCTCCAAGGTCGCCCAGAGCTCCCACCCCGTCCTCATCCTGGGGGAGAGCGGCACCGGCAAGGAGCTGGTCGCCAGGACCATCCACGCCTACGGACCTAATTCTCAGAAACCCTTCCTGCCGGTGGACTGCGGCTCGCTGGTGCCGACCCTGATCGAG
>Ga0326727_10007126_pt1 | contig 29932 bp, 20 predicted proteins | sample MB2enrmetagenome_FD_207643 | JGI IMG/M metagenome (GOLD analysis project Ga0326727, IMG submission 207643) | Lab enriched peat soil microbial communities from McLean, Ithaca, NY, United States - MB29MY | ecosystem: Environmental > Terrestrial > Soil > Wetlands > Peat | place: USA: New York... | reverse complement strand
ATAGTGGGTGGAGACGATCGCCAGCCCCACGAAGACGATGATGGAGAGCGGGGCGACGATGAAGAGGACCGGGATCCCCAGGAACTTCACGTTGGCCGGGGACGCCTTGTAGAGCTCGGGACGGCGGAAGGGCAGCGCGATCGCCGCCACGGCGACGATCACCACCGCCAGGCAGCCGGCCAGGACGATCAGGCCGAGCACGAGCTGGAAGACGTTGGAGTAGACGCTCCAGATGGTCAGGGCCGCGATGATCGCGTTGGCCACCAGGATCGCGTTGATCGGGGAGTGAGTGCGCTCGTTGACCGTGGCCAGCCCCTCCGGCATCAGCCGGTCGAAGGACCAGGCGAAGAACGACCGGATGGGCATGAAGGTGTTGGCGATCATCGACGGCAGGCTCCAGAAGAGGAAGCAGCCCAGGATGATCACGGTGAGGACCGGGGTGTTGAAGGCCAGCGCCGCCAGGAAGGAGTAGAAGGGCCCCGAGGGGATCGCGTAGTTGTGAGGGGCGGCGTTGAGCGCGTACACGAAGTTGTAGCCGGCGGTGTGGAAGAGGACGAAGGAGCCCAGGATCAGGAACACGACGTCGAAGACCAGGGCGCCGAACATGACCGTCAGCTGGCGGTTGCGGTTGGAGGCGCTCTTCAGCTCCCCCGACATGTAGACCGACCAGAAGTTCCACATCATGAACCCCTGGATCGAGAAGAGGGTGGGCAGCGTGGCGTTCATGTTGCCCAGGTTGGGGGCCGCATTCTGGGCGCCAGCGGCGGCGATCACCTGCGGAACGGTCCCGCCCCCGAAGCTCTTGTTGAGGCTGTCGAAGTTGGCGAAGAATTGGTGCTGGCTGACCACACCCAGGCAGATGAAGGCCACCACCATCCCGATCATGCCGATCAGGAAGGCCCCGTTCTGCCAGCGGAAGGTGGCCTTCGTCCCCCGGATGAGGATGAAGGTCATCAGCACGACCATGAACAGGGAGGCGCCCAGGATCCAGCTGGTGTTGGTCTCGAAGGAGGAGCCCCAGCTGATCATGGTGCTGTTGGTGCTCAGGGTCCCGAACGCCACCAGTGCCGGCCCCAGGGCGAAGACTGCGAAGAACTTCGCGAAGTAGGCCGCTCCCAGCAGCCCGCCCATGATCATGCAGAGGTTGGAGATCAGCGCCAGCGGCGGAGCCAGGACGCGGCTCACCCAGACGTAGTCACCTCCGACCCTGGGCATGCTCGCCCCCAGCAGGGCGAACATGATCAACACCGGGATGTTGATCACCAGGGTGATGAGCAGCACGCCGATCGGGTCCGCTCCGGGGAAGGCGACCAGGGTGAAGAAGATCGACCAGGCCAGGGTGGAGCCGATGGGTGCCGAGATGACCGCGTTGAAGATGGTGGCGTCGAGTGCTGACGCGGACCGCACCAACCCGGTGCTGTTGCGTACGAACAGCCGGCTTGCGGGCCGGGCCTCTGTCGCCATGGCATCCCTCCATCTACCGTGCGTCCGCAACCCCCCTGCCTTGACTTGTACTCAGGGGCGGGGTAGAGTCGAACACAACCGAACACGAATGTCAAGGAAAGAGACATCATCGGACATTCTGGCGGTCAGAAACGCACAGCCTAGGAGGAAGGGGTGCTGGCGGTCGAGCGGCGCCTGAAGCTGCTGGAACGGGTGGCAGCTGACCAGGCGGTCGAGGTGAGCAGCCTCGCCCGCGAGTTCCAGGTGTCCGAGATGACCATCAGACGGGATCTCCGCCGGCTGGAGCGTGACGGGTTCGTCCGGAGGACCTACGGCGGCGCGACCACCCGGGTGGTCCGCGCCGTCGGGGCCCTCGAGGTCGGTCAGAACGCGCGGATGCTCCACCACGCCCAGGAGAAGGTCCAGATCGCCCGGCGCGCCGCCCAGCTGACCGCCGGAGTCCGGGTGATGTTCGTGGGGGTCGGCTCCACGGTGGAGCAGTTCGCCCGGGTGATCGCCCCCGACCAGGACCTGGTGGTGGTCACCCCCTCGCTGGCGGTGGCCAGCCTGCTCGGCACCCGGCGGGTCCGGGTGATCATCGCCGGCGGCCTGGTCCGCCAGGACGAGCTGAGCTGCGTCGGCGCCTCGGCGGTGGAGGGCGTGCAGCGGTACAACACCGACATCGCCGTGATCGGGGCGGCTGGGGTCACCGCCCATCGCGGGGTCACCGACCTCGACGACCGCGAGGCCGAGGTGATCCGGGCCGCCTTGGAGCGGACCGAGCGGATCATGGTCGTCGCCGACGGCACCAAGTTCGGCGACGTGGCGATGAGCACCGTGACGCCCATCGAGCGGGTGGCGGTGATCGTCACCGACCCCAGCGCCGACGCCAACGAGGTGGAGCGGATCGAGCGCGCCGGGGTCGAGATCGTCACAGTGGTCCCCGAGACCCACCCCGTCACCGCCGGCACGGTCGCGGAGAATGGCGCCACGGCGCCGGGGGTGGGATGAGCCGGCTGCTCTCCGACCTGTTCGGGGTCGACAAGCCGATCATCGCCATGGTCCACCTGGGCGCCTTGCCCGGCCGGCCCCGCCACGACCGGAAGGCGGGCATGCGGCCGCTGGTCGAGGCCGTGGCCCGGGACCTGGAGACACTCCAGGCCGCCGGCGTCGACGGCCTCCTCTTCTGCAACGAGGCGGACCTCCCCTACCAGCTGAAGGTCGGCCCCGAGGTCGCCGCGGCCATGGCGGCGGTGATCGGCGAGCTGCGGAGCGCAATCCGCCGGCCGTTCGGGGTCGACCTGGCCTGGGACCCGATCGCCAGCCTGGCGGTGGCGCGAGCGACCGGGGCGTCGTTTGTCCGCGAGGTCGTCACCGGCGTCTACGAGTCCGACCTGGGGATCATGCGCCCCGACTTCGGCGCCGTCGCCGGCTACCGGACCATCATCGGCGCGGCGGGGGTGGCGCTGTTCAGCAACATCACCCCGGAGTTCGCCAGCCCGCTCGGCCACCGCACCATCCCGCAGCGGGCCCGCAGCGCCGTCTACCTGGGCGTCGACGCGCTGCTCATCAGCGGCGCGATCACCGGTACCGCCACCGACATCGACGAGCTCCGCGCCGCCAAGGAGGCGGTGCCCGAGACCCCGGTGCTGGCCAACACCGGGGTGACCGCGGACACCGTGGCCCGGGTGCTCGAGGTCGCCGACGGCGTCATCGTCGGCACCCATCTCAAGCGGGACGGGATCACCTGGAACCCGGTGGATCGGGACCGCGCCACCCACTTCATGGAGGCGGCGGTCAGCGCCCGCGAGCTCGCCGGGGTGCGCTAGTGGCCAGGAAGACGCTCATCTACTTCGTCAGCGACCTGCACGGCTCGAGCCTCTGCTTCCGCAAGTTCATCAACGCGGCCCGGGTGTACAAACCCTCGGTCATGGTGCTGGGCGGCGACCTCGCCGGCAAGGCGATCCAGTCCATCGTGCGCGGCCCGGGTGGCATCTGGGAGTGCAACTTCGTGGGCAACCAGTACCGGGCCCAGGAGGGCACGGAGCTGGAGCAGCTGGAGAAGCTCATCAGTGACCACGGCTACTACCCGTACCGCGCCGAGCCGGGGGAGCTGGAGGCGATGGAGGAGGCGGGGACGCTCGACGACCTGTTCCTCCGCCTGATGAAGGAACGTCTCACCGACTGGCTCAACCTCGCCGACCAGCGGCTGCGCCCCCTCGAGATCCCCCTCTACCTGATGCTCGGCAACGACGACCCGGTGGAGCTGGGCGAGCTGGTCGACAGGGCGCCGTGGGGCACGCACGCCGAGGGCAAGGTGGTCTGGATCGACGACCAGCACGAGATGATCAGCTGGGGCTACGCCAACACCACCCCCTGGCACACCTTCCGCGAGCAGAACGAGGAGCAGCTCGCCGCCCAGTACAAGTCGATGGCCGACCAGCTGCAGAACCCGGAGCGGGCCGTCTTCAACCTGCATGCGCCTCCCTTCGGAACCCAGCTCGACGAGGCGCCGGAGCTGGGCGCCAACCTTCAGGTCCAGTCGACGCTGGGACAGGTGCGCATGGCCGCGGTGGGGAGCACGGCGGTGCGCGAGATCGAGCTGGAGCGCAAGCCGCTGCTCGGCCTGCACGGCCACATCCACGAGGCCTCGGGCATCCGCAAGCTGGGGGAGCGCAAGACGGTGGTGCTCAACCCGGGCAGCGACTACACGACCGGCGCACTCCTGGGGGCCCTGATCACCCTCGACCGTGACAAGGTGAGCGCGCAGCTGGTCCGCGGATAGCCGAGAACCAGATATGACGCCTGCTCCCGTCCCCGCCAGCCGGACCGACGCGCGAGACAGCGAGGTGCTGGTCGCCATCGACGTCGGCACCTCGGGGGCGCGCGCCTCCGCCTTCGACGTCTCCGGCGCGCCGCTCGGCGAGGTGCGCCGCGCCTACCCGACGTCACTGCCCCAGGAGGGATGGGCGGAGCAGGACGCGCGCCGCTGGCAGAGGGCGTCGGTCTCGGCGCTGGCCGGGCTGGTCCGCCAGCTGGGGCCGCGCTGCCGCATCCACGGCATCGGCATCACCGGCCAGTGCCCGAGCGTCGTCCCCGTGGACGGCGCCGGCCGTGCGCTGCGTCCCGGGATCATCTACAGGGACAATCGGGCGACCGCGGAGGCGGCGTGGATGTGCCGGCGCCTCGGTCCCGCCACGCTCCACACCCTCACCGGCCACGTGCCCGCCGCCTTCCACGTCGGCGCCAAGATGCTCTGGATCCGGGCCCACGAGCCCGACGTCTTCGCCCACACGCGCAACTTCCTGCAGCCGACCGACTACGTGGTGCTGGGGCTCACCGGTGAGCTGGCGACCGATTGGACCCTGGGGGCGGCGACCGCGCTGCTCGACCTGAGGGGGCGGCGCTGGGCCACCGGCCTGCTCGGCGACCTCGACCTCGACCCCGGCCTGCTCCCACCGCTGCGCCCCTCCTGGGGTGTCGCCGGCCGGCTGCGCCCCTCGCTGGCACGCCGGCTGGACCTCCCTCCGGGGCTGCCGGTGATGGCCGGCTCGGGCGACAGCATCGCCTGCGCGGTCGGGGCCGGGGTCACCCACCCCGGACCGGTGAGCGAGATGGCGGGCAGCTCGAGCTGCCTCAACTCCGTGATCCCCGAGCCCGTCGACGACCTGGACGTCACCCACTACCCGAGCCCGGTGCAGGAGCGTGGCTACCTCACCGAGGTGGGGATCAACACCACCGGCGAGGCCCTCGACTGGGTGGTCCAGCTCGCCTACAGCGGGCCGGGCCGGCACCCGCGAAGCGTCGACTACGCGGCCCTCGACCGTGACGCCGCGGCGGTGCCGCCGGGAGCCGGCGGGCTGCTCTTCGTCCCGGTGCTGGGCGATGGGGAGCGGGACGATCCCGCGCTCCGCGGTGCGGCGACCGGGCTCTCGCTCCGCCACGACCACCGCGCCTGGGGGCGCGCGGTCCTGGAGGGGATCGCCTTCGGCATCCGCAGCCGCGTCGAGACCCTGGGCCGCGCCTCGGCATGGCTCACCGAGCTGCGCGTCTCCGGGGGAGCCGCCGGCATCGACTCGTGGAACCAGATCAAGGCGGACGTGCTGGGCGTCCCGGTCATCCGGGTCGACGGCGACGCCACCGCCGCGGGGGCGGCGATGCTGGCCGGGATCGGCACCGGTGTGTACCGAGACGCCGCCGCGGCGGTCGCGGCCGGGTACCGCCCCGGTCGCCGGGTGGAACCGATTCGAGAGAACCACGAGCGCTACGACGAGATCTACGCGCGCTACCGGGACCTGCTCCGGTCGCCGGTGGTGCGCATCCACTCAGAGGAGGGCTGAGGTGCAGGCCCGGCTCGGCATCAACAACTGTTTCGCCCTCAAGCGCTGGCCCCGGCCCGAGGACTGGGCTCGGGTGGTGCGCGACGAGCTTGACCTCAACCTGGTGGAGCTCTCCCTCGACCTCGTCGACGGCCTCGACCAGCCGGCCGAGCAGGCGCGCTCGGTCACCCAGACCCTGGCGGCACTGGAGCGGCACGGCCTGCGCGCGGAGACCACCTTCACCGGCCTCACCGCATACGGCACCAACCTGCTCATGCACCCCGACCCCCAGCGGCGCGCCGCAGCGCTGCGCTGGTACCGGGGGGTGGTCGACCTGACCGCGCAGCTCGGAGCCCTGGCGACCGGCGGCCACGTCGGCACCATGAGCGTCGCCGACTGGTCGGACCCCACCTGGCGCTCGGCGCGCTGGTCCGACCTGCGCCGGGCGCTCATCGAGCTCGCCGGCCACGCCCATGACAAGGGGCTCGACCACCTCCTGATCGAGAACCTGGTCAGCCTCCGGGAGCCGTCCACCATGGCGGACGTGGAGGAGCTGCTCACCAGTGGGGACGCGGCCCACGTGCCGGTCCGGCTCTGTCTCGATGTCGGCCACCAGTGTGTGGCCGGCACCGAGGGGGAGGAGCGCGACCCCTACGCCTGGCTCACCCAGTTCGGCGGCCGGCTCGCCGAGGTCCAGCTCCAGCAGTCGGACGCCCTGGGGGACCACCACTGGCCGTTCACGGAGGAGTGCAACGCCCAGGGGCGCATCGAGCCCGGCCGGGTGCTCGACACCCTGGCCGCCGCCGGCACCGGCGACGTGCTCCTCATCCTCGAGATCATCCCCGGCTGGGAGGAGGACGACGGCGAGGTCCTCGACGGGCTGAGGGAGTCCGTCGACCTGTGGAAGGATGCACTGCGCGAGCGAGGCCTGCTGTGAAAGAGGGCTCCGTTCGGGCTGGCGCAGTGCACCTCCACTACCGCATCAGCGGCGACGGCCGGGAGACGCTCGTCCTGGTCAATGGGGTGGGCGACGACCTCGAGGCCTGGGCCAACCAGGTCGACGACTTCGTCGCCGCCGGCCTGCGGGTGGTCAGCTTCGACAACCGGGGGGTGGGGCTCTCCAGCCAGCCACCCGGGCCCTACACCAGCGCCGAGATGGCCGGCGACCTCAAGACCCTCACCACCGAGCTTGAGCTCGAGCCCTTCCATCTCGCCGGGGTCTCGATGGGCGGGGTGATCGCCCAGGAGTACGCGCTCGCCCACGGCAACGACCTGCGCTCGCTGGTGCTCGCCAACACCTACGCAACGCCCGACCCCTACTCGCGCGCCGCCTTCGAGAGCTGGGCGGTGGTCGCCGAGGCCGCGGGGATGGCGGTGATGATGCGCCAGCAGGCGCCCTGGATCTACAGCCCCGCCTTCTACGCGGCGCACCCGGAGCGGGTCGCCGAGCTGATCAGGGAGGCCCAGAAGAGCACCCAGCCGGCGGCCGCCTTCGCCGCCCAGACCGCGGCGCTCATCGACCACGACGCCCAGGCCAGGGTGGGGGCGATCACGGTGCCGACGCTCGTCATCGACGCCAGCGACGACATCATCATCCGAGCCGCGCTCTCCCGGCGCCTCTACGAGGGGCTCCCCCACGCGACCTGGAGCAGCGTCCCGGGTGGCCACGCCGCCTTCTGGGAGGACCCGGGGCCGTGGAACCGTGCCGTCATCGAGTTCGTGAGAGCGCACGGCGCGCTCTGATCATGTGAGGAGCGAGACATGACCATAACGCTGGAGCAGAGGTTCGGAGTCTCCAAGCCGGTGATCGCCATGCTGCACTTCCCGGGCCTGCCCGGCCGGCCGCAGCACGACCGCGAGGCGGGGAGGCGGCGCCTGGTCGACGTGGTCGGACGCGACCTCCAGGTGCTGCAGGACGCGGGCGTCGACGCGGTGCTCTTCTGCAACGAGGCCGACCTCCCCTACCAGCTGGTGGTCGGCCCCGAGATCCCGGCGGCGATGGCGGCCGTGATCGGCGAGCTGCGCTCCTCGATCCGCGTCCCCTTCGGGGTCAACATCCTCTGGGACGCCCACGCCAGCCTGGCCCTGGCGCGCGCCACGGGAGCCAGCTTCGTCCGCGAGGTGTTCACCGGCGTCTACGAGAGCGACATGGGCCTGATGGAGCCGCACCTCGGTGAGCTCGCCGCCTACCGCGACGCCATCGGCGCCCAGGACGTCGCCCTCTTCGACAACATCACCCCCGAGTTCAGCAGCTCGATCGGCTCCCGAAGCGTCGCGGAGCGGGCCAAGAGCGCCAGCTTCCTGGGGGTCGACGCCATCCTCATCAGCGGTCCCGAGGCGGGCGTCGCCTTCGCCATGAGCGACCTGCGGGCCGCCAAGGAGGCGGTCCCGCAGACACCGGTCTTCGCCAACACCGGAGTCCACGCCGACCGGCTGACCGAGATCCTGGCCATCGCCGACGGCGTCATCGTCGGCACCAGCCTCAAGGTGGACGGCATCACCTGGAACCCGGTCGACCCCAAGAGGGCGCAGCAGCTGGTCGAGAAGGTGCGCAAGGTCCGCGCCGGTTGAACCGGCTCCCCATCGAGGCGGTCGTCCTCGACATGGACGGCCTGCTCATCGACACCGAGCCGGTGTGGCGAGAGGCGGAGGCGGCCGTCTTCGCCGACCTGGGCATCGAGCTGACCGACGAGGAGCTGCTGGGGACGACGGGCCAGACCATCGACGCCGTGATCCCGGTCTGGCGGGAGAGGGAACCCGACCACGACGGGGAGACGCCCCGGCTCACCGATGCCGAGGTCGAGGCCAGGATCGTCGACCTGGTGGCGGCGCACGTGAGGGCCGAGGGCGAGCCGATGCCCGGGGTGGTCCAGGCGATAGCGCTGCTCCAGCGGCTGGGGCTGCACCTCGCGATCGCCTCCTCGTCACCCCGCCGGATGATCGACGCCGTCTGCGAGCGGCTGGGCCTGGACTTCATCGAGGTCCGCTGCTCGGCCATGGAGGAGGCGCGCAGCAAGCCGGCCCCCGACGTCTACCTGGCCGCGGCCCGCCGTTTGGGGGTGAGCCCCGAGCGCTGCCTGGCGATCGAGGACTCGCCGAGCGGAGTGGTGTCGGCAAGGGCGGCGGGGATGCGCTGCATCGCTGTCCCCGATCCGCTGCTGGTCGGGGATCCCCGTTACCGGGAGGCCAACCTGCTGCTGGCGGCGCTGACCGAGCTCGACGAAGCCGCGATGCTGTCAGTGCTCCGAGCCGGGGCCTCCTGACGCGCGGCCCCAACGGCCACGACCTTCCGCTCGAGGAGAATGGCGCGCCCAAGAGGATTTGAACCCCTGGCCTTCTGATCCGTAGTCAGACGCTCTATCCGGACTGAGCTATGGGCGCGCGGGCCCTTAATTGTACTAGCGGGGCGGCCCGCCGACCCCAGGCGGCCCTCCCGGGCGCCCCCCGGGACCCCTCCCCTCACCCCGGCCGCGGCTCCCCTCCGCCCCGGGCGAGGCGCCCCCCGCTCCGTTCATCATGAGGGGGAAGGGGCGGGCACTCACCGGGATCTTGGCTGGAGGACCGACAGATGGCGGCGACCGGAGCTCTCGTGGACCTGGAGACCCTGCACCAGGTGGCTCAGCAGATCCGGGTCGACGGCATCCGGGCCAGCACCCGGGCCGGGTCGGGCCACCCCACCTCCAGCATGTCCGCCGCCGACCTGATCGCGGTCCTCGGCGGCCGCCACCTCCGCTACGACTGGGCCCACCCCGACCTGCCGACCAATGACCACCTGATCTTCTCCAAGGGCCACGCCTCCCCCCTCCTCTACGCCTTCTACAAGGCGTGCGGGGTGATCGACGACGCCGAGCTGATGACCTACCGGACCTTCGGCTCCCGCCTCCAGGGCCACCCCACCCCGGTCATCCCCTGGGTGGACGTCGCCACCGGCTCGCTCGGCCAGGGGCTCCCCATCGGGGTGGGGATCGCGCTCGCCGGCATGTACCTGGACAAGCTCCCCTACCGGGTCTGGGTGCTCTGCGGCGACAGCGAGCTGGCCGAGGGGTCGATCTGGGAGGCCCTCGACAAGGCCGCCCACTACCGGCTGGACAACCTCACCGTGATCGCGGACATCAACCGTCTCGGCCAGCGCGGCGAGACCGAGTTCGGCTGGAACCTGGAGCCCTACCGGCGCCGGGTCGAGGCCTTCGGCTGCCGCGCCCTGGTCATCGACGGCCACAACCTGGAGGAGATCGACGGCGCCTACGTGGACGCCCGGGAGACCCTCGACCGGCCCACCGTGATCCTCGCCAAGACGATCAAGGGCAAGGGCTTCTCGGAGATCGAGAACAAGGAGGGCTGGCACGGCGTGGCCCTGCCCCCGGACATGGCGGTGCGGGCCATCGACGAGCTGGGCGGGGAGCGTGACCTGCGCATCGAGGTGCGCAAGCCCGAGAAGGGCACCCCGGCCATCAAGCCGGAGCACGTCGAGGTCACCCTGCCCACCTACACCCTGGGCGACAAGATCCCCACCCGCAAGGCCTACGGCGACGCCATCACCGCGCTGGGCGTCCGCCCCGAGGTGGTCGCCCTGGACGGCGAGGTGAGCAACTCCACCCACGCCGACGAGTTCAAGAAGGTCTACCCGGCCCGCTTCTTCGAGATGTTCATCGCCGAGCAGCAGATGGTGTCGGCGGCGGTCGGCCTCCAGGTCCGCGGCTACGTTCCCTTCGCCTCGACCTTCGCCGCCTTCTTCTCCCGCGCCTACGACTTCATCCGCATGGCGGCGATCTCCCAGGCCGACATCCGGCTCTCCGGCTCCCACGCCGGCAGCGAGATCGGTGCCGACGGACCCTCCCAGATGGCGCTCGAGGACCTGGCCGCGCTGCGCGCGGTCCATGGGTCGACGGTCCTCTACCCCAGCGACGCGGTGAGCTGCGCCAAGCTGGTGGCGCAGATGGCCGACCGGCCCGGGATCTCCTATATCCGGACCACCCGCAACGCCTATCCCGTCCTCTACGACAACGGCGACGCCTTCCCCATCGGCGGGGCCAAGGTGGTGCGCCGCAGCGACGGCGACCGCGCCGCGGTGGTGGCGGCCGGGGTCACCGTGCACAACGCCCTGGCCGCGGCGGACAAGCTGGCCACCGAGGGCATCCCGCTGCGGGTCATCGACTGCTATTCGATCAAGCCGATCAATGCCGAGGTGCTGCGCCAGGCGGCCAAGGACTGCGGCGGGATCCTGATCGTCGTCGAGGACCACTATCCCGAGGGGGGGCTGGGCGCCGCGGTCATGGAGGCGCTCGCCGGCGATGACCAGCCACCCCGGATCTTCCACCTGGCGGTCCGCAACGTGCCCGGCAGCGGCAAGCCCAGCGACCTGATGGCCGCCGAGGGGATCGACGCCGACGGGATCGCCAAGGCCGCCCGACACGCCGCCCAGAGCAGCGCAGGAGGTCGATGACGCCGATGCCCGCCCTCAACCCGCTCCAGCGCCTGGCCGACCACGGCCAGTCGGTGTGGCTCGACTACATCAGCCGTGACCTGGTCACCGGTCCCGAGCTGGCCCGGCTGATCGCCGAGGACAACGTCACCGGCATGACCAGCAACCCGACCATCTTCGCCAAGGCGATCGCCGACGGCACCCACTACGACGAGCAGATCCACGAGCTGCTCGGCGCCGGTGTCAGCGACCCCCAGGAGGTCTTCCTGCGCCTCGCCATCAGCGACATCCGGGACGCGGCCGACACGCTCCGCCCGGTGTACGAGCGCACCCAGGGCGCCGACGGCTACGTGAGCCTCGAGCTGCCCCCTCCCCTCTCCCACGACACCGCCGGCAGCGTCGCCCTCGCCCAGGAGTACTGGAAGCGGGTGGACCGGCCCAATCTCATGGTCAAGGTGCCGGCGACCCCCGAGGGTGTCCCCGCCGTCGAGGAGCTGATCGCCGCCGGGGTCAACATCAACGTCACCCTGATCTTTGCCCTGGACGCCTACGAGCGCGTCATCGCCGCCTACCTCCGCGGCCTGGAGCGGCGCCTGGACGCGCACCGACCGCTGAACGTCCACTCCGTGGCGTCCTTCTTCGTGAGCCGGGTCGACACCGCCGTGGACCCGCTTCTCGAGGCGAAGATCGGCGCGGGCGGTGATACCGCCCACCTCGAGGGCCTGCTCGGCAAGGCGGCGATCGCCAACGCGCGCCTCGCCTACGCGACCTTCGAGAAGCACTTCCGCGGCGACGCGTTCACCCGCCTGCGCGACGCCGGCGCCCCCCTGCAGCGGCCGCTCTGGGCGAGCACCAGCGCCAAGAACCCCAAGTACCGCGACGTCCTCTACGCCGAGGCGCTGATCGGTCCCGACACCGTCGACACCATGCCGCCGGCGACCGTCGAGGCCTTCCGCGACCACGGCATCGTCCAGGGCGACACCGTCCGCGAGGACGTCGACGCCGCCCAGCGCGTGGTCGACGACCTGGAGGCGGCCGGCATCAGCATGGCCACGGTGGCCCAGGACCTGCTCGCCGCCGGGGTCACGTCCTTTGCCACCTCTTACGACCAGCTGATCACCCGCATCGCCGAGAAGCTCGACTCCTTTCGGGATGGCTACGGCAAGCGGGTGACCTTCCACCTATCGCTGGGCGGGGAGGGCATCGAGGAGGCCGTCGCGCAGACCGGCCGCGACCGGGTCGCCGAGCGGATCTGGGCGCGCGACGCCGACCTCTGGAAGCCGGGGGACGCTGCCCACGCGGCGGTCATCCACAACCGGCTGGGCTGGCTCGACGTGCCGCTCACCATGCGCAAGCGGGTGACCGAGCTGACCGCCTTCGCCACCGAGGTGCGCCAGGCCGGCTTCACCGACGCGGTGCTGCTCGGCATGGGCGGCTCCAGCCTCTGTCCCGAGGTGCTGCGCACCTCCTTCGGCAGCGCCGCCGGCTTCCCCGTCCTCCACGTCCTGGACACCACCGACCCCGATGCGATCACGCAGCTGGAGGGCCGGCTCGACCTCACCCACACCCTCTTCCTGGTCGCCAGCAAGTCCGGGACCACCCTGGAGACCACCTCCCACCTGGCCCACTTCTGGGAGGCGATCACGGCCACCGGCGCCGCCCACCCCGGCGAGCACTTCGCGGCCATCACCGACCCCGGCACCCCGCTCGCCAATCTCGCCGCCGAGCGCGGCTTCCGCCGCCTCTTCGAGAACCCGGGCGACATCGGCGGACGCTACTCGGCGCTCTCCTTCTTTGGCCTGGTGCCGGCGGCGGTGATGGGCCTGGACGTGGGGCTGCTCCTCGACCGCGCCATCGCCATGCGCGCCACCTGCGCGGCGTCGACGCTCCCCGAGCTCAACTGCGGGCTGGAGCTGGGCAGCGCGCTCAGCCTCGCCCACGCCGCCGGGCACGACAAGGTGACCATCCTGGCGCCTCCCCGGATCGCCGCCTTCTCGCTGTGGGCGGAGCAGCTCATCGCCGAGTCGACCGGCAAGGAGGGCAAGGGCTACATCCCGATCGGCGAGGAGCCGGTCGGCAGGTCGGACGACTACGGCGACGACCGCCTCTTCGTCGGCCTCTGCCTGGGCGGCGAGCCGTGCCACGTCGACTCCCAGGTGGAGGCGCTGGTCGCCGCCGGTCTCCCGGCGGTGATCCTCGAGCTGCGCGACGCCTACGACCTGGGAGCCGAGTTCTTCCGCTGGGAGTTCGCGACCGCGGTGGCCGCCGTCCCGCTCCAGATCGATCCCTTCGACGAGCCCAACGTCAAGGAGTCCAAGGACAACACCCAGGCCGTGCTCGCCGAGTACGAGAAGAGCGGCAGCCTTCCCGCGGAGGAGCCGGCGGTGAGCGGCGACGGGGTGCGCGTCTACGGCGGCAGCCCGGCCGGATCGGCGGAGGAGGCGCTGCTCGCCCACCTCGCTCAGGTGCGGCCCGGCGACTACGTCGCGATCATGGCCTACGTCAACCCGTTCACGGCCGAGGAGGGCCCGCTGGACGAGTTGCGGACCGCCATCCGGGACCGCCACCGGGTGGCGACCACGCTGGGCTTCGGTCCGCGATTCCTCCACTCCACGGGACAGCTCCACAAGGGCGGGCCCAACACCGGGATCTTCATCCAGGTGACCACCGACGACAGCGTCGACGCCGCCATCCCGGGACAGCCGTTCACCTTCTCGGTGCTCGAGCAGGCTCAGGTGCTGGGCGACCTGAAGTCGCTGCGCAGCCACGGGCGCCGGGTGATCCGGCTCCATGTGGACGGCGACCTGGACGCGACCCTGGAGAAGCTCGCCCGCGCCGTCCGGCAGGCCGCGGCAACCCCCGCCGGCTGACCGGAGCCTCCCGGCCGTGGAGCCGCGCCGATGAACGCGATCGACACCGAGGTGGTCCTTCCGGCGCTGGATGCCGACCCCGCCGCCGGGACCCCGGCTCCGCCGCCCACGGCGCTGGTGATCTTCGGCGCGACCGGCGACCTGACCAAGCGCAAGCTGGTGCCCGCCCTCTACGCGCTGGCGGTCGACGGGCTCCTTCCCGACCAGTTCGCGGTCATCGGCGCCGGCCGCCACCCGCTGAGCGATCAGGAGTTCCGGGCCGCGATGCGCGACGCGGTGTCGCGCTTCGCCCGCCTGCGCCTCGACGAGGCGGTCTGGGGCCGGTTCGCCCAGGGCATCCACTACGCCCAGTTCTCGGAGGAGGAGGGCGGGCTGGACGCGGTCAAGGAGGCACTGGAGCGGGCCGATCAGGAGCGGGGGACGAGCGGCAACCGCATCTACTACTTCGCGATCCCGTCCAGCGGCTTCGTGCCGCTCGCCGACCTGCTCCGGCGGGAGGCGCTGAGCCGCGAGACCGAAGGCGAGGGGTTCCGCCGCATGGTCGTCGAGAAGCCATTCGGCCGCAACCTGGCCACCGCCCGCGAGCTCAACGACGCCCTGCATCGCGCCTTCGAGGAGCAGCAGATCTACCGGATCGACCACTACCTGGGCAAGGAGACGGTCCAGAACGTCCTGGTGTTCCGCTTCGCCAACGGCATCTTCGAGCCGATCTGGAACCGGCGCTACATCGACCACATCCAGATCACCGTGGCCGAGTCGCTGGGAGTGGAGGGACGCGGCGCCTTCTACGAGGAGACCGGCGCGCTGCGCGACATTATCCAGAACCACGTGATGCAGCTCGCCGCCGTGATCGGCATGGAGCCACCCAGCAACTTCGAGGCGGAGACAGTGCGCGACGAGAAGGTCAAGCTGCTCCGCGCCATCCGGCCCATCCACCCCGAGGACGCGCTGCTCCACACCGTGCGCGGCCAGTACGCGGCGGGGATCGTGGACGGAGCTCCGGTGCCCGGCTACCGCGAGGAGCCCGGCGTCGACCCCGAGTCGCTGCGCGAGACCTTCGTGGCCATGAAGCTGGACGTCGACAACTGGCGGTGGGCGGGGACCCCCTTCTACCTGCGCACCGGCAAGCGCCTGCCCAGCCGGGCGACCGAGATCGCGGTCCAATTCCGCCACGTCCCCCACTCCCCCTTCGGCGGGCACCAGGCGATGCCGGGCGGCGCGCTCCCGCCCGACGCCATCGAGCCCAACCTGCTGCTGCTGCGCATCCAGCCCGACGAGGGCATCCAGCTCCGCTTCGGCGCCAAGGTCCCCGGTCAGTCGATGCGCATCCAGAGCGTCGCCATGGACTTCTTCTACGGCACCAGCTTCCAGAGCGCCTCGCCCGACGCCTACGAGCGGCTCCTGCTCGAGTGCATGCTCGGCGACCCCACCCTCTTTGCCCGCGAGGACGAGGTGGAGGAGGCCTGGCGGGTGTGCACCGCGATCCTCGACGGCTGGCGCTCGCACCCGCCGGACCGGCTGAACTGTCCCAATTACGAGGCCGGCACCTGGGGCCCTCCCGAGGCCGACGCCTTCATGCGCCGGGACGGGCGGGAGTGGCGCCGGCCGTGAGGGCCTGGTGAGCGGGATCGACGGGCTCCCCGGCACGCTGACGGTCAGCGACGATCCCGCCGGGGTGGCCGCGGCCGCCGCGGACTGGCTGCTCGGTGTCGCCGCCGCGGCCATCTCCGCGAGCGGCCGCTTCGGGATCGCGCTCTCCGGGGGGGGCACCCCGCGCACCCTCTACGAGCTGCTGGCCGCGGCGCCGCGCCGGGACCGCACCGACTGGGACGGGTGGGAGGTCTACTTCGGCGACGAGCGCGCCTGCCCCCCCGACGACCCCGGTAGCAACTACCGGATGGCCCGCGAGGCGCTGCTCGACCACGTGGGCATCGCCGCGGAGCGGGTTCACCGCATGGAGGGGGAGCGGCCCGACCTCGACGCGGCCGCGGCCGACTACGCTCGGGTGCTGCAGTCGACCTGCCCACCGGCCGCGCCCGATGCGGCGCCGCGCCTTGACTGCATCCTGCTCGGGCTGGGGGAGAACGGCCACACCGCCTCGCTCTTCCCGGGTGAGCCGGTGCTCGAGGTCACCGACCGCTGGGCGGTGCGGGCCCGCGCCGACTACGCCCCCTTCGACCGCATCACGCTCACCTTCCCGGTGCTCAACGCCGCCCGCAACGTCGCCTTCCTGGTCACCGGAGCGACCAAGGGCACGGCGCTTCGCGGCGTGATGCGCGGCACGGTCCCCGCCGCCGGCGTGTACCCGGCGGACGGCGAGCTGCGCTGGTTCCTCGACGCGGCGGCCGCCGGCAGCTGCTGAGCGACACGGAGCCGCACGCCCGCAGCGACCGGAAGGGCGTGGGCTGCGAGGCGGAGGCGGTCAGTGGGTCGAGATCAGGGGGCGCAGGGCGGACCACGAGTGGCCACCGTCCTCGGTGGCGAGCAGGTAGCTGGGACCGCCCGATTGGGTGACGGCGGTCGATGCCCACCCCATCCCGGGGGTGAGGAAGTCGAGCTGCAGCCCGATGTAGACGCTCCACCCGATGTCGGGAAGGACGTGCAGCACCGACCAGGTGCTGCCCCCGTCACCGGTGACGTAGAGGTCGGGCGCGGCGGCGGCGCCGTCAGGGGAGGAGACGGCCAGCCAGCCGTGGTCGGCGTCGACGAAGTCGGAGCCGAAGGGCGTCCCCGCGCTGGAGTAGCGGAGCGACCAGGTCCGTCCACCGTCGGTGGTGGTGAACAGTCCGGCGCTGATGGGCGCCGCACCGACGTCCTCGGTGATCAGGGTGCCGTCCTCGGCCGAGGTGAAGCTGGGAGGGGAGGACTGCTCCCCGTAGGGGCGGCCGGGGATGGGGGCGAGCGGCTGGTCCGCCCAGGTGCGCCCACCGTCATGGCTGACGTAGAGGGGCGGCGGGCCGGTCGAGCAGGTTCCGCTCAGCCAGCCGGTGGTGGTGCTGACGAAGGCCGCCGTGAGCGCGACGCAGCCGGCTGGGGCCGGCCGGCGCGGCGGGGCGGTTGCCGGCCCGGTGGTGCCCGCGAACGCGACCTGGCTCCACTCGACGCCGCCGTCCGTCATGCGGTAGAGCGCCGTCCCGGTCACCCCGGGGTCGTCCTGGAGTTGGGAGAACCAGCCGTGGAGGGGATCGACGAAGTCGAGCGTCCCGATCAGGGTGGGAGAGAAGCCCACCACCGCGAAGCTGCCCTCGGCGCTCCAGGTGGCTCCCCCGTCGCCGGTCGCCCACGACTCCACCGTGGTCGGTCCCTGGGCGTTGGCCGGGACGGTGAGCGCCCGTGCCGCGGAGGCGTCGACGTAGGAGACAGCGATGACCATCTGGAGCGTCGGCGGTGAGGCGACGGTCCAGCGCAGCACGCCCCGGCTGGTGTGGAGGACCGCCCCGTCGCTCTGGCGCTGAGCCCATCCGGTGGTCTGGCTGAACATGCGGAGGTTCCCGATGGCGTCGGTGGGGACCTGGGCCGGGATCGAGGTGGGTGGGGCCGGCTGCTCCCCGTGCAGGGCGGCGGCGCTCCAGGCTGCCGAGACGGCGAGCGCGAGGGCCACGCCGGCGGCCAGGCGCAGCCGGGTGGCGCGCCCCGCCCGAGGCTCGACGCCCGGGGCCCCCACCGGTGACGGGACCGCAGGCGCGATCCGGCCCCGGACCGGGGCTCCCACACGGCCGCTCAGCGCTCCCCGGAGGCGCCGGACCGGGTGCAGCGCATCGTTGGGGCCGGCCGGCTGGTCGCGCTCCATCTCACCATCCTAATGGTGTGTCGCGGATTTGGTTGAGCGACGCATCGCCCGTGCAGCCCACGGGCGGTACTCTGGCGAGATGCGATCCCTTCGGTACTCCATCAACGTCACATTGGACGGGTGCTGCGATCATCGTGCGATCCCCGCGGACGAGGCCCTGCATCGTCACGCGACCGAGAACCTCAACCAGGCCGATGCCCTTCTCTTCGGCCGGGTGACGTACGAGATGATGGAATCAGCGTGGCGGCCGCCGGTGCCGGCGGGAGCGAGACCTGGTTGGATGGAACCCTTCGCCCAGACGATCAACGCGGCAAAGAAGTACGTCGTGTCGAGCACCCTGGAACAGGTCGATTGGAACGCGGAGCTCGTGCGTGGGGATCTGGGCAAGGCCGTTCAGCAACTCAAGCGGGAGCCGGGCAGGGGACTGTTCGTGGCAGGTGTGAAGCTCCCACTGGCGTTGACGGAGCTGGGATTGATCGATGAGTACGAGCTCGTGGTGCATCCCCGGCTCGCGGGCCACGGTCCGACGCTGTTCGCCGGGCTGTCGAAGCATGTCGACCTGAGGCTCGTGGGCCGGCTGGAGTTCGGCTCGGGGGCGGTGGCGATGCGGTACGAGCCGCGACGGTAGCGGGCTGTCCCTTCTTCAGCGACACACCACCAGCCCGGGGGTCATCGCCTCACCCCGGACGTCGTGCCCCCGAGCTACGCGGCGGACACGCCGGCGCTCGGTGACGGTGTCGCCGACGGCGTGGCGCTGGGCGTCGCCGGCGCCGTCGCCCCGGGGGTGGGCGTCTCTCCGCTGCCGTACCCGTCCGGCGGCGAGGCGGTGGTCAGGGTGGACCACGCGACCACCGTCGCGGGCACGGCGACCGACGGCGCCGTCCCCCAGTCCGTGAAGGTCACCGTGTTCACGGTGCCGTCGCTGTAGGTGATGACGATGGAGGTGGGCAGGTCGGTGCTGGGGGAGACGTCCACGTCCGCGGTGGCGCTCGGAGCGCTCGAGGTGGCCGGCACGGTGCCGCTGATCCGGGTCAGCTGGGCGCCGCCCGATCCGGTCACCTTCGACGTGGACGACGCCACGAACCCGGGGACGCCCACCTCCGAGCTGACGGTGAGACCGGCCTCCACGTTGCCGTAGGGAGCGTCGGCGGTCTGCACCGAGATCCACTGCCCGGCGAGCCCGGGCGCCGTGCCCGTCGACACGCCCAGCTCGTCCTCCAGGGCCGCGGCGTTGCCCTCGAAGTACACCGTCTGGTCCGAGGCCAGCAGCACGTCGTACTCCTCGGTGCCGTAGCTGGTCGGCTCGGAGATCACCTGGGTGCCCTCGTCCTGCCCGGCGACGCCGCTGAACGTCGTGGTCGGCTCGCCGCCACCCGTCCAGGTCGACACGTAGTGGAAGCCGATCGAGTCCCCGGCCGCCTGCGTCGACTTGTTGTAGAGGCTGGAGGCCTGGGAGGCCGCGTTGGAGTTGTTCAGGAGCACGACGGGGATGAGGATGGCGACGACGACCACGAGAACGCCGATCAGCAGGGCCCAGGCCCTCGTCCCGGGGCGTCCGCGCGGGCCCTGCGGTCCGTAGGGGGCGCCGTAGGGGGAGGGCTGGCCGGACCAGCCGTAGGGGCCGGGGCCGCCCGCCGGGCCGCCGCCGCCGGGGTAACCGCCGCCGGGGACGCCCCCACCCGGGTAGCCCGGCGGCTGATAGCCGGACGGACCACCCTCCCAGCCCGGGGGCAGCCAGCCCGACGAGGGGTCGCTGTAGCCCGGGGGGAGGGCGTGGGGGTCGGGCGGGACGCCCGGGTCGCCGGGGGACGCAGCGGGGTCGGGTGTACCAGGGGGCGGGTAGTAGCCCATGCTCCAGACCCTTCAGGTCGCGTCGGGTACGGACCCGGTCTCGCCCCGGGAGCCGCGCCCCCCGGGGCCCGCCGGAGCCGCCTTCTCTCGGGCGATGGTAGCGCCGCCACCGTGAGAGCCGTTCCAGCCGGGGCCCCCTCCCAGCAGACCGTCGACATCGACAGCGCTGAGGCCACCTGCCAGGCGGAGAAGCACGCCGGAGTTGTCGAGGCGGCCTCTCGGACTGGAAACGGGGTGGCGCGCCTACCACCTCCGGGGTGGGTTCGCGTACGCTGCGGGCCATGCCCCGAACGTGGCCGCGGTGCCTCCACGGCGTCGTCATCGCCCCCTCGCTGCTCGCCGCCGACTTCGGCCGGCTGGCCGAGGCGGTGCATGCGCTGCAGGGGAGCGGCGCCGACCGGCTCCACATCGACGTCATGGACGGCGCCTTCGTCCCCAACTTCACCTTCGGCACCGACACCCTGCGGGCGCTCCGGGGGGAGACCGAGCTGCCCTTCGAGGTCCACCTCATGGTCGAGGAGCCCGACCGGCACCTGCGCACCTTCGCAGAGGCCGGCGCCGACGCCCTCACGGTGCACTGGGAGGCCTGCCCCCACCTCCACCGGACCCTGCACAACATCCGGGCCCTCGGCTGCCGGGCCGGCGGCGCCATCAACGTCAGCACTCCGGCGGAGTGCCTGTACGACGTCCTCGACGCCATGGACCTGGCCCTGGTCATGACCGTCGATCCCGGCTTCGGCGGCCAGGCCCTGATCCCGCGCTGCCTGGCCAAGGTCGCCGAGCTGCGCCGCGAGATCGACGCCCAGGGGGTGGCGGTCGAGCTGGAGGTGGATGGCGGGGTCGAGGCCCACAATGCCGCCCTCTGCACTGGTGCCGGGGCCACCGTGCTGGTGGCCGGCACCGCGGTCTTCCGTGACCCGGAGGGCCCGAGGCACGGGGTCGGCCAGCTCACGGGGGTCGCCCCACCCCTCGGCTGACCGGACGCGCGAGCCCTGGACGGTGGTCCCCGATCGTGGCACACGCTTCTAGAGCCGCGCTCGTCAGTCATGGAGATGACTCAGATCGGTCACGGTGCCTGCCGCCCCAGGCCCCATCGTGGATCTTGCCATGGGTCTGTCCGCCCTGCGGCGTCTGCCGCGGCCCCTCCAGGCGCGGTTCCGCGCCGCCACTCTCCTGATCGTCCTCCCCCTCGTCGCGGCGGGGGTGGTGGGCGCCGTGGGCGCCGTGATCAGCGCCCGCGCGAGCTCGGCGCTGTCGGCGCAGAACGACGATTCGGCCCAGATCGAGGCCCTGCAGGTGCAGGTCCAGAACGTCGCCCTCGATGGGTTGGCCGTCATCACCACCGGGCAGCCCGATGAGCTCTCCGCCATGCAGGCGGACGCGGAGGCGGTCGGAAGCGCGCTCAAGCGCGTGGCCGCGCTGCCGACGCTGACCACCGCCGAGCGCACGGGGCTGACCAGCGCCGAGCGGGCATGGGCCGGCTCTGCCCTCGTCCAGAACGAGATCGAGTCGCTGTCCCCCATCTGGGGCACCGCCCTCAACACCGGCTCGCTCGCCTTCTACTTCAGCAGCACCATGTCGGCCGTCTCCTCGCAGCTCGGGAGCGCGCTCCAGTCCAGCCGCGCCGAGGTGGCCGCCGACCAGCAGGCACAGGGGGGTGCCGAGACGGCCTGGGAAGCCACCATCCTGGCCGCGCTCGTCGTCGGCGTGGTGTGGGCGCTCTGGACGTCCCGCCGCCTCACCCGCTCCATCGTCCCGCCCCTCACCCTCCTCCGCGAAGCCTCCGAACGCCTGGCCGGCGGTGACCTCGCCCATCGTGTGGACATCGACCTGAACGACGAGCTCGGAGAGGTGGCGCGCGGTTTCAACCGCATGGCCGACCAGCTGCTCGAGCAGCGCAACGCCGTCGCCCTGCGCGAGCGGCGGCTGCTGGCGCTGGTGGAGAAATCCAGCGACAGCATCCTGATCATCGACACCAGTAGACAGGTGGTCTTCTCCACCCCGCGCTTCGGCAGCGACTATTTCCAGACCTTCACCTCCGATGCCACCGCGATGCTGAGCGAGGTCGCTCATCCCGACGACCAAGAGGCGATGTTCCGCTGCTGGGCGCGGGTCACGACCGGCGGTCCGGGAACCACCTCCACGATCGAGGTGCGGTTGCATCGCCGGGACGGCGAGTGGCGCAACGTCCGGCTGATGCTCACCAATCACGTGGCCGACGCGGCGGTGGGTGGGGTGGTCGTCAACCTGACCGACGTCAGTGAGCGCCACGAGTACGAGGAGCGCCTGACCCACCAGGCCCTCCACGACGGCCTCACCTCGCTGGCCAATCGGACCCTCTTCATCGGGCGTCTGGAACGCCCGGCGTCGGAAGGGCGAGACCGCGGTCCACGCAGCGTCCTCTACCTGGACCTCGACGACTTCAAGAGCGTCAACGACAGCCTCGGCCACCAGGCCGGTGACGCGCTCCTGCGCGCGGTGGCGCAGCGGCTGGTCGCCGCCGTACGTCCCGAGGACACCGTCGCCCGCGTCGGCGGCGACGAGTTCGCAATCCTCCTCGAGAACGCGAAGCCGCGTGAGGCGGTCATCGCCGCCCAGCGCGTCCTGGCGGCGCTGGCCCGCCCCCTCATCCTGGAGAAGCGCGAGGTGCAGCCGAAGGCGAGCCTCGGGGTGGCGTCGTCGCGCAACGGGAACACCAGCACGCTGCTGATCGACGCCGACCTCGCCATGTACTTCGCCAAGCGCGACGGCAAGAACAACTACCGGGTCTTCGAGCCCGCCATGCGCACCGAGCTGCTGGAGCGGATGCAGCTCGGCCAGGATCTCCGCGCCGCTCTCAAGGCGGGCGACGTGAGGGTCCACTACCAGCCGATCGTCGATCTCCGCACCGCTGCCGTGGTCGGGGTCGAGGCGCTGGCCCGCTGGCAGCACGCCTCCCGAGGCTGGCTCGAGCCGGCTCTCTTCGTCCCCCTCGCCGAGGAGATCGGCGTGGCCACCGAGCTGGACCTGTACGTCATGGAGCGCGCGTGCCGGCAGGTCCGGAGCTGGAACGACGCCGGGGCCCCTAGCCTCCGTCTCGCCGTCAACCTCTCGGGGAACGACCTCAGCTCACGGGAGCTGGTGCCCGGCACCGCGCGCATCCTGGCGGCGACCGGACTGGCGCCAGATCGGCTGGAGCTGGGGCTCACCGAGAGCGCCGCCGTGGTCGAGACGCCCGGCGTCCAGGAGGTGCTGGTGCAGCTGAAGGGGCTCGGAGTGCACCTGACGATCGACGACTTCGGCACCGGCTACTCGACGCTCGGCCGCCTGCGCAGGCTCCCCTTCGAGCGGCTCAGGATCGACCGCTCGCTCATCCGCGAGCTGCACGGCGCCGCCGGGAAGCCCACCCTGGTCGACACCATCCTCGACCTGGCTCACGTGATGGGACTGAAGGTCGTGGCGGAGGGGGTGGAGTCCTCCAGCCAGGTGGACCAGCTCCGGGCACGCCACTGCGACCTCGCCCAGGGTGGCCTCTTCGGCGAGCCGGTGGAGGCGGCGGCGCTCGAGCCGCTGCTGCTCCAACCGGTGGCCGCGAGGAGCGGCGTCTAGGCGAAGGACGCGGGAGTCCGGCCATCCGGGTGGCACCGCCGGCCGCCGGCGCGACGGCTCAGGCGCCGGGCAGCGCACCGGGTTCGACCCGGTACCAGACGACCACCCCGCCCGTCGCCTGGCCCGGGCTGCCCAGCAGCTCGGTGAAGAGCTGGGCCACCTCGGCCTGGTGGCCCTCTGGCCCGACCACCACCCCGCGCACGCCCAGGGCCTCCAGCTCGTCCAGGTAGGAGCGGCGGGCCGAAGCGGTGAGCTGGGCCGGGACCGGGGCGCCGCCGCGGACCCGGCCCAGCTCGGTGCCCAGAGCACCGAGATCGGTGCCCCACTGCCAGCCCCCCGGACCGGGGGTGAAGACGGGGCCGGTCGGGGTCCGGTACGCGAGGTCCGCCTCCGCCTGCCAGACGCTCGGCGCGTAGCCGGGGTCCGAGGTCACCAGCACCGAGCTGGAGCCGCCCAGGCGGTCGACGTCGGCGCTGGTGAAGAACGGTGGCACCTCCCAGCGCTCCGAGGGGAATGGCGTCACCGGCAGCAGCGGTACCAGCGCGACCACCGTGACGACCGCGCCCGCCACCCTCCAGCGGGCGCGCGAGCTGCGCAGCGCCCGGTCGAGGAAGGCGGCGATGAGGATTGCCAGGGCGAGGTAGCCGAAGAGCATCACGCGGATGGGCAGGATGTCGTTGAAGAAGGGCGTGTGGTCGATGACCAGCCAGGGCAGCGGCACCGACGTGGAGAGGCCATCGGAGAGGTGGAGGAAACCGCCCAGCGAGAAGACCATGGCGCAGGCAAGCGTCACCGCCGCCACCACCACCACGGCTCGCCGGCGCAGCCAGACCACCGTTGCCACCGCCAGCAGGAGGAGGGGTATGCCGATGTAGACGCTGGAGTCGCCGAGCTGGGCGCGCGGCCCGAGCGCGAGCAGCTGGACGCTGGAGGGGACCACGAAGCGCTCCGCCGTCGCCACGTAGTAGTCGAGGAACCAGAGCGGGCCGTGAACGCGCTGAGGCCCGAAGAAGAGGATGTAGAGCGGGTACCCGGCGAGCACCAGGAAGGTGAGCAGCGCCGAGCCCGCCACCCCGAGGGCGTAGTCGAGGCGACCCCGGATCAGGTCGCGGCGAAGGATGGCGATGGTCACCAGCGCGGGCATCGCCATGACCAGCGTCATCGCCAGCAGCTCCTCCGAGGTCATCAGCTGGACCGCGCTGGCGACACCGAGGAGCAGGCCGAGCAGCCACGCCCGGCGCCGCTCGCGCACCAGGATCTCGTCGGCGAGGATGACCATCAGCGCCGGGTAGAACACCGGGGTCAGCATCGCGTGACCGAGGCTCTGGGAGAGCTCGTAGGGGCTGAAGCCGTAGAGGAGGCCACCGGCGGCCGCCGCCACCCAGGTTGCGGTGTAGCGGCGGGCGGCGAGGTACCCGCACCACGCCGAGGTGCCGATCGCCAGCACGCACAGGACGTTGTAGGCGGTGATCGGACCGGACACGAGGGTGACCGGCGCCAGCAGCAGGGCCGGAAAGACGATCGAGGTGTTCCACATCAGGTTGGCGCCGCTCGGATAGTGGAGGTAGCTGGTCAACAGGGGGTTGAGGTGGTGCCCGAGGGCGAACGGGAGCCACTGCAGGTACCAGATGAAGAGCGGGGGATCCCCGTGGTCGCCGACGACGGTCCCGCCACCGGTGAAGAGGCCCTTGCCGAGGAGCGCCACGGCGAGCGCGAGATAGACGCCGAGGGCCAGGGCCCCCAGGGCGAGGCCGGCGCGGCGGGAGCGGGCCGGCGGCTGCGCGGGCGCCTCCATGGGCGCCGATCCTAGCAGCGCCGTTCCGGCCGACTAGCGGAGGTCGTAGGCCTCGTCGACGTAGTCCATGAGCATCCGGGTCGCGCAGAACCGAGGTCCGAGGGTGATCAGCGAGCGCTTGACCATGGCGATCCAGCGATGGGGCACGCCCTCCGCGTCGCGGTCGTAGAAGAGCGGCACCACCTCGTTGTGGAGGACGTCGAAGAAGGCGACGGCGTCGCGCTGGTCCTGGACGTTGGCGTCGAAGGCGATGTCGCCGGGCAGGGCCCAGCCGTTGGTGCGGTCGAAGCCCTCCGCCCACCAGCCGTCCAGGACCGAGAGGTTGAGGCCGCCGTTCAGGGCCGCCTTCATCCCGCTGGTGCCGCTCGCCTCCAGAGGAGGACGGGGCAGGTTGATCCACACGTCGCAGCCGGAGACGAGCTGGAGCGCAATGCCCAGGTCGTAGTTGTCGAGGAAGGAGATCCGCTCCGCGGAGCGGGGATCGCTCTTCAGCTCGAAGAGACCCTGCGGGGAGTGCTTGCCCTCCTCGTCACTGGGATGGGCCTTGCCCGACACCAGGAGCTGCACCGGGCGGTCCTCACCGTCCAGCACCTCCCGGATCCGCTGCGGGTCGCGGTAGAGCAGGTAGAGCCGCTTGTAGGTGGCCAGCCGCCGGGCGAAGCCGATGGTGAGCGCACCCTCGGTGAGGCCTCGCTCCGCCGCCTCGACATACTCGCGGGGGTCGTTGCGGTCGAGGCGGTTGGCGATGGTCCGGTCCCGAGCCGCGACCACCAGCGCGGCGCGCTGCTGGTTGCGAACGTCCCACAGCTCGCCGTCGGGGATCCCCTCCACGGCCGCCCAGGTTTCCGGCTCGGCCGCCCGCTCGGTCCAGCCGTCGCCAAGATGGCGGTCGAGGAGACGGCGCATCGGGATGCCCATCCAGGTGGGGAGATGCACCCCGTTGGTGACGTGGCTGATGGGCACGGTGTCGGCGGGGCGCTCGGGGAAGAGCGGCTGCCACATCTGGCGGGCCACCTCGCCGTGGCGCCGGCTCACCCCGTTGGCGAAGCGGCTCATCTTGATGCCGAGCGGGGTCATCACGAAGGGCTCGTGAGGGTTGTCCGGATGGGTGCGCCCCAGCTGGAGGAAGCCGCCGTCCTGGAGGCCGACCTGGGCCGGGAAGTCGCCGAGGACTGATTCGACCTCCGCGACCTCGTACCCCTCGTTGCCGGCGGCAACCGGGGTGTGGGTGGTGAAGACGGTCCGTTCGCGGGCCAGCGAGAAGGCCGTCGAGCGATCGTGGCCGGCGAGGATCTCGGTGCGGGCCAGCTCGAGCGGCGCCAGGCCGCCGTGGCCCTCGTTGAGGTGAACGATGCAGGGGTCGATCCCCATCGCCCGCAGCGCGCGCAGCGAGCCGATGCCGAGCAGCGCGTACTGGGCGAGCCGGATGGCGCGGTCGGCGACGTAGAGGCGGCCGGTGATCCAGCGGTCGACCCGGCCGTTCTCGGGACGCTCGGCGTCGAGCAGGTAGAGGGGCGTCCGGCCCACCTCGACGCGCCACACCTGCACCACCAGCTCGCGGCCCCGGAGCGGCACCCGCACGGTGATCGGCTGGCCGTCCTCACCGGTGACCAGGGCGGCGGGGAGACGCTGTGGGTCCAGCGGCCGCCAGTACTCGTGCTGGTAGCCGCTCTGGTCGACGCGCTGGAAGAAGTAGCCCTCGCGGTAGACGAGCCCCACCCCCACCATGGGGATGGCCCGGTCCGACGCCTCCTTGAGGATGTCGCCGGCGAGCACCCCCAGGCCTCCGGCGTAGATGGGCATGGAGCGGTGGATCCCGAACTCGGCGCAGAGGAAGGCGACGGGGTGGAGGGCCGAGGCCCGGCCGGCCATCAGCGGCCGCTCCATCTCGGCGGTGAGCCGGCCCAGCATCGCCTCGGCGCGGGCGATCAGGTCCGGGTCGTCGACCGCCCGCTGGAGGGCTCCGGCCGTGGTCTCGGTGAGCAGGCGGACCGGGTTCCCGTTGCAGAGCTCCCAGCGCTGCGGGTCGATGACCTGGAAGAGGTCCTGGGCGTCCCGATCCCACGACCAGCGGTAGTTGAAGGCGATCCGGGCGAAGGGGGCCAGCCGCTCCGGGAGGCGCTCGGCGAGGGCGCTGACGGCGGCCTCGATGTCCGCGCTGCCATCGCGGAGGGCGGGCGCAGCGCGCACACGCGATTCCATCTGGGGGCGATGGTACCGAGTTCCCGGGTCGGTCCGGACGCCCCCGCCGGCCGGCCCGCGTGACGCTTCGGTGCGGATTGCGGCGTCGAATTGACGGGCTGTGCGCGCCCGGGCGACGGCCGATCACAGGGGGGTGATGCCGATGCGTCTGGTCCTTGTAGTGCGTTTAGCCTACCAGCGTGACCCGCCCCCCCACCGCCCTCCGCCGCCCCGCGCCGCTCACCCTGGTCGACGCCGAGGACCCCGGCTACTCGCCCGAGGGGGCCGTGGAGCGGGACGAGGCGCTGGCCGTCGCGGCCCTCCAGCTGGCCCGCTCGGCCGGCGAGATGGAGGTCGCGGCCGCGGTCCGCGCCGCCGCTCAGACCCTGGTGCCGGGCAGCCCGCTCCGGGTCGCCTCCTCCGCCCCCGGAGGCTGGCACCTCATCCTTGCCGAGGACACCCAGGACGAGGTCATCCTGCGGATCCCGCTGCGCGCCGGGGGCATGGTCCTCGGCGAGCTGTCGGTGCTGGGGGCGGTGCCGCTGCCCGCCGCCCAGACCAGCGCGGTCGCCGAGCTCGCCTCCCACGTCGCCCTGGCCCTGGCCCGGCTCGAGTACGGCCAGCTGATCAGCGGCGTCACCCCCGCCGCCGATCCCGACGTCTACGCCGCCACCTCGTTCCGCGACCCGCTCACCAACCTGCCCACCCGGATGCTCTTCCACGACCGGGTCGAGCACGCCCTCCACCGGCGCTCCCGGCACGTCCACCCGGTGGCGGTGCTGGTGGTCGACCTGGCCGGATCGATCACCGCGGTCAAGGAGGGGATGGGCGAGCCGGCCAGCGACAAGCTGATGGTCCAGGTGGCCAAGCGGCTGCAGCGCCTGGTCCGCTCGGCGGACACCCTGGCCCGCTTCCGCGACGACCAGCTGGGCGCGCTGCTCGATGATCTCGACAGCGCCGGTGACGCCGGGCTGGTCGCCGAGCGGCTGCTGGGGGCGCTCACCGAGCCGTTCGTCCTGGAGGAGGGCGTCCCCGTCTCCCTGCAGGCGCACATCGGCATCGCGATCAACAGCGGGGCCGCCGAGTCCGCGGTGGAGCTGCTCCACAAGGCGGGCCGGATGGCCCAGGCGGCGCGCTCCCAGGGCGTCGGCTTCGACGCCAACCTGGGGCGGCCCCGGCTGCGCATGGGGGTCCAGACGGTCGGCGCCTAGCTGCGGGCGACGGCGTCCTCCCCGAAGCCGAGTCGAGTAGGCTCTGCTTCGGCGCGTTCGATAGCACCCCCCGAGAGCGAGGACCGATGACCTTCGACGCCTTTCTCCAGCAGCTTCCCGACGTCGATCCCGACGAGACCGGGGAGTGGCTCGAATCGCTGGACAACCTGGTCGCCACGGAGGGCGCGAGCCGCGCCCGCTACGTGATCGGCAAGCTGCTGGCCCGTGCCAAGCGGCTCCAGGTCGGCGTTCCGGCGATGGTCCAGACGGCCTTCATCAACACCATCCCGCCCGAGGACGAGCCGTGGTTCCCCGGCGACGAGGAGATGGAGCGCCGCATCCGCCGCATCGTCCGCTGGAACGCGGCGGTCATGGTGGCCCGGGCCAACAAGAAGTTCGACGGCATCGGCGGCCACCTCTCCACCTACGCGTCGTCGGCCTCGCTCTACGAGGTCGGCTTCAACCACTTCTTCCGGGGCAAGGACGACGGCACCCCGGGCGACCAGATCTTCTACCAGGGGCACGCCGCGCCGGGCATCTATTCGCGCGCCTTCCTCGAGGGCCGGCTCACCGAGGACCACCTCGACCACTTCCGGCGGGAGACCGAGGGACGCGGGCTCAGCTCCTATCCTCACCCCCGCCTGCTGCCCGAGTTCTGGGAGTTCCCCACCGTCTCGATGGGAATCGGGCCGCTCAACGCCATCTACCAGGCGCGATTCAACCGCTACCTCTACAACCGGCAGCTGGTCGACACCTCGAGCTCCCGGGTCTGGGCCTTTCTCGGTGACGGCGAGTGCGACGAGCCGGAGGCCATCGGCGCCCTCTCGCTGGCGGCGCGCGAGGGGCTCGACAACCTCACCTTCGTGATCTCCTGCAATCTGCAGCGCCTCGACGGTCCGGTGCGGGGCAACAGCAAGGTCATCCAGGAGCTGGAGTCGATCTTCCGCGGCGCCGGCTGGAACGTGGTCAAGGTGATCTGGGGCAGGGAGTGGGACCCGCTGCTCGCCCAGGACGTGGACGGTGTCCTGGTCAACCAGATGAACATCACCAACGACGGCCAGTTCCAGAAGTACGCGGTCGAGTCCGGCGCCTACATCCGCGAGCACTTCTTCGGTCCCGACCCCCGGCTGCGCAAGCTGGTGGAGCACCTCTCCGACGAGGACCTGGTCCACCTGCGCCGCGGCGGCCACGACTACCGCAAGGTGTACTCGGCCTACAAGCTGGCGGTGGAGCAGAAGGAGACGCCCACGGTGATCCTCGCCCACACCATCAAGGGGTGGACGCTGGGCCAGCAGTTCGAGGGCCGCAACGCGACCCACCAGATCAAGAAGTTCACCGAGACCGAGCTGCGCGCGTTCCGTGACCGCCTCCACCTGCCCATCACCGACAAGCAGCTCTCGGCGGGCCTCCCCCCCTACTACCACCCCGGCCCCAAGTCCGACGAGGTCGACTACGTGCGAAG
>Ga0326727_10007125_pt1 | contig 29934 bp, 25 predicted proteins | sample MB2enrmetagenome_FD_207643 | JGI IMG/M metagenome (GOLD analysis project Ga0326727, IMG submission 207643) | Lab enriched peat soil microbial communities from McLean, Ithaca, NY, United States - MB29MY | ecosystem: Environmental > Terrestrial > Soil > Wetlands > Peat | place: USA: New York... | reverse complement strand
AGCAACAACATAGCGTGGGGACGGGCCAAGGGGAAGCGGAGGGGGGGCGGGTTGCAATCCCTAAAGGGCTTCGGTATGGTAATACGTGCAGGGCGGCACCCCGGGAGGGGGGCCGCGGTCCGGAAGGGCGCTGTCGATGCGGGATATCCTCTACGACTACCAGATGAACTCGACGACGTGGGCCTACCTGTCGTCGCTCATCATGATCGCCGTCTACTTCAAGTTCCGCCGCGTATGGAGCGTGCGGAACCTGGACCTGATCGCCCTGGGGGCGATCGCCCCCGGCCTGCTGTTGCTCTCGCACGGCCAAGAATCCCTCGGTTACCACTGGCTGCTGGCGCTGGGGGTTTTCTTTCTGCTGCGGCTGCTGGTCGACCCGCTCATGGTGCGGCGCCCCTTGCTGGAGCCGAATCTTTCGGCCAGCGGGCTGGCTTTCGCCGGGGTGGCCATGCTCGTCTTCCTGATCGGCAATGTGGTGACGCCCAAGCCGACCGAGAGCGACCTGGAAGGCGGCCGCTGGATGGACAAGTTGTTGGCCCGCGAGTATTCGCCCGAGGTCCGCAAATACCTGACCGAACATGGGCCCGGCTATCCGCTGTTCTTCATTTTCTCGTCTTTCTCCGACAAGCCGGCGGAGGCCGACGCCGCCCCGGAGGCTCGCCAGCGGGCCTGGCCCCGGGTGGCCTTTACGCGGACCACGGCCGTGCTGGCCCATTTGGCCGTCGTGCTGGGCATGATCCTGATCGGCTACCGGCACTTCGACAACGTGCAGACGGGAGTGGCGGCCTCGACGCTCTATCTCCTCTTGCCCTACACGGCCGAGTACACGCCCCGCCTGGACCATGCCGTGCCCGCGGCGCTGCTGGTCTGGGCCATCCAATCTTATCGCCGCCCGGCGGTGGCCGGGGTGCTGGTGGGCCTGGCGGCCGGCCTGATCTACTACCCGCTGTACTTGCTGCCGCTATGGTGCTCGTTCTACTGGCGGCGGGGGTTGCTCCGCTTCTCGGCCGGCGCGGGGATCGTGCTCCTGGTGCTGGCCGGCCTGCTGGCCTTCACCTCCGCCAGCACCACCGCCTACCTGGCGCAATTGCGGCAGATGTTCGGCCTGCGGCTGGCGGACCCGGGCGCTCTGAGCGGGTTCTGGGCCTTCCACGCCGCGGCCTTCCGCTATCCGGTCATCGCGGCATTTGCGGTAATGTGCGCCGGCATGGCCCTCTGGCCCGCCCAAAAGAACCTCGGCACCCTGTTGAGTTGTTCGGCCGCGGTCCTGCTGGGCGCCCAGTTCTGGAAAGCGCAAGACGGCGGCGTCTACATGGCCTGGTATCTGCCCCTGCTGATCCTCGCGATCTTTCGCCCGAACCTCGAAGACCGCATCGCGCTGAGCGCCATTCCGGAAGGTTGGGTCCGCTGGCGGAAAGGGAAGGGTGGTTAGTGGCGAGTGACGAGTGACGAGTGACGCGTGGTTGGTGGCTACTCACTCGTCACTTGCCACTCGTCGCCTGCCACTCGTCACCTGCCACTCGTCACCTGCCACCCGTCACCTGCCACTCGCCACTTGCCACTCCCCTTCACTCCAGCCCCGGCAGGCGCTTCTGCAAGGGCGGCCGAGTCCCATCCGCGTAACGCCGACGGTAGCCCTCGGCCAGGTCCATCATCACCTCGAGGACCAAAAGGTCCGCCCGGGTCATGACGTGCCGGCTGCTCCGTGCGCCGAGGCCCCGGACCAGTTCCTCGACCACCTCGATGTGCAGTTGCAGGGCCTGCTGAGCGGTCAAACCGGCGGCGACCAGCAGCTCGGCCAGCCGCTGGAGTTCCGCGGCCAGGTTGCCCGAGCCCATGATCACATAGCCCCGCAACAGCTCGCGGTAGTGAGCTACGAGGTCCGCCCGCCACGGCACCCAGAGGGTGCCCGGCTGCCGCGGCGTGCCGGCGGCCAGGGTGTCCTCCGGACCCGGACGTGACCCAACCGGCTCCGCCTCCGGCGGCTCAACCAACGCCCGCTGCTCGCCCAGCAGCCGCTGGGCCTCTTCATGCTCCCGCTGCAGCCGGACCTGTTCGCCCTGATGGAAACGCTGGTTTTCGCGAACCAGTTCGCGCCGCTGGACACCCCGGGCGACCACCCAGATGAGGTTCCGCGTTGTGGCCGTAGGGACGCAGACGTAGCCGTCGGCGCCGACCTCGAAGCAGAGCGGGGCCATCTCCGGCTCGCCCTGGGCCCCCAGCACGACGACCGGCTCGTCCGCCCCGCCGGCCCGATAACCCTCGATCAGCTCCAACGCGTCGAGTTCCCCCGGTTCGTGCCACACCAGGATGGCGTCGAAGACCTCGTCGCGGAGCCGGGCCAGTCCCGCCGCCGTCCCCAATGCCTCTTCCAGCAGGACCTGCGAGGCACTGTCGCCGGCAAAGGCCTCGGCCAGCCACCCCCCCGGACGCGCCGGCGTGGTGATGTACAACGCCTTCATCCGCGGCGGCAGACCCTTCCAAGCGGCCGTAGCACGAATCGTTGTGCAAGTTGAGGCCAAAGAGATTGCACTCATAATCAACTCTGACGGGGGGTGTCGCCGCGGAAACCTGCCCAATCAGTGACGCGGCACTCTAGCGAAGCACCCGCACCGGGTCAAGACGCCTTTGGAGTGCCTTTGCTGCCGCCTCGAAACCTGCCAGAATGGGGATTGGGGATTCCGGATTGGGGATTGAGGAACTACCATGCGAACTGCCTACCTCGATTGTGCCAGCGGGATCAGCGGCGACATGACCCTGGGCGCGCTGGTGGACGCCGGCGTGCCCTTGGATCAGATCAACGAAGCGGTCGGCTCACTAGGACTGCCCGGTTGCCGCCTGGTGGCCCAGGAGGTCACGAAACTGGGCTTCCGCGCCATCCAGGTCACGGTCGAACACCCGCACGAGCATGCCCATCGCCACCTCCACCAGATCCTCGCCATGATCCAGGCCGGGCGGCTCACCGCGCGGCAGAAGGAACTGGCCGGGCGAATTTTCACGCGGCTGGGCCAGGCCGAGGCCAAGGTGCACGGCACAACGCCCGAGCGGATCCATTTCCACGAGGTCGGGGCGGCCGACTCGATCGCCGACATCGTCGGCACGGCCGTGGGCTGGGACCTCTTGGGGGTCGAGCGGCTAGTGGCCTCGCCGGTGCCGACGGGCTCGGGGCGGATCCGCATTGCCCACGGGGAGGTGAGCGTGCCCGCCCCCGCCACCGCCGAGCTGCTCTGCGGCGTCCCGCTGGCTGCCAGTCCGGTCCAGGCCGAGTTGACCACGCCGACCGGCGCAGCCATTCTGACCACGCTGGTCGACGCCTTCGGCCCTCTACCTGCCATGACCGTTGAGCGGATCGGCTGCGGCGCCGGCCAGCGCGACCTGGCGGAGCAGCCCAACTTGCTGCGGCTGCTGGTGGGCGAGTCGGTCTCCGGCCCGGCAGACGCCACGCACGACCAGGTCTGCGTGCTGGAAACCAATCTGGACGACACCAGCGGCGAGCTGGTGGGCCACTGCGTTTCGGAGCTTTGGAGCGACAGGGCCTTGGACGTCTACACCACGCCCATCCAGATGAAGAAGAACCGGCCCGGCGTGACGATCACCGTGCTCTGCCGCTCCGAGGACGCGGATCGCTTGGAGGCCGTATTGTTCCGCGAGACGACCACGCTGGGCGTGCGACGGTGGTCGGCGGCGCGGCACGTGTTGGCCCGGCAGGCGCATCGCGTCGAGACACCCTGGGGACCGGTCGAGGGCAAGCTGGGCTGGCTCGGCGAGGGCGCGGTCCGCTTCGCCCCCGAGTTCGAGTCCTGCCGGCAGTTGGCCGCCGCGCACGGTCTGCCCCTGCGTGAGGTCTACGAAGCAGCCCAGCGGGCGTTTGACCCCGCCAGGTTGCCGGAGGGGAGGGGGCAGTAAGCAGCGGACAATGAGGGCGCGATGCTCGCGCTTGCGTGAGCGCTTTTCCCCAGCCCAGGCGTTCACGCCGCAGTGTTTTTCCCTAGCCCAGGCGTTTACGCCTGTGGGCGGGAAGGCGATAATCGCCGCCCTTTTTCGTTTCGGCCCCTTTAGGGGCCGAAAATGGGCCGGTGGGTGGAAATTGCGGGGTCGCCCCTGAGTCCCAGACGTGAACGTCTGGGCTAGAAAAAGACCGTGGCCGTGAGCGGCTACGTTGCGGGAGGCTTGCCCGGCAAGGAACCGAACGGCCCGGACCGCCGCACAAATTGCGGGCGCTGGTGGAAACCCGCCGGCATCGCGGCGCGCCCGCGTCCATTTTTTGGTCGCCGTTTTTTGGATCGAGTTCGCGTGTGAAAACAATGCGTTTTTGGCCGGAAAACCGGTCGCCGCGCCGCTTTTTTGGTCGCCGTTTATTGGGATTTCCAGGAATACCCCCTCCGATGGGGCAAGCGTTGGGTTGACCGAGATCGAGATTTGAAAGAGGATCCCCTCGGCTGGGGAGTCTTTTCGTGCCGTCTTATCAAAGAGCGCCGCCACGTACGCTCTCCCGGGAGGGAGGCTCCGGCCGCCGGATGGTAGCGGATCGTCTGGCTCGATTTCAAGCCCCAAAAACGCGAATCGAGGCCAGGGAGGTTCGGGGCCGGGGTTTACCGAAGAGCTTCGCCGGGCGCTTGACGCGACATCTTGATTTCACATTTCCACTGACCGGCGATGAATGGGCCGTTCTGAGGGCGCAGAGGGGGACGGGCGGTTCCGCCTTGGGTTTAGGGTCACAAACTGTGATCTTAAAGGGCGGGCGCGGGCAGCATCGCAAATATCTGCCCCATGCTTTCACCCAGCAGGGCGTCGCGTGGGTGCTGTTCCCCGGCCCGGGCGTTCACGCCTGGGAACGTGGGCAATCCTCACGGTCCCCTGTCCGTTGCAGGCCCCTTCAGGGGCCGCCCCCTAAAGAAGGCTGGACGGGAAAGGGAAGATACAGAGGCGCTCCTTGGCCCCAGGTGTAAACGCCTGGGCTACGGAAGAACACCGGCGTAGCGGCGGGCGTGGCGCCCCGCTCACCCTGTGAACCGCCGGCAGAGCAGGGCGATGTTCTGCCCGCCGAACCCGAAACTGTTGGAGAGAGCCACGTCGCAACGGGCCTGGCGGGCGACGTTGGGAATGTAGTCCAGGTCGCACTCGGGGTCGGGCGTCTCGTAGTTGATCGTCGGCGGCAGGGCGTTGTCGCGAATGGCCAGCAGGCAGTAGATCAGTTCGGTCGCCCCGGCGGCGGCAATCAAGTGCCCCATCATGCTCTTCGTGCTGGAAACGGGGATGCGGTAGGCCTGCGGCCCGAAGACCTGCTTGATGGCCAGCGTCTCGACCTTGTCGTTCACCGTGGTGCTGGTGCCGTGGGCGTTGATGTAGTGGACGGCGTCGGGGGACAGGCCGGCGTCGTCCAGGGCCATCTGCATGCAGCGGATCGCGCCGCGGCCCTGGGGATGGGTGTCGGTGATGCGGAAGGCGTCGGCGGTCGAGCCGTAGCCCACGATTTCGCCGTGGATGGGGGCACCGCGGGCCTGGGCCTGCTCCAGGGCCTCCAGCACGACCATGCCCGCCCCCTCCCCCAGCACGAACCCGTCGCGGTTGCGTTCGAATGGGCGGGAGGCCTTGGTGGGCTCGTCGTTGCGGGTGCTCAGGGCGGTGAGCAGGTTGAAGCCGGTCACGCCGAAGGGGTGGATCATGGTGTGCGTGCCGCCGGCGAGCATGACGTCGGCCTCGCCGCGGCGGATGGTCTCGACCGCCTCGCCGATCGCCTGGCTGCTGGCGGCACAGGCCGTCAGGCAGTTGAAGTTGGGGCCCTGGGCGTCGAAGAGGGCGGCCAGGTGGCCGGCCGGCATGTTCGGCTCCTGCTCCAGCTCGCAGACGGGGTGCAGCAACTCCAGGCCCTTGCGGGTGAAGCGGTCCAGGTCGAGTTGCGTGCCGCCGCCAAGTCCGGCAACCATCATCTCCGTGAAGCGGTCGAAGTCCTGCTGGCCTTCGCCGCTGCCGGTATAAATGCCAAAACGGGTGGGGTCCAGGGGGGTGTCCAGCAGTCCGGAGGCGGCTACCGCCTTCTTGGCCGCCCCGATGGCGAAGCGGGTGTGCCGGCCTTGGAACTTCCAGTCCTCGGGATTCTCGCCGACGTCGGAGAGGTCCCAGTTGCGGACCTCGGCGGAGATCTTGGTGGGGAAGTTGCTGGCGTCGAACAGCGTGGTATAGCCCACGCCCGACTCGCCGGCCAAGAGCCGCGCCCAGGCCGTTTCCAGGTCGGCCCCCAGCGGAGTGACCAGCCCCATGCCGGTGATCACCACGCGTCGTCTCATGGCTGGACTTTCTGGGGGGCGGCCCCGTCGGGGGCGGCGGTCTTCGGCGCGCCGAGCGACGCATCGCCGGGCCGGAGCAGGCGGGCGGGGGGCAGCAGCGGGCTGCCGTCGGCGGCCCGGCCCACCCGGTACGCCCCCAAGAGCCGCATCATCGACAGGAAAGCCTCCGGCGAGAAGAACGTGCCGAGCCACGGGGCGTTCAGGTGGGCGAAGACGATTTCCGCCCGTGCCTGCAGCACCTCGCCCTTGTGGCTGGTGGCCGCGACGGCCGCCCCCTCGTCCTTGAGATACTCGATCGTGGTGGTGTAGGTCAACGTGTCGCCGGGGACGGCCTCGCAAAAGAACTCCACCTTGGGGATCTTGGCGAGGATCACCTTCTCGGTGAATTGGTTGTGCTCGCAGACCAGCAGCCCGCCCGTCTGCGCCATCCCCTCGATCACCAGCGCATTGGGGAGCATGGGATAGCGGGAGAAATGGTCGTGCAGGTAGTCCTCGGCCAAGGAGACGCACTTGATGGCCTTGGCGCGCCGCCCGCTCTCGAACTCGATGAAACGATCTATCCAGTACCAGCGCATTAGGGCGTCACTTCCACCTTGCCTTCGACGAAGCGGCACATGTCGGCCACGGTCAGGAGATTGCCGAAGTCCTGGACCACGGGGTTCTTGGCGAACTCGTCCAGGTTGGCGAACGGCATGCGCTTGCGCAGCTCCGCGAGGCCCAACTCCGTGACCCGCCCATCTTGGACGTACTTGGGGTCGGTCAGCACGTCCTCGGGGAACAGCTCCCCGCGGGGGATCTTGATCGCGAAGGCCTTCTCCAGGCGGAAGACGATATCGAGGAAGTCGATGGACTCGGCCCCGAGGTCGCCGACCAGCGTGGCCTCGGGCTGGATCTCGTCTTCATCGACCCCGAGCGCTTCGACCAGGGCAACCTTGATCTTTTCGTAGATTTCTTCCTTCGTCGGCATGTCGCGTGACCTCCAGAGTTATCAATCGTTTGCGGTGGGCACTGCCCACCAAATCGCATCGCGGGGCTGCCTAAGATCCCCCGCACACCGTGCGGGGGCCTCTTGCGCTCAGTACCCTCCCAAGCTCAACCCGCCGTCGACCCGCAGGATCTGCCCGGTAACGTAGGCCGCATCGTCGCTGGCCAGGAAGGCCACGGCGCGGGCGACCTCTTGCGGCTGTCCCACGCGTCTTAAGGGGATGATTTCCTTCAACCGCGGCCCCACCAGGTTGCGCACCGGCGCGCTCAGGCCGGTCTCGATCATCCCCGGGGCAACGGCATTCACACGGACCTGGCGGGGCGCCAATTCCTTAGCCATCGCATGCGTCAGGCCGTTCACGCCCCCCTTGCTGGCGGCGTAGTTGACCTGGCCCCGCGCGGCGAACTCCGCGGCCGTGCTGGAAATGTTCACGATACTCCCGCTGCGCCGCATCATCATCGGCTGCAGCACTGCGCGGCAGAAGTTGTAGGTCCCGCCCAGGTTCACGTCCAGCACGTCGCGCCATTGCTCTTTGGTCATGGTGCCCATCAGGCCATCCCGTACGATGCCCGCCGAGTTGACCAGCACGTCCAGTCGCTCCCACGCGCCCAGCACTTGCTCGACCAGTTCAGCCGCTCGCTCCGCGTCGCGGACGTCGGCCTGGAAGGCGCGGACCTGGCCGGGGCCGCCCTTATACTCTTCCGTCAGGGCCTGGGCGGCCTCCTCCACCTCGCTGAGGTCCACCAGCGCGACGCGAGCACCCTCGGACAACAACTGGGCGACGCACGCCCGACCGATACCTCGGCTGCCGCCGGTCACCAGTGCCGTCTTGCCTTCAAATCGCATCGAAATGAACCCTTGGGTCGAGAACCGAACCGCCCTGTGCCATGTCTTATCGTCGATCTTCCGTGGGTAGGTCTTCGTGCCTCGACCCGCCCTGTCGCTGCCTCGCCTGCTGCGCCAGTGGGGCGGGCGCCATGCCACGCTTGCGCGGGCATGTTCGAGTCTCGGTCTTTCACGCGTTGGCCGGCACTACGGGAGCCCCCGGCTGGTAAAGCAGCGTCAACAGGTTCCGCATCTCCTGCCGAATACCCTCATCGGCCGATGCCTCGGCCAGGCCCCGCTCGGCCAGGTTGTATCGCTCCACCACGAGCCGGGCGCTGACCGTCGTCCGGCCGTCGACCGACCCCTGCGTCTTCAGTTTCGTCTCCTTTGGGCCGTGCGACAGGACCTCGGCCGTAACGGTCAAGGTCTGGCCCGGCTCGATGAACTGCCCGTACTTCACGTTCGTGGCCTGCTTCAGGACCACGATGCTATGGGCGAAATCCTCGCTGAGCCGCACCAGCCAGGCCGCGGCCTGCGTCATCGCCTCCAACATCAAGACCCCCGGCATGACCGGAAAGCTGGGAAAGTGGTCGGCCAGGTACTCTTCCGCCATGGTCAGGGACTTGACCGCCGTGAGCCGTACCTCGGGCTGAAACTCGATAATCCGGTCGACGAGCAAGAAACGCATGGCACGGTGGGAAGCTGATGGGTCAGGGTGGGATCCGAGCGCCCAAAGGGCGCTTACTGCTAACGGTGGAAAACGACAAAAGGCCTTTCCATCTGGCTGGGGTGGATGTCATTTCCAACCGCACAGCGTGCAAAACATGCCAGTATAACGGCCCTCCCGCTTCTCGACAACCGCACAACCGCTCTGGGGGGCGTTTTCGGATAACTCGTTCATTAGGATGCCATTTTGGCAGGTTTGGCTGTAGCCGTTCAAACTACCATCCCCGGTTAAGACTGTCCATAGACCGGCGCTGCCGATGGTTTCTGACGCCACCTTTGGGGGCTTGTAAACCCATCGCCGCCAGGGATGCCTGCTTCTCCGATGATCGTGTGTTACACTGTTTCATGTTGTCGCCAGTGGTCCGTCCAGGCAGGAGGAGCCGACATGCCGTGCCGCGGGGTCCGGGGAGCCACCACCGCCGATTCGAATAGCCCAGCGGATATTGTGCGGGCCACGCGGGAGTTGCTGGCCCTGATGATCCGCCGCAACGGGATCCGTCCGGATGACGTGGCCAGCGCGATCTTTTCCACGACGCCGGACCTGGACGCGGAGTTTCCGGCCCTGGCGGCGCGGCAGTTGGGCTGGTTTGACGTGGCGCTGATGTGTACGCACGAGCTGGACGTGCCCGGCTCGCTCCGTCGCTGCATTCGCATCCTGGTCCACTGGAACACGGAGAAGGCCCCGGGCGAGATCGTACACGTGTACGTCAAGGAGGCCGCGCACCTCCGGCCGGACCGCACGCAGTTGCCCCCGGTGGACTGGGACGAGCTGGAGCGGTGGATCACCGAGCGGCTGCAAGACGCCCCGCCCAGCCGGAAATAAGTTGTCAGTGGTCAGTTATCAATTTTCAGTTGCCAGCTCAACTGAAAACTGATAACTGAAGACTTTGCGGCCGCCTCCTGTTCGGCGCGGGTCTCCTGACCCCGCCGCTATCGTCAAGGAGTCTTCCGATGAAACCCACGGACATCCTCAGTAGCGAACACCGCGTGATCGAGCAGGTCCTGTCGTGTCTGGAAAAAATGCTCGATCAGGCGGTCGCCGCAGGCCGGCTGGAGCCGCAGCCGGCCAAGGACGCGGTGGCCTTCTTCCGCAACTTCGCCGACCGCTGCCACCACGGCAAGGAGGAGGCGCATCTCTTCCCGGCGATGGAGGCCCGCGGCTTCCCCCGCGACGGCGGCCCGACGGGCGTGATGCTCCTGGAGCACGAGCAGGGCCGGGCGTGCGTCCGCGGCATGGACGAGGCCATTGAGGAGGCTGCCTGCGGCCGGCGCGAGGCCCTGGATCGCTTCACCCGCTTCGCCCGCCAGTACATCAGCCTCCTCCGCGCTCACATTGAGAAGGAGGACCATTGCCTGTTCGCCATGGCCAACCAGGCCCTGAGCCAACAGGACCAGGAGGAGTTGCTGCGGGCCTTCCAGCGGGTCGAGGCCGAGGAGATGGGTCGCGGCACGCACGAGACCTTCCTGGCGATCGCCGACAGGCTGGCCGAGCGTTTCGGGGTGCCCCGCGCCTCGACACCCGCACCGTCCTGCGGCCACGGCGGCCGCCCCTGCGGGCATTAAGCCCGTAGGTTATGCTTCAGCTCTTCGCCGCGGCTGAAACAGCCCCGGGGTGCCAGCCGTTATGAGCCCCGGGCGTCAGCCCGGGGATCGGCCTTACGATAACCGGCGTCCTGCGAAGAGTTCGCGCCATCCCCGGGCTGACGCCCGGGGCTCGAATGTCCAGCGATTGCCCGGCCGACCATGCAGCGCATGGTGCCCGGCCCGCCCGCCAAGCTCTTTGCGCCCGACCCAACCCGCCGACGCAGTCGGCGGGCTTTTGGCAGCCGCCGCGCTACCTCTTTTCTTTCAGCTCTGCGATCAGGGCGTCCAGGGCCTCGCGGAGCCGGGGGAGAATCTCGTCGTATGAAAACGCCCCTAACGTGGCGCTGCCGCGCTTCAGGTTGACCGAATTCGGCCCGCACCACAGACCCAGGTCGGCCGAGTCGGTCTCGCCGGGACCGTTCACGCGGCAGCCCATCACGGCAATGGTGATCGGCCAGGCCGCGGCGTAGCGGGTCGCCTCGCGGACCTTTTCGGCCAACTCGACGAACGCGGCGTTCTGGACGCGGGAGCAACTCGGACAGGCGATGATGTCCAGTCCCGGCGATGGCTCGGCCGCAGAGCACGCAGCTTCGCCGGGTACCCGCCCCGCCGCAATGTCCGCCAGAATCTGCCGGCCCGCCTCGATCTCCTCGTGCTTGCGGGCGGCGGGCACGGTGAGCGAGACGCGGATCGTGTCGCCGATGCCCAGCGGCAGGAGCTGCTCCAGGGCCCGCCGCGTCTTGACGATCCCCTCCGGCGGCATGCCGGCCTCGGTCACGCCCAAGTGCAGCGGCACGTCCGGCCGCTCACGGGCAAATCGCCGGTTCACCTCGACCACCTTTGCCGGGTCGGAGTCCTTCAGCGATACGCAATAGCGGGTACACCCCAGCCGGTCCAGGAGCTCGCAGTGCGCCAGCGCGCTAGCGAGCATCGGCTGGAGGACGTCGCCGGGGGCGTAACGCTCGCGAAATGCGGGGTCCACCGAGCCGCAATTCACGCCCACCCGCAGCGCACAGTCGTTCCGCCCCGCCACATCGGCCAGCAGTCGCACCTTGTCCTGCCACGGCCGCTGGGGCTCGTGGTGATGGAGATGGCCCGGGTTATAGCGGATCTTGTCGACCCAGGGGGCCACGTCGGCCGCCAAGCGATAGTTTTCCTGGAGATCGACCGCTAGGTTCGCCGCGGTCCGCCGGCGGATCTCGGCCAGCGCTGCGGCGTCCTGCCGCGTATCCACGGCCACGCGGACGACCGCGGCCCCGGCACGCACCAACTGCTCCACCTGGGCCACCGTGGCAACCAGGTCGGTAGTCTTCGTTGCGCACATGCTCTGCACGGCGATCTCGTGATCGGCCCCGATGGTGACGGAGCCGATGCGGACACTGCGGGTTGGGTTGCGGGGAGATTGCACGGGGCGGTCCAAGAGGGGAACGATCCATTCTATCCGGTTCTTGCGAGAGGTTCAGGGCGCTGGGTGGCTCGGTCGGAGACCGGCCACAACCCCGGCGGACCCCAGGCCCGCGCCGGGTGCCCGCTGGCTAAACGTCCGAATTTCCAGTCCCCAGTCCCCAATCCCTCCTCTCGGGGTGGGGCTGTGGAATTGAAACTGGAGAAACTGTGCCGACTTTGCCGATAAAACCGACGCTGCGGGCCCGGCCGGCGGTCTACCGTTGGTAGGGACCACGGCTAAACCCTTGTGCGAACATATGTTGCGATACGTGCTCACGAGCATTTGGCTGATCTTCTCCGGCTGTGCGATGCTGCCGGAAATCGTGCACCAGCCAACGCTTCACAACCCATTTCCTCAGTTGTCCAAGGTTGCCGTGGCGCCGTTTTTCAATCTCAGCCACGAGCCCACTTTGGACGGCCGCAAAGTGGCTAGCGCCTACTTCAACGAGTTGCAATTGCTGCCCGGCTTCGAGGTGGTGGCGGTGGGAGTTGTCGAGCAGGCCATGCGGGAGAACCACATCACGCTGCGGGGTGCGGCCGACGCCCGGCGGCTGGCGCAAATCCTCGGCGTCGACGCGGTGGTGATCGGGGCGGTCACCGATTACACGCCCTATTATCCGCCGCGGATGGCCATGCAAGTGGAGTGGTACGCGGCCAATCCGAACTTCCATCCCATTCCAGCCGGTTATGGTTTGCCGTGGGGGACGCCGGCGGAGAAAGACATTCCCGGTCCACTGGTCTTCGAGGCCGAATTGGCGTTGGCCAAGGCCCAGCTCGAGACGCAGACGCCGCCCTATGAGAAGCTGCCGGCCGAAGTGCCCGCTGCCCGACGCGACCAAGCGGCTGTGCCCGGGGCGTCTGCGGCCGGGCCGGAAGGGCAGGCCACGAAGGCCGCGGGGTCGGGTCGGGCCGGGGACGTGCGGGCCACGGCTCACCAAGAGCCTGCGGCGGGCGCCCCGCCGGCTGCGGCGGCACAGGCAGCGATGCCCGGCCTCCCGCCCGATTGGCCGGATCCGCGGGGCCTGGTCCCACCGCCCCCATTGTGTCATCCCGTCGCCGGCCGCCCGACCGAGGCCCCCGTGCTGCAACACACCCGGGCCTACAACGGGCATGACCCCGAGTTTGTCGAAGCCCTTGAGAATTACTGTTATTTCCGCAATGACGCCCGGCTCGGGGGGTGGCAAGGATATCTGCAGCGGAGCGACGACTTCATCCGCTTCTGCTGTCACACGCATCTTTGGGAAATGCTCGCCGCCCGCGGCGGCGCCGGCGAAACCCGAGTGGTGTGGCGATGGTCGGGAATCCGATAAGAGAAAGGACCCGCTGAGCCATGCCCACCCACCCTGGAACCCGCCGCGGCGAGCACGGGCGCGCCGATCGCGGAGGAGAGGAGCGGCCATGAATCAGGACATCAACGTATTGGCCCTGGTGAAGGGCGCGGAGCGATACGTCTTCCTCTACGACGACGCCAGCCGCGCGGAAACGCTGCGGACGCTGGGGCGTTATGCGTCCAACCCCGAGTTGAGCTTCACCTGGTACGACGCCGCCGTGCTGAGCCAGAAGATCCGCCAGGAGAGCCGGCAGCGGTTCGCGCGGACCTCGCGGTTCGACCTGCCGCTCCCGAGCGACCGCGAGGAACTCTAATTGTCTAAATGAGCTTGCGCGATCCCGGGAGGATTTCCGTGTGCCACTGCTTCGCAGAAGCAGTGTGCCCCGCGGGTTGGGCACTGCTTGCCGGCCGCCGCAAGAGATTCCCGGACAAGAGGCTCTCGACCGGCAGCGGGCAAGCAGTGGCACACGAGTGGCCGATGCCCGCCCCGTACACCAATTGGCCCTCCGATGCGTACCGCGATCGGCCGGTTTCTCCAGTATCTGCGTGCAGAGCGGAACGCCTCGCCGCTGACGATCAAGAGCTACCGCGAAGACCTGACCGCGCTGGCCGATTATTTGAGCGAGGCCCGCGGAGGCCAATGCCCCGAGCCGCTGGGCGTGGGCGTGCTGGAGCTGCGCGGATACGTGGCGGCGCTGCACGAGGCGGGTTACGCGCGAACGACGATCGCCCGGCGGCTGGCCTCGCTGCGGAGTTTCTTCCGTTTCGGCCAGCGTGAGGGCTGGGCGAAGAGCAACCCGGCCAAGCCGCTCCGCAACCCGCGGCCGGGCCGGTCGTTGCCGCATTTCCTCTCGGCGGCCGACGTGGGCCGGCTGCTGGCGGCCCCGCCGGACAACGCGCCCCTGGGCTGCCGGGACCGCGCGATCCTCGAGACGATGTACTCGGCGGGGTTGCGCGTCAGTGAAGTGGTCGGGCTGAACCGCGGCGACGTGGACCTCGACGCCGGCATCCTCCGCGTCCGCGGCAAGGGGCGGCGCGAGCGGCTCTCGCCGGTCGGTTCGTACGCCGTCCGCGCCTTGCGGCGCTGGCTGGCCCTCTGCCGCCTTCATCCCCGCGAGCTGGCGGCACCCGGAGGGTACCCGGCCGCCCCGGCGTTCGTCAACCGCTTCGGCCACCGCCTGACCGTGCGGAGCGTCGCCCGCATGCTGGAAAAGTACCTCCGCCAAACGGGGCTCGATCGCCGCACCACGCCCCACTCCCTCCGCCACAGCTTCGCCACGCACTTGCTCGACCGGGGCGCCGACATCCGCAGCGTGCAGGAATTGCTCGGCCACAAGAGCCTGGTGACGACGCAAATCTACACGCACGTGAGCACGGCGGTGTTGCGCGAGATCTACGAGAAGGCGCATCCGCGGGCGAAATAGACTTTGTGATTTCAGATTTGAGATGGCGCACACAAGCCGCCAACGCGAGACCTCAAGCGCCAAATCCGAAATCCAAAATCACAAATCTGAAATCCCTGCCCCTTACCGCGCGCCCAACGCGACCGGCTCACGCGTCTCGTACGGGCGGATGTTGCCGGCCTCGTCGCGAATCTCCAGCCGCAGGAAAATCCGCGGAGGGAGGCGGTTCTGCGACGTCCAGGTGTAGCGGCCGGTGTTTTCCAGGCCGCTGGCAATGGTGGTCCACGGTCCGCCCAGGGTCTCCGACAAGCAGAGCGTAATGGGCTGCGGCGCCAAACGGGCGTTGTCGTCCACCTCCCAGGTGATGGTCAGCTTGTTCGCATCGCTGCCTAGCCCCTGCTGGCAAGAGGTGATGCGTCCGGTCCACCCGGGCACCATGCCCGACCATGCCTCGCCGGCTGCCCGGCTCGCGCCGGGTGCCGGGACTGCGGGGGGGACCTGGGCGTCGGCGATGTGGGGCGGCGGGCCGAGGGCGGCAGTGGCAGCGAGGGTTGCGGCCGGCCGGTCCGGCGACGTGCGGACCGGATTGGGGTCGCCCGGCGGAAAAGACGCAACGTTGCCGGAGCCCTGCGGCGTGGCAGGGCGGCTAGCGGCAGACCGGGTGTCCACGATCACCTTCAATTCGGGCACATAGGGACCTTCCGGGCGGATTTTTCCGGAGCGGTCCAGGGTGCGGACCGCGAACCAGTATTCGCCGTCCATTCCCGCGCGGAAGAGGAATTGGCCCCGCGCCGGTGCGGTCTTCCGGTATAAGTCCCAGTGTCCGCCCCGGTCCCCCGAAACGTACAACTGCACCTCGACCGGCTCGGCGGTGATGCGATCCGGTCGATCGATGCGAAAGGGGATGGCAAACAGAGTCTGCCGGGTATAGACCGGCGCGGGGGCACCCGGCGCGGTCGGTGGAGGCGGCGGTACGGTAGGCTGGAAATCTGCGGCAGCCATCGCCAAGAGTTGCACGAAGGAGGCAAGCCACATAAGTCACCCTTGCGGAGGAGGAACCAGGCGAAAACCGATAGGGACGTGTAACCCCGCTGTGGAGTTGCACACGGATCGTATCGGTTCTGCGGGATGGAGAACTTAAATAGGAAAGGCCGGTTCTCCGGGTCTCGACGGTTGTGCAGATGGGGTGTGTCGGATTGCTGCCACTTCAGGGGGGGCATTGCAGCCGGGATTATGCTGGACTGGGGTTTCTCGGTCGAGCATAATGAAGTTGAGGGCCGAGGCAGGTACCATTCTGGGCGGACACCCCGCCGGGGGCATCCAGCGTCCTCCTCTTATGTCACGATTGGCCGAGCTACATCTGGAAGCCCTCGTCCGCTGGGTCTTCTGGATGGCCGTGCTCGTGGTCCTGGTAGCCGTCGGGGCTTACCTGGTGGGCAGATTGCGCCGCAAGGCGTTACAACAGGAACCTACCGTCGGAGAATTGCTCATAAAATTCCGCGAATTGCACTCCCAAGGTGTGCTCAGCGACGCAGAATTCCGAACAATTAAGACTACGTTGGCGGCACAACTTCAGGGCGAGTTAAAGGATAACGGCGAAAAGGCTTAACCCGCTCCGGCAAACTCTGGCCACAGGTCCGCCGTAGAATCCAAGGGACAGAGACGCTTGCGAGCGGGGAAAGGATCAACTTCATGCAGTCAGGGCGCGATTTCAACGCCGGACGCCGCGGCAGCGGCACCACCAAGAAGAACGCCTTCTGCTCTTTTTGCCGGAAAAGCTACCGAGATGTCGGCCCCCTGGTTGAAGGGCCCGGCGACGTTTACATCTGCGGCGAGTGCATCGACCTGTGCCAATCGATCCTGGAGCAGGAACGCCGCCGGCGGGGCACCAGCAAGCCGCTGTTCAACAAGATCCCTACCCCCCGCCAGATCGTCCAGCACTTGGACCAATATGTCATCGGCCAGGAGAAGGCCAAGAAGATCCTGGCGGTCGCCGTCCACAGCCATTACAAACGGCTCGTACACAGCGCGGCGGAGTCGGAAGTCGAGATCGACAAGTCCAACATCCTGATGATCGGCCCGACCGGCTCCGGCAAGACGCTCTTGGCCCAGACCCTGGCCCGCATGCTGGACGTCCCGTTCGCCATCGGCGACGCCACGACGCTGACCGAGGCCGGCTACGTGGGCGAGGACGTGGAGAACCTGCTCTTGAAGCTGCTGCACGCCGCCGACTTCGACATCGAGGCCGCCCAGCGCGGCATCCTCTACATCGACGAGATCGACAAGATCGGCAAGACCAGCCAGAACGTCTCGATCACCCGCGACGTGTCGGGCGAGGGCGTCCAGCAGGCCCTGCTGAAGATGCTCGAGGGCACGATTGCCAACGTGCCGCCCCAGGGCGGGCGGAAACATCCCGAGCAGCAGTACATCCAGATGGACACCGCCAACATCCTTTTCATTTGCGGCGGCACGTTCGTGGGATTGGAAGACATCGTCGCCAAGCGGCTGGGGAAGCGGGCCATCGGCTTCGGCCAGCAGGCCGCCGGCCACGACGAACTCGAGCTGGGCGAGCTCCTGCAGCGCGTTACCAGCGACGACATCCTGCAGTTCGGCATGATCCCCGAGCTCATCGGGCGGCTGCCGGTGGTCGCCGCCCTGCGGCCGCTGGACGTCGATGCCCTGGTCCGCGTGCTGACCGAGCCCAAGAATTCCCTGGTGAAACAGTATCAGGCCCTCTTCACGATGGAGAACGCCGAGCTGAACTTCACCGAGGATGCCCTCCGCCTGATCGCCAACAAGGCCCACGAAAAGGACGTCGGCGCCCGCGGCCTGCGCTCGATCATCGAAGAGGTGATGCTGGAGATCATGTACGACCTGCCCGAGCAGCCCGCCAGCACTCAATATCTGGTGACCGCCGACGTGGTGGCCGGCCGTCAGCCGCTGTTCGGCATGAAGAAGAGCGCCTAAGGCCCGGTGAATCAGTCGGTGTCGCAAGAAAAGTAGCCGGCACACGCCGTGTGCGGGCTGCATTGGAAGGGCGGCCTATTCTTTGCGGGCGGGTCTGCCGCTGCAGAAGGAAATGACGAACAGGGCGGTGGTGCTCACCAGAACCCCGGCGCCGGCGGCGATGATCCCGGCAGGGGAGCCCAGCGCCGGCGATTCGCGCATGGCCGCCAGCATAATCCCCCACACCAGAAAGCCCACCCCCGTCCCCATGCCGACCACGGCCAGCATCCGCCAGACCAGCGGGTTCTTGAAACCCCACACGAGCAGGCCCAGCAGAATGATCCCGGCGACGATGAGCGGGAGGAAAGCGGTAATACATTGGCAGGGCGTGTGCATCGTTGTCCTTTCTGTTCTCGCGACCGAAACTACTGCAGCATCTCCAACTTCTTGAGCGCCTCGCGCTTGCCGAGCTTCCGCACGGCGACCAACGCGGCCAGCCGCTCCTTCTTCGGGCGGGCCTTGCCGATTTCCCAAAAGTAAATCGTCAGCGGCGAAACGCCGAGGAGCTTGCCGAAATCCTCCCGCGACAGCCCCAGCCGTTGCCGTTGGGCGCGGACGGAGCGGACCGAGAAGCGGACGCCCTCCAGCGCCCCTGCCTCGGCGGCTTGCGGCTGGCCCAGCCGCTTTCGCTCCTGGACCTTCAGGAAGGCGATCTCCTTCTGCTGGGCTTGGACCAAGCGCTTCAGCTTGGCGATGTCGCCCCGATACTGGGCTACGGCCTGCTTGGTCGAGCCCGTTTCGGCCTTGATTTCTCGGCGGGCCAGACGGCGGATTTCGTCCTTCAAGACTGCGGCGATGTTGGGCATGGTGAGGGGCTCCCGGGGGATGGTTCATTAAACGCTACGTTTCGTTATTATACATGGCCCGGCGAAACCTGCCACTAGGGCAGACGGCTCGTTTATTTAAGCGCTAACGGACTGTCGAACACCGCGGGAAGCCGGCCTCTTGCGGCGCGGTTGCCGCGCGACGATAATTGGGGACGATAATCGCCCGGGACGTGCCGGGATAAAGCCTCGCGACTGCGTCGCGGACTGACAGTGCCGCCGGACGCCCTGGGGCCGTTGTACTCCTTGGCGTGCCGCGGCCAGGCAGAGAAGAGGAGAGCGCCGTGAAAACCGTTATGGCCGGGGTCGTCGGCGGTTTGGGCCTGTGGCTGGGCGCGGCGCCGGCCGCGGCGGCGGAGCCGGAAACGCCCGCCGCCCAGCAGCGGATCATCTTCTCCAGCAATCGCTCCGGGCCGTGGCGGATATGGTCCGTGCGCCTGGACGGCTCGGCGCTCAGCGAGTTGACCAAGGCCGGCGCGGAGGAACACGATGTCGACCCGGTCGCCAGCCCGGACGGCAAGCGGATCCTGCTCACTTCCACCCGCGGCGGCCGCACCGGGGTTTGGACGGTGTCGGCCGACGGCTCCAATCCCCAACGGATCTGCGACGGCGACCAGGCCGATTGGTCGCCCGACGGCCGGGCGATTGTCTTCCGCCGCAACGAACAGATCTGGACCCGCCAGTTAGCCGGCGGCAGCGAGAAGCGGCTGACGCCGGAGGATTTCCCCCACTGCTCGGGCCCGGCCTGGAGCCCGGACGGCAAGCAGATCGCCTTTGCCTGCCGCTGGGAGGCGGGCAACGCCCTGTTCCTGGTGGACGCGGCGGGCGGCAAGCCGGCGGTCCTGTATGACAAGCAAGGGGCGTGCAAGCCGGCCTGGGCCCCCGACGGCAAGCGGCTGGTCTATGAAACCGAGACGCACATCGCGACCGTCGACCCCGACGGAAAGAAGAACCGTCTGGTAACTTACTTCGGCGGAGTACAGCGCTACGGGCGGTTCAGCCCCGACGGAAAATCAATCGTCTATTGCCAGGGTGCGTCGGAGCGGGGACCGTGGGAGTTGTACACTATTCCGGCCCAGGGCGGGAGCCCCAAGAAATTGACCGAAGACGGCTCGGACATGACGCCGGATTGGAAGTAAGCATGCAGTTTTGCAAATTGGACATGCGAGGTCCCCTCTCCCTCCGGGAGAGGGTTAGGGTGAGGGTGGTTGGTCGAAGAATGGCTCGCCTCCCATGCGTGTCCTCAACAGCCCCTACACTGCTGCTCGTGCTCTGCCTCGCCGCCGTGTCGCCCGGCATGGGCGCCGAAGCGGAGCCGGCCGCGCCGAACACCGTCTTGTTCGACACCGGCAAGCCGCTCCCCGAGCTCGCGCGCGAGGCAGCCCTCGCCGCGAGATCCGGCTGGGTCAGTGTGCCGGAAGACAACCTCACGCGCCCTTTCCAGGGGGATGCGGTCGCACTGAATGACCGGCTGATCGTGGTCCTAAACCGCCAGCGCCACGGGGCCGATGTTTACTCCCAGACGGCGAGGGGTCCGATACTCCGCATGCTCCTTAGTCCGCGGGCGGCTGGCGGCCAACAGCCGAGCGGGCTGGCCTCCGTCCGCATTCTGGAGAACAATCCTGGCGCGGTCATGCTGGCTGCCGTCTTCAACAGCAGCGGCGGCACATGCGCGGTCGCCTTTCGGCTGGCGGCGGGCCAGACGATCATCGAAGCCCGCCCAGGGGAGGGCACTGGTCGGCTCTCGATTCACGAGTACGCGTATTACCTGGCGGTGCCCGACTTTTTCGGCAACGACATGGTCTTCGCAGAAGCGCCTGGGCGCTTTCTGCTGCGCCTGCGATTGCCCGCGGAGAACTTCTTCCTGGCGCTTTCGGATCGGGGCGACAGCCAGACAATGTGTCTCTGGCCCTCGCGGAAGCAACCGCCCCCGGCCAGTGGCGGCGTGCGAGCGTCCCTGTTGCGCGGTCGCGCCACCTACGAGCTCGAAGCCGTGCGGGACAAGAGTATCTGGGTCGCCGTGCTCGAAGGCACCGGCATGTGGTATGAGCGGTCCGTTTCAGCCGAGGACGCCAAGCGCGATCTCGTCCTGGATTGGAAGCCACCCTTTTCCGCCAAGTGGCGGGCGGACCTGCTGGCAGAGGACGGATCGACCTTGTCCTGGTACTTTCGCAATCTGGACGAGGTGGGCCGGCACGGGGCGCAGGATGGCGATTCTCCGCCCGTTTGCAGCCTGGAGGCCGGCCGCGCTGTGGTGCGACTGGGCCGGGACCCGCGGACAGCCCCACTCGCCTGGCACTATCCGGCTAAGCTCGTCGTCTATGCGATGGACCGCGACCGGGCAACGCCGCTGACCACCTTCTGCGCCATGGACGTGTTGCGGAACACGCTCGGGGTCGGGCCCTGCCAATATATCCTCCAGACGGAAGGGCTGGCCTCGGAGACCAATCCCACGCCGGACAACGTCATGACCTGGGTCGAGAAGCAATTTGCCCGCAAGAAGGAGAAGAAGGAGGCCGACGAGATCCACCGGCAGCTTTTCCAGATGGTGGTACACGTCACCGAGGTTCGGAACAGAATCGGCCAATACGGGCGATTTGCCGGCGAGATGCGGCAGCTTTGTAAGGCCGCCGCAGGCCGCGGCCCCGACGCGACCGCCGCCGATTTGGACCGCATCGCCGCGAGACTTTTGGAAACCGTCCGGGCGACGGAGGCGGAAAAGCCTCCGGCAGAGGACCGCGCCGTGCGACTGGCCAACGACATCATCGGACTCGAGGGCGAGGCCGATGCGGCGGCCGGGTGCAAGCGGCTGGGGGCGGCGGTCCGCGCAATCGGCGCCCGCCAGGATGCCACGTTGTCCAACTGCCGCATGGCCGTTCGCTGGCTCAGGCAATCGGCCGCCATGATCGCCGAAGATAATCCACAACAAGCGGAGCTTGCCAAGGCCGTGCAGGCCCGCGCCGACAAGTTCCTGGCGGGCTCCGAGAAACAGGGGCGGTAAATGAAGTTGCATGATGCAGGGAGTCTGCACGTCTGGTGAGCCCGCGTTTGTGAGCCCCGGGCGTCAGCCCGGGGATGGCACGAGCACTTTAGGAGACGCCGGTTATCGTAACACCGATCCCCGGGCTAACGCCCGGGGCTCACACGCCCGGGGCTCCGTGGCCAATTCATCCGGGAATCACGCGACCACAACCAGTCTCATTCCAACAGGTCATCCTCCCAACATCCCGAAGGAGACTTCCCATGCGTCCCAACGCCGAGGTATTCCGGCGACTCGCGTTCTCGGGCTCCCTGCTCGCTGTGCTCGTGTGCTCGGCGGCTGCCGCGAAAGAGCCGGCGGCGGGCGGCGGGCCGGCGAACCTGTTTTTCAACCCGAGCTTCGAGAATGGCCGCGACGGCTGGCAGTTGGACGTGGCCCGTCCAACCTCCGCCCGCTTCACCGTGGACGACAAGGAGGCGGCTGCCGGCCGGCGAAGCGCGCTGGTGACCATCGACACCGTGGCCGATTGGGGCGTGCAGTTCGGCCAGACGATGGACGCGCCGGCCCCGGGCCAGACCTGGACCTTCGCCGCGGTGGCCAAGGCCACAAAAGACCCCGTCACCCTACGGCTGGAGATCGAGCGCCGCGGGGGGGCGTATGACCGGGCGGCCGCCTGCCCGCCGACTACCGTCAGCAAGGATGCATGGACCGAGATGCACGTCACCTTCAAGGTGGAGAAGCGGTATCCCGAGGGCTGGTTCGCCTACGTGAGCTGCAAGCAGCCGGGCGCGGAATTCCGCCTGGACATGGTCCGGCTTTACCAGGGGCCCTACGTCCCTTACGAGAAGGCCGCGCGGGAAGAAGCCGCGGCCGCGGCGGTCGCGGTCTTCGACACTGGGGCCGCGTCCAGCGGTCCGCTGCCGGGTACGGCCCTTTCGCAGCGGGCCGGATGGACCAAGCTGCCGGAGGACAGTACCGACCACAAGTTTAGCGGCAACGCGGTGCTGGCCAACGACCGCCTGGCCCTGGTGCTGCGGCGGGGCGCGCCGGGGGCCGAGTTGTACTGCGAAGGCCCAGAAGGTTTCGCCCTCCGTGCGGTGCTGACACCGGCGGGCGGCCCGGAGGATTTCAAGCTGGCATCGCTGGCCATTGCGGCCAACAGCCCCGGCGAGGCGGCCTTGGATGCCTCGTTCTCCTCGCCCGGCGGCAAAGTGCTGGGACTCCGTTGCGGGCTGGCCATGGGAGAATCGTTCGTCAAGACCGAGCCGCGTGAGGGGGCGACGGGGCTGTGGGTCGAGGCACCGTGCCGCTTCGCCGTGCTGCCCGACTTCTTCGCCGACGACATCGTGGTCGACGCCGCGGAGATCCCCGTGAGCACGGCGGAGTTGCCCAGCGAGAACTTCCTGCTCGACTTGGCCCCCGACCACGACGCGATCGTGATGACCGTGGCCGGCAACCGCGGGCGGGACGCCCAGATCGCCCTGGCCGGCCAGGGCGGCGAGCGGCGCATCCGCCGCAGCCGCATGGACTATGGCCCGAAGGGCAAAATCTGGGTGGCGGTCATCGCAGGCTCCGGCGTGTGGCACGCCCGCGACGTGAGCCCGCAGGAGGCCGGCAAGGTGCTGCCGCTGGAGTGGACCGCGCCGTTCCCGGCCCAGTGGCGGGTGGACTGGCGGCTGGCCAACCGGTTGACGGGCAGTTGGGAGATGGTTGCCCAGCGGGCCGGCGGCGGCTTCGCCAAGTATAGTTGGTTCGGCAGCCCCGGCATGCTCCCCCCCGACCGCAAACACTGGACCACCGTCTACGGCTCGTTCCAATATCCCTGCTGGCTGGACCTGGCAGGGCGGGGTTACTTCCAGCCGCTGGCCAGGCCCGACCGCATCCAGGGGCCGGCCGTTATCTATCCCATCAATCGCACTCCCCAGACGCCGCTGACGGCGTTTACCGTGGTGGACCTGGTGCGGGCCACGCTGGGCGTCGGCCCCTGCGAATACATCCTCGACGTCGAGGGGCAGGGCACAACCACCAAGGGCCGGGCCACCTGCTGGACCCGCGATTTTCTCAAGGGCATCTACGCCGCTCACGAGCAGAAGAAAAAGAAGGCCGAGGTCGAGAAAGCGCTCGTTGACGTGGTGACTTTCGTCAAGCACATCCGCGGCCGGATAGAGCAGTACGTCGCCTTCGGCCACGAGACGCTGGCCTACCTCCACGAGCAGGAGCGGGCCCATCCCGGCCTGGCGGATTTCCTGGCCGACATGGAGGCCTCGACGCGGGCCATCGACGCGGCGGTGGCCAAGCGAAGAATCAACATCAAGACCCCGCAGTACGTGGTGGACCTCACCGAGCGGTTCCGCGCGACGGTCTCGGACTATGAAGGCGACGATGCCCTGCAGAAATGCCGCGCGATTACCGAGGCCATCGTGGAAGTGGGCGGCAACCAGGACGAGCTGGTCGGCGAGTGCCGCGGCGCGGTAAAAGTGCTGCGGCAGCGGGCCGGATTGGCCATGGCCACCAATCCCGATGCCGCCCAGATCGCCCGGGAAATCCGCGACCGCACGCAAAAGGTCCTCCGTAACGCCACCGGGTACGAGGCGCCAAGACACTAAGGAAACAAATCCGAAATGCCAAATCCCAAATATCAAACAAATGCGAAGCACAAAGCACGAATGACAGAAACGAAGCTAGCGGAGTCCGCGCGATGGGTTTGAGACATTTGGATTTTGGATTTCGAATTTGTTTGGGATTTCGATATTGGTGTTTGGTGCTTCGACCGCCAATTGGCGCACTGGCGTTGGGCCTCCTGCTGGCGGGTTGCGGCAGCCGGGAGCAAGCGGAGCCGGCCGCGCCCGCAGGGCAGCCCGCCGCCACGGCGCCGCAGACCATCCGCACCGAGACGGGCATCGAGATGGTGCTCATCCCCGCCGGCAGGTTCTCGATGGGCGACGCGGCCGGCGAGGACGACGAGCAGCCCGCCCACGAGGTCGAGATCGGCCCCTTTTACATGGACGCCTGCGAGGTGACGCAGGCCTCGTTCCAGGCGATGATGGGCCGCAACCCCTCCAAGTCGCTTGGCCCGGACAAGCCCGTCGAGCGGGTCAGTTGGTTGGCGGCCATTCAATACTGCAACATGCGGTCCGCGCGGGAAGGCCTCAAGCCGTGCTACGACCTGAAAACGCTCCGCTGCGATTTTTCGGCCGGCGGCTACCGCCTGCCCACGGAGGCCGAGTGGGAATACGCCTGCCGCGCCGGAAGCACCTCGCGCTGGTCATTCGGCGACGAGCCCGGCGAGCTGGACAAGCACGCCTGGTTCAAGGGAAACTCCGGCAAGACCACGCACCCGGTCAAGCAGAAACTGCCGAACCCGTGGGCCCTGTATGACATGTACGGCAACGTGGCCGAGTGGTGCAACGATGTCTACGGTGAGCGCTACGAGGCCACAGCGGCGCGCGACCCGCGGGGCCCGGCCCCGGCCAAGGACTCGGAGCGGGTGCTGCGCGGCGGCAGTTGGGCCACGGCGGCCGCGGCGTGCCGCTCGGCGGCCCGGCACAGCCAGCCGCCGGTATTTGCCGATGTCTGCTTCGGATCCGAGCAGTACGGCTTCCGCTGCGTGCGCAAGGCCGAGGCCCCCGGAAAGCTCCCCTCTCCCTCCGGGAGAGGGGCAGGGGGTGAGGGGGGCAAGCTGCTCACGGACCAGCGGCTTCCCAACAAGCCCTCGCCCCCGGCCCCCGCCCCGAAAGGGGATAGGGGAGAAACCGCGCCCGCCGGCCGCCAGGGCGCCAGCGGTGCCGACCGCACACGACGCACCGGACTGGTCTCGGGCGACATCTTCCTGGAGCACAAGACGCCCCGGGGCCATCCGGAAAGGCCGGAGCGGATCTCGGCTATCATCGAGCGGCTCAAGACTGGCGGCCTGCTGGCCGACTTGACGCCCATCGCCCCCGCGCCGGCCGCCCTGGAGTGGATCGCCGCCGTCCACACGCCGCAATACATCGCGCGGGTGAAACGATCCTGCGCCACGGGGGCCGGCTACGTGGACTCGCGGGATGCGCCCGTCTCGGTGGAGTCCTACAACGTCGCCCTGCACGCGGCCGGGGGCGTGCTGGCGGCCGTCGACGCCGTGATGGCAGAAAAAGTCCGCAACGCCTTTTGCGCCGTCCGGCCTCCCGGCCACCACGCCTGCAAAGACCGGGCGATGGGGTTCTGCCTCTTCAATAACGTGGCCATCGCCGCCCGCTACGTGCAGCAGAAACACAAGCTGTCCAAAGTGCTCATCGTGGATTGGGACGTGCACCACGGCAACGGGACCCAGGCGACCTTCTACGACGATCCCACCGTGATGTATTTCTCGGTACACCAGCATCCGTTCTATCCGCGCACGGGCACCGCTGCGGAGACCGGCGCCGGCAAGGCCGTGGGCCACACGATCAACGTGCCCCTGCCGGCCGGGTCCGGCGACCGCGCGTACCAGCAGGCGTTCCAGGAGAAGCTGCTGCCGGCCGCGATGGCCTTTCACCCCGATTTCGTATTCGTCTCGGCGGGATTCGACGCGCATCAGGACGATCCGCTGGGCGGCATGAAGCTGACCGCCCGGCAGTACGCCGCCCAGACCCGCATCGTCAAACAGATCGCCGAGCGGTGCTGTCGGGGGCGGCTGGTCTCGGTGCTGGAAGGCGGCTACGGCCTGGAAGGGCTGGCGGCCTCGGTCGAGGCCCACGTCCGCGCCCTGATGGAGTAGACCGCACCGATGCTCTTCCACACCTGGCCGTTTCTGATTTTCATGCTGATCGTGCTGCCGGTGTACTTCGCCCTGCGCCGGACGCCGCTCTGGACCGCCTGGCTCCTGGCTGCCTCGTATTTCTTCTACGGCTGGTGGAATCCCTACTACCTGCTGCTGGTGGTCTACTCGACGACGCTCGATTATCTGCTGGTCACGCTGATGGACCACTGCCCGGCCGCCGGCCAGGCCCGCGCCGGGCCGCTCGACACGGTCCTGCGGGCCGCGCTGGGCCTGTCCGCCGCGCTGGCCCTGGCCCTCCTGGGCGGGGCATGGCTGGGACCGGCGACGCTGCGGCCCACCTGCACGGTGCTGGCGGGGCTGGTGCTCTTGATGTCCGTCGGAGCGTTCTTCGGCAGCCGGCGAATCTGGCTCTTGATCAGCCTGGTCAACAACCTGACGCTCTTGCTGTTCTTCAAGTACGCCCGCTTCGTCGTGGAGAACCTGAACCAGGTCCTCGCCTCGCTCCATGTAGCGTACCGCTTCGCCGACCCCTCCACGCTCATGCCCTACGGTTGGTCCTACGTGCTGCCGGTGGGCATCTCGTTCTTCACCTTCCAGTCAATGAGCTATACCATCGACTTCTACCTGGGCAAAGTGGCCCGCGAGCGGAACCTCCTGCGCTTCGCCACGTTCGTCTGCTTCTTTCCGCAGCTCATGGCCGGGCCGATCGAGCGGGCAAAGCACCTGCTGCCGCAATTCCAGGCCGCCCCGCCGCTGCGACTGCGGAACTTGACCGACGGCATGTCGCTGTTCCTGGTCGGACTGTTCAAGAAACTGGCCCTGGCCAATTACCTGGCGGTGTACGTGGACCGCGTCTATGCCGACCCCGCGGCATTCGACGCCGCGGCCCTGCTGCTGGCCACGTTCGCCTTCGCCTGGCAGATCTTCTTCGATTTCAGCGGCTACACCGACATGGCCCGCGGCGTCGCCCGCATGATGGGCTTCAACCTGATCCTGAACTTCAACAACCCTTACCTGGCCACCGGGCTGGGCGATTTCTGGTCCCGCTGGCACATCAGCCTCTCCACTTGGTTCCGCGACTACGTCTACATCCCCCTGGGCGGCAGCCGCCGCGGCACGCTGGCCACCTACCGCAACTTGTTCATCACCTTCCTGGTTTCAGGCATCTGGCACGGGGCCAACTGGACCTTCGCCATCTGGGGCATGCTGCACGCCTGCGGCGTCATGCTCACGCGGGAGCTGGAACGCTCGGCCTTCTATCGCGACCGCGTGCCCGCGCTGCTGAAGCAGGCGTGGGTCTTCGCGTATGTCTGCTTCGCCTGGATCTTCTTCCGCGCGACTTCGCCTGCGCAGGCCGGGCTGGTGATCCGGCGGATCGGCGGCGCGGTTTGCAGCAACCCCGGCATCCCCGCCCTCATGCTGCTGCTGGTCGCCCTGGTCTGGCTCTACCAGTTCGCCTACGAATCGCGGTTTCGCGGATTGCTCGCCACGAGCGGCGTCCGCGTAACGCTGGCCGTGTGCATGGTGCTCTACTTGTGCCTCTGCTCCTCGGGCGGCGGGACCTTCATTTACTTCCAGTTCTGACATGGCAACAGAAGCAATCGACACTTTGAAGGCCCAAACGCCACCCGCCGCGCCGGGCAGCGAAGTGCCGTTCGGCGTGAATGAAATGCGGCTCGGCCCGCGGCAGTGGCTGGCCGCCGCGGCGATCATCCTGGCCTGTGCCTGGGGAATCCCCCGCATCTGGAAGCACGCCGCGCCGCTCCAGACCGGGCCCGATTACCGCATTCCCTACCAGCTCAGCAAGGACTACTGGCTCTACCAGTGGCGGCTGGAGCAAATCGCCGAGCCGGCCGCTGTGCCGGTGCTGGGCGACTCGGTGATCTGGGGCGAATACGTGCGGCCCGACGGCACCCTGCCGCATTTTCTCGGCCAGGAGACGGGCCAGAGCGGCCGCTTCCTCAACTGCGGCGTCAACGGCCTGTTCCCGCTGGCCATGGAAGGGCTCGTGCGGCATTACGGCGGAAGCTTGCGGAACCGCAAGATCATCGTCCACTGCAACGTGCTGTGGATGAGCAGCCCCAAAGCCGACCTCAGCGCAAAGAAAGAGCAGGAATTCAACCATTCCCGCCTGGTGCCGCAGTTCTACCCGCGGATTCCCTGCTACCGGGCCGACGCTTCCGAGCGCCTCAGCGCGGTCGTCGAGCGCCACGTGGGCTTCTTCGGCTGGGTGAATCACCTGGACAACGTTTGCTTCGACCAGCGGAGCATCCCCGCCTGGACGCTGGAGGCGGACGAAAACCAGCCGCCGCAATACCCGAACGCCTGGCGGAATCCGTTGGCGCGGATCACGGGCGCCGTTCCCGGCGAAGCGGAGGACGACCCCGACCGCGGCCCGCGGAGCCCACGGCACAGGCCGTGGACCGCCGGCGAGACGGCAACGGCGGCGCACTTCGAGTGGGTGGGCCTCGACGTATCGCTGCAATGGCAGGCATTCCAGCGGCTGATCGGCCTGTTGCAAAGCCGCGGCTGCGACGTGCTGGTGGTGCTCGGCCCGTTCAACGAGCACATGGCGGCCCAGCGGCAGCGGCCCGCCTTCCACAAGCTCCGCGAGGGCATCGCGGCCTGGCTTGCGGCCGGCCAGATCGCCTGCGTCGTTCCCGAGACCTTGCCGAGCGATCTCTACGCCGATGCCAGCCACCCGTTGACCGACGGCTATGAGCGGCTCGCCAGGCGCATTTGCCGCGATGCGGCGTTCCGGAAATGGCTGACAAATTGAGAGGCTCTGACAATACTCCCCTCTCCCCTCGCGGGAGAGGCACCCGGAGGGTACCCGGGGGGTGAGGGGCGAGCGTCTTGTTAGGGCCTCTACGAACCAGGAACCGTCGTTGACTTGCGCGGCCCCTCTGCGAAAACTATTCTGAGTTGAAGATCAAGGTCCCAACAATTGGGGGAGGTTCATCATGAAAGCTCTGCTGGTCGTGGTTGTACTGCTCCTGGCCGGCATCGCCGGCTTGGGGTTCTATCGCGGTTGGTTCCATCTTTCGACGGACAGTACGGACCACAAGTCCAATGCGACGATCACCGTGGACAAAGACAAGCTCCACGCGGACGAGGAAATCGCCAAGGAAAAGGTGCGCGAGCTCGAGCACAAGGCGAAGTAGAAGGCCGGCCGCTACGGAAAAGCAAGAGGTCCCCTTGCGCCCCTATCGCCGCAACCGTGTGGAGTTGTTTGGGACGGCCGAAACGGCGTGGCGTGTCTTGACGGGAGCCGGGTGAGACGCAGCAGGGCCTCGTCCGTCGCCTCGCCGGAGGCGGCAGTGCGGGAGGCCGCGACTTGCAATGCCGCCGCCCCCGGCTGGCCGCCGGGCTGGCCCGCCACCGCCACGTCGGAATACGGAACCGCCGAAGCCGGCCATGACGCGGAAGCTGAAGGACCATTCAAAGGGTAGGCGGCGAAAAGCCAGTCGGACGACAGCCGGGAAAGAGCGGAAGGCCGGTCGGCAGGCAACGGGCCGGCCGCGGAGGAAGGAATCGCGGTAGAAACAGGCGCAAGGGAAGCCAGCCCGGGCTCCACGGAGGTGGCGGCCGCAACCAGTGTGGCTGTTGGGGCCGCCGCAGTCGCCGGGGGCGCCGGCGGCGCTGGAGCCGCCGCGACCGCTGCGGCCAACATCGGTGCTGGGGCCGCCGCTGCCACCGTTCCCGCTCCGTCAGGCTGCTGGAGGCCGCCGGCACCCGCCGGGGCCACCGCCAGGGGCTCGCTGGCGCCGGGATCGCCGAGCACGACGCTGCCGTCCGGG